>Ga0073934_10006589_pt1 | contig 16781 bp, 11 predicted proteins | sample LarsenN4metaG_FD_76834 | JGI IMG/M metagenome (GOLD analysis project Ga0073934, IMG submission 76834) | Hot spring sediment bacterial and archeal communities from British Columbia, Canada, to study Microbial Dark Matter (Phase II) - Larsen... ... | reverse complement strand
CTGGCGCTCTGGCAGGCCAACTGGGTGAAAGCCAGGCTGGAAGAACTCGGCGCCGAAGTTCGCATCCAGATCATCAAAACCACAGGCGACAAGATCACCGATGTTCCTCTGTCCAAGGTGGGCGCCAAAGGGCTGTTCACCAAGGAGATCGAAGAGGCGCTGTTGGCGGGCGAGGTGGACTTGGCAGTCCATAGCCTGAAAGACCTGCCGACTGAGCTGCCTCCCGGTCTAAAGATTGCCGCGATTCCCGAGCGCGAAGACCCGCGCGATGCCCTAATCGGCCGGTCCATCGACGAACTACCGCAGTACGCCCGAGTGGGCACCAGTTCGCTGCGCCGCGGCGCGCAATTGCGCACGCTGCGCCCGGATATCGAAGTGGTCCCCGTCCGCGGCAATCTCGATACGCGGCTGCGAAAACTCGAGGAAAACCAGTTCGACGCGATCATGCTCGCCGCTGCCGGTTTGAACCGGTTGGGCTGGGCCGATAAGGTCGCGGAGCGCATACCGATCGAAACGATTTGTCCCGCCGTAGGCCAAGGGGCTCTGGCTATCGAAACCCGCGACGATGATGGTGAGGCGGTTCGCTTGTGCGCGCAACTGGACCACGCCGAAACACGCATTGCAGTTCTGGCGGAACGGGCGGTTCTGGGCGGATTGGGCGGCGGGTGTCAGGTTCCTATTGGAGCACATGCCGAGGTGGACGGCGATCAACTGCGGCTGCGCGCGATCGTGATTCAGCCGGATGGCAGCCGCTCCGTCCGCCACTACATGGAGGGACCCGCCACGGATGCGGAAAGCATAGGCGCGGCGATGGCCCGCGATCTGCTACAGCACGGCGGCGCGGAGATCCTGCGTTCCGTCTATGGCGACGGGCAGCCTCTGATTGGCCAGCGCATCGTGGTCACGCGCGCGGTACACCAGGCGGCGGAACTCTCCGCGATGCTGCGGAAGGCGGGCGCCATTCCCGTTGAGTTGCCCGCAATTGAGCTGCGCCCGCCCGCTGATGCGGCGCCCGTAATCGAAGCCTTGAGCCGCCTTTCCGAGTACGATTGGATTCTTTTCACCAGCGCGAACGGAGTCCGCTTCTTCGCCAAACAGGCGCAAGAAGCGCAAGTAAAGGCGGTGACCGGACGCGCGCGGGTTTGTGCGATAGGACCCGCGACTGCGGAAGCCGCCGCCGGTGAGGGCTTCAAGGTCGATCTCGTGCCCGGGCAGTACGTCGCTGAAAGCGTCCTCGATGCGTTCGCCCAGATCGATCTCCAAGGCAAGCGTGTACTCCTGCCCAGGGCGGCTGTGGCTCGCGATTTGATCCCGGATGCGTTACGCAAACGCGGTGCGACCGTGGATGTCGTTGAAGTGTACGCCAATGTTACTCCGGAAAACCTGGCGTCCCAAGCAGCGCAGGTTTTCGGCGGGGCCATGAAGCCGGACTGGGTGACATTCACAAGCGCTTCAACGGTGAAGAACTTGCTCGCTACGGCGCCGCCGGAGCTCCTGGCAGGTGTGAAAGTCGCTACCGTGGGTCCGGTCACCACGGAGGCTGCGCGAAAACTGGGCCTGCCACCTGATGCCGAGGCGGACCCGCACACTATGGAAGGTTTGATCGACGCCATTGTGAAATACACGCGCAGCGCGGGCAGTTAGCCGCATATTGGGGCGTGCTATAGTCGCCTCTCATGGCGACGACCAACAGTTCCTCCATCTTTCGCGATCGTATCCTCGCAGGCAGGACTGCCTACATCACGGGAGGTTCCAGCGGCATCTGCTTCGGCATCGCCGATTTGTTCGCGCGCCATGGCGCACGGATCGCGATTCAGGGCCGGAACGAAGAGAAGCTGGCCACCGCTGCCTCCCGGCTCCGCACCCATGGCGGCGATGTGATCACACACAGTGCCGATGTGCGCCACTACGACGCCACAGCAGAAGCCTTGGCGAAGACGCGGGCCGCCTTTGGCGACATCGATATCCTTCTCTGCGGAGCTGCGGGCAATTTCCCGGCTCCCGTTCTGGGCATGTCGGCCAACGGATTCAAAGCCGTGGTCGATATCGACCTGCTCGGAACGTTTAACACCTGCCGCGCCGCATATGAGCATCTACGCAAACCCGGCGCTTCGGTCATCAGCATCTCCGCGACCCATGCGTTTCAGCCGTATGCCTATCAGGCCCACGTTTGCGCGGCGAAATCGGGCGTTGACATGTTGAGCAAAGTCCTGGCGATCGAATGGGGACCCTCCGGCATCCGCGTGAATGTCATCTCTCCCGGCCCGGTTGACGACACCGAAGGCATGCGCCGCCTGGCTCCCACTCCCGAGGCTCGCGAGCGGGTCACCAAAGGAGTCCCCTTACGCCGTTTCGCCGCAATTGAAGAAATCGCCGGACTCGCGCTGTTCCTGGCGTCTGACGCAGCCGCCTACATGACAGGCGCGGTTTGTGTCATCGACGGCGGAGCCTCGCTGCATGGATCCAGGTTGCTGGAGGCGTAAAGCGGCTCGTTAGCTTTTCACCCGCACAACGCGGTCGCTCAGTGCTCGCGTCAAGGTCACAACTTCCCGGAAAATCCGCGGACGGAACACGCTCCTCGATCCCGTTTCATGCTCCAGCCGTGGCAAGGCCTTGACGGTCTGCTGGTACACCAATTCCATCTCTGGAATAGTAGGGCGCGCACTACCGCCGGCGAACACGTTGGCCACTTCCGCGAACAGCAACTTGCGTTGACTGCGATGAACGTGCAAGTCGACGCCCCATAAATCGCTCAGAGCCTTGTCGATCTTGCGCTGGCTCGAAGCAAAGCCGAAACAGAGGTGCCGTCCGGGTTGCAGTTTTGTCAGGCCGAAGGCGATGCCAAACTCAAACGGGATATTGAAACGGCCTCCAAAACGCGAGAAGTCGTGCAAGGACACACCACACTCTCCAATCATCTGCACAATCTTCTCCAGTCTCGGCACTCCCGCCAATTCGCATGCCGCGCGTGGCCTTAATCCATGAGCGCTGATCGCAGCCAAGTAAGCGATCATGAAGGTTTCAAATGGCGGGTCGTACGGGCAGTTAATGAACACCTGCCCGTTACCTGAGGCGTCAGACACAGTTGCCGCTTCTACTTTGCGCGGGTTCTCGGCGCGCGTTTTGGCGACGCGCTCTTTCGCTTGGCTGCGGGCTGACGGTTCCTGGCGCCCTTGACGCCTGCCGCCAGCTCGTCAGCGAGCTCAATGATCCGCTTCAGGCGATGCGGTGGAACGCCAAGCCGCTCCGCCGTCTCTTCTACAGTCGGTATCGGCGTCGTAATGACGAACTGCTGACGCGGCATATCGCTTATTTCCCATAATATCGGTTTACTGCTGCGGCGGCGTCACCGGCACTTCCCCTGGATTCGCCGGCGGCGCGGGCTTGGGCGGCATCTTGTCTTTGCTGAAGCGCGGCAGCATCTCATCTCGCATCGCCAGGTGATACACGCCCGCTGCGATCACCGTGGCTCCCTTCACAACATCGTCGAGCACGATGCGCTCATACGTGTCCAGGTTCGTGTGCCAGGTATGAGAGTTGTACTCGATCGGGTCTTGCCCCAATCCGATTCCAGGCAAACCTGCCTCGTTGAACGAGGTGTGGTCGGAACCACCCCGCCGGCGGCTGCTGGTTGCCGTAGCACCCATGAAGCCGAGATCCGCCAGTGGATCCAACGCGGAACGCAGAATCTGCGCGCCCTCGGGCGGTCCAAAGATGGTCGCCATACGTGGCCGGCCCGTGCCGGAGTCAATGTTGAAGTAGCCCGCAAACTTCTCGAACCCGGGTTTCGGTTCTTCCGCGCTGCCGAAATGCTGTTTCACATACGCCTGCGAGCCGAGCAAGCCCTGCTCTTCCCCGCTCCAAAGCGCGATGCGGATCGTGCGCCGGGGCTTCACACCCGCCGCAACCAGGATACGAACCGCTTCCATCATCATGGAGCAGCCAATCGCATTGTCGGTCGCGCCCGTTGCAGCATGCCACGAATCCAAATGTCCGCCGAGCATCACTACCTCGTCCTTCTTATCGGAACCGGGTATCTCGGCGATCACGTTGTACGAGGTCTTGCCCTCGGGATAGGTCTTGTTCACGATGTCGAAGCTCATCTCGACTTTCTGCCCGTGCTCGATCAGCCGCCACGCCCGCCCATAGTCTTCATTACGCAGCACCACGGTCGGCAACGCCTTGGCGATGTCGAAAGTACGGTTGTGGAACGCGCGGATTTGCCCGTGATCGCGTCCCGCGTCGTTCACACGGACTAAAGCGCCCGCCGCGAGGAGAAACTCGTCCAACTTCTGGTTCAGCATCTGCGCGCTGATGGCGCCCGGCTTCGCCTTCGCTGCGTCCGGACCGCGCGGACCGCCCGGCCCGCGCTGCTGCGGAGGAGCGTTCGGATCCAGCATCTTCCGTAACGTCTCGTCATCGCGCCGCTTGGCCGGAGGCTGGAAGTTCACCGTAACTGCGGCCGGCTTTCCGGCGAGCACAATCTTACCGGCGACCCTTGCCTTGTTGGCTTCAAAGAACTGCGCCAGCGCCTCCTGCGTCGGCTGCGCCGGAATCTCCAGGGCGACGGCTTCCGCCGTGACCACGCCATTGGTGCCCGGCGTCCACGCCAGCACTTCCGCCACCAACGCGTCTTTCACTGGCGCGACAAAATGGCCGGTGAAACGCTCGTTCGCCCATCCCGGATGGCCGAAATCCCACGCTTCCAGATGCGCGTTGGAAAGCCCCCACCCGGTCAACCGCTTCACCGCCCAATCCGCCGCCGCTTTGTGGTTCGGCGATCCCGTCAACCTCGGGCCATAGCGATCGGTGAAGTAATGCAGCGTGTCGAGAATCTTCGAATTGTCCTTCGCCTCTTTACGAAACTTATCGAGTACGTCAGCGGGAATGGTTTCTTCAGCCTGAACTGGAATAACCAGCAGCAGGCACAGCGCGAGCGCCAAAGCGGAGCGGAGGTGCATAGGAAGTAGTATAGTGCGCTCCGAACAGCCACCTAGACCGGGACCTTTTTGAAGAGCGTTCCCCCTTGGGAGCCAACCTTCCCATTACGGAATCAAGCGCCCAGTGCGTTCACTCGAGCGACGGGCTCTACGCCTTGGCGTGAAAGCCTTCGGTGACGCCATTGTTGCGGGTGAAGCGCAACAGCGTGGCGATCTCCCCGGCCCAGGAATGCGGCGTGTCGCCCAAAACAGCGAGTTGCGGCAGGCCGGCCTGGAGCAACTGGTAGACAGCGCGATGGAAGCGCGGGATCAATTGTGCGCACTGGCTCCTGGTGCGATGTTTCTTGAGCAGCAAATAGCGCCAGATCAGAGCCACGCTACGAGTTGGACCCTCCCGATTCGACGCATTCTGATAGCATCTCTGGGACGGAGCGCGACCGATGCAATCGGCTCGCATCCGCAGCGCGGCCCTAGGGGGGAACATGCGTGCAGCTGTTGCTTTACGGAGAGCCCGGCTTGCGCCGTTGCTTGCGGCACAGTCGGGTATGCCGGGTTCTGCATCCGGCGCGTTGACGGTGGCAAACTGCAAGGCTTACTCGGTACGAGAACCCGTTTCCGGGCGTGAGTATGCCCTTCTCAGAATCGAAACAGCCGGCGGCTTGGCCGGATGGGGCGAAACGCGCTCCATTTCTGCCGTGAAAGTGGCGCGGGCTGCGGCCATCCTGCGGGGGCGTCAGGCCACTGAGTTTGGTCCGTTGCACGTTCAACTGGCCGCCGCCTCGCCTGGTATCCAGGCCGCTGCGAACAGCGCTCTGCTCGACATTGTGGGCCAGGTCTGCAAAGCGCCGGTGTACCAGGTGCTTGGAGGACCAACGCGGCACAAAGCGCGCGCTATCGCGACGCTCCAGGGTAGCGACGATGCGTCTCTTCAAGCGGCGCTGAAGCGTGCCTATGCGGCGGGGTTCCGGGCCTTCATGATTCCTGCTGTTGAGCCAGCAGCTCTGAATTCAGGTCAGGCGTTCGTGGCGGCCAACCGGAAACGATTGGCGGAATTGCGCAGCGCCGCCGGTGACGATGCGGATTTTGCGATCGATTGTCGCGCCGGCCTCTCCGCGGGCGACGCGGCGAGCCTCAGCGATGCCGTGGAGCGCCTGCACCCGCTTTGGCTGGATGAACCCTGCGAGTTAACCAATCTCGCCGCAATCCGAAAGATCGCTCACGAACGTGTCACGCCGCTCGGCTTCGGCCGGTCCATCACGCGCGGGAGCGTGTTTCAGGACCTGTTGCGGGAAGACGTAATCGACGTTTTTCGCCCCGATCTCGCTTCGAACAGTGTTGTACAAATCCGGAAGTTCGCAACCCTTGCGGAGACCAATTACATAGCGGTCGCACCGTACCATGACGGTGGACCGGTTGGAACCGCCGCGGCGCTGCACCTGGCTGCTTCGCTCCCGAATTTCTTTGCCCAGCAGGCGCCTGTGCCGGAATCTGACGAAGACCGGCGGTTCCGGGCGGAACTTGCCGGCAGCGATTTGGAAAGCGCCTCAAACGGGTACTTCACTCTGCCGGCTGCGCCGGGGCTCGGACTCAAGATCAATCAATCCCTGCTGGGGAAGGAGGTGGCGTGATGCTGCGGCGCGATTTGGCCCGGGGAGCCGCGGCCGCTTTTCTTGGCGGCGCGGCGCGCGCAGGAAGACTTCCTATTGATTGTGGCTGCGCGATGCAGATTCAAGCTCCCATGACAGGCGCCTTTGACCGCACCGGTTCGCGCCTTCGCATCACTGGGATGAAGGTCTTCGGCGTTACGACCAGCAGCGCCTCCGACCGCCCATATGTCTTCGTCAAGCTGGAGACGAACCAAGGCATCACCGGCTGGGGCGAAGGAACGCTCGAGGGCAAGGCTGGAGCCGTAATCGCCTGCGTAAACGACTTCCGCGATTTCGTCGTCGGCGCCGATCCGATGCAAGTGGAACACATCTGGCAATCGATGTATGTGCACAGCTTCTATCGCGCTGGCCCTGTGATCGGCTCAGCCATTTCCGGCATCGATCTGGCGCTGTGGGACATTCGCGGAAAAGCGCTCGGCATGCCGGTGTATAAGCTACTCGGCGGCCCCTTCGACAGCCGCGGCGTGCGTGGATATTATCACGCCCGGGCGCGCACTCGTGAGGAGTTGCAGCGTCTGCGCGCGACTGCGATTGAGCAAGGTGTTTCCTGCTTCAAGAGCGGACCTGCCGGTTATTTCGAGTGGATCGAGACAAACGCAAAGATCAACCGCACCGTGCAACAGATCGCGATGCTACGCGAGGTCTTGGGCCCGGACATCGACATCGGGGTGGATTTCCACGCGAAGACCAGCCCCAGCGTCGCATCGATCATCATCCGGGAACTGGAGCCGTTGAACCTGCTTTTCGTTGAGGAACCCTGCCCGCCCGAGAACGTGAAGGCTATGGCGCGCATCGCCCGCCGATCGACAACACCTCTCGCTACCGGCGAGCGTTTAGTTGCCGCATACGGGGTCCGCGAACTGATCGAAATGGGCGTGGTGGATATTCTTCAAACTGACATCGCGCATGTCGGTGGGATCACCGCCCTCTGGAAGGTAGCGGCAATGGCTGAAGCCGCAGGAATCTCGATGGCGCCTCACGCTTGTGAGGGCCCGATTGCCGGGCTCGCTACCCTGCACGTGGATGCCGCAATGCCAAACTTCCTGGTCCAGGAGATCTGCGGCGGCGTTGTCCCTTCAGCGCAGGACAAGATCTGGGAAGAGTGGCTTGGGTTCCCAGCCATGCGCATGGTGAAAGGGCGCTTTCCGCTGCCCGACAAGCCGGGACTAGGGTTCGAGCTAAGCGAGTCCGCGCTGGCGAAGTACCCGTTCGCCGGTACGCGCCCGATGGCGCGCGTGTTCCATCCCGATGGCTCCGTCGCCGAGTGGTAGCAGAAAAGCTGCGAGTGTCAGGAATCCGTTCCGGGATTGCTCCGGGACGGGGTTCTGCCATACAATTCGGCTGGCCTTGAAGCTTTTTGCGGAGGTGTCTATGCCGCCCATACAGGTTCGTACTGCAATCCTGGCGGCCTTATTCTCGCTGCACTGTTTCTCTCAACCCGCTCCCCCAAGTCACCCGGTTTACGGCATCGATTTCAGCCCCTACCTGACGGGTCAGAGCCCGAGACATAGAACTCAGATCAGCGCCGCACAGATTGAGGCACGGTTGAAGATCGTGGCGCCGTTCACGCGCTGGATCCGTACATTTGGTTCCACCAACGGCCTTGAGGCTACAGCGGCTATTGCCCGCACGCTTGGCCTCAAGGTTGCGGTCCAGGCCTGGATCGGTAGAGACAAGGACGCCAACAAAGCGGAAATCGCAAATGTGATTGCCGCCGCGAACGCAGGCAATGCCGACATCGTCATCGTGGGCAGCGAAGTTTTCTATCGCGGGGATGTCAGCGAGGATGAACTGCTTAACTTGATGGCACAGGTCCGTGCTGCTATTCCTGCTTCCATTCCTGTAACAACCGCCGAAATCTACGACCGGCTGAACGAGCGTCCGCGCGTGATTGCCGCAAGCGATATCGTTCTCGGGAACATCTACCCGTACTGGGAGCGAGTCCCAGTCACCAACGCTGTGTGTTCCCTCGCACAGAAGTATCAACTCCTGAAAAGTGCGGCCGGGTCAAAGCAGGTGATTATCGCCGAGACTGGTTGGCCTTCCGGCGGCAACACCGTTGGCCGCGCAGTCCCTTCGCCGGCTAACGCAGCTCTCTACTTCAAGCAGTTCGTCACGTGGGCTGCCGCAAATAACATCCCGTATTTCTACTTTGAAGCCTTCAACGAGGCTTGGAAGGTTGACGAGGAGGGACCGCAGGGAGCGCACTGGGGCATCTGGGACGAATCGGGCTCCATGAAGCCGGGAATGGCCCCGGTCTTTTCCGGCGATACAGCGCCGGTGGCTTGCGACGGTCCCGTGGATGGCCCTGGTACGCCCGCCATCCAGTTCGTATATGTGCCACCTTATGGAAACACATCCGATCGGTTGCAAGGACAGGTGCGGCATGTGGTTCCGTCTACGCACCGCGTTCTCGTCTATATCAAGGTGGGTGCAGGTTGGTGGACCAAGCCGACATTCGCAAGCCCCGCCACGACCATTGAGAATGACGGCGCCTTCTCCGCAGCCATTACTACTGGGGGCAGCGACCAGCTTGCCACCGAAATCGCTGCATTCCTCGTACCGGCGACGTTCTCGCCACCGTTAGCGTCCGGTGGCGCGCTTCCCGCCAGCCTCAGCGCCAACGCGCTGGCCCAGGTATCGATACAGCGCACAGAGCGCTCGATTAGTGGCAAGGTGACGGATCCGGCGGGCCAGCCGGTGGGGGGTGTTCAGGTGGACGCGGCAGGCTTGGGCGCCGCATTATCGGCCATCGACGGCAATTACTCCTTCTTCAACATCGCCTCAGCCGGAACGTTCGTCTTGACGCCGGCGTTTCCCAACTATGTTTTCACGCCGGCATCGATGGCGGTGACTGTCGGCAGCACGAATCAGTTTGCGAATTTCCGCGCGACCCCCACAGTAGACCTGTCCATTTCCTCTTCGTTGGCGCCTCCCGGTATCAACTCGGGATCGAGCTTTACGCACACGGTTGTGGTTGGGAATGCCGGCATAGGCTCGGCGACCAGTGCTACCGCGACTCTGACCTATCCGACTGCGCTTGCGCTCGTGTCCGCTTCCACGACAAGGGGCAGTTGCAGCGTAAGCGGGCAGATCGTCACCTGTGCCCTTGGTTCTCTCGCGCCAACTGCCACGGCGGACATTACCGTTTCAGGAACAGCGGCTGCGATCGGCGCCCACACTGTAAGCGCCTCTGTGGATGGTCCGGACCCGGATCTGAACCGCTCCAACAACACCACGGCAGCGACCTTGAACGTGTCGTGCACGTTCACCACCACCACAGTGCCGGCTACCGTGGCTGCTGAAAGACAGACACTCCTGATAGCCGTGTCGACGCAGCCCGGGTGCGCATGGAGTGCTTCCTCCAACCGTTCCTGGGCACAGGTATTTCCTCTGAATGCGGTGGGCAGCGGTTCAATCGACGTGACCGTGTTTCCAAACTTCGGCGTCAGCACTCGCTCAGTGACCCTGAATCTGGCCGGGACGATGGCTATAGTCAATCAGACCGGCATGACCGGCAACGCCAACCAGCGCTTTGTTCACATGATGTACTTCAGTTTCTTCGGACGCGCTCCGTCACCGGCGGAGGTTGCGTTCATGGAATCGGTGCTTCTGTCAGGCTTGCCGCGCCCGGATTTTGTGGTCAATTTCATGAACTCCGCGGAATTCAACAACGGCGGGCGGTTTATTGCCGGGCTTTACGCCGGCATACTGAATCGCAACGCCGAATACGGAGGCTGGCTCTTTACCCGTAACGCGCTGGCCACAGGCATCGTTGCCCAAGCGCAGCTTGTCTCGATCTTCCTGGAATCCGGCGAGTTCAAGTTGAACCATCCTGCGCTTACGAATCGCCAGTTGGCGGCCCTGATGTACCGTCAGATTCTGTCGCGCGAGGGTACTCCGGCGGAACTGGACTTCATGCAGGGCGTACTCGACCGCAACGAACTCTCGCGCCCGCAGTTTGTAACAAACTTCCTGAACAGCCACGAGTTCAGGCTGGCAACCGGCCCCCGGATCACGGCATTCCTCCTTTATGCGACCTTGTTGCAACGCGACCCAAGTCCGGCTGAGTACGGCACGGTTGTAGCTGAACTCCAGTCTGGAGTGCCACCGCGCGAGATCATCGAGCGCCTGCTGTTTTCTGCTGAGTTCACGGCACAGTTCAACTGAAAACAGTCTGAAACGGTACTCACGCGTAACCAAGTACTTGCGGTAAATCCTACAATCCCATGCGCAGGACTGGGCCGGTAAGAATTACTCCAAAACGACGCCTCATTCGCTGTACCGGGCGTTAAGTTCCTCTTTTTCAATCACCAGGAGATTGGCATGCGACCTGCTGTATAAGGGCAGCGAAAGGATTTGTCGTGGAGAACCACCCCAACTCAATTCCAGCGCGGTCAGGATTCCCCTGGGGGACTACCCTGGCTGGCCTCGCTTTGGCGGGCGTAATCGGTACCGGTATGTGGCACCAGAGCACCTCCGTCAACAATCGTCAGGAAATGGACGCGATGCGGAAGGACGTGGCAGCCCTCCATGATAAGATCGCGGCCTCGAACCGAGAAGTAATTGAGTCACTCGAAGCGATTCGGGGCGATCTGGACAACACCCGGAAGGAAACGGCAACCACCATCGGCCAGACCCGGATTGCGGCGCTACGTCGCGCGGACCTGGTCGCCTCCCGGCTCAATAAGCTTCAGAGCCTGCAAACAGAGCAGAGCACGCAGCTTTCTGAGCAGTTGCAGCAGATCAAGAGCTCGTCGGAGGAGACCAGCGCGAAGCTGACTGACATTACCTCGGATGTCGGCAATGTGAAGACTGAAGTGGCAAGCACCAAGTCCACGTTGGACACGACCATTGCCGATTTGAGGCGCGCCACAGGCGATATGGGCATCATGAGCGGCCTGATCGCAACCAACTCGCGCGAGTTGGCGGCACTGAAGGAGTTTGGCGAGCGCAATTACTACGAGTTCACATTGACGCGTGACGCCAAGAACCAGAAGGTTGGCGACATTCAAATTGCTCTAAAGAAAGCAGATCCGAAACGGAACCGGTTCACGATCGAAGTTCTCGCCGACGACAAGAAGGTGGAGAAAAAAGACCGTAACATCAACGAGCCGATCCAATTCTATGTTTTGTCGAAGGCGCGTCAACCCTACGAGCTGGTAATCAACGAAGTCAAGAAGAACGTGATCAGCGGCTACCTGGCGACCCCTAAAGTTCGGATGGCTCGGAACTAGGTGGCGTGCTGATGATGACGGGGGAACAGCCAATGGCGAGCGGGAAAGCGATAGCACTGGCGGCCAGTCTTTCGGCATCCTGTGGGCTCTTCGCCGAACCGCGAACGATTCGGCTGCGACCTCAACAAGTGGTTTCCTCTTCGGTCGCCGTGGACGGACACACGGCGATCCCGAGGGGCACCTTATTGCGAGGGATCCAAAGGGAAGCAGCGCCTTTCGATCCATTGCAGGGCCGGACCGCTTTGACGCGAATCGCGTCTGACCGGCAGCACCGACTGGTCACCGGTGCTACTTCGGGTGTACCGAGCGTGAACTGGACACGCCGGAATACCTATCAAGCCGGTAGGTCAGGCAGGGGTGCCCTAGCCGGTTCGGCGGCGGGATGTGTGCAGGCAGTCGATCTGTCGGGCGCCCCCGCCGCCCTCTGCTCCGCAGTTTTCACGCAGAACCCAGGCAGGCCCCAGATGCGCTCCGGACGGAATCGTTTCCGGCTCGGGGATGCGGTGCTACGACTCTCAGCAAAGGAGACCAGGGAAACAAGTTTTCAAGAGTATTGAAGGTTTCCGCTGCGCTGGTCTTCCTCCTCCGGGACCAGCAAGAATGCAGCCTTGCGGCCGGTAGTCTGGCGCCGGCTTTCCATTAGCCTCGACTTGGCTTTGAACGGCGGGTAAGGACTTCTCCCACTTCTTACCCGCCAACTCTTTTGTCCGCCTGCCTCTGTCCCCCCAACACTAGAACTTCAGAGCGACGTTTACCTGAAGCGTGCGTCCATCTGCGGCGCCCGTGACGGTGCCAAACGCGGCAGATGTGAGCGTTGTGTTGGGGTTGGCCCAACGATGGAAGTTAAATGGGTTCACAGCATCGACGCTCAGATCAAACTTCACCCGTTCGGTGATTGAGATTTCCCGGCCCAGCGTCAGCGCTTCCTGCTTCGCCCAGAAGCCGCGGACCCAGCTCAACGTCGGCGCCAGATTCCCGAAATTGAAACCCGTGCTGGTTGTGAAGGCAGCCGCATTCAAGTACTTCGAAGTAGGGGTGAATTCCCTCGGGTTGGTCACCAGGTAGGGCGACACGCCTGTGACCGCATTGCCGCGCTGGGTATAACCGATTGCGCCGAGGAAGCCCGCGCCGGCATTGATCGAAAGCGGGATACCTGAGCTGTACTTCACAAAGCCGTTCACCTTCCAGCCCGAGACCGCAGCGTTCACGAACCGCGAACTCGAGCTTAGAAGCTGCTTTCCTCGGCCAAACGGGAGATCGTATGCCCAACTGAAGCTGAATGAGGCAGCAGGGTTCGGATCGAGCTGCATCAGCCGGCTGCCGGGATACTGGTCGAGCACCAGCGAGAAGCTCTTCATCCAGGTGAAGAAACCGAACAGGGTTAATCCATTCGAGAAGCGCTTGTTCGTCTTGAGTTGTAGGGAGTTGAACTTCTGCTGTCCCACGGAATCGCCGATCACGTTGGTTGTTACCGCCGTGTACTGCGGGTAGGGCCGGAGCGCCTGGTATACGGTGTTGGCGCCTAGCTGGTTCTCGAAGCCGGGGAAGGGCGAGGTAACACCTGAAGCGATGCCCGCCGCCGAGTTGATGCGCTGGAGCAGCGTGTTTCCATACTGCAACCCGTCGATCGGCATGAAGTTGTAGTTGGCGTTGAAGTTCAAATGCGTGCTACGGCTGCCCAGGTACACCGCTTCAACCGACAGAGTCGACGCCAGTTGCCGCTGAATCGAGAACGTCCAGTTGATGGTCTGCGGCGGGCGAGCGCCGTCCCTGGATGAGAAGGAGATTGCCAGACCGTTCACGAACGACGGGTCCAGAGCGGGAGGCCGCACGAAATTCTGCGGAAACATCCCGGTTCCTCCGGGTCCGATGCTGAACAGCGGGGTAAATCCGTCCGCGGAACTGAACGAAGGAGCGGCGCTGAATCCCGCGGTATAAATCGAGTTGGTGCCAGCGGCGCCCCAGTTGGCATAGTAGATTCCGCCGGAGGCGCGAAGCACAGTCTTCTCGTTGAGCTGGTACGAGATTCCGAGACGTGGCCCGAAGGCTTTCTTGAAGTTGTTAACCAGATTGTCGCCCATGCGCCCGGGGCCGGCGCCGGCAAAACCGAGCGCGCCAAGACGGCCACCCGCTCCGGGGTTGCGGAGTTCGGGAACGAAGCTCGACATCTGGTCGTGGACCTCCCGGTACATCGGCATGTAGTCCCAGCGCAACCCATAGGAAATGGTGAGGGACGGCGTTGCACGCCATTCGTCCTGGATGAACAGCGAATAGCGGATAAACCGCTGCCCGGTACTGACCGGGATGTAGGCGCTGGCAGTATTCACGGCGCCGAGCAGGAAGCTGGCATACGCGTTGCCCCAGATTCCATAGCTGGGAGAGTTCGGCTGGCTGGTCATCGAGTTGTTGAAACCGAAGGTCCCCGAGGCATTGCCGAACTGGGATCGATTGATCCAGTCCCGATCAATGGCGCCGCCGAACTTGATGGCGTGCTTGCCCCGAATCCAACTCATGTTCTCGATGATCGAGTAGCGCAGGTCGTACCAGACTTCGTTATAGGCCCGATTGAGTTGGGCGGGAGCGGCGGTACCGCCCGAGAAGCTTATCTGCGGGAACTCGCCCGCGTCCGCCGGCACACCGGAGATACCCAACTTCTGATTCCAGCCTTGCCCGCCCGTCTTGTTGATTCCTAGGTTGTAGTAGCGGTCCGCCGAAAGCGTGATGTGGTTCAAGAGCGACGGTGAAATGATGTAGTCGTAGTTGATTCTCGCTTTCCAGCTATTGGCCTGTTGATCGAAGACATTGTCCAGCGGGTTGGTCTGAGGCTCGCCCCACGCGGGAACATCCGTCATGCCGCCCGTCCAGATGATGCGCGGGCGCCGTTGCGCCGTAAAACTGCCTTGCAGCTTTTGGGTGGTGGAAATGCTGTGATCGATCTTGATCAGCGGAGTCCAGGTGTTGTAGTACGGCCAGGTCGCGGCGGCCTTGCTGAAGTAGTTATTGAAGGCGCCGGGTAAGCTCGGTTGGGGCATGTACTGAGCCACGACCCGCGCCGCCTGGCTGATCCGGCTGGATGGAATTACGTTGCCCGGGAACTGCGTGCGCACGAACCCTCCCCGGCCATCGGCCACTGTGGTAGCCGGGTCGAAGATGGGCAGTTGGACACCGGCAGCGTTCGCCAGCCCGCTGAAATCACCTCTCAGAAATTCCTGAGTCGGAATCGTGATGATGTTATTGCTGGCGCCGTAGCGCGAGAAGAAGACGCCGAGGCTGCCGAAGAAAAACGTTTTGTCCTTGCCGTTGTAAAGCTTCGGAATAACGACCGGCCCGCCCAGTGTGAAGCCGCCTTCGTTCTGCCGGTACGCCGTCCGGCGCGGCTGGAAGAAGGAGCGCGCATTCAGCTTGTCGTTGCCGAGGTGGTCGAAAACGCTTCCATGCAGAACATTTGTGCCCGACTTGATTGTCACGCTCGTGAACCAGTTCCCGAAGCCGCCGTACTCGGCGTTGAACGCGTTGGTGACGACGTTTACTTCTCCAACCTGTTCGAGCACCGGACCGTTCTCGGATATGGCGCCTCTCATGATGCGTTCGCTGGCAGGCGCGCCGTCGATGAAAGCCTCAGTCGCGCCCGTGGGCGCGGCATTCACCGATGGAACAAATGTATTCGTCTGCGTGGTGCCAGGGAGGTTGTTGAGGAACCCGGTGATATCCCGCTTCGTCCCCACGACGATCATCGGAAGTTCCTGAATCAGGTCCGATTTCATTGACGCGGAGTTGTTTACAGCCGCCGTATCGAGCAGCGGCGCCTCAGCCGATACATTGACCGCCTCCGTAACAGCCCCTGGTTGCAGAGTGGCGTCCACTCTGACTTCGACACGGGAACGGACCTCCACCGGCTGGCGCACAAACGTGCCGAACCCGGTTGCGTCAATCGTGACGCGATAAGTCGCCGCCGGAAGGTTCGGAGCTATATAGATTCCTTCGTTGTTGGTTGAGAGCTCGATTGTGCTGTTGGTATCGACTTGTATGATCTTGACCTTGGCGCCTGGGATAATCGCGCCAGTCTGGTCGGTGACAACACCGATGATCGTGCCTCGATCGATCTGCGCTTCCGCAGGAACCAGGACCAAGCCGATCAGCAAAACAAACGTGCAGATTGCTGAAACGCGCCGCGACAGCGCAAGCAGTTCCCTAACAAACGTCTTCATGGACTTCCCTCCCACAGGGGTTGCGAACTTTCAACAAATTCAACCTGTCTTTACAACTATAGGACAACAAGACAGTCAGTTGAAGTTCGTTTGACTATATCGCGAGGTCTACAGTCTGTCAAGCAATTGATGCCGCCCGTGCGCCGGCTGGTGAGTTTCGCGGGTTCTGCAGGGTAGCCACGATGGGCCCAAAAGAGTGAGCTTTTCAGAGACCCGTTGACACAGCGAGGAATTGTTGATACTAACGTTGTGCATGTCACTACGGCAGAGGCTGCCTCTACAGGTACGGGGTTATGATAGCGGATCTGACAGACCATTTGTAGTAGTAGTCGGTGAAGTACTGTGGGACCTTTTTCCGGAATTGAGGTCCCTGGGAGGGGCGCCGCTTAATTTCTCAGCACATGCCTTTCGCCTGGGCTTCTATCCCATCCTGATCAGTGCGGTAGGCGCCGACGATCTCGGCCAGAGAGCGGTCGATCAGATTGAAGCTCTCGGCCTCGATTCGAGCATGGTTCAACGGTCAACCCGTTGGCCTACTGGAACTGCGTCAGTGAGCATTGACGCCGCTGGGCGTCCGGCATTTGAGATCCTCCGTCCGGCAGCCTACGACGATGTTCGCCTGAGCTCAAACGACTTGCGAGTTCTGGCTTCGCTCGAGCCGGAGTGGCTTTACTACGGCCCCCTGTACGCGTCCCTGCCCGAGGGACGGGCAACGTTGGATCTGCTTCT
>Ga0073934_10006588_pt1 | contig 16782 bp, 9 predicted proteins | sample LarsenN4metaG_FD_76834 | JGI IMG/M metagenome (GOLD analysis project Ga0073934, IMG submission 76834) | Hot spring sediment bacterial and archeal communities from British Columbia, Canada, to study Microbial Dark Matter (Phase II) - Larsen... ... | reverse complement strand
CGACCAGTACTTTCAGCAAACCGCCCGCACTGGGCCGGGATGCACGCGTCCTGGATTTCGTCCGTCGCGAGATGCGTCGGATGGGGGAAGCCTATGGGAACCATCCTTCATTCGTCATGCACGTCATCGGCAACGAGTTTGGGCTTACCCAAACCGATTGGGCCAAAGTAGAAGAACTCGTGGCCGAGGCGCGACACCGCGACCCGCGCCGCCTTTATGCCGGAAGCACTGCTCGGAAGCTCGGCCAGTCGGACGACTTCTGGGTGACGCACTCCGTCCACGGCAATGGCACACGTGGCCTCGGCGCCGCCGGGACCGACTGGGACTTCAGGGCGGCTTGCGCGGCCAGCCCGGTGCCGGTGATTGCCCATGAAACCGGCCAGCGTCCGGTCTTTCCGAACTACGCCAGGCTGCTCCCGAAGTTCACTGGCCCGTTGCGTCCCTACAACTATGCCCGCCACGCCTCCGACCTGCGCGAGGCCGGACTGCTCGATCTTAATGCAGCTTTCACCCGGGCGTCCGCGCAATTCCAGTTCGTGCTCTATAAGGCAGAACACGAAGCGATGCTGCGGACGCCCGACTTGGCCGGATACCAACTGCTGATGCTCAACGACTTTACCGGCCAAAGCGAGGCGTTGGTTGGGATTCTGGATCCCTTTTGGGAAAGCAAGGGCGTGGTGGCCCGCCGGGAAGTGCTGGCATGGAATAGCCCCACGGTACCTTTGGCTCGCTTCAAACGGTTCACATGGGTATCGACAGAGGTATTTCGTGCCGGCCTTGAAGTGGCGCATTACGGCCCTGAGGACCTCGATGCAGCCTCAGTGGACTGGTCGCTCGAAAGAGTAGAGGGCAGGACATTAGCCCGGGGCGACTTCAAGCGACCTCGACTGCCCGCGGGCGCCCTTACGCCGGTGGGAGAAATCGAAGTACCTCTCGCGTCACTGGGGCTCAAAGCCAGTGCACTGTGGTTGAAAGTCCGTGTCGGGCGCGCCGTGAACCAATGGAAACTTTGGGTTTATCCGCCTCCCCCGGCAGTCCCGGAGGGTTCTGGCGTCACCCTCAGAACTGCATGGGACTCTGAAACCGGAGCCGCCTTGAGGCGCGGCGAGCGCGTGTTGCTGCTTATCCATGGCGCCCGGGGACCTTGTCTCAAACAGACGGGTTTTGAATCGGTTTATTGGTCCGCTGGCTGGTGGGGCGATCGGTTCTCGTCTTTGGGTATCATGTGCGACCCACGCCATCCCGCTTTGGCGGAATTTCCCAACGACGGCCACAGCGACTGGGCATGGCATGAACTGTGTCGCGGCGCAACCACCTTATTGATGGAGAACGCCCCGCGGGGACTCAGGCCCGTTATTCAGCCGGTGACAGATTTTCACCACAACGAACTGTTATCGCACCTTTTTGAGGCTCGGGTGAGCTCGGGTCGTCTAATGGTCTGCGGTTACCCGCTTCTGGAGAATCTTGAAACGCGCCACGCCGCACGCCAGTTTCGCGCGAGTCTCATGCGTTATATGCAGAGCGAGGCCTTTCAGCCCAAGCACGTCCTGAGCGAAGATCAAGTCACCTACTGGCTGCGTCCGTGAGTCTGCTCCTGCTGAACTCTTGAGGCTGGTTTGTCGGTCCATTGGGTTCACGCCGATCAGGCGTTTACTGCCGGCAAGGATGCTCGAACTCATCGTGCCTTTGTAGACTCGTCTGGTTGACCGCACCCTCGGGAATGGAGACGGGGCAGTGATGGGGGAGTTCAAACCACATCACAATCGGAAGCTCCCCGGATTCCAGCGGACAATCCCCAACTTCAGTCTCCAGCAACCCCCACGGATGACCACCATGGTCCGTGAGTCTCAGGGTCAGTAGTCCTTCATGGCCTGATTTCGCGGTGGGGGAGAGGCGCTCTGACCCCGATTTCCTGAGGGTCTATGATTCCCAAGAAGCGGCGGGCGGTGCATGGTTTTGCAGTGGCCGAGTTAAGGACGCTGGCGTAAGTTGGCGGCCATGAACGCCACCGCGCCAGACACAGAGAAAGCCCGGCACCGCTTCAGCGGGACGTTCTGGCTGCTCAACACCATCGAGATGGGGGAGAGGCTGGCTTATTACAACCTGCGGGTGATGGCGCCGATCTACATCATGCAGGCGGACAATCCGGGGGGCTTGCATTTGACGGCGGCCGACAAGGGGACCATTTACGCGTGGTGGGCGGCGTTTCAATCCCTGTTGCCTGTTGTAACCGGCGGCCTGGCGGATCGGTTTGGTTACAAGCGCACTCTGGCCTTCGCCATTACCACGATGATGGCAGGGTTCTTGATGATCGCGTTCCTGCGCGATCTTGGTTTCGTCAGCAATTTCTGGGCGTTCTTCATTAGCGTGATGACGCTGGCCACAGGCACGGCGTTTTTCAAACCGGGCATTCAGGGTTCACTGGCGCACACATTAAGTCGGGAAAACTCGTCGGTGGGGTGGGGCGTCTTCTATTGGGTGGTTAACGTGGGCGCCTTCGTGGGCCATTTCCTGCCTTCACTTCTGCTGGGACTGAGCGTGATGTTGCCCGGGCCGTTTCACGCGGAACCAAACTCGCCAGGGGCGTGGCGGAATCTCTTCCTGGCCTCGGCCGGCTTTACCGCGCTGAACCTGTTGTTGTTGATCCCTTATAAGGATGTTCCTTCCGGGGCGAGCAAGACGGAGTCGGTGGCGGCGGTCTTGAAACGGACGGTGCGCGATATCCTTGAGCCGCGGTTGGTGGCGTGGATGCTGATCATGTCCTGCTTCTGGCTCATGATGTATCAGTTGTGGGATCTGCAGCCGAACTTCATTGCCGATTGGGTGAATAGCGGGGCGATGGCGCAGGGGTTGCGGTGGCTGCCGGATGGCCTTTACCGGGTGCTGGTCGAGCAGACGCCGCGCGGTCCCATGATTCCGCAGCAGGTTTTGTTAAGCGCCAACGCCTTTTTCATCATCCTGGGCGTGATCCCGGTCGCATGGCTGACCCGGCGTATGCGGACGTTGGAGGCCATGTTGATCGGCATGTTCATGGCGACGGTCGGGGTATTGGTGGCGGGGTGGACCCAAAGCGGCTGGATACTGGTGGCCGGGATCTTGTTCTTCTCTTTGGGCGAGATGTGTACGGGCCCGAAGAAAAGCGAGTATCTGGCGCTGATTGCGCCGCCCGGCAAGAAAGGGCTCTACCTTGGCTATGTGAACATTCCGGTCGGGGTAGGGGTGTATGCCGGATCCAAAATTGCTGGCTATGTTTATGGGCATTACGGGGAGAAAGCAGTGCTGGCGTTACGTTATCTGGCGGAGAAGACAGCCTTTGGAGAAGGCAAAGGGTGGGATGGACGCGTGGCCAGCCTGGAAGCGGCGCTCGGCGTGGCGCGCCCGCAGGCTATGACCAAGCTGCAGGAGGTCACCGGCCTGGATCCGGTGGCGGCGACACAGTTGCTCTGGGACACTTACCATCCTCACGCGCATGTGTGGATCCCATTCGCGGCGATTGGTGTTCTCGCGGCCATTGGTTTGTGGGTATTCGGGCGGATGGCGCGGCGTTGGAGCGACATGAACGCGTGAATGCATGGCGGGCAGCCGACGTCACAGAATTGTTTATGAGCAAGATACGTGCTTGTAATGGAGGATGGAGACCACCCCTCCACGTTTGCCTTGGGCTGATGCTGCTGACAGGCCCGATGGCATTCCTGACCCACGGTGTTGAGTGGCCGAACTGGCGCGGCCCGGCCGGGCAGGGAAGCACTGGCAGTGGCCGGTATCCAATTCGCTGGAACGCCACGAATGTGTTGTGGAAAGCCAGCCTGCCGGGCAAGGGTGGCTCGACGCCAGTGGTGTGCGGCGGGCGGGTTTTTGTGACGTGTCCGGCAGAGGGGCGTGACGCGGTGTTGGCCTTTGATCTCTCGGGGCGCAACCTGTGGCGGACAGCGCTGGGGAGCGAGAGCCCCCCGAAACACCGAACGTTGGGTTCGAGTGCCAATGCTTCTCCCGTGGCGGATGCGCAGGGTGTCTATGTTTATTTCCGGAGCGGCACGCTCGCCTCGCTCGACACAAATGGGCTGGTGCGGTGGCAGGTCAACATCGCCGAGCGCTTTGGCCGCGACCAACTGTTCTGGGACCAGGGGTCCTCCCCGGTTCTGACCAGCGAGCATGTAGTGCTCGTCCGCATGCACGGTGGTGAATCCTGGGTGGCAGGGTTTGACAAGCGGAACGGGGAGTTGCGCTGGCGGCAGCTTCGCAGTTTTACAGTGCCGGTGGAAAACGACAACGGCTACTCCACGCCGCTTTTGTTCGAACACGAAGGCAAGCCTGCGCTCCTGGTTTGGGGCGCTGATCATCTCACGGCGCACGCCGCGGCGGACGGGCGATTGTTGTGGTCCTGCGGGGGATTTAATCCGGATCAAACCGGGTATTGGCCAGCCATTGCAACGCCGGTGATCGTCGGGAACGTGGCGGTGGTGCCAGTGGGGCGCGATGATCGCCCAAACCAGGCTCGTGTGCATGGCATCCGGGTGGATGGGCGTGGGGATGTAACACAAACGCATCGGCTATGGAAGCGGGAGGACGTCGGGGTCTTTGTGGCCAGCCCCGCCGCCACCGATGGCAAGGTTTATTTGTTGCGGCACCGCGGCGGGGTGGTCTGCCTCGATCCGACCAGCGGACAGACTTTGTGGACGGGCGCTTTCCCCGAGAATAGGGCGCCCTATTACGCTTCGCCGGTGGTGGCGAACGGTATCCTCTACGCGGCTCGCGAGGACGGGGCGGTGCTGGTGGCGCGCGTGGTGGAGCGTTTCGAGTTTATGGCCGAAAACTCTATGGGGGAGCGGATTGTCGCTACGCCGGTACCGGCGGGGGACCGTCTCCTTTTGCGGGGGGACAAAACCCTGTTCTGCGTAGCTGGCGAGTAGGCGGCGGTTTCGGTTCTGGTTTGTCAGGGGCAAGACGATCGGCCTGGATCATCGGCCGAGCGCCAGATGCCGGCAGACATGTGCCGGCAATTCCTGCAGAGCATTCGTCTGGCGAATCTTGAAAATGGGGCCGGGCTGGGCTACGCTATACTTGTAGACTCAGCCGGTGTGGCGCGTGACCACCAGAACAATGGTTCGTCTTACCAAAGCGAGGTCTGGCCTTCTCCAGTCAGCGGGGCGGGCAATTTACGCGCCATGGTGGTGGGTTTAGGCATGCCGGTCGAACTATGGCTCAGCCCCCATTACGCGAGCGTTTTTCGCGCGAGTTGCCTGGCTCGGCGTTGTCGCGGCTGCCGCTGGTGCGTCAGGCGTTGCGAGAGTTCGAGCGCAGCACAGGCTTGCCAGCGGTGATTGTGTCAGCGGAGTCAGTGGACAGGCCCATGAGGCTGTCGCGCATGTCTCCGGCGTTCTGTCGCATCTGCCGGGAGGTCAGCGGGCATCGAGGTGCTGGTGAGTGCTGGCGAGTGCAACGAGAGTGTTGTCAGCGGCTCACAGCCAAGTGGCGGCCCTGCTCCATTCAATGTCGCGCCGGACTCGTGCAAATGGCGGTACCGGTGGTGGTTGAGGGAAGGCACTGGGCCACGATTCTCGCTGGAAAGGTGCGGGTTGGTGCCGCACCGCACGGCTGCGGCCGGGTGCCTCAGGCCGCGCGGAGGTATTGGGCGGCGATCCAGGCGCACCCTGAAGGTCTGAGGATGTGGGAAATGACTCCCCTGGTGACCGGCCAACAATGGAAGGCAGCTATGGGTTTGCTGGACATTCTGGCGCGGCTCATCGGACAGGCTTTGTCCGGCAGAGGGGGGTGGCGAATCTCTCGGGCCGACCCGATCCCCATCGCGTCGGCCAAGCGCTACATCGAGAAACATCTGGAGGAACGCATCACCACAGGGCAGATGGCGCGCGCGGCCGGGTTGAACGTTTCCTATTTCTGTCGGCTGTTTCATCGAGTGACCGGCATAACTCCCCACGCGTACCTGGCGCAGGTGCGGGTGGAGACAGCCAAAGCGGCTCTGCGAACCACCGCTCAATCTGTTTCCGAGATCGGGTTTGTTTCAGGCTTTCAGTCGGTTTCGGATTTCAGCCGGGTTTTCAAGGCGCAGGTCGGTATGTCACCCCGTGCTTTCCGCCGGACCGCGGCCGCTGGCGTGCCGGAGCCGCCTCGTGTGAACCACACGTCAAACCAGGTCAAGAGAAAGTCAAACAGCGTGTAGCGGACGGAGCCGAGCTGTGGTTGACTGGCTTCAGTACAAGAGCACAAGGGCTGGAATTGTCCAGCGCTGACGGTTCACGACCCGGGCAGATGTCGGCACGGGTGGCAGCATCCGTGAGCCGTAAGCAGGCGTGAAGTGTGACAAACATGTCCACGAGCGACAGCAGAGTCCCCTGGTGGGGAGCGTGCCTGGCGGGCGTAGTGATCCTCGCTGTGTGCGTGACTCTTGTGGTGGTGCCGCGCTCACATCGCTCCCTGCCGCCGGTCGGCACCAACCATGCCGTCTTTCATGCTCCAAGGGCAAGGCCGCCTGTTGCCACCAACCAGGTTGACGCGAAGATGATTCCGGGGGCGGAGGTGGCTGCGCTGATCGGGCTCTTGCGCCAATGGCGGGAGCATCATCCCGTTTATCATTTGATGATGGAAACGAAGGGAGGCGAGGCGGTGGTGCGTACTGAGGTGTTTCGGTTTCGCAACGAGGCAGGCCGGATGGTCAACCGCAGCCGGAGCCAGGTGGCCGAGCCGGTTAACATGACTTTCTGGATCAGCGCGGAGGGTGACAAAATCCAGGCGTATTTTCCCCTGTCGAACCAGGCTGTGGACATGAATCTGGAGCAGCAGCAACAACGGTTCTGGGAACTGTTGGGGTGGACGGGGCCGGTGCTGGACGAATCGGCGCTATTGGCGTTGGCCAAGGCGGCCTACGCGGAGACGGGGCCTGATTACATGGCGTTGACCATGATGTTTTCCGGACGCACGCTCCAGATGCCGCCCGCGGCGGGCGACCTCTTCCTGACCATCCGCATGGATGGAACTGGCCGCACCCTCGGCCTGGAACAACTCACGTTGGCGGGGCGGATCGCGTCCACGATTACCTACGTGAGCGAAGAGAATAGCACGGTGAAGGCCAAGGCGCCCGAAATACCCCCCACCGCGCGCAAAACACAAAAGAGCTTCCAGGAAGTGCTGCAGGAGGAAATGACTCTCGCCAGAGACCAGCCAGCCAAGACGATATGAATAAGCGCTTTGAGATTCCGATTGATCCGGTGGCCTACAACTTGTTTGCCATTGACGATTACCTGCGCAGCATTCGCACCTCCGAGGATCGTCAGAAACTCATTCGTGAAGTGGGGTATTCACCGGAGCGGCGTGATGCCTTTGAGCGCAAACATGGACTGCCGCGTGGTGCGGTGGAACTGGCCATGATGACCGAGGATCGGCGCGTCAAGGAGATGAGCGAGAAGCTCACGCGACGGCTGGCCGGGCGGGCGGGTCAGCAACTTACGCCGCAGGAAAGCCGGCAACTCTACCTCGAGGTGGACTCGATCATGACGGGTCTGCGGGCGCTTTACCCGGAGGCCATTCAATTTTTGAAGCACTACAGTGCGCTGGCCCAGCGGAACAAAGCCACCTTTTATGGCGATTACCAGTTTGGGAATGATTATCGGATCATGATCGCCAATGTCCAGCGCGTGGCGGTGACATGCCCGGGGCCACCTCCGCCGGACTGGTGCAGCCCAACCCCCTGGTTTTGTGTAGAGTCCTACGTCTTCACCACTTACTACGCGGCGTGGTGGATCGCCGGAGCGGTTTGGTATGTGGCGGCGGTTCTGGTGGCGTTCCTTGCGCTGCTCTTTTTCTGCGTCACGCCGCCGGCCCAGATTCCTTGTTAGAGGAGCACGACGTATGTTGATTGTTCCGCATACCCTGGCGCTGTTGACGACCTACCGGTGCACGGCGGCCTGCGACCATTGCTGTTTCTCCTGTTCTCCCTACAGCCGTGAATCCATCCCCACCCGGCGGCTTTACGATTACATTGAGCAAGCTACGGAGCTCCCCTCAATCAAGATTGTCGTGTTTACCGGCGGGGAGTGTTTTTTGTTGGGGGAGGAACTGGACCGCCTTGTCCAAGCGGCCAGCGATCGAAAGTTTCTGACACGCTTCGTCTCTAATGCCTATTGGGCCACCAGCCGCCGGGCGGCCCGGCAACGGCTGGAACGGTTGCAGAAGCACGGATTGCGCGAGGCCAACTACTCGACGGGGGAGCAGCACGCGCGGTTCGTCAACCCGGAGAATATTCGTCATGGCGCCATTGCAGCGGCAGAGCTGGGTCTGACCAGCCTGATCGTCGTGGATTCCTTTGGTGACAGCCGCTTTGACTTTGACGATTTCCTCGACGACCACGATTTGCAGCGGCATATCGAGGCCGGGACCATTTTGATCAAGGTATCGCCGTGGATGCGGTTTGACGGGCGCCGTCACATTGCCTACACCCGTCAGCAGTTGCGCCAATTGGAGGCTCAAAAAGCGTCGGGACTCGGCTGCACCACAGTGCTCAAAGTTGTGGGCATCACCCCTTCCGAGGAACTCCACGTTTGCTGTGGATTGACGCTCGAACTGATCCCGGAAATGGGCGTGGGATCCCTGAGGCAGCGGACCCTTCGCGAGGCGCTGTTAGCCGCGCCGGACGATTTCATGAAGATCTGGATTCACCTTCATGGCCCGGATGCGGTGCTGAACTATGCCCGTCGGCTGGATCGGTCCATTCCCCGACCCCGTCAACACGCACACCCCTGTGAAACATGCCAGTACATCTATAACCATCCGCGTGTGCGGGACGTGGTTACGCGCACGCCCCCACCCAACATGAAGGACATTGTGGCGCAATACGTGAACTCGCTGGTGGTGCCTCAGCCGTCGCAACCCGACTCGAAACTCACTACACAATTGATGCGAGGGCAGGGCGGGATTGACCAGCTCAAGCAGGCGCACCGACAAACGTTATTCCAGTACGAGGCCGCATGAATGATGGCGCGACCATGTTGAGGGAGCGGCTGGAGGACGCGGGTTACTTCGCGGCCTACAGTCAGTTGGGAGATGGCAACTTCCGTTCTTATGATTGGGAGAAGATGGCGCCAGCGTTGCCGGAGACCACCCGGATGCTGTGGCACTTTTTCCTCCTCGGGGCGAAAGTGCCCAGGGCAGATATCCGGAAACTTATCGGTGAGTCCGCCTTGCGGTTTTTGCGAGGCCATGGTTTATGCCGGAACCACGGACGTGACATCTCGATGGGACCTCTAGTGCTTATCAGCCATCGGGAACTGGTCTTTTTTGCCGAGCAGGGGCGGGACCCTGCCGGGTATTTCGGAGAGGACACGAAGGCATTGATGACCCTCTTGCCATGTCATGGCACAGGCCGATGTCTGGTTCTCTATCCCGGCTGTGGGGCAGCGGCACTCCCGCTGGTGACAAAAGGGGGCGGGCATTGCGACTTCGCGGAGGGGTTGTTCAACAAGCAATTAATCGAGGCCAACTTGCGGCTGGCGGATAGCACCGGCCCAGGCGGTTTTCCGGAGGAGCGAATTCGACGAGGCAAGAATCCTTACGATCTTATTCTAGCGACCGTCCCATCGCTGGTTGAGCCACCAGGGTTCAGGTTGTCACAAGTCATCGCCGGTGGGCGCGATGGACGGCGCGAACTTCAGCGCACCCTGGCTTTGGCTCGGAAGCGTTTGGCTCCCGAGGGACAACTCCTGGCCGTGTTTATCTTCTTCGCCGAGAACGACAGCGCGAAAATGCGCCAGCGGCTGGAGGGTTTTCTTGGCGCCGACGGACTCGACTACTCGCTGACGATTTGCAGCAAGCACTTGATGGAGATTGGGGTTCCTATTCACAACCTTATTCTTAGCGCCGCCGCTTCCAGCGGTGGGGATGCTGCTCAGGCTGCCGCTCGCATGCAGCGGCACCTCAAACACCTGAGGTATGAGGCGGCTTATCTGATCAAGGGGCGATTCTTCCGTCAGCGACGGCCTGCACGGCACGAGATCATGGATTTTTCAGACCTGTATTACGGAGGATGGACCTTCTGAACCTATGAAACGACGAGCTTTTCTTCAATTGGTTGGTGCTTCGGCTCTGGGGCTTCCTTTCATGTGCAGTCCCTGGAGCAAAGAGGCGGGTGAGCTGTTCAGCTCAATGGCGAGTTCATGGAAGCCGCGAAATGTGCCCATGAGTCAGGCTTTGAAAGACCTGATCGCCATGCTGTGGGAAGAGGGGGCCGAAGTTTATTTGCTGGGTGGTGGTGTTCTGGCAAGGGACTGCGGAAAGATCCCGCCATATTACAACCTCCTGGTCGAAGTGGGTGATTTCAAGGCTATTAAGAAGGCACTCTTTGAATACGGCGTCGTGCCCGTGTCCACCCCTGATCTGCCCGCGGAGTACATCCGTTTCGTTTATCAGGAGCGGGTGTATAGCGCTCTGAATATGTCCCTTGCGGACTACCTGGAGCGTAACGTGCTGGGCCAGCGGCTGCAGCTCCTTCCATTGGCGCACAATTTCCTCGTCGAGGACCCGAGCCGGCGGCGGGTAATGGACCCTTATGGTGCTCTCTCTGAGTCTGGCAATCAGCAGCACGCTGACACGATCAAGTTGATTCGACAGCCTGACTCGGTGGTTACGGGACTGGAGGTCTGTCTTGCAGTGGCCTTCGACACTGCCTTGCTTGGGCTGAAGGCCCCGGCCCGTTTTGGAGCGATGGAACGGAGTGTCCTTGGGACGGTCATATCAACCAAGAGCGACTCCCTCCTGGTCTTCCACCGAATGCTGAGTTACTTGCCGGACTTGTTGGAGGTGCGGGGTTGGCCGTCAGTGCGTCGGTATTTGCGGGCACCATTGTGTGTGTCCGCGGCAGGGGGCGATCCGGGCATTGATCTGCGTCAGGTCGAGGCGAGTCTGGAGAGAGTCGCCCGGCGTGGGCAGGCGATAACAGGCGCCCATCTGTTCGCGGCCATCAATCGTCAGTTCGAACCGCGCAGCCAGGTAGCCGGTGCCGGGCTGCCTGATTTTCTGGCTTCCCGGCAGCTTCCGGTTCGACGGAAAGACCTGCTGGCCAAAGTGCTGGTGGAAAAAGACCCTTTGGCTGAAGTGTGATGGTAGCGGGGTGATCTATTCGCAATGGGTAGAACCTCCATCCTGATCGTGGGAGCCTTAATGGCAGCCCTGAACCTTCCGCTGGTCATGCGCAAGGTGCCGATGAACCGTTTTTACGGTTTCAGGACGGAGGTGGCGTTCAGGTCCGAGCAGGCCTGGTATGACGTGAACGCCTCAGGCGGATGGACCCTCCTCCTCACTGGTATCTTAATGGTTTTGTTGGGGTTGGCCGGATTTCATATCCCCGAGCAGTATCGAAGTGCCTACGATCGTTATGCGCCGCTCATCGTAGTCGGGCTGATTTCATTGGCGTTGTTAAGATTTGTGCTGTGGAGCCGCCGTTACGGTGGCTGACGAGACTTTGACGACCTGACCAATCAAACCCGTCGGCAGGAGGCTGCTCGCCTGAGGTGTCTCACTCCTCAGAGCGATCGTGTCCTCTGAGGCCGGCTTGCTGATGAGTAGCCTATGAAAACGCAGGACAAGCTGATCGCCAGGCAGTTCGTACGCGCACGCAGATTTGTGGCCCGCCGCATTGCGGCACAGCGACGATCCTGGCCAGCACCGCCGTGGCGGCTGCCTTTTGCCTATCTGCTTTTGGCGGGTATGCTCACCGCCGACGCAAGAAACCAGGCCCTGGGAGCCTCTTGTGTCCCCGTTCCGCCCGGGCTTCTAGGGTGGTGGGCGGCGGAGGGAAGCGCCAATGATTCGATGGGCATCAACCCGGGTGCTCTGATGGGAACCGGAGCCTACACACCGGGCAAGGTGGGGCAGGGGTTCATCTTTGACGGAACCAATGGCTATGTGCAGATTCCTGATTCCACATTGCTCAGCCCACATGTAGGCCCAACGGGCGAGGTCACGGTCGAGGCGTGGATTCGGATGAGCCGATTGCCACAATGGGACAGTGCAACGGCACAGCCGAACCGGGCGATTGTCACCAAAGGTTCATCAGGTCAGTGGGAATACGGTCTGGGTGTCACCACCAACGGCACGCCGTGGTTCAACCTGTGGACCCTGAGCGGTGCCCCTGTCAGTTGGGCTTCTGGAACCCCAATCTCACTGAATCAGTGGCACCATCTAGTGGGCACGATGCGTAAAGGTCAATTCTGCCGGTTGTACGTAGATGGGGTGCTGGTGAGCGAAAGCACGAGTTTCTCGAACGACGGGAGCGACGGCACCTCCCCTTTGTACATCGGACGGCGCGGGGACGGCCAGTACTTTGACGGAGAGGTGGACGAGGTGGCGCTTTATGGTCGAGCGCTGGAAGGGGCCGAGGTTAGTGCACTTTATGCCGCCGACGCGGCTGGCAAATGCTTTGGCCTCCCTGGCGCCGCGGTGCCTTTCTTCGCGGACTTCGAGAATGGGATAGGGCCCGCCTGGGTCTTGCCTTACACGGACGATTCGGAGTCGCTTAATTTCACTCGGTTTTCCGGGCGGTTTGGCAACGGTCCTCAAAGCCTGATCCTCACCAATCTTGTCCCCGGCCAGCTTTACACGGTTGGTTTTGATTTTTATGTTTTCGACTCGTGGGATGGCGGCACCTCGGATTACCTGACTGTGAGGGCCAACGGCGCGGTGATCTTCCAGGAAACATTCGCCAATTACAACGGCGAGCCTCCCAGTGCCACGCAGACTTATTCAGGACGACCGGACGAGGGTCGTGCTTTCCTGGGGTTTGGCGGCGATCATGTGGATGCGGTGTATCGGTGCCTCCAGGTTGGGTTCACGGCTTCGAATGTGGTGACGGTGCTCACGTTTGCCGGGCAGGGTTTGCAGACGATCAGTGACGAATCCTGGGGAATCGACAATGTGCGGGTTGAACCGGTTTCGACCAACCGGTTCATTCACAGCGTCTCTCTCCCCGTGGCAGGCTCCACGAATGCTGTGGCGTTGGACAGTTTCATCGTGGCCGCCAGTCATCCCCTGTCGCCTCAGACCGCGACCAATGCCGCGAACTACGCGCTGCGCGAGGCGGGGGGCAATGGAGTGCTTGGGGATGGTGATGACGTGGTGATCAGCCTGATCCCTTCCCTGCCTGGGGCTGGCGGACGCGCGGTTCGTCTCACGCCTGTCGTGTCGCCCTTGCAGCCGGGGCGTTATCGTTTCCAGACCACCACAGGGCTACAAGATACGAATGGGGTAGCCATCACGGCTTTCTCTCGGGACTTTGCCTTGCTTCATCCCACGGTGGGAGCGATCGAAAACACGAGTAACGACACTTTGGTCAACGCCACCCCCCTTCCTCTGACGGAGACCCCTGGGAATAGTGGTTTCCTGACGGCGTTTGGCACTGGCGTGATGATGCCCGTCGGTAACTACGACTCTTGGCGCTTCGACGCCGAGGCCGGAGATCGGGTTACCGTACGGCTGGAATGCCAGTCACAGCGAACGTACCCTCAGATTCGGTTGCAGAATGCCTCGGGTGGGCAGTTGGCCAGCGTTGGCGGCGACTATGGCGGTTTAGTGACCTTCCAGAATTACGCAATCACCGCTCCGGGCACCTACTACCTTCTCGTGTGGAATGACTATGTGCGCACGCGATACGGAATGCGTGTGGACATATCTCGAGGACCCCAAATGGAGAGTGAGGCCAATGACACTCAGGCTGCAGCCAATGCATTGGTGTTGAGCTACAGCGCCGGCCTCGCGCAAGCCAAAGTTGTTGGCTCGCTGCCGACGGCTGATTCTGCGGGGGATTACTACCGCTTGGGAGTCCTGAATGTTGGGAATGCCCTCAACCTCAGCACGCTTTTTCCCCTGGGATCGAGCTTATCAGCCACGCAACTGGTAGTGACCGTAGAACTCGATGGCAATCCCATCCCCCTGGCGACGAATACCACTGGAAGTCTCAACTACACGGTGGTTTCCAATGGCATGCACCTGGTTCGCGTGCAAACCCCCAGTCGGGGTCTTCGAGCGCAATACCTCCTCAACGTCGCGGTTAACGACGGTGTCGCGCCCATCGTGACGGGAACCACTCTGCCGGCAGAGGGCAGTGTCAGTTCGGCAATGATGGATCGGTTCACGTTGAGTTTTTCGGAGGACCTTGCCCCCGCCACGGTGACGAATTCCGCTTCTTACGAACTGCGCGGCGCGGGACCCAACGGAACATTTGGCGACGCGGACGATGCCCTCTACACCGTGCTGAATACTACCTACACGTCCGGCTTGTCGGCCAACTATAGCATCCCCGACGGGCCGCTGCAGCCAGGCCGGTATCGCTTCACCGCTCGCACCAACCTCACGGATCGGGCGGGCAATCCCCTGGCCTCGCCTTTTACGCGCAACTTCACCAATTCTCTGCTTGGCCTGTTCCTGGTGGAAAACCGGGCGAACGATACCCCAGGAGGCGCAACCTCACTGAGTGCTTCCCCTGGAGTTTTGCCTGATGGCACCTTTGCCAATCTCGGGACCCTGGGCGTCAGCGGGAATCCTCATGCCCTTGCGGCCGGACATTTTAACGGCGACACCAACCTCGACTTGATCACCCCGAGTTACAATGGGGACACGGTGGCCACCCTGACAAACAATGGCCTGGGAGGCATGAGTGTCCTCACCAATATACCACCGGGCGATGGGCCAGCGAACTTGCTGGTGACCAACTTAAACGCTGATGCGTACCTGGACGTTGCCGTGGCGAATTACATTTCGGGAACGGTGACCATTCTGATTGGCGATGGAGCGGGGGGGGTCGCCATCCGAACCAACTATAGCGGCTTCTGCAATCCTTACATCATGGCTGCCGGGGATTTCAACGGGGATGGAAAGACTGATCTGGCTGTCCCCAACTACTGTGGTGGCACCCTCACCGTGATGTTGGGCGCGGGCGACGGTACCTTCGGGGTCTCCAGCAATTACAGCACTGGTTCACAGCCTTTGTCCGTGGCAGCCGGTGACGTGACTGGAGATGCAGTGCCGGACCTGGCGGTGGTGAACTACGGCAGCGCGACAGTGAGTATTCTGCAGGGCATGGGCAATGGTAGCTTTACGATCCACACCAACATCTCTACTGGTCCAACGCCCCGCTGGGTGGCCATTGCCGATGTGACAGGTGATGGGACTCCAGACCTGCTTGTTGTTCAACGCGGTGACAACAGCGTGGGCGTCTTTGCTGGCAATGGCAACGGCACATTCCAGGGATCTCGTAACTACGGCACTGGGGCCACAGACGTTTACCATGCCGTGCTGAGCGATTTCAACGCCGATGGATGGACCGACGTTGTGGTGGCGGGTTACGGGAATAACGTGATCAGTGTGCTGTTGAACAGCGGCGGTGGCATCCTCACCAATCTCTACACCTACTCGGTTGGCGGGAACCCCCTCGGGGTCGTGGCCGGCGACTTCAACAACGATGGGCGAACTGATCTTGCCTTCACTCATTACGGGGGCAACTATGTTTCCATCTGGACGGCTAATGAGGCCAGTCCCCTAGCGGAGGATCCCCCTGCCAGCAACCTCCGCAGCGGGTTTGGTCGAGGCAATCTGTCCAGCACCGCCGATGTGGATTACTGGAAGTTCTCCGGTGAGGCTGGTGACCTGGTCTCACTGGCGGTGGAAACACCAGGCAATCCTTCGGCCAGTGGTCTGCACTTTGAGATCCAACGACCAGATGGCGGAGCGCTCACCACCTTTAATGCCGCGGGCAATGGCTATGGACAAAGCACGACCGTCGTCTTGCCGCAGACAGGGACTTATCTGGTTCGGGTATCCTATAATTGGGATTATCAGGGCGAGTACCGCCTCCGGCTAACTCTGGCACGGCCACCCACGCAACTCGAGAGCGAGGACAACAACACGATTGCGAATGCGGATCCAGTGGCTTTTGCGTTATTCGGCAACCGCCAGGTGGCAACCATGGCGGGGTATCTCGGCGTGGCGGATGGAGCGGGGGACTATTACAACCTCGGCAACCTCTCCGGAGGGACAACCATCACGCTGAGTTTTCGAGAACCGGCCAGCAGCGGGTTTGCAGAGGTGCTTTGGATCTACAACCCGGCCGGCGTTCTCATGACCAACAGCCCGGCTGGCGCGACCAATCTCGTCTTCACAGTCCCGATGGGTGGGGATGGAGCCTATTATGTGCGAGTGACCGGCGCGCCTGGAGGATTCAGCGGGGCCTCCGGTGTGGCGCTGTACTTTGACGGCAGTGATGACTATGCCGACCTGGGGAACTGGTTTCGCATGCAGTCTTTCACCCTCTCTTTGTGGGTCAACCCCGCAGCCTCGCAAGGGACGTATGCCGACATCCTGGACAACAACCATCGCTCCGGAATCAACTGGGTCATCCAGCAGAATGTCGGAAACGTTAACCAATACGTCTGGGGACCCGGCGACGGAGGCGCTGGCGTCACGTTCTCACTGGCCGCGGACCAGTGGCAACATCTGGCAGTGACCCGAGACACAACGAACATCAGCCGGGTTTACCTGAATGGGGCGTTGGTCGGCAGCGTCGCGGCGGCCGCCGAGATCAACTACGATGGCAATCAATTCCTGCGTCTGGCGCGGTGGGGTGGAGGCGGACGTCATTGGCGAGGTTATATGGATGATCTGCGCATCTGGAGCCGGGCCTTGTCTCAGAGTGAGATCGTGGCGGGCATGTCCGGGACCCTGGCCGGCAACGAGCCCGGCCTTGCAGGGTATTGGCCAATGAATGAGGGCTTTGGCACCGTG
>Ga0073934_10006587_pt1 | contig 16786 bp, 16 predicted proteins | sample LarsenN4metaG_FD_76834 | JGI IMG/M metagenome (GOLD analysis project Ga0073934, IMG submission 76834) | Hot spring sediment bacterial and archeal communities from British Columbia, Canada, to study Microbial Dark Matter (Phase II) - Larsen... ... | reverse complement strand
GCCGCCACCGACACCGACCTGAACCGCGCGTCCTACAGGATCTTTCATGAGATCCTGACGCACGAAGGATACGTGCCGATTGACCGTCGGGAGTCGCCCAACGCAGTCCTTGTCCGCTATGCCCCAGCAGCGAGGCCATGAATGCTGCGTCGCCTCGTGCAGTCGCTGGCCGCCCGCCCGTGGATGTTCGATCTGCTGCGGTGGACGCTGGAGGCCGGCTACCGCGGCCACCATCACCTGATCACCAAAGAGTTGCAGGGCTACCCTGGTCCGGTGCTGGACATCGGCTGCGGCACGGGCGTGTTCGCGCACTACTTTGATCCCGCGGAATACCTGGGTGTCGACGTCTGCGCCGCCTACGTCGCCGCGGCCCAGCGGCGCTCGCCCGGGCATCGGTTTGCTGTCATGGATGCCCGCCGGCTGGACTTGGCCGACGGCTCGCAGGGGCTGTGTTTCATCTCTGGCGTGCTGCATCACCTATCGGATGAGGACGCCCATGCCGTGCTTAGCGAGGTGGCCCGCGTGTTACAGCCCACTGGCCGGCTGGCCATCTGGGAGGACATTCCCACGCAGTCCTGGTGGAACCCGATCGGCCCGATCATTCATCGGCTCGACCTGGGAGACCGCATCCGCACCCCCACGGAGTATCTGGATCTCATTGAACCTTACTTTGCGCTCACCCACTCCGGCCTGATGCGGAGCGGCTGGATGGACTACGCGGTGTACCTGGGTGTCCCCAAGCCGCGGCAAACCGCCGAGACCTAACCGAGGATGGAAGCCGGGCAAAGAACCACGAAGGGCTCGAAGGTCGCACAGAGAAAGACGCCAAGAGCGCGTGAAGGACTCGGACTGGCAAGGCGTTCGCAGACCTGATCGCAGTTCCTGGGATGGCCCCGAGTTTTTCTTGGCATCCCCTTCGCCTCCATCTCAGCAACCCATTTATCTGATTGTCTTTACGCTGTTTCCGAAATCCTCATGGCGGTGGCTTGCATTTGGCGTCTCGCCTGCACATAATCTTGATATTGAGACTCAATCTCATCATTTACCCAGCCAGCTTTCGGGGGCGACCCCAGCCAGCCAGGTGAGCGGACGCGGTCCATGCGGATCGCCGCCATTCGTCTTGGGTCTGTGCTGAAAGGGCTCCCCGATGTCTCGTCTCCCCGCGACTTCCCGCGGCTTCACACTCATTGAGCTCCTGGTGGTGATCGCCATCATCGCCATCCTCATCGCCCTGCTGCTCCCCGCCGTCCAGCAGGCGCGCGAAGCCGCCCGCCGCACGCAGTGCCGCAACAACCTCAAGCAGATCGGCCTGGCGTTCCACAATTATCACGACCAGCACAGCGCGTTCTGCAACTCCGACGGTGGCACGCCAAACCTCTCCGGATCGAGCGCGTTCGCGGCCATTCTGCCGCACCTCGACCAGGCCAACTTGTACAACCTGTACGACTTCAACCTGGGGAACGCCAATCCTGTCAACCAGCAGGTCGTCAGCCAGCGGATTGCGACGTACCTGTGCCCCACGGCGGTCATCCGCCGCAATGTCCCCGGGAACTGCCTGACGCCGTCCGGCGCCAACCTCGACGGGAACCGCGCTCCGGGAACGTATGCTGTCTCGACCGGCACGGACGACCCCTGGGGACCATGGCCGGGAAACCCTACCGCCCCCCGCTGCAATGGAGCCGTCATCCCCACGCTGTCCGGCGTCACTCGGTTCCGGGACTTCACCGACGGAGCGTCGCACACGATCTTGGCCGGCGAGTCCGCCTGGAATCTGCCGGACTACCTCATCACGTCGGGATCGTGCGCCGGCCAGATCCGCTGGGGCTTCACGTACTGGGCCTCGCCGTATCCGCTCTCCACGGCATTCACGCTGAGGCCCCCGTTCAACCCCCAGTCGGGCGGCAGTACCGTGCTGTCCCGGTTCCGCAGCGATCACGTCGGCGTCGTGGGCATGGTGTTCGCCGACGGCCACGTGCAGTATCTCAGCGAAAACATCGACCAGAACGTCCTGAACGCGCTCGGCACCCGCGCCGGCAACGAGACCGTCGGCGAGTTTTAGGTAATCCCTCTTGGTCCCCTTGCCCGCGCTTGGGAGGCAAAGGCCGAGGTGAGGGGGCGAACGTTCCGAATCGCGATCATTGGGGATTTGTCGGCACGGAAAGGGCCGCTAAACCGCAGGGAATGTCCTGCGGAGTGCCCGGGCTCCTCACCCTAACTCTCTCCCCCGAAACGGGGGCGAGGGGACCAAGCAAGAGGCAGATCGTCATCATGACCGTCAAACGCCTGGGCCCTCGTGCCAGTGCCGGCCTGCTGCTGCTCACAGCCCTCTCTGGTTGTGGCGCCGATGGTCCGGAACGCCATGCCGTCGATGGTGCCGTGCAGTTCAACGGCCGGCCGATGGCCCGCGGGACGATTCGTTTCATTCCCACGGCCGGCACGAAGGGCCCCGCGGCGGTCGGCACGATCGCCGACGGCTTCTATGAAATCCCCCGTGACCAGGGACCGGTCGCCGGACCACATCGCGTCGAGATCGAGGGCCCGATCGCGCTGCCGTTCGAGATCGACGACGAGCAGGCGTTCGCCAAAGCGTTCCAGACGTTGAAAGGGAAGCCGCTCCCCCCGCAACCGGTCCCCGCTCCGTTCAACCGTCAATCCATGCTGACCGCCGACGTCCTCGCCGGCGGCCAGACCAAGTTCGATTTCGATCTCTCGACGCGGCCGGAACCGCCGCCGCAACTCACCCCCCATCGGGTACAATCGCACCTCCTTCACAAGGAATGACTCATGACGTCCTGGCGTGTACTGTTCGGTCTGTGCGTGGCGGCGTGGCTCGCCGTCGGGCAGACGTGTGCGGCCCACTTCGTGTGGATCGTGCCGCAGGAGGGGAAGGTCCAGATCTACTTCAGCGAGGCCGCCGAACCGGACGATCCGGCGCTGTTGTCGCGGATTGCCAAGGCCCAACTGTGGGCCAGGACGAACGACCGCCGGGCGAAGGAGCCCTTCCAGGCGCTGCCGCTCACGCTGGAAAACAACACGCTGTCGGCGATCAGTCCGGCGTCGGCCGCGGTGTACGGCCTGTCGCACGACTACGGCGTCCTCAGCCGCGGCGAAGCCATGTTCCGCCTCCGCTACTACGCCAAGGCGTATGGCAGCCCGTTGCCGGGGGAATGGATCGCTGTGGGCCAGGCGGACCGCCTGCCGCTCGAACTCACCCCCGAGTGGCAGGGACCAACGCTGGTGCTGACGGCGACCTGGCAGGGCCGGCCGGCCAAGGGGCTGGCCGTGCGTGTTGACGGCTGCGGCCTCGACGCCTTCGAGGCCATCACCGACGACGCCGGCCGCGTGATCTGCGAACCAACCGCGAAGGGCTGGCTGTCCGCCCGCGTGAGGCACGTTGACGCAACGCCCGGCGAAGTCGATGGCAAGCCATTCCCCGAGACCCGCAGCTACTCGACACTGTCGCTGGCCATCGAACCACCGGCAGTCAAAGCGGTCGCACATGCGCTGCCGGCGCTGGAAAAGGGGATGACCAGCTTCGGCGGCGCGGTCGCCGGGGATTACCTCTACGTCTACGGCGGCCACTACGGCGGGGCGCATCACTACTCGCAGGAGGAGCAGTCGGGGGACTTCCGCCGGATCTCGCTCACCGCCGCCAACCCGCAATGGGAAGACCTGCCGGGTGGCCCGAAACTCACCGGCCTTGCGCTGGTCGCGCACAACGGCAAGCTGTACCGCATCGGCGGGTTCACGGCAAAGAACGCCGAGGACGCCGAGCAAAGCCTGTGGTCGCAGGACGGCTTCGCGATGTACGACCCGGCGACGAAGACCTGGACCGATCTCCCCAAGCTGCCCGAACCGCGGTCGTCGCATGACGCCGCCGTGCTCGACGGCAAGCTGTACGTCGTCGGCGGCTGGAATCTTGCCGGCAACGCCGAGACCCAATGGCACGACACCGCGTGGGTCTGCGACCTCAACCGGCCGGACCTCAAGTGGGACCCAATCGCCACGCCACCGTTCCATCGCCGGGCCCTCAGCCTCGCGGCCCATAACGGCAAGCTGTACGTCCTCGGCGGCATGCAGGAGCAGGGCGGCCCCAGCACCCGCTGCGATGTCTACGATCCCGCGCTCAACGCCTGGTCGCAGGGGCCGTCGCTTATCGGCAACGGCATGGAAGGCTTCGGCAACTCGTCGTTCGCCATCAACGGGCAACTCCTGGCCAGCACGATGTCCGGCAGCGTGCAACGGCTGAGCGCGAACGGACAGCAGTGGGAACTCGCCGGGCAACTGGCCCACCCGCGGTTCTTCCACCGCCTGCTGCCGACGGCGAGCGGCCAGGTGGTGATCGTCGGCGGCGCGAGCATGACGACCGGCAAGACCAACGACCTGGAACTGCTGTCGCTGCGGAAGTAGATCGCACAACGCGATCGATCCGCCCCGAACCACTCGGCCACGCTCTTCCGGGCCGGGTGGTTCGGTGCTTTAATGGGAATTAACTGTGACGGTGTCAGCGAAAAACGGCGTCGCCGTAGCAAACTGGCGAGCACAATCGCCCATGCAAACACTTCTGCGATTTATGGAGTATGCTACCTACCCATTTCTCGGTGTTTCGTTGCTTCTCTGGGTGGGAATGGGATTCGGGGCGGCTTTTGTGACGGACTTCACGGTCGAGAACCGGTCCGATTTGCCGGTGGTCGTCACGCCGATTGGGGCCGTTGGCGCTGCAGGACATCGCGTTCCGCTGCCCACCAGATTGTTTCGTTTCCCGCCCCTGCCGTCGTGGCAGCGAGGCGGTTACCGACTGCGTTCCGGCGAATCGGTGACGATTCGATATGACATGGACGACATCAACATTTCCGAGATCGTTGTGGCCACTGATGTGGGGCCTAGGCGTCAACTCGTCGTTGATCCGAACCCGTCGGCCAACCGATATCATGGCCCCGTGCAACAGCGATATGTCATCGAGAATGTCGAGGGGCTGGAGCCGGTGACCGCGCCCGTCCTCGAAGCCGCAAACGCGGCTCAACGGCAGGGAAATGGCGCGATGGTGATGTACTCGCTGCTCATTGCCCCATGGCTGGCCTACGCGGCTGTCTTCAGTGCGAGATTCGTTTGCATGCGTCGCCAGAGGAACAACCAGCCGGTCATGATTCCGTCTGAGTCCGAGCGATCAGACCGGAGGAGCCCACAATGAGTCGACAGTGTCTTCGCTTGGTGATGGTGAGCCTCGCGCTGACATTCGGCATCGCCGCCGCCGCAGACGAACCCGCTCACCATCCCTACGCCGCGTGGACGCATGGCCCGTCAGCGAACCCCGATTTCTTCCCCATCGCCGTCTGGTTGCAGCAGCCGGCGAATGCGCCCAAATACAAAGCGGCGGGGATCAATCTGTACGTCGGGCTGTGGAACGGGCCGACGGAGACTCAGCTCGCCGAGTTGACGAAGCACGGCATGCCGGTGGTCTGTGCGCAGAATGAGGTCGGTCTCGCGCACCGGGACGATCCGATCATCGTCGGTTGGATGCACGGGGACGAGCCGGACAACGCGCAGTCGCTCGGCCGGAACAAGGGGTACGGCCCGCCGATCCCGCCGGCGAAGATCGTCGAGGACTACCAGCGGCTCCGCGAACGCGACCCGTCGCGGCCGATTCTGCTGAATCTGGGACAAGGGGTCGCGTGGGACGGCTGGCACGGCCGGGGCGTACGGACCAATCATCCGGAGGATTATCCGGAGTACGCCCAGGGGGCGGACATCGTCTCGTTCGACATCTACCCCGGCTGCCACACGCACCCAGATGTGGCGGGCAAGCTATGGTTCGTCGCCGACGGCGTCCGCCGGCTGCGCGGGTGGACCGACGACAAGAAGCCGGTGTGGACCTGCATCGAATGCACGCGGATCGACAACGTGAACGCGAAGGCCACGCCGCACGAGGTCCGGGCGGTAGTCTGGATGGCGTTGGTCCGCGGCGCGCGGGGGCTGATCTACTTCTCGCACCAGTTCCGGCCGCGGTTCATCGAGGCAGGGCTGCTGGCCGATGAGGAGATGCTGGCGACCGTCACGAAAACGAACCAGCAGATCCAGCGACTCGCGCCGGTGCTGAACGCCGTGACCATCCCCGACGGCGTGGCCGTGACGACCACAAACTCAGACGTGCCGGTCGAGGCGATCGTCAAACGACACAACGGTGCGACGTACGTGTTCGCCGTCGCGATGCGGCCGGGTCAGACGGACGCCGAATTCCGCGTCGCCGGGTTATCCGGCAGTCGGCAGGTGGAAGTCCTCGGCGAGGACCGCCAGATCGACGTCGCGGACGGCGTCTTCCGCGACAAATTCGGCCGCTGGGACGTGCATCTGTACCGGGTGGTGGATCGGGCAGTGGAACGGTAGTGTGGGCCCGCGTGGGATGGTCCGTGATATCATGTCTCGTTGTGGCTTGGACCGGCAAGTTTCCAACCCTGCCCGTGCATTGACATCGAAAGGAACCGAAGCACGTGCCGAGGAACATCCGGGAACTCGTGAAAGGCTTGCTGGACGCCGGTTTTGTCCTGGTGCCCGGGGCGGGCAGAGGATCGCACCGGAAACTGACGCATGATAAGTTTCCGGGGGCCGTGACTCTCAGCGGCCGGGATGGTGACGACGCCAAGCATTATCGGAGAAGCAGGTGAAGCGTGCCATTGAGGTGGTGCAGCAATGAAACCAATCGACGCCTACCATCGCTGGGTGGAATGGAGCGATGAAGACCAGGTCTACATCGGCAAGTGTCCCGACCTCATCACGGGCATCCACGGAGATGATCCCGTCGAAGTCTACAAGGAGCTGGGGGAGGTGGTCCAGGAGGTCATCGACCACTTTCAGACGACGGGGCGTGCACTCCCACCGGCCCGCACGCGGCCGATGATGGAAGTCTTATAGCCGCCGGTAGACGTCCCTCCACGGGGCGAGAACCCGGAGGCGTCCGCGGTCATCGAAGACCCAGTGCCCATTCGCAAATCGACCCAGGCCACCGAAGCGGCAACCTGGGTCACTGGGGCATCCCGTCTTCAGTGAAACGCGGCTACTCGATCGGCACGATGTAGCTGATCGCGCCGACGGCCTGGTTCTTCTTCTTGGCGTCCGCGTAATGGGCGTGGCACATGATGCACTTGTCCATGACCACGGGAACCGACGTGATGGCATGCAGCTCGAACTTGCCGTCCTTCTTGAGGACTTCGTCGTAGGAGGCCGCGCCGGCCTTGATCCGCTTGACCCCCTCCTTCTCGAAGGAGCTCTTGGCGACGTTCTCCGGTTCATACGGATCGCCGCTGACGTCCAGCAGCCGGACCTGCTGATGGCCCGACTTGGAGATGTTCTTGAACAGCAGGACGGCGGCGCTGCCGGCGGCGAAGTCGTCCTGGTCGTGGACGTACTTGTCGGTGATCAGCACGACGGTCTGTTTGTAGACTTCGTCCAGCATCCGCACGGTCTTGCGGGCCCGCTCGACGGCGGCCGCGTCGGGGGCCGACGCCTCGGCCGATTTCTTCGGCGCCTGCTCGGCCGCCCAGGCCATCATGCCGGCCAGGACGACGAATCCCGCAGTCAGTGCCACAGGGCGAATCATGGCGGTTTCTCCCAATTGCCTCGGGTCATGAACAGACGGCGCCGCCGAACGCTTCTACGACGCCTCATCGACAACTCACTCGCTCGTCCGGTCACGGGGCGGCCAGCGGCAGGGCGATCACCAGCCCCGCGGCCCGGTCTTTGGTGCTCGTCCGATTGGGCAGATGGCACTTCAGGCACTCCGAGCTCAGCGTGATCGCGCCGGCAAAGCGATACATTCCGTCTGCCACCTGCTCGTAGTCCGGCTGACCCTTCGCCAGGGCCTCGACCGCCTGCTTCTCAAAGTCGTCGCGCGGCTTGTGCTCCACGTTCATGGCCTGGGCATTGACGGCCAGCCAGCGAAGCTCGACCTTGTGCCGGTTCGCCAGCTCGCCGAACACGCGCCGCAGCGTGACCGCCGGAATCGTCAGTCCCTGATCCTCGCGGTAGTACTCGTGATGCACCACCTGCAGGGCGGCGTGAATCGCTTCGTGCAGCAACTGCGCGCGACCGCGGGCCTCCTCAACCGAGCGCGCCGCAGGAGCAGCACGGTCCGGCGGGGCCCCGACGACCATCGCCAGGGGACCAACGACGCCTGTAAGGCTCAGGAAGATCAGCGCAGCCCGTCGAATCATGGCCTATTCCAACGCTCGGTGAGACGTTCACTCGGGTTCGACCGGAATGCTGATCGCAAGTCCCGCAAACCGTGGCGGGGACTTGGCCGCATCGGCCCCAAACCCGACGTGGCACCGCAGGCACCCGGCCGTCAACGGAATGGGGGCCGCCCGCCGATAGACACCGTTCTCGACCAGTTCGAACTCGGTCTGCCCGGAGGCAAGTCGGGTCGCCGCCTGCTTCTCGAAGGCATCCTCCGGTTCGTGATCGATGTTCATGGGCTTGGTGTTGACGGCGATCCAGCGGGCTGTGCCGCGCGACTGCCGGGCGAGCGTGGCGAACACGTCTTCCATGGCGCGGGCGGGAACGGTGGCCCGGTCGCCGTGGAAGTACCGCTGATGCAGCACGTGCAGGGTCTCTTCGTAGATGTCGTGCATCAGCCGGGCGCGATCGCGGGCCACAGCGAGGGGCACGCGGGGCGAAGCCGGGGCGTCGGATGGAGGGTCCGCTGCACGGGGGTTGGTCGTCCCGGCGATGCCGCAGAGGCCGATGGTCAGGGCCGCTGCGGTGAGAATCCAGCGCTGTGCCCGTCGTCGTTGCGCCATTCGGATCGCTCCGTTGATCTTCCCCCGGCTTGGGGGAGAGAGTGATGTCCGGGGTGGCCCAGCGGCACGTCCCGAGGGCCCTGGCGGGGGCCGCACCACAAAGTGGACCTCAAGGTACAGTTTCTCAAAGTGGATGTCAAGGTACAGTTTTCGCCGGGACGGATTCCCTGCGGCCTGTGAGGGATGGCGCACGGCCCCGTTGCCGCCCCGTCAGCCCACCGGCCGTGGCGGCTTCCTGGCGAGCCCGTCCCCACCACGGAACTGCTGTTTACCGACCATCGGGTGGCGCAGATTGTCTGGGGTCGGGCCTCCAACGCGGCGAGCGGGGCGCGTCGTACTACGGGAGGAACCTGGCACGCGGGTTGCCAGACTGACGACTGCCGCCCGAGCCCTGCCACTCTGGCAAAGCGCGGCAGCCCGAGAGGCCGAGCCGATCGGCGAGCGGTTCGCCGGATCGAGCGACTTGGCTGGAGAGTTCTTGGCCAACGCAAGAAAGGAGGAAGACCATGTTGTCCACTGTCACCAACCGTTGGGGAACGTTGCTTTCCGACCCCTTCGAGGCGGTTCGTCGGGAATTCGCCCGCGATTTGGGTTTCGGAGGCAGCGGAAACGGCATCGGCCAGGAATCCCGCCGCTATGGCGCGTTGTCGCTCTGGGAGGATGACGAGAAGGTCTACATCGAGATCGACGTCCCAGGGCTGCAGCTGGAGGATCTGAACCTCACGATGGAGGGAGGCCAGCTCTGGATCCGCGGCGAGCGACGGATGGCGCAGCACGACGAGAAGTGCTGGTACGACGAGCGGTTCTACGGTGGGTTCCAGCGGGCGGTGTCGCTGCAGGACACGGTGGATCCGAACTCGATCGACGCCTCGCTCAGCGACGGGGTGCTCTCCATCACGCTCACCAAGAAACCCGAGTACCAGCCGCATCGCGTGACGGTGAAATACGCGGGGGGCCCGAAGAAGGAGAAGCGGCTGTCGCAGAATAACTGAGAGACGTCCGACTTCCTCCGCAGCGGCAGCCGCTGGCGGAGCCCGTGTCCACCGGCGGCTGCCGATGTCATCGGCTCTGATCGGAAACCGCTCCCATGCCCGCCCCTCCGCGCACGATGCCCTCGCTCGCCGCGTTGCACGAGCCGCCGCAGATCCAGACGGATCTGCGCGATCCGATCCGCGAGCGCTTCCTGACCGGTCTCGTCAGCGACATTCGAAGTCTGGCCGACGAGCGCCGGCCCGTCCGTCGGACCGGCTCCTGGTGGCCCTCCAGGCGGCGACGGCCACCGCGGGGGGCCGCCGCATGGGAACGACGGTAGACTCTGTTACGCCGCTTCGCCCGTGGCGCAAACCACGCGGTTGCGGCCGTTGGCCTTGGCCCGGTACAGGGCGCTGTCGGCGGCGATGACGAGGTCCTCGGCCGAGCGCGCGTGACCGGGCGCGCACGCCGCGCCGATGCTGATCGTCATCGTGATTTCCATGCCGGCAAACCGCACCGTGTGCCGCTCGATGGCCTTGCGGACGATCTCGGCGATTCGCAGGGCGCCGTTGATGTCGACGCCGGGGAGCAGGATGGCCAGCTCTTCGCCGCCGTAGCGGGCCAGCAGCGCGCGGTCGGTGTTCCGCATGCGGTCGACCTGCCCGGTCATCAGGCGGGCCACGTCGCGGAGCACCTCATCGCCCATGGGATGGCCATAGCGGTCGTTGATGGACTTGAAGCGGTCCAGGTCGAGCAGCAGCAGCGAACATTCGGCGATCGCGCCGCACCGGACCTGTTCGAGCTCATACTGCAATTGCGTGTCGAAGGTGCGGCGGTTGGCCAGTTGCGTCAGACCGTCCAGCCGGGCCTGCCGCTCAACGGCGGTGAAGCTCCGGACATTCTCCAGCGTGCTGGCCAGCGCCTCCCCGGCCCAGACGAGCAGTTGCCTCTGGTCGCGATTGAAGGGCTGTGCCGTCCGGCGGGTGACGCACAACAGGCCCAGCGTCTGTCCGGACTCCTCCAGTGGAATGGTGGCCGCCGTACCGATGAGCGTGTCCACCTTCAGCCGCCCCAGTTGAGTCGGGTCGTAGGTGACCAACTGCGCGTGCTTGCTCCCGGACCGCCCGAGGAGGAGTTCGTGATCGGACCACCCCGTGGCGACGCCGGCCTGCAGCTCCACGCCGGCCGCCATCACCAGCCGGGGCAGGGCCTCCCCCTCGACCGGAGGAAAGAACAGGCTCACCCGCTCGGCGTCGACCATCTGGCTCAGGCGAACCAGGAACCGCTCGAGCATCTTCAGGGGCTGGTCCAGCTTGGAATCGGTGATCTCGCGCAGTTCCAGCATCTCCTGCGTGCACCGCAACTGGGCCGACTGCCGCTCCAGTTGCAGCGACTGCCGCAGATTCGGCGCGATGCTCGACATCACCCGCGTGGTGAGCTGGATCTGTTCGTCCCGGCTGGCGGCAATCGGCAGCAGCGTGGAGGCAATCATCACCGCCAGCATTCCCTGATCGTCGCCGAGCGCGATGGCGAACAGATGCCGGGCCTTCTTGCGGTCGGCATGCGTGAGTTGGACGTACAGCGGACAATTCTGGGCGTGCGGGGCCTCCCAGACCACGGCGCCGTGCTTGCGGAGCTGGCTCAGCAGTTCGCCGTCGCAGCGCAGACTGCGGACGGATTCCTCCGACAACCCGCGATTGACCGGCGGCGCACCGCCGGCGGCGTCGAGCGACAGGACCACCGCAAAGGCATCGTCCGGATTCGGGACGAACCGCTTGAGCAGATGCGCATACGCCCGCGTGCAGTCGTTCTGACCGAGCACTTCGCGCAGCAGTTGGTTTTCCAGGCGGTGCAGGTTTCGTTCGCGGTTGAGCTGCAGCACCTCGGTGGACAGCCCGTCCACCTCGCGTCGGAACTGGTCGGCCAGCCGGCGCACCCGCTGCTGCCGGTGCATGAAATGAACGTACTGCAGCAGGACGACAAGGGTGAGAGCCACCACGTATCCGCCCGACACGGAGGTCTGCGTGAGTGTGGTCAACAGCGCCAGCGTACCGGTCATGCGCACAATCCCTGCGAAGCCGGTCTCTACCCGACAGCGGCAGCCGGCAATGAAGCATAGGTCAGGATTGGCGAAGGTTTTGAAGAAACCCACGGAGAGCAGGGCGCACGGAAATTCCGTCCTCCGCCGGGTTGGGCCAGTCAAAAAACCATCACCGCCGAACGTCGGCCGATCCCGCAAGTTCCCCCACAGCAACGGGTACGGCGGCCGGCGACTCGGGGGTTCTCCGTCCGTTCTCGTTCAGGATTCACGGCTCCGGCCGCGTCCGGGGCGACGTGCCGCCGGTTTGCCGGCGTCGCATGGCGACCGGCCGGCGGCACGGTTACGATGGCGCCCATCGCTCCCTGCAACGCGTCTGTAAGGATTGTGCGACATGAACCGCTGGATCGTCCTGTTCGCTGCCGGCTGGGCCCTGGGCTTTGGTTCGCTGACCGGTCACTGTGATCCGCCCCCCCAGGCCAACGCCCCGCAATGGCGCCCGCTATGGGACGGCAAGACGCTGAAGAACTGGACCGTCACCGAATACGGAGGCGAGGGAGAGGTCACCGTCCAGGACGATCAGATCGTGATGGCGCAGGGGTCGGAGATCACGGGCATCCACTGGACGGGCGCCAAGCTTCCAACCTCCAACTACGAACTCTCGCTGGAGGCGCGACGAATCGACGGCAGCGACTTCTTCTGCGGCCTGGTCTTTCCGGTGAAGGACAAGCACTGCAGTTTTGTCGTCGGCGGCTGGGGCGGAGGCGTCGTCGGGCTGTCCGCCGTGGACGGTCTCTACGCCGCCGACAACGACACCGCCACGTATCACACATTCAAGATGAAACAGTGGTACCGCGTGCGGCTGCGCGTGACCGACGACTTCATCCTCGCCTGGATCGATGACGAACGCGTGGTGGACCTCGACCTCAAGGGACGCGCGGTTTCGCTGCATCCGGCCGTCGAGCTGGCGAAGCCGCTCGGCGTGTCGTGTTTCTCCACCGTGGCCGGGCTGCGGGACATCAAGCTCCGCGAGCTCACGGCGGCCGAACGCACAACGAAGCCGCCCGCCGAAGCCAAAAAGCCGGCGCGGTAACCCCCCGCCCGGTGCGTCAGGTCCGGGTCCGTCGATCCCCGCGGCCAAGAAACGGAAAACGTCCGGCGGCCGGTCACCGTCGGGACAGGATCACGTCCACGCGCGTCCCAATCGGCGTCTTCGGCCAGAGTTTGCCGCGGGGTGCAATGGGGATCTGCAGCTCGGTCGTCCCCGTCGAAGAGGCTCCTCCGGCAACGGCCTGCGGCGGAATCGCCACAACCACGCCCGTTCGGCGGATATCGTCGGGAAACACGACAGCCACTTCATCGCCAACACGCACGCCCCCGAGACGCTCCGTGGGCACGCGCGCCTGCACCGTGCGCTGGTCGTCATCCAGCAGCTCCAGGATGGCGTCCCCTTCCGCCAGCCGATCGCCTGGCTGCCGCAGCAGCAGTCCCACCACCCCGTAGCCTGCGCTGCGAAGCGTCAACTGCCGCTGCTGGTCCTGCAGCGCCGCCAGTTCGGCTTCCGCGGCGGACACGCGCCGCTCGGCCACTTCCACGCCCGCGGACAGCCGCACGTTGGCGTCCAGCCGCTGCTGAAGCGCCGCCAGTTCCTCCAGCCGCGCTTCGCAGAGTTGGATTTTTGCCGTCAGGCTTTCGGCGGCAACCGCCGCGGCATCTTCCTTGAGCACGGCCTGCAACCGTTCCAGGCCGGTCGCCGTGGCGGACAATGTAATCGGCCGCAGGAAGGGGTCGCTGGCCGACTCCCCGGTCCACGCCGGCGTGCTCGCGAGGTGCTCGCGCCAGGCGATCTGTTCGACCTGCCGGCTGAGCCGTTCGTTCTGCAAGGTGGCCAGCGTCATCTGGGCCGTGAACACTTCGGACTGCAATTCGCGACGGCGCCACCCCAGTTCGACCTCGGCCGCAGCCGTCGCCCGGGTGACCTCGGCCCGCAACCGGTCGAGCTCCCGCTGCTGATGAGCCAGCCGGGCCTCCAGCTTTTCGTCGTACAACCGGACCAGCGGAGTGTCCGCCGTCACCGTCTGTCCGGTTTCGACCAGCAATTCCGCGACGGTGCACGGCCGCGCCGCGGTGATGGTCAGCGACCGAGCCTGCAGGGTGCCGGGCAACCCGCCTCCCCGATGGCCATCCAGCCAACCCGCACAGGCAACCCCAGCCAACAAGGCCGCGCCGCCGAACAGGATCAGCCGGCCAAAGTCGATCAGGCTGTGAGAGGACGACGAAGAACCGTTCATGGAGTCGCTCGGAACGTGTTCGTCAGCAGGCCAACGGCCGAAAGGTCGGACAGTCATCTTGAAGCCATCGGCATAACCGGCGGCGTGGGATCGACCGGAATCATCGCCACCGACTGACCGCCGCGATGGTCGCCGTCAGACTTTGCCCGACCCGATGACTTGGCCACCCCCCCCCGGAGGACGTCCGCCCGAGTGCTGCCGGGAAAACCAAAATCCCCGATTCGGATTTCGAGGGACCCGGCGGCGTCGCACCGTCCCAACCCAGGCCCCGGCGACATGGGGCCAGCAGGAAGCGCGAAATCGCCTTGGATCTGGAACGTCCGCACCGGGCCGAGACAGAATACTGTACATATGATACAATCCGCTCATGACCGCAACCCTCCCGGATTGGCCCCAGGTCTGTGACGCACTGGCTGCCGAGCTCCTCGGCGCGGCGGGACTGTCGGCCCCGCCTGTCGACGCCTTGAAGGTCGCCCAACGGCTGCAGGTCGAGCTGGTCTGGGACGCCTCGCAATCGGGTCGGGCCCGAGTGCAGTTACTTGGGGGTCGGCCGGTGATCTTTCTCCGACCGGGACAGCGCCCGGAACGAACGCAGTGGGCGGTCGCACACGAACTGGGGGAGCTCTTTGCCTGGCGCGTCGCCGAACGACTCGATCTGGCGCCCGGAGAGTGGCTCCCCCGGCAACGGGAGGAGATCGCCAATGCCCTCGCGCAGCGGCTGCTGTTGCCGGACGCGTGGTTTGCGGCGGCGCATCGCGATTGCCGGGGGGACCTGTTTGCGCTGAAGGACACGTTTCGCACCGCCAGCCATGAATTGATCGCCTGGCGGCTGCTGGATCTCGAGGGCCTCCGCGTGGCGACCGTGATCGACGGCGGCCGGGTGTCGCGGCGCCGCAGCAACGGCCCGGATTACCGGGCCCCCATTCATCCGGCCGAAGAGGCAACCTGGCGCGAGTCGCACGCGACGGCACGGACCGCACGACGGTCATTTCACGGCGGTGATGTGCGCGCCTGGCCCATTCACGAACCGGGCTGGAAACGGGAGATCGCCGTCACGGAATGGGACGAGCTGTAGGCCGCACACGACGTCCATTTCGATGACGGCGGCCTGTTGAAAACTTGTGTGCCACGGCCGTGTCAGCCGTGGCACACAAGACCGAATACGTCCACCCACTGCTAGCGGCAGCAACCGACGGCGGGGCCGCCGCCGGCACAGGTTGGCGCGGCGGCACAGCACGACGGCGCCGGAACCTGGATGCGCCGCTCGACCATTCGGCAGACGGGAACGTCGATTTCGCGCTGCGTCACTTCCGGGACGCACACCTTGTACTGTTCGCGAACCTCTTCGGTGACGCACTCGTACGTCGTCACGTCGAACTCTTCCATCCGCGTCCGGGGGACGCAGACCCGCTCGACGCATTGCCTCCGTTCGACCGTGGGCTCCCAGTCGCAGACCTGCTTTTGGCAGACCCGTTCCTCGCGGACCAGCGTGGTCACGCTGTACTCGAACGGCTCCTCGTGGGCTTCCAGCCGGCAGACCGGCACGCGGCAGCGGCGCTGCTCCGGCCGGCAGACCACCTCGTCGTACTCGAACGGCTCTTCGCTGGTCTGCCATTCGTAACACGTCACCTCGATTTCACGCTGCACGATGTTCGGCACCCACACGCAGCGGGTCACCGGAGCGCACGACGTCGCGCAGGCCGAGGCGCAGCCGTTCATCGGAACGCCACTGCCGCAAGCCACCGCCTGCTGCTCCCAATGACCGTGGTCCTCACAGACGACGGACCGCCGGACGACCGGCACGCACCGGCCGACCAGCCGCTTCCCCTGGCGCCGTTCGGTCTGCGGCACCATCACGGTGTATTCCTGTTCGACTTGTTCCATCACCGGGCGATGCACGGTCCGCACGCCCTGGCGGACTTCGGTGCGCGGGACGCAGACGGTGTAGCGGACGTCCACGGTCCGCATCACGGGACGCATCACCGTGACTTCGACGTCACGGACGCGTTCCTGCCACTCGTAATAGGTCACCTCGCGGGATTTGCGTTCCACTTTGGGAACCAGCCGCTGGACCGGAACCACGCGCTCGCGGACTTCCTCGCGGTAGGTGGTCACGTCGACCATGCGGCGCTCGTTGACCACCTCGGGCACGAGCACGACCTTTTCGACCATCGCCGGTGCGCAGGTTGGCGCCGGTGGCGGAGCGCAGACCGGGCCGCTGCACCCCGAACAGGTCGGCGCCGGGACACAACAGGTCGCAACCGGCGTGCAACAATCCCGCCGGCCGCCGGCGTCAGCCGTCGTCGCCATCACGCTGGCCAGCATCGCCAGCCATAAACCCGTCCGCATCATTCCCCCCCTTCGTGGTGATCGCCATGATCTCTGCACCCGGCCGCCGGGCACGGAATCCATCCGATGGCCCGCAAGCGCTTGTAGCGAATGCATCGAATGGGATATTTGCGACGACCGAGAAGAATAGTAAGGCTGGTGCAGGCCGTTGTCCAGCAAATGTTCCACGGGTTCTCCGGCGCACCTCTTTCGCCGACTCCGCCCTCGGCAGATCCGCGCTCTCGCCACAAGGGTCGACGAGGACGCTACTTCGTGCGGCCAGACGCCGGCGTGAACCGAGGATTGGGCTGCGGCATTTTCGCACCGCGCTCCGTCTGCCAGGCCCGCAGCCGGGCGCGGAGTTC
>Ga0073934_10006585_pt1 | contig 16795 bp, 15 predicted proteins | sample LarsenN4metaG_FD_76834 | JGI IMG/M metagenome (GOLD analysis project Ga0073934, IMG submission 76834) | Hot spring sediment bacterial and archeal communities from British Columbia, Canada, to study Microbial Dark Matter (Phase II) - Larsen... ... | reverse complement strand
GGCCGGCGGGAGGGGCGGGACCGTCTTGCACCGCGCCGTGATGTGGGACGCCCTGGCTCGCCGCGGCGTGGCCGGGATGGCGCTCTTCGAGCATCTGGAGATCCTCGCCCCGGTCCTCGTCGCCCACGCGCCACCCGCGTTCGTCGCGCACGCGCTGCCTGCGTTCCTCGCAGGTCGCGAGCTGTGGGCGCAGGGATTCTCCGAGCCCGACGCCGGCTCGGACCTCGCGGCGCTGCGCACGAGGGCGTCACCCGCCGGCGGTGGATACGTGATCGAAGGCCGCAAGATCTGGACGAGCTGGGCGCGCTACGCGACCTGGTGCCTCGTGCTGGCCCGCACGGGCACGCCCGAGTCTCGCCACCGCGGGTTGACCGCGTTCGCCGTGGATCTCACGGCGCCCGGCGTCGAGGTGCGCGCCATCGAACAGGCGAACGGAACCGACGAGCTCGCGGAGGTGACCTTCGACGGCGTGCGCGTCGCGAGCGATCGCATCGTCGGCGAGCGCGACGGCGGCTGGCGCGTCGCCATGCACATCCTCAGCCACGAGCGCGGCACCTTCGCATGGTTCCGGCACTGCTTCCTCTACCGGCACGCCGTCGAGTGCCTGGCGGGCGCGACCGCCCGCGACGACACGGCGCTCGGCGATGCGTTGCTCGATCTCGCGGCCGTGACGGCGACGGGGCGTGCCGCGCTCGAGACGCACGCGGCGGGCCGCGAGCTCGGCCCGCACGCGACCCATGCGAAGCTGCTGCTGTGCGCGGCGGAGCAGTCGGTCTACGACTGGGTGCTCGCGTCGAATCCCGAGCTCGCACTCGCCTCCACACCGCGCCGCCAGGAGTACCTCTTCTCGCGCATCGTCACCGTCTACGGGGGCTCGCAGCAGATGCAGCTCGAGACGATCGCCAAGCAGATTCTGCGGCTGCCATGACCGTCGCCACCGAGACCGAACAGGAGTTCCTCTCGGCCGCCCGGCAGGCCTTGCGTACCGACGCGCACGCGGCGCCCGCCGCACTCGGCTGGTACGACCTCCTGTCGCAGCTCGACGATCCGGTCGCGCGCACGGCCGCGTTCGCGTTGTTCCGTGCGCAGGGCCGCGAGCTCGCGAGCACGCACGCGCTCGGTGTCCTGCTCGCACGGCCGTACCTCGACGCGACGGCCGATCCACCGGACGCTCTCGTGACCTGCGCGGTGCAGCATCCCGGAGGACGCGCGGGCCGCGCCATCGTCGTCGGCGGCACCGGCGCGGGCGGGCTGCTCGTCGACGTCCCGGGGCGCGGCGTCGCGCGCCTCGATCCCGGCCGCGCCACGCTGCACGCGCTCGAGCTGCCCGGCCGCCTCGCGCTGCACGAGGTCGAGATGGTCGCCGACACCGGTGCCGACCGGGTGCCCGTCGACGACGCGTCGCTGCGCCACGCGCGCGCACGCAGCCGCTGGTTGGGGCGCGTCGCGCTCGCGGCCGAGATCCTCGGCGCGTGCGAGCGCGCGGTCGACGTCGCCGTGGAGTACGCGAAGGACCGCAAGCAGTTCGGCGAACCCATCGGGCGCTTCCAGGCGGTGCGTCATCTCTTGGCGTGGGCCCGGACCGAGTGCGTCGCACTCGAACACGTCACGCGCCTCGGCGTGTCATTCGGCTTCGACGCTCCCCCGCACTTCGACACGGTGGCCAAGGCACTCGCCGGCCGCAACGGCCGCCGCGCCTGCCAGCACACCCTGCAGGTGCTCGGCGCGATCGGGTTCACCGCGGAGCACGAACACCACCACGTCTACGGCCGGGTGCTGCTGCTCGACGCGCTGCTCGGCACGTCGGCCGAGCTCACGCACTCGCTCGGCGCGTGGTTGCGCGACCACGGCGGCGACCCCGGCTTCACGCGAGCTGCGCTCCGGAGCTCGCTGGTCGCGCCGTGACCGCCACCGAGCCTCGTTCGCGCAAGGGTGCGCGCACTCGCCAACGCCTGCTCGACGCCGCGAAGGCGGTGTTCGAGCAGGCGGGTTTCCGCGAGGCGCGCATCTCCGACATCGCGCAGCTCGCCGGGCTCTCGCACGGGTCCTTCTACCACTACTTCGACTCGAAGGAGCAGATCTTCCGCGAGGTCGCGGACGCCCAGGAGGCCGCGCTGACCGCGCCGGCCGGGCACGGTCCCGACGGCGACCACGAACCCGGCTCCGAATACGAGCGCATCCGGCGCGCGAACCGTCGCTACCTCGAGCGCTACCGCGACAACGGCCGCATCATGAGCGTCATCGAGGAGGTGTCGCGCTACGACGCGCACGTGCACGACGCGCGCACCCGGCGGCAGAAGCACTTCGCCGAGCGTGCCGAGCAGTCCATCCGCCGTCTCCAGGAGCGCGGCGCCGCCGACGCCCTGGTCGACCCGGAGATCGCGGCGGTCGCGCTCGGCGCGATGGTCGCTCGCTTCGCCGAGGTGTGGCTCGTCGAGGACTGGGCGGAGTTCGACTTCGACCAGGTGGTCGAGCAGCTCACTCGGTTGTGGGCGAACGCGATCGGCCTGCGTTAGCCGCTGAGTCCGTGGAGGCAGAACTCCCACGTCTCCTCGGCGGAGACGCGCTTGCGCGGGTTCTCGATGAGGCGGTTGCCGAACCAGCTGTACATGACCGTCTGCTGGATCAGCGCCGCCGTGTGGCGGGAATCGTCGACGCGGATCACTCCCGCGCCCGCCGCCGCTTCGACGAGCTCGAGCAGGAGCTGCGACACCGGTGCCATCGCCGCCTTCACGCGCTCGGGATGGTTGACCGTGAGGTGCACGGAGAACTCCGAGATCGGGCGGCGGTTGTGCGAGCCGCGCTTGCGCGGCTTGCCTTCGGGTTCGCACCACTCGTGCAGCCGGATCGTGAACGCACGCAGACGGCCGAGCGGGTCCGACTCCTGCGCGATCGCCTCGCGGATGTCGTCGGCCGACTCGCGGACCGTCTCCTCGAACAGGGCGAGCAGCAGCTCGTCCTTGCCGTCGAAGTACTGGTAGAAGCTCCGGAGCGACTGCTTCGACCGTTCGATGACCTCTTGGATCGTGAAGTCGGTCGTGCCCTTCTCGTCGATCAGCTCGAAGGCCGCGTCCATGAACCGCTGCACTCGCTTCTCGGCCCGCGAGCGCGCGGCCTCCAGGCTGCGCGACACGGCCCGTTCCCGCCAGGCCGGCTGCTCGGCCGCCGGGGTGGCGTCGGTTGCGGGCAGGCCGTCGGCGGCGCCGGAATCGGGATTCACCCCAAGGACGGTATCAGCGCCCACCCTGCGGAAACGCCCTTGTCCCAAAACGTGAACCTGTATTTCCGGTTAGGGTCGCACCGGATCGCCCGCGACCAAGCGAGGACCTGTGCGGATCGGCCTCATGATCGGCCCCGAGCGGGGCCGCTACCGCGAGAAGGCGGCCACCCTCGCCGCCGAGGCGGCGGCCGCCGAGCGAGGCGGGTTCCAGTCGCTGTGGGTTCCGCAGATCCCCGACGACTTCGACGCCCTGACGGCGATCACGGTGATGGCCGCGGCGACGTCGAGCATCGAGCTCGCGACCGCGGTGGTGCCGATCCAGACCCGCCACCCCATCGCGATGGCGCAGCAGGCGCTGTCGACGCAGGCCGTGTGCGAGGGCCGGCTCACGCTCGGGCTGGGACCGTCGCACCACTGGATCGTCTCCGACATGCTCGGGTTGCCCTACGACCAGCCGGCGCGCCGCGTTCGCAACTACCTCGAGGTGCTCAACGTCGCGCTCGCCGGCCCGGGCCCGGTCGACGTGGAGAACGACGACTACCGGGTGCACAACCCGCTCGCCATCACCGACCTCGTGACGCCCGTGCTGCTCGCCGCCCTCGCGCCCGTGATGCTGCGCATCGCGGGCGAGCAGGCGAGTGGGACGATCCTGTGGATGGCCGACGAGCGCGCGATCGGCGAGCACGTGGTCCCGCGCATCACCAAGGCGGCCGCCGCGGCCGGACGTCCTGCACCCCGCGTCGTCGCGGGCGTCCCGGTCGTGGTCTGCCGCGACGACGAGGTCGACGACGCGCGCGTGTGGGCCAATCGGGCGCTCGGCCATGCCGAGTACTCACCCAACTACGAGCGGCTCCTCGAGCGAGGCGACGCCAGCGACGTCGGGGATCTCCTCGCGGCCGGCGACGCGGAGGCGATCGTCGCGCGCCTGCGGCGGTTCCGCGACGCGGGTGCGACCGATCTCGCGGTGCGTGTGCTCCCGATCGGGCCGACCCGCGACGAGCGCCTCGAGTCGCGGCGCCGCACGCTCGACCTGCTCGCGTCGCTGTGCCCCGCGCTCTGACGCCCCGTTGGCCGTCAGGCGTCGTAGTCGACGACGACTTCGCGGCTCGTCGGGATCGACTGGCAGGTGAGCACCCAGCCCTCGGCGAGGTCCTCGGCGCTCAGGACGTTGTTGGCGCGCATCGTGACGGTCCCGGACTCGAGGTGGGCCATGCACGTCGCGCAGTTCCCCTGCTCGCACGACGACGGCGGGCGCAGGCCGGCGCGGCGCGCGGTCTCGAGCAGGGTGTCACCGGCGTGGTAGGCGAGCGTGTGGGTGCGGCGGTCGAGACGGACGACCACCGACTCGGTCGGTGCAGGCATCGTGACGGCGTCCGCGGGGGCTGGCGCGCCCGGGATGGACGTTGCAGAATAGCGCTCTCCTAGAGTGAAAGTGGAGTTCTCTGGACTACCGGACCATCCAGGTGCACCCGCTCGCCGGAGCGCTCGGTGCCGAGATCACCGGCGTCGACCTGGCGGCGAGCCTCGCCGGCGACACCGTGGCCGAGATCCGGTGCGCGTGGCTGCGACACCTCGTCGTGTTCTTCCGCGACCAGGAGCTGTCGCCCGACGCCTTCCTGGCCTTCGCCCGGCGCATCGGCGAACCGGTCGAGTACCCGTTCGTCCAGGGCATTGACGGCTACCCGGAGATTATCGCGGTCACGAAGCTCGCGCACGAGACCGTGAACTTCGGGGGCATCTGGCATAGCGACACGGCGTATCTCGAACGGCCGCCGATGGCGACGATGCTGCTCGCGCGTGAAGTGCCCCCGCACGGCGGCGACACGCTGTTCGCGAACATGTACGCCGCCTACGAGACGCTCTCACCGGGACTCCGGCGCGTGCTCGACGGGCTGCAGGCAGTCAACAGCTCGGCGCTGGCCGACGTCTCGAAGACGCGTGAGGACCGCATCCGCGAGCAGGGTGTTGCCGACGAGCCGCAGCGTGAGTACGTCGCGGTGCACCCGGTGGTTCGGACCCATCCCGAGACGGGACGCAAGGCGCTGTACGTGAACGTCGCCCACACCGCCCGCTTCGTCGACATGACCGACGACGAGAGCCGGCCGCTGCTGCGCTACCTCTTCGAGCACTCGGTCCGGCCCGAGTTCACGTGCCGGTTCCGGTGGGAGCCGGGCTCGCTCGCCTTGTGGGACAACCGGTGCACGCTGCACAACCCGGTGAACGACTACCACGGGTTCGACCGCAGGATGCACCGCATCACGCTCGCCGGCGACACGCCACGATGACGACGCACCGCGATGCTCCGTGGCCGACGATCCCGGCGATGCTGCGCGACACCGCCGCGCGCTGCGGCGACGCGGAAGCCGTCGTCGACGGCGGCCGGCGCGTCGGCTACACCGAGCTGCGAGAGCTGGTCGACGACGCGGCCCGTGCGCTCGTCGCGCTCGGCGTGGAGCGCGGGGACCGGGTCGCGATCTGGGCCCCGAACTCGCTCGAGTGGATCGTCGCCGCGCTCGGTGTCACGACCGCGGGCGGCGTGCTCGTCCCGGTGAACACGCGCTTTCGCGGCGCCGAAGCGGGATACGTGATCGCCCGGAGCGGCGCACGCGCCCTGTTCACGGCGCGCGGGTTCCTCGACACCGACTACCCGGCCCTGCTGGCCGAGGCCGGTGTCGACCTGCCGGCGCTGCGGCACACCGTCGTGCTCTCCGGTGATCCCGGCGCGGGCACGATGGCGTGGGAGGAGTTCCGCACCCGGGCACGCGCCGTTCCGGTGGGCGAGCTCGACGCCCGCGTCCGCGCGGTCGATCGCGACGATCCGAGCGACATCGTGTTCACATCGGGGACGACGGGGAACCCGAAGGGTGTCGTGATGAGCCACGGTCAGACGCTGCGCGCGTACCTCGACTGGTGCGACTTCGCCGACCTGCGCGCGGGGGACCGGTACCTGATCGTCAACCCGTTCTTCCACATCTTCGGGTACAAGGCCGGTTGTCTCGCGTCGCTCATGCGCGGCGCGACGATCTTCCCGCTGGCCGTGTTCGACCCGGCGGTCGTGCTCGAGATCGTCGAGCGCGAGCGCATCACCGTGCTCCCCGGCCCGCCGACGCTCTACCAGTCGCTCCTCGAGCATCCCGACACCGCCCGGCGCGACATCACGAGCCTGCGCGTCGCGGTGACCGGTGCGGCCGACATCCCGACCGAGCTCATCCGCCGCGTGCGCGAGGAGCTGCCGTTCGAGCGCATCCTCACCGGGTACGGGCTCACCGAGGCCGGTACGGTCACCGGCAGCCGGCCCGACGACGACTTCGAGCACATCGCGACGACGGTCGGGGTGCCGTGGGAGGGCTTCGAGGTGCGCACTGTCGACCAGGCGGGCGCGCTCACCCCACCCGGCGAGCCCGGCGAGGTGGTCGTGCGCGGCGCGACGGTCATGCGCGCCTACTTCGACGACCCCGAGGCCACGGCGGCCGCGATCGACACCGGAGGCTGGCTGCACACCGGCGATCTGGGCACCTTCGACGCCGACGGCTACCTGCGCATCGTGGGGCGCATCAAGGACATGTTCATCGTCGGTGGCTTCAACGCCTACCCGGCCGAGATCGAGAACCTACTGCTGCGGCACCCGCGCGTCGCGCAGGTCGCCGTGATCGGAGTGCCGGACGAGCGGCTCGGGGAGGTCGGCAAGGCGTTCGTCGTGCCGACGCCGGGGCCTGCGCCCGACGCGGCGGAGATCATCGAGTGGGCGCGCGCACACATGGCCAACTACAAGGTGCCGCGCGCCGTCGAGTTCCTCGACGCGCTCCCGTTGAACGCGACCGGCAAGGTCGTCAAGGACGAACTGCGAGCGAGGGGGACATCGAGATGACGCGCGTACCGATCGCGCCCGGCGTGTTCACGTGGCCGAGCGACGATCCGCAGTTGATCGGGAGCCGGTGCGCCGCGTGCGGGATCGTCACGTTCCCGTCGCAGGCCTCGTGCCCGCGCTGCGCGGCGACCGACATGACCGAGCACCTGCTGCCCCGGCGCGGCCGCTTGTGGGCCTGGACGACGCAGGAGTTCCCGCCGCCGTCTCCGCCGTACGCCGGCCCGCGCGGCGCGGACTTCGTACCGTTCGCCGTGGGATACGTCGCGCTGGCAGGTGAGGTGAAGGTCGAGGCGCGGCTCGCCGGGACGGATCCCGACGGCCTCGTTCCCGGCATGGAGATGGAGCTGGTGCTGGTGCCCTTCCGCATCGACGAAGACGGCAACGAAGTCGTGACCTTTGCGTTTCACCCATCCAGCGACGAGGCCCCATGAGCGCGGACGTCGCGATCATCGGCGTTGGCCTGCATCCGTTCGGCCGGTTCGGCGACACGACCGCGATCGAGATGGGTGCGATCGCGACGCGCCGTGCGCTTGCCGACGCGGGCGTCGAGTGGCGTTCCGTGCAGTTCGCGTTCGCGGGGAGCTACGAGGTCGACAACCCCGACGCGGTCGTCGCGCTGCTCGGACTCACGGGGATCCCGTTCACCGACGTGTACAACGGGTGCGCGACCGCCGCGAGCGCACTCACGCTGGCGGCGCAGACCATCCGGCTCGGTGAGTACGACCTGGGCGTCGCGATCGGGATGGACAAGCACGTCGCCGGCGCGTTCAGCGCCGACCCCCGCCTGTACGCCTGCCCGTCGTGGTACGGCGAGCAGGGCCACTTCCTCACGACGAAGTTCTTCGGCATGAAGATCAACAAGTACATGCACGACCATGGCATCTCGCGCGCGACGCTCGCCAAGGTCGCGGCCAAGAACTACCGCAACGGTTCGTTGAACCCCAACGCGTTTCGCCGCAAGCCGCTCTCCGAGGAGGAGATCCTCGCGTCGCCCGTGCTGAACCATCCGCTGACGCAGTACATGTTCTGCAGCCCCGACGAAGGCGCGGCCGCGGTGGTGCTGTGCCGGGCCGAGCACGCGCGCCGCTACACCGATACGCCGGTCTACTTGCGCGCGACGACGGTGCGGACCCGCCGCCTCGGCGCGTTCGAGGTGCACAGCCCGTGGCTGCCGATCGAGGAGGCACCGGGCCCGACCGTCGACGCTGCACGCGCCGCGTACGAGATGGCGGGCATCGGTCCCGACGACGTCGACGTCGCGCAGCTCCAGGACACCGACGCCGGCGCAGAGGTGATCCACCTCGCCGAGAACGGGTTCTGCGCCGATGGTGAGCAGGAGCGGATGGTGGCCGACGGCGCGTTCGAGATCGGTGGCGCGCTGCCGGTCAACACCGACGGCGGCCTCATCGCCAACGGCGAGCCGATCGGCGCGTCGGGTCTCCGCCAGGTGCACGAGATCGTGCTGCAGTTGCGCGGGCAGGCCGGCGACCGGCAGGTCCCGGGGAGCCCGATGGTCGGGTACACGCAGCTCTACGGCGCGCCCGGCACGGCCGGCGTGTCGATCCTGTCCCGGTGACCACCTCCGCCGACCGCCCGAGTAGCCATGGCGAGAACGGCGTTCTCGCGTCGCGGGTCGACGTGTCAACGCGTCACGACAGCGATATTCTCCGCCCGGCCGCTGCGCAGAGGTGCGGCTGCCGGACCGGGGGAGGCAATCGAATGTCGAGATCGCTCGCACGGGTCCTCGCCGCGTTCGTCGCGGTCGCGCTGGTCGCCGCCGGATGCAGCGGCGACGACGACGACGACAGCGCCGCCGGCGGCGGCGACGGCGACCCCACCGAGCAGGACGGCGGCGACGACACCGAGGAGCCGGCCCAGGAGTTCGACTACGCCGCGCTCGGCCTGTGGGACGACGGTCCCTGTGACCCGGCGCTCGACCCACTCGTCATCGGCCTGATGACCGTGTTCGAGTCGCCGCTGCTCTCGCTCGAGGACCAGGCGGTCGCGTTGGAGGTGGCGGCCGAGGCGTTCAACGCGCGCGGCGGCGCGAACGGCGCCTGCATCGAGGTCCACACCTGCGACGACGGCGCGAACCTCGACCAGGCGCTGTCGTGCGTGCGCGAGCTCGACGACGCGGGCGTCGTCGCGACCGTCAACGACCAGGGGACTGCCGGCCAGGCGGAGGTGTCGGCGGCGATGGCCGACGCCGGGATCCCACGCGTCGCGTCGAACGTCACGCAGAACGACTGGGCCGACCCCAACGCGTACCCGCTCGACGCGTCGGGCACCGGCGTCACGTTCCTGATGCCGCAGGGTCTCATCGACCAGGGCGTCACCGACATCGGCCTCGTCCGCGTCGACCTGGCCGCCGCGTCCGCGCTCGTGGGTCTGATCGGCCAGCTCTACGAGGAGGCGTCGTTCCCGTACGACGTCGGCGTTCCCGGCGGCACCACCGACTTCAGCCAGTTCATCCTCGGCGCCGAGGACGCCGGTGTCGAGGGGATCGTGCTGCCCCTCGGCGAGCAGGAGGCGGTGCAGGTCATCCGCGCGGGCGCGCAGCTCGGGACGGAGCTGCTGATCGGCGCGAGCCTCGGGACGTTCTCGCACTCGAACGTCTCCGAGTTCGGCGACTTCGCCGACCAGATGGTGTTCGTGTGGTCGTTCCCGCCGGCCACCGCCGACGTTCCGGTGTACGAGGTGCTGCGCGCCGACCTGGCCGCGTCCGATGAGGACGCGCTCCAGCCCGAGAACCTCAAGAGCAGCCCGATGCGCTCGTGGATCGGGCTCTACGCGCTGCTCCGGATGATCCGCGACGCGGGCATGACGGAGTTCACGCGCGAGGGCATCACCGCGATGCTCCAGGAGGCGACCGACGTCCCGATGCTCGACATCTTCGGCGGCGAGGACTGGACGCCCAACGCGACGTCGGAGGGCGTGTGGACCCGCAAGGGTGTCGACCGCTGGACGACGTGGCGCTGGGACCCCGAAGCGGAGTTCGACGGCCGCGAGGGCAACTTCGTCCTTGCCACCGAGCTCAGCTTCAGCGAGATCATGTGTGGCTCGATCTTCGGCGCGGAGGGGCCGTGCTGATCGGGTAGCGCCGGCGTGGCCGGCGGACGAGGAGGTCGACCGCGCAGTCGTTCCTGCAGTTCCTGATCATCGGGCTCGGCGTCGGCGCCACGTACGCGCTGTTCGCGCAGGGCGCGGTGTTGATCTACCGTGGCTCCGGTCTGGTCAACTTCGCGCAGGGCGCGGTCGGGACGTTCGCGGCCTACATCGCGTTCGCCGACCTCCAGGGCGACCGGGACTGGTCGACGCTTCCGGCGATGGTCGTCGCGGTCGTCGCGGCCGCACTGGTGTCGCTCGCGTTCCAGGCACTCATCCTGCGAGCGTTGCGGCGCGCGGCCGCGATCGTGCGTGTGATCGCGACGATCGGCCTGCTCGGTCTGCTGCAGTCGATCGTCCTCAAGCGGTACGGCACCGCCAACCGGCCGGTCGACTCCTACCTGCCCGACGACGTGTTCGACTGGGGCGGCATCCGCGTCCAGGAGGAGCGGCTCTATCTCGTCGCGATCACGCTCGTCGTCACGCTGGGCCTCTGGGCGTGGACGCGCTACACACGTGTCGGTCTCGCGATCAGTGCGAGCGCGCAGAACGAACGCGCCGTGCAGACGCTCGGCTGGTCACCCGACCGCCTCGCCGGCCTGACGTGGACGGTGGGCGGCGCGCTCGGCGGGCTGGCCGCGGTCCTCGCCGCCCCGCTGACGGGCCTCTCGGCCACGACGTTCACCATCGTCGTCACGGTCGCCGGGCTCGGTGCCGCGCTGCTCGGCGGCTTCACCTCGTTCCCGCTCACGCTCGTGGGCGGCCTCATCATCGGCGTCGGCGAGGCGATGGCGACGAAGTACGGCAACGACATCGCCGACTTCTTCGGGCAGGACCGCATCACCGGACTCAACCGCGTTCCCGCGTTCCTCGTCATCCTGCTCGTGGTCGTCGTGCGCGGCCGCGGCCTGCCGTTGCGCTCGCACGTCGCCGAGCGCCTCCCTCGCCTCGGATCGGGGGCGCTGAGCATCCGGGGTGTGCTCGTCGCGGCGGCCGCGGTGTTCGTCGTGCTGTTCGCCGTCATGGACGAGGACTGGGCGCAGGCGACCTACATCTCGACGGCCAGCGCGATCATGATCCTGTCGATCGTGGTCCTCACCGGCTACGCGGGCCAGATCTCCCTCGCGCAATGGGCGCTCGCCGGCATCGGCGCCCTTATCGCGGGCCGGTTCGTGCGTGCCGACGTCCCGACCGAGCTCGCGATCGTGCTCGGCGTCGTGCTCACGATCCCGGTCGGCGTCCTGTTCGCCGTCCCGGCGCTGCGGACGCGGGGCGTCAACCTCGCGGTGGTGACCCTCGGGCTCGGCTTCATCGTCTCCGAGGTGGTGTTCGCCAACCCCGAGTACCTCGGCGATCCCCTCGACGGCGGGACGCGCATCGGCGAGGTGAAGCTGTTCGGCATCGAGGTCGACGCGTTCAACCACCCGCACGCGTGGGCGGTGGTGAACCTCACGTGCTTCGTGTTGCTCGCCCTGGTCGTCGCGAACCTGCGACGTTCGCGCACCGGTCGGCGCCTCATCGCAGTTCGGACCAACGAGCGCGCCGCGGCCTCGCTCGGCATCTCGGTGTTCGGCGTGAAGCTGTACGCGTTCGCGGTGTCGGCCGCGATCGCCGCGGTGGCGGGCATCCTCATCGGCTTCCGCGGCCAGAACATCCAGTACGAGCGGTTCAACGTGTTCGAATCGATCAACAGCCTCGGCCACGCGGTGATCGGCGGTCTGGGGTACGTGCTCGGTGCCGCCTTCGGTGGCCCGAACGCGGTCGGCGGCATCGGCACCCGGATCGTCGAGGACTGGGTCGGTCTGGAAGACCAGTGGGACCTGATCATCGGTTCGCTGATCGTGTTCGTGATCCTTCTCGTCCACCAGAACGGCATCGCCGACGTCGTCGTCCACGGTCGAACGCTGTGGGAGAACCTGCACCTCGTGGGCCGGCACGAGGCGCGTGCGCCGTTGCCGCCCCCGACCGTCGAGCCGGTGCCCGCCGCGTCGCTGTCGATCTCGGGTCTCACGGTCCGCTTCGGAGCCGTGGTCGCGGTCGACGGCGTGTCGATGGACGTCAATCCGGGCGAGGTCGTCGGGTTGATCGGGCCGAACGGCGCGGGCAAGACGACGATCATCGACGCGGTGACGGGGTTCGTGCCGGCCGCGTCCGGTTCGATCTCCTTCGGCGGGCGATCGATCGACCGGCTCAACGCGACCGCGCGCGCCCGCCTCGGGCTGCGGCGGTCCTTCCAGTCGCTCGAGCTGTTCGAAGACGTCAGCGTCGAGGAGAACATCCGGGCGGGCAGCGACCAGCGCGCCACGCGGATGTCCTGGCTCACCGACCTGTTCTGGCCCGGCCACCATCCGCTGCCGTCGACCGCCGTCGCAGCGGTCCACGAGTTCGCGCTCGAACCGCACCTCGACGACCTCCCGGAAGCGCTCCCCTACGGGCGGCGGCGGCTCGTCGGGATTGCCCGCACGGTCGCGTCCGCGCCGTCGATCGTCATGCTCGACGAGCCCGCGGCCGGGCTCGACGAGAACGAGACCGCGGAGCTGTCGCACCTCATCCGACGGCTTGCCGACGAGCGCAACATGGGCGTGCTGCTGGTCGAGCACGACGTCGGGCTGGTGATGTCGACGTGCGACCGCGTCGTCGTGGTCGACTTCGGCTCCGTCATCGCGCGCGGCACCCCGGCGGAGATCCGCGACAACGTCGCCGTGCGGGACGCGTATCTGGGCCACGCCGACACCGGCGCGCACGAAGAGGTGAAAGCGTGACCACGCTCGTCCAGGCGCGCGGGCTGTCGGCGGGCTACGGGAAGATGGCCGTCGTGCGCGAGATCGACCTGCACGTCGACGCGGGTGAGGTCGTCGCGCTCATCGGACCCAACGGGGCCGGCAAGACGACGACGTTGCTCACGCTCGCCGGCGAGCTCGCGCCCCTCGGCGGCGAGGTCCACTTCCTCGGACGTCTCACCAGCGCCCCGATGCACGCGCGGTGCCGCAACGGTCTCGGCTACGTCACCGAGGAGCGGTCGGTGATCATGGGCATGTCCGTCGCCGAGAACCTGAAGCTCGCGCGCGTCACGCCGGAAGCAGCCTGCGGGCTCTTCCCCGCGCTCGAACGCGTCCTGGGCCGTAGCGCGGGGCTGTGCTCGGGCGGCGAGCAGCAGATGCTCTCGCTCGCGCGGGCGCTCGGTCGCCAGCCGAAGGTCCTCCTCGCCGACGAGCTGTCCCTGGGCCTCGCTCCGATGATCGTCACCAGTCTCCTCGACACCGTGCGGAGGGCCGCACGCGAGCGCGGTGTCGGCGTGCTCCTCGTCGAGCAGCACGTCGGCCAGGCGCTCAACATCGCCGACCGCGTGTACGTGATGGGCCGGGGCCGCATCCAGCTCCACGGCACTCCCGAGGCCGTGCGGCGCGACCTCGACAAGGTCGAGGCCGCTTACCTCGCGCGGACCGACTGATCGTTCGCGTTGCGCATCAGGTCGCGCACGGCACCGATCGCGGTGCGCACCCTGTCGGCATCACGCTCGACCTCGTCGGCGAGGTTCGCAACGCCGCAGTGACGCAGCATCGAGGGGAGATGGCGCTCGACGCAGCCGAGCGAGAACTCGATCGGGTCGCCGACTGCGAGCTCGTCGATGCGCACGACGGTGTTCGCACCATCGGCCTGATGGATGTAGTGGTAGTGCGGTTCGTCCTCGAAGCAGTCGAAGCGCAGGTGCTCGAGACCGTCGCGGGTACCGCAGACGTGCAGCGACGCGCCGGAGTCGTCGAACGCGACGCGTGCTTCGACCGCGCCGCCGTAGGTGTCGTCGATGATGTCGTTCGTCAGCTCGCGGAACTCCACGACGAGCTGGACCGCGCCGGCGTCGACGGCGACGCAACGCTCACGCACCATGGGGATCGGCAGCACGTCGAAGCGGATCCCCCGCCGGTACGGCGACTTCTGGCGGTCGAGTGCCATCGCGTTGCTCCCCCGACGCTGTACCGGTCGGTCCAAATAGTATCCGGCCGTGGTCGACCTGGGCACCACGAACGTCCGCCTGGAGAAGCGCCAACCGGACTGGATCCCTCCCGACGTGTGACCCTGGCCTGCACGTCGGTCCCGCGGCCGACGACCGATCGGCCGAGCGACCACGCAGATCTGGCCTCGCGGCCGATGTCACGGCGCGGCGCGAGCGCGACAGTGCGCCGAGGTGCCGGCTCCGGAGAGGGAGGCGGCGCGTACGGAGGACGGTTGCATGCGATCCAGGAAGCGCATCGGGCGCTGCCTGTGGGCGGTCACGCTCGCGGCAGCCAGCGGGTTGCTCCCGCCGTCGACCGAGGTGGCGTCGGCGGCGCCCGTCAAGACCGTCGGCTATTCGCACTGCGTGTACGGGCCCGAGTGGCGGCACGAGGCGCGGGCGTTCGTGCACATCCTCACTGCCACGATGCCCTACCAGCGCGGTTGCACGTTCCGGCGTCGCGTCGTTCGTTACGACCGCTTCGGCGGCGTGCGGAGCGACCGGACCAAGAACATCAGGATGAACTTCGACACGCCGTACGGGAACTCGCCGTCGTGCATCCTCAATCCCGCGCTCGGCATCGTCAGCGGGCGTGTGCAGATGGAAGGTCTGCGAACCTACCCCGTGAGCCGCAACGTCTGGATCAGCGAGTTCTTCTGCGTCGCCCAGGGCGTCGTGAAGACGGTGCTCCCGATCGGCAGCGTCCCCGTCGGCGTGGAGATCCCGGTCTCCGGCGCGTGGAAGATGACCCGCACCACCTGGGGCGACGCGACGATCCACACCGTCTTGCAGGTGCAGAGCTGCAGGTGGGACAAGACCAACTGCTCGTCGCCGGAGACGCTTGACCACCGGTACAAGTCGGCGCAGCCCCAGGCACCCGGTGGTCCGCTGGTAGCCGAGCTGTGCGTCCAGGGCTCGAACGGGTACGCGTGCCGGCCCGACATCCTCTTCGACGGCGCCGGGCCGCCGGCGTAGGGCGATGGCGCGGGCATGGCGGGCAAGTCATCCGAAGGGCGTCTCATGACGGGCAAGCAGCGGGCGATCGTGCGCGGGCTGGTCGCGGTTGCGGCCGCGGTGGTCCTCAGTGGATGCATCCCGCGACTGCCGCCCGAAGACCCGGCTGCGATCCCGTCGAGCGGCCGTCCCCGGCCGCAGGCCGCGCTGTGGCAAGCAGGCGCCGGGTGCAAGTGGGGAGCAAAGACCACGGCCGGGAACGCGGCCCGGGGCGTGGTGCGGCTCGAGACCGAGCTGTGTTGGGACGATCGCGGGCACAACCTGTTCGTCCGGGGTCTGCGCTACGAGTGCGTCCCGGGCTCCGGTTGGGCCCGTGGTGCCGCACAAGGTGTGAAGGACGCTTCGAGCAAGTGGTCGGCGTACGCGGTGTGCACGTTCGCCCGAGGGTCCACCGTGTACGAGGTGGTCTACCGCCACTCGTGGGCGACATCCGACAAGGTGTACCTGTACCGGCAGGGATGCAGCGCCGACAACAGCAGCGCCGTCACGACCTGCGGCAAAGCGGACCCGCTGCTGTGGCTCACGTGGGGCTTCGAAGACGAATGGCTCGACGCGCGCCCGCCCGCGCCGCCGCCCGCCGACCGATGGCTGCAGGGAGCGCGCGTCCCGTCCACCGACCCGGTGGCGCGCAGCGCGCAGGTCACAGTCAACGGGTCGCCGGTGCAGACCAGCAACGCCGACGGCTCGTTCCGCCACGTCCTGCCCAAGGACTACCCGAAGACGTACACGGCGAAGGTGAGCGTGCCCGCCGGCTACACCGTCGCGTGGACCGCGTGTTCCAACAACACGAGTTGCCACGGCGACAAGACGCCGACGCCGGGCGACACCGTGACGGCGAACCCGGAACCTGGCAAGTTCCTCGACGTGCGGTGGTACTTCACGAAGCTGGGCACGATCCAAGGCTTCATGATCCACGGCAACACGAGGAGCCCGTACGGTCCGAACATCGCCGCGCAACGCGTGTACATCGACGACGTTGCGGTCCCGGACGCCGAGGACACGCCCTACGTCCGGTCGGTCGCGCCCGGCTGGCACCACGTGCGGGTGACGTGGCCCGCCGGCTGGTACGTCGGCTACACGCTCTGTTACGACCGGACCGACTGCCACACCGGCAGTGTCCACGAGTGGAGCGCCGGCGTCTGGGTCGACGTCCCCGCGGGCGGCTTCGCCGATCTGTGGTGGCACTACTACGTGTGCTCGGTGCCGGCCAGTTGCCCGGGGTCGCCGTACTGAAGCGGCCCCCGCTGCCATGACATGAATACCGCAACACTCAGGTGAGGTGCGCGGTGAACCGCGCCGACCACGACATCAGGTCGGCGGGCACGTGGTACGTCGCGTCGTCGTTGATCGCGGCCCAGTTGCGCGCGACGTCCTCCGGCGAGAGCGGTGCTCCCGTGTGCACGTAGCCTTCGGTCTCCGCCACGAAGATGCGCGCACACCGGTTCGCGCCCGCCGCGTAGATCTCCCCGCTCACCGGGCAGGACTCGTGCGCGAGGAAGGCGACCATGGGTGCGACGTGGTCGGGCGCCATCTGGTCGCTCGCCGGACCGGGCCCGCCCGCCATGCGGGTGAACGCGACGGGTGCGACGAGGTT
>Ga0073934_10006584_pt1 | contig 16800 bp, 16 predicted proteins | sample LarsenN4metaG_FD_76834 | JGI IMG/M metagenome (GOLD analysis project Ga0073934, IMG submission 76834) | Hot spring sediment bacterial and archeal communities from British Columbia, Canada, to study Microbial Dark Matter (Phase II) - Larsen... ... | reverse complement strand
TGTTTCGATGTCTTAATCCCTTCTTCATCAGGTCACCGGCGCGAACTTATCCGAATGCGCTTGTGTTGAGTGACCTTAATAGTCTTAATCCCTTCTTCATCAGGTCACCGGCGCGAACGACGATCTGGGTGAGAATGGACCGTACGTCGTCTTAATCGCTTCTTCATCAGGTCACCGGCGCGAACATGATTGCGGCTGAAATCGAAATAGCGTCACAGTCTTAATCCCTTCTTCATCAGGTCACCGGCGCGAACATAATCGGCGCACACAACGGCGTGCTCAACAAGTCTTAATCCCTTCTTCATCAGGTCACCGGCGCGAACCGGCATGACGACAAGATGTGCTGCTTGGGATGTCTTAATCCCTTCTTCATCAGGTCACCGGCGCGAACTGCGGTTGTCCCAAGTGCAGCGCGGAGCTAGGTCTTAATCCCTTCTTCATCAGGTCACCGGCGCGAACGACATGTATGTGTGGCTCACCTCAGCGCATAGGTCTTAATCCCTTCTTCATCAGGTCACCGGCGCGAACATCAGCCACGAAGACTCCAGAGGATTTGTCACGTCTTAATCCCTTCTTCATCAGGTCACCGGCGCGAACGGTGGGTTTGAAATTAATACTTCGCCAGCTTCAGGGTCTTAATCCCTTCTTCATCAGGTCACCGGCGCGAACCGTCCGGATCAACGGATTCGTCCCTCCCACATGTCTTAATCCCTTCTTCATCAGGTCACCGGCGCGAACGTTGGAGATGACGAACATGCAACGCACCTACAGGTCTTAATCCCTTCTTCATCAGGTCACCGGCGCGAACCCTGGGCGTCGCGCAGGAGACCGTGGCGCGATGGGTCTTAATCCCTTCTTCATCAGGTCACCGGCGCGAACTCAAAGAGGCGGAGAGGCGCGGATTCCAATCCTCGTCTTAATCCCTTCTTCATCAGGTCACCGGCGCGAACGGAGGGATTCGACGATGACAGAAGAAACAAGAGTAGTCTTAATCCCTTCTTCATCAGGTCACCGGCGCGAACTTGATAGCGTTGTTGACGGCGGCATTGGTCGCGTCTTAATCCCTTCTTCATCAGGTCACCGGCGCGAACTCGCGGTTGCGATTGGCATCGAACCCCCGACGTCTTAATCCCTTCTTCATCAGGTCACCGGCGCGAACAATCATTCCACCGGGAATGCCAAGAGAACCAGGTCTTAATCCCTTCTTCATCAGGTCACCGGCGCGAACGGTTCATCGTCCCAACTCGATGCGCCGGAGACAGTCTTAATCCCTTCTTCATCAGGTCACCGGCGCGAACGGATGCGCTGCAGAAGTTCGCCACCCTCGACCAGTCTTAATCCCTTCTTCATCAGGTCACCGGCGCGAACGCGTTATTCGCGGCGGCATTGGTCGCCGCCGTCAAGTCTTAATCCCTTCTTCATCAGGTCACCGGCGCGAACGGCGATTGGCTTGGATGGGCTCCACTCCCATACACAAGTCTTAATCCCTTCTTCATCAGGTCACCGGCGCGAACTCCGCCCACTGGCGGATTCGAGAGGCGCTCGCGTCCGCGTCTTAATCCCTTCTTCATCAGGTCACCGGCGCGAACACTCCGAAGCGGAGATTGGGGTCTCCGCGGTTCGTCTTAATCCCTTCTTCATCAGGTCACCGGCGCGAACACTCCGAAGCGGAGATTGGGGTCTCCGCGGTTCGTCTTAATCCCTTCTTCATCAGGTCACCGGCGCGAACCTTCCTGCGGAACTGCAGCATGACGTGCCGGTCAGTCTTAATCCCTTCTTCATCAGGTCACCGGCGCGAACGAAGACGCCTACCGCATTGCGAAGGCGCGGCAGGTCTTAATCCCTTCTTCATCAGGTCACCGGCGCGAACAGAATCCAAGACCGAAACCGTCGGCCGCGTCCTGTCTTAATCCCTTCTTCATCAGGTCACCGGCGCGAACACCGACGGAACGGAGGTATTTACCGAGCGCGACATGTCTTAATCCCTTCTTCATCAGGTCACCGGCGCGAACGCTTGCGGGGCTGGACAGTCGGCCGACCGCAGGCAGTCTTAATCCCTTCTTCATCAGGTCACCGGCGCGAACTGCGGTCCGTGTGAAGATTGCGGATCTGGAAGGTCTTAATCCCTTCTTCATCAGGTCACCGGCGCGAACCAAGCCGGAAGCCAATATCGAACTACTGCACGGTCTTAATCCCTTCTTCATCAGGTCACCGGCGCGAACCTCCAGGAGCCGACGAAGTTGATCCGCGCGGCGCGTCTTAATCCCTTCTTCATCAGGTCACCGGCGCGAACCCACAGTTTGACGGTAAATATGAAACCTTCCAGAAGTCTTAATCCCTTCTTCATCAGGTCACCGGCGCGAACCACGGGGATCGTCCACTATTTACGTGCGGCGTACGTCTTAATCCCTTCTTCATCAGGTCACCGGCGCGAACCTGGACCGGCGCGGAGATTGAGCAGCTCATAAAGTCTTAATCCCTTCTTCATCAGGTCACCGGCGCGAACCGGACGCACGAAAGATTCTGGACCAGCTCCTCAAGTCTTAATCCCTTCTTCATCAGGTCACCGGCGCGAACTCCAGAGCTCCAGCGACATTCTCAAAGCGGACGACGGTCTTAATCCCTTCTTCATCAGGTCACCGGCGCGAACGGACTTGGCCGCCGCTATCGACGTCGTCGCGCCGTCTTAATCCCTTCTTCATCAGGTCACCGGCGCGAACTGAGGGAGCGAGTATGAGACGGCGCATACCGGAAGTCTTAATCCCTTCTTCATCGGGTCACCGGCGCGAACCGTCCATCCATTAAGGATGTCGATGTATTTGGTCTTAATCCCTTCTTCATCAGGTCACCGGCGCGAACTGTCCGCATGTCGGGATTGGGACGCGATCCGCCGTCTTAATCCCTTCTTCATCAGGTCACCGGCGCGAACTGATATAAAAACCCAACAAAGAGAGGAAGAGAGGAAGTCTTAATCCCTTCTTCATCAGGTCACCGGCGCGAACGAGATTGCGGTGAAGAGAGAGCACAACTTTCGTCTTAATCCCTTCTTCATCAGGTCACCGGCGCGAACAGCAGTACGGAGACCTGGACGACGGCTCCGGCGTCTTAATCCCTTCTTCATCAGGTCACCGGCGCGAACCCTGCGATTTGAGGAATACGACCAACAACAACAAGTCTTAATCCCTTCTTCATCAGGTCACCGGCGCGAACAACCCTACGGCTACAAGGCCACCATTTCGACCCACGAATTCGTCTTAATCCCTTCTTCATCAGGTCACCGGCGCGAACGATACCACAATTGAATGTGTATGTTTAGCTTGCGTCTTAATCCCTTCTTCATCAGGTCACCGGCGCGAACCTCTGCCAGCCGCGTATCGTGCGCCAATCGCAACGTCTTAATCCCTTCTTCATCAGGTCACCGGCGCGAACTCCGGAGGATTTGTGGATATTACTTACTACGATTCGTCTTAATCCCTTCTTCATCAGGTCACCGGCGCGAACGATATACCCGCCAAGAATTGGAAAGGCGAGGACAGTCTTAATCCCTTCTTCATCAGGTCACCGGCGCGAACGAGGCGGATCGTGCATTGTGGAAGGAACTGCGCGTCTTAATCCCTTCTTCATCAGGTCACCGGCGCGAACTGCTCGGCGATTGTGCTCCGGCAGGCTCAACAGGTTAGCGCGCTGGTTGTCAAAAATCGCGTTCATCATCGAGCTAATCGTCGAAAAGCGGTTCGTCGTCGACGGATCTCACGATAGGACGATCCGTGTTTGAGGTCAACTCTCTCAAGAGGCGATCCAGTCCGTGGGCCCCAACCATCACGCCTTCAGGCAATTGCTGTCTTCCAAGCATCGTGACTTCGCAACGACCGGGCAGGTGGTAGGCGCGGACGTCATCGGCTTCGGAATCTATCCGGGCGGCAATGCCGCTGAGAACGCGATCGAGGGCGTATTGATTGCCCTGGAACACAAAGACGGAGTACTGCACTGGAATCGCATGCTGCTTCAGGTAGCGATGCACGCGGCCAAGCCGACGGGGATCAGCGATGTCGTAGGCCACCAGCCAATTGCGTCGTTCTGTGAAACTCATGGATCTCTCCCAATGCTTTCCAGAAGCAAGGGCCTTTATGCAGCGGCGGCCGGCATGGTGGAAGCCGGCGCCCGGCCTGCAAAGTCCAGGAGACGCCTCCGCCGGTCGACATGGCCGCCGGTCATTTCAAGCAGTGCGCACCTACGCCACTCCGCAATCCGTTGTTCGCGCGCCTCCGCCGTGCTCTCAAACGCCGCCGTGAGTTCTCGTCGTAGCGGGCGAGGTTCCAGGCGACACAAGACGTCTTCGAGGAGTTGGACTTGCCTCCAACGCTCCAGGCGGATCATGTCGCACAGCACACGGTACTCCTCGAGATCCCAGACTCTCGAATTGCGGCGCATGCCCGCCAAAAGAAGAGCCGATGCGATCTGAGCCGCAGCCAGCCCCCGCAGAAACCGATGGAAGGCGCCCACACGAATTCCCCAACGTTGATACTGGCGCCGGCAGACAAACTGCCACGCCTGATCCGGCGCTGGCCCCCCGGCGCCTGCGTTGAAGTGTTGGATCGCGCTCGCCATTTCCCTCCATTCGGCGCCGCGGACCCATCGCTCATATCGAGCGGCGAACTTTGGAACCCGCAGGAGTTCGCCCATTCGCGCCGCCAGACCATACTGCGCTGGGGGCGTATGGAAGAGCAGGCGCACCAGTCTCCCTCCGTTGTCCAGAATGGACACGGGCTTGTGCTCACGCAGGCAAGCCGCGAGCGCGTCGGGCTGCCAGCGGACCCGTCCGAGCACTATGATTCGAGAGACGCGCGGAATCGGATAAAGGCCGTCGGCGCGACCGGGACGCCGGACGCGCAGCGCAGGACCGTCGAGCCGCACTTCGAGTTGACCGCTTCCGTCCAGATAGAGCGCCTTCACAATTCCTCCTCTTCGTCCATCACCGACAACGCCGGCGCGTGAGATCGCAGTGCACGCGCCAGGAGGCGGCAGTATCCCCGAATGCGCCTGGCAGTCGGCTGCAGGAATTGCTCGAAATGTTCATAGAACCGAGCGCGTCCGGTCTTCTCGATCACGCAGGTTCCCTTGTCCATGGCAAAGTGTTCCTGCCGCAACTCGCGTGATCGGAACATTTCCCATACCCACCGGTCCACAGACGGCCTTAACGGCTCCATGAGATCGCAGGCCAACGACTCGCGCCCAAAGGCGATCTCATGGAAGAAACCCAGAAAGGGATCTAATCCGGCCGCGTATGCGGCGCGCGCCGCTTCGAAGTGAACGAGCGTGTACCCGAGCGACAGACAAGCGTTGACGGGATCGCGTGGAGGCCGGCGGCGTCGAGTTCGAAAACCCAGCGACGGAGCAAACAACGTCGTGTAGGCCCTGAAATACGCCGCCTGCGCCGCGCCTTCGACGCCGCGCAATTCCTCCAGGCCGGACAACTCGCCCGCGACGCGGACGTGCAGCGCCCGCAGCGTTTGCAGCGCATCGAAAATCGGCTTGCTGCGATCCGCGCGCGCGCCTTGCGCGCGTTCCAGGAATCTCTGCAAGCGAAGGAGTTTGGCCCCGACGAAGAGCCTCGCCCATTGCAGACGCCACTCTGAATCCTGAATCTTGACGTACTGCGTAACACGCAACGCCGCATCGTTGTGGGGACGTCCATGAAGCACGGCCAGACGCCGGCCGCGCCGGCCGCTCAGTATCACGGCAGAGCACCCGGCGTCCGCCAGGCCTCCCAGTACGCTGGAGCTCAATGTGGTCTCCGCCCGTATCACGACCCGGTCGAGCAGCGACAGTGGAACCGTGCGCAATCGAGCGCCATCCTCATACAGGGCGAGCGCCGCCCCATCCAGCCGGAGTTCGAGTCCTTTTCGATCCAGATATAGCGTCGTCATTGTCAGCCACAGTAGAAGAACGGCGGATCGACCGGCGGCTCGCCAATGCCCAGCGTTTGAACGCGCGAACGGGGATCCAGCCGGATGAGCAGAACGCGATCTTCATCCGGCTCGATCACAGCGCGAAGCTGCCTCAGAAGATCGATTCGTTCCAGTCGCGTCAGAAAGCATTCGTATGCTGATTTCTGCCCGCCAGTCGCGTGCCCTTTGACAGCCTTCAGGGCGGCCCGCAGCCGCTTCGGGGAACCAATGTCGTAAGCCGCGATGTAGAGGTCCCGCTCGTTCATCTGTTACTCCGTTACTCCTGAAATCGAGACAATCGTAACGGCTGGCGGACGCCGGCATAGATTTCGACAAGCTTGCGCTTTGCGCTATGGACGTCCGTTGAAATCAGCGCGGAATGCCAAGGATGGGCCCGTGCTAGAAGGAGTGAAGCGAGTAAGAAATGCGGTATGAACCGCGCGATTCAGCAATGCAGGGTTCACGTCAACGGCTTTCGGAAACAGCCGTCAACTTTTCGGCGAGCCACACGTTAATCAATGTCTCTGTCGAGACGCCTTGTTGCTTGGCGCAAGCGGTGAGTTTCTTCGCCAATTCAGGCTCCAAAGCCGTCAGAAATACGCGCCTTTGAAGATCAACTTCAAATCGCGCCTCGTGAGTCAGATCCCAATAATCGCCCAAGTCGTGCGCGTCCCAAAATTCCCCGGCTTCGGAGACGCTTTTGAAGTCTTGAGGAATCGGGGCTCTTCTCTTACGGCTTCTTGGCATAAGACTTTCTCTCTTTCTCTGTCATGGTACGTGCGGTAACAATCAACGCCTCTCCGGTTTTCTTGTACACGAAATATACCGCGAGATAACGTCCGGCCTCGGTCTGTCCCATTCCAACATAGAGGTGTTCGCCCTGTACATTCCCCTTCTCGATTAAACGGAAACGTGGGCGCCTCTTCAACACCTCCTCGACCTCGTCGGTTGTGACGTTATGCTTCCAGTCCAGCTTGTCAACAACGTCCCGAAGCCAAATGATTCCGGCTATCCTCATTCCCAGGACTCAACTCGCGCGACACAGCGTTGTCACGCGCCTTTGCTCTTTTGCTTGTTGAGCAGTTCCATCAAAAGCCTGCGTAACGTCTTCTGAAGACTGGCCTCGTCCTTTAAGGCGGCCTCAATACTGGAATCGGATGACCGAACGCCATGAGCCATGGCGTTACGCAGCCTGTACAGCGTCTCGAATTCCGGCAGCCGGGATCTCAAATGTTCGCGGACTCCCTCCCGGTCCCTGATGCGACCGACGTTGCCGCCCTCCCGGGCGATCTCTGTGGAGATGACCGCTTCAAGTCCATAAATGGCCGCGCGAACATAATCGCGCTGATCCAGAAACCGCGCGGCGAGCTCTCGCTCCCAGGATGGACGGTCTGGGCGCCGATACCAGGAAATTCTTTCTTCTAATTCACCCCGAAAGAGTTCGGCGGCAGGATCATCGAAGGGAGATCGGTCATTCTGTTCCGCCCAACTGAACAGCTTCTTTCGCGCTTCCACAGGATTGCTTGTCCGTTCGAAGAATGCAGCGCGCTCCAACAACCCGCCATGGCGCCCCAACAAAGGCGAAAAAACACCATAGTCCCCGTCTTTGTCGTAGGTATGGAGCGCTTGAATCCATTTGGCGACCCGCAAGAGGCCTATGAGGTTAATGACCTGGGCGTCGTTCGTATCAGGATCCCAGGCGCCGTACCAGATGCCGCGAATCCGTGCGCTGCGAACAACGCCGAGATAGAGTGCGGCCAGGAGCGCGATCGCCGGCAGATGCCGGAATCCATGCGTTATGTCGATGTGAACGCCGTCGCCCCGCTCGACGTGCTCCGCCATGATGCGCAACAAGTCCACTTGCTCGCGATCGCTCCGGCAGTAAGGGATGAGGACAAGCCGGGCCTTGCACCCGAGGCGTTCGGAAAGGGGCCCTTTCAGTGGACTGAGGAGGTCTGCAGTGACGGCGTGCTTCTCGACGGCGTCAATCAACTTCAGCCGACCTTCCTCGGTTTCCTGGGGGAATGCGAGATCTCCTTCGAACAGGTGATCCCACATACTGCCGGCAGTTCCCATGATGACGAGGCGCTGGGACCCAAGGCGTTCCTGAAGCGGCCACCCCAGAAAAGCCACGGGATCGGACGGGCCGCCGTCTCCAAAATCGTAACGGGTCTTGCGGTAGCCGTTCTCTCCTTTGGGAACGCGGCCGAGAAAAGTAAGCAATGTGGTCGTCATATTTCCGGTCGAGTCTGGATTCAGTCGCGTCTTCGTCGTACTTCCTTCGCCTGGTATTCGACAAGCCGCGCGCCAAGCTGCGTCAACTCGTCGGCCGTCAGTTCGACGCCTCGGCGTTCGGAAGGGAGATCGACCGTGAGGTGAAAATATCTGGCGCATCGCGCGCATACCTCGGCTGCCAAATGCACCGGCAGTGTGCCGATCACCATATCGCCTGGCCGGACATCCGCCAGATCCAGGTGATCGACGACGCGGTCGATCGGAATGCCTTGGCGTGAAGCCCACTCCGCAGCGCCTGGATGGCGAGTCACGAAGAACGCGCGTCCCGGCGCGGCCGTCGATTCACGGGAGGCATGTTGCGCTGCGTTTTCTTCAGAAGCGATGCTGTCGATCAGCCTGGCAAGCCGCTTCTGCAGCGCCCTTGCGGGTAGTGGCTGCTTGCGAAATCCGCCATGTTCGATGTCATTGCGGATCTCGGCGATCTCTCGTGCGCGAGAATCTTGTTCGCTAAATGCAGAATCGGCCGCGCCTCTTTGCTCCGGATCGAAGTCCGGCGAGTTCACTTCCGCGGCCTGCGCGTTGGGCGCGTGAAGGCTGACGCGCGCTTCGCGCACGACCACGGCGGCTTCCGGATAGCGGGTCAGCGCCAGATAGTGACGCGCCAGGGCGTATTGGGCCCGTTGGCCATCGGCGCCGAAGAGCCGTTCCGCGGTCAGCGGCCTCAATTGCTCCGCTAGTTTGTCGAGGATGAGGCCGAGCGGGGGCAGCTTCGCTATCGCCTCTGGGCGGCACGCATCAATAGCCGCCAGGAGCCTTGCGGCGCTCCCGCAGGCGCTGGATGCTTCCCGGTTGTCGTGCTTGTAACCCGTAATGATGGAAGCAACGCGAATCGTCGAAAGATCCGCGGCGAACTCCTCGATAGCGCTTGTCAAGGCCCGGAAACGCGGAAACTCGCGCGTGTTCGAGGCGTTTGCCCGAAGCGCTTCCCGTCGCCGCACCCGCTCCCCAAGTTGAACGACCGGCTCCGCCACGCCGGTTCTTAAAAAGAGGCTCAGCGCCTGAGCCCAATCGATGAGTTCCACAAACAGCGTCAGATCCCAGATGGGCGAAACCGGTTCACGTTCACGGTACTCGCCGTAGACCAGCGTAAGACTCGCCGCCTCAACTCCGGCAGCGCGAAGCACGCTCAGGACCGCGCCCGCAAAGAACGGCTGTGCGCGATATCCGTGCGTTATGTCTATAAGGATGTCGCCGCCGGCGGCGTGCTCTATTGCCTCTCGAATGGCCTGGAATTGCGTCCAAAGCTCGTCGTCGGTACGGCCGTCACTCAGCCGATGGAACGCGACTTCGCGAATTCCCGCCGCCTCCAGGCCGCGCCGCAGCCCTTCTCCGTTCTTCTCTTCGGCAGCTCTCGTCGCGAGCACGACGACACAGTCCGCCGCCCACAATTTTGCGAGAGCCTCAGCGACGAATGACGTCCGGTGCTCACGGCCATCAGGCCAGCGGTAAGTGGTTTCGGAGTACTCGCCAGTCCCAAGAAAGCTGATCAGAGTGCGTGGAAGCTCATGCAACATAAGGTGCCCGGCAATGGGCTTCTCGGTTACTGGCCCTCGGAAATCTTCGTGAATTCTCGTCTCGCCATTGTTGCGTCGAAAGCCTCGGGGTTCATTCAGTGACATGCACTTTAATCTTTCGTTCGGATTTCGCAAGTCCCAAACCGTTTTCTCTCGTCTTCCCTCCTTCCCGGGCCGCTGAACCTGACGAGCATGCGCCGCAAGTGCAGACGGGGCGCACGCGCGATCATAAACTGCGTCTGCATTTGGCGAATGTATCTCCTGAAACTTCGAGACTATGTGGATTCATTCGTTTCGAAGCTCGTCGATCTGCTTTCGCTTCTCCGCAACTTTCTCTTTGTTGCCAGGCCAACCCAACCACTTAAACGCTTCCTCAATCAAATCCGAGGCCTTTCGGCGCAGCTCACGAGATTCCCAATTTCTAGCCTCCCTTAACAAACCCATGCAGCGGCTGTTGAGCTCGCCCCCCGGCTCCTTGTTCCCCGCTTTCCTGGCTATCTCCAGGATTTTGCGCAACGCTTCGATGGCAGCCTCTTCCGGACTCTTGGCTGTCGGCTTACTATGCTTGAATGCCTCACCTTGGTTGGTCCGAGCATTCGCCGCGGACTTCACGGGCTGCATCACGCCATAGCCAACCGACGTCTTGGCGCCAAAGCCCAGCCAGTCGAAGGCATGGTTCACGATTCGCTCCAGGAGCGCCTTCCAGTGCGAACGCAGCATGTCAGGGAGATATTGCGATTCACAGACAACGTGAAAAACGAAGCTGGATCCGGCCGGCACGGCGAGGAAGGGAATGGGATTGGGTTGTCCAGCATTGTGGGGCGGCGCACCATTCGGGTATGCGCGGCTTCTTTTTGCCTGATAGTAATCGCCATAATGTGGCGTCATTATTTCCACTGTGAGCACGTTCTTCGGCTTGGGAAAAACATCCCAAAAGGCGAGCGCGCCCCGCATCTGGATCCGCTGCCGAAGACTATCCAGCCGCTCCAGGAACCGCTTTGGGTCCTCAAGAAAACTCTGGCGTTCCTTGCCTTCGGGAATAGCGCGGCAAATGAGGTGTCGGAAATCTGGGCGATTTACCATGTTTCTCAAGTCCGCCTGAAAACGATCCACTGACCAAATGGACCCTGCTCCTTCAAAACCGAAGAGCCACCAGACATCGAGCATTGTCGGACGTTCATCAACCGCAATGTTGTATTCCTCTGAGAACAGCGCCAGCTCCTCTGCAGCGCGCCTAAACACGCCTTTGACGCCGGATCCGGCAAGATACGGTAGGCCGTAAGGCGTCAGGAAGGAGAAGCCATTTTCTACCGGATGCTCAATGCCGAGGCCTGTTGCGAACGGTGCGGTCGAAGTGGCCTCCACGCGTAGACCCTCCGCGATACAGTCAAACAACTCCAACTGGCGCGTTCTCAGCCGGTCTAGTAACTCTCCTACCTTGGTTGGGATGGACGTACACGCTTGGATTGCCTCCTTCTTCCCGTTGCTGTCTAAGCTCCAGTTTTCACGCCAGATGGGAAAGTACATATTGAAGCGGTGGCCAGGCGCGGCCTCCTTGAAACCCTCAGCAACAGCGCCCACACGCTTAATCACAGCGGCGCTAGCCATTGTTGTTTTCCTCTTGCGGCACGGCATCGACGAACTGGCGGATCCACTTGAGAATCTCCAAAGCCTCGTCCGTAGCGCGAAGGTAAGCATTGGAATCGACGCTATGGAGCTCAGGCATGAATTGTGAAAACACGCCCACGCCGCGTCCACGTTGCAGTTCCACATTCCAAAGGCGTCGTTTAAGCCAGCGGACAATGTCATCCGTTATCAGTCTGGAAGCTTCGTTCTTCGTCATAAGAAAGGCCAGCGTCGGCAACAGACCGCTATTCATGATCAGGGCGGGGGCGCCTTTCGCCAGAGGCTTGTACTCCTTCGCGCATCTTTGCATGCCATGCCGGGCGCAATCCCAGGCGAATGAGGCGCGCTGCTGTTCGAATGTTTGCGTCATAATTCGGTCTCCTTCCGTAACACCTTGACCAGAACCAGGCCGCGACCGCTGGTGGCGTCAGCGCCGATTTGCAATGGTCTTCCTCTCCCGATGCCAGGTTTATCCTGACCAGCGCCGTCGAAGACGACATCGAGAATCTTGTTGGCGTCCATCAGTTCCGCCGGCTTTTCCCCCTTCTTGAAACGTTCAACACTGGCCTGTGCGAGGCCTGCCAGGAGAGACTCGGGGGGCACGTTTTCCGTATAAAACAGACCTCCGTCATCGGCAGTCCCAGACTCGTCGTTAATACGAACATGCGGTTCCACCACCATCGCGTGGCGCGCGAAGTGCGCGAAGTCCGTATCGGAAAGCAATACGAGATCGTCGCGCAGCTTTTCCGCGAAGAAACTGTTGACGCTGTGGAAGGCGTGAGTGGACAACCATTCCGCAATCTTTTTAACTTGAGTGTTAACTTGGGCGCTGAATTCGAATGATTCCAAGACCAAGCAACCTCTTGCGAGTAACTTTTCGCCCGCTGTGAGTGCTGTTTGCGTCACAGGCGGAATCTCCCAGTCAACCTTCACCTCAGCAAGATCTGCCAATCGCCGCAAACGAGCGAGAGCCAGTGAACAGGTGGCGTAAACAAAGGCGCCTTTGAGCGCGCGTACCGGCAGGAGGACAAGCTGAGCATCCGACAGCGACAGAGCGCCCGCGTAGTCCGAAGAGTTGGTCTCAGGGCCAAAAATGCGTTCGATCAACGCGTTGGCTCGCGCACCATTCCGTGGCCAAGCGCGCGCGAAGTGATGGCGTAACGCTCCTTTGATCCCAGATCCTGAGAACATCGGATGCTGTGTATGCACCTCGCGCTGAATCGGGTTGTCGATAGCGCCAATCGCGGAACCGGCGCCCATATGGATGGGGGTTACGGCATAGTAGAAAGTTAGTCGTGTAGCTTCGAACATGGCATCTCCCTATTCGTCACGCGCGCCAAGCGGCTAGCGTCGCGTTGTTGAACCCTTCGGCGCGGCGCACAGTATCCGGATCATCACCCCACAGCCCGTTGGCCACCCATTCAGCAAGCTTGTCGTGGTCTCCCTGGAAATCCTCGAACCAGTAGACCGCGCCAGCTGGGACGGCGCACTGAGCGTCCTTGGGTCTCCATTGGAACAGGTTCCAGCCGCTCACGACTTCGCGACGGGGCGCAGAGGCGCAAACTAGGCGGGCCGAGAAGGCCTCCCGACGTAGAAGGTAGTGCTTTCCTTCAAGTGCAACTCCCGCCGGAAGCCAGCCTTGCGACTTCGCTCGCCCTCCTTCTGCTTGCGGACCTTGGGATAAGAACAGCCCGGGCGTCGTGAGAATCAGCCGAAAGCGGTCGCTCCGAACCGCATGATCGAGGGAGGTCACGGCGTGTCGATAGTCAACGCGTCGGTAACTGGCGCCGCGGCCGTCACCACCCAGCCGTAGAAAACCGGTATCGGGCAGCAGCCCATCTGCACCGTCGATGCCGACCAGGAAGCCCGTTTCGGTAAAGCGTGGACGCTCTTGATCTGGTCTCGCCGTTGGACTAAACGCATACCCTTCGGTCGTGTAAATGAGACCAGACTCAGCCGTTCGCGCATCTGCATTCAGACCGATCCCCAGTCGTGGGTCGCGGCTGTAAAGATCCGCTGGCTTGACGCAGTCCTGGTCGTCGGGCAGTAGGCCCGACAAGTGTTTTCGCCAACCCACTTCGTTTAGATATACATTGGCCTGGGGCTTGGCCTGCTTCCCGGTATGAAGCACGGCAACACGCGGCAACGCACGATTGTCAGACACCAGCGAATTCAAGTTAGCGGGCTGACTGGGTGTGAGCTGAGCGAACCCTTCGTCGAACCGCACCAAGTCCGCGGGTAGTGGAAACACGGGTTCTATTGCTTCGGGCGGATTGCCCTCTCGGCGCACGGCCAAAGACGACCATCGGATCCGGAATCTTCCCGGTTCGTGGGGGGTCCCCAAAGCAGCAACAAGGTGCGGGTCATCGCAACGGCCGTTTTGAATGAACTGCTCAAGTGCTCGAGGATTCTGGCCTAATATGGCTGACCGAAAGGCTCCAGCAAACAACGAGGGGGGAGGAGGCATGACGCCGGCGCCGTGTTCGCCTTCGCTTCCAAATGCGAGGTTGCCTCGCACGAAGAGCGAGTCGATAGGTTCCACAAAGTAAAAGGCGGTCATAAATGACCCTTCTTCATCCTCAATCCCATCCGCGATTCGCGGGCGAAGAACTCACAAGTCACGAGAAGATTTTCGATTGTCGTCCTCGGGCGCTCCGGCTGTACGACGTTGCATACAAAATCCACCAACTCGCGCGCCACTTCTGGGTTGCCTTTCTGTCGGCTGAATTGTGCAGCAAGCGCGCCTGCCATCTGATCGCGCCAATGCTTGTTTTGAGCGTCTTTGGCGTCATCAGTTAGTCCTTCGAACCACAGTTGCGCCCGGTAGATGGCGCCCCGCGAAAAATCTGTAAAAGCCAATTGATTGCGCAAATGCTTCATTAGTCCGAGCGCGCTGAGTTCCACGACGGGTTGCTTATCGGCGGTCACCGGCCACCACGGGCTCGTAACGCTAACCTCTCCTCCACCGCGTTTGAGAACGCGGATGCAGAACCGGTCGCGTTCAGGGCTCTTTGCACGTGATTCCGCTTCCCGCAGCTGCCGCAAGACCATTGAAAGCGGCGCGGTGTGGTGTGCGACCACCGCGCCCATCGAAGCCGTAGCCTTATGGCCCATCAGTGTCATAAGGCGGCCATTGAGAAGGCCAAAACCGTCCTTGAGGAGAAGTCCAGCCTGCTTTTGACCACCCGGCCGCAACTCTCCCACAGAGTTGCCGAGATCCATCTTTTCGCGTGGAGCGAGCCCGCTGTAAGCCAGTCGCAGCAATTGCATTGCGTCGAAAAGATCGTCAACCGCCACGAGAGCCAGAAGATCGTCCCCGCCGGCGTAGAGCAGCTTTCCCTTTGCACACTCTTCAACGACGTGGCGCGCTAGATGGATCGAGAAGTCATTGAGTGCTCGCGAAATGGCGCTGTGCCGGGCTGGCGAAGACGGCCGGTATGTATCGAGGTACGCCTGTATAGCAGGGTTGCCCACGGCGAACTTCTTGACCTCAGCTTGTACATGGGGGTGCCACGTCTCACGATACCGAAGCTTGTATGCTTCAGTGTTTCCGGCCAGCCACGCGCCCATCCGGTCGCCATCCATCTGAATGAGCGCGTAATAAGTTTCCGGCCGTTCGCCGAAAACTTGCCTGATCAACTCGTTCACCCGACGCATGCTGATGTCCGTGCCTTTAATCTCTTCGTTGCTCTCCTCATCCCGCGCCAGCTCGAGTAGGGCTGGCAACTTCTTCGCAACGGTCTTCATGGCGGGCCGCTCATGCAGTGGCTTCATTAGCCGCTTGGGCAGCGTTGCTCCCTTCACATCGAGCGTATTGAGCATTCCCTCCAAGGCGCCCAGAGCGGTTGTCGACTCGATGCGCTCAGGATGGCCGTCGAGGCTAAGCTCCACCGATGTGGACACTGCCAGCGCATGAGTGCTTACGACGAACCGGTCAATCGGCGCGCCCACAATTTCGCTTACATAGTCAGAGGCAAAGACCGTAGGCCACAATCGTTTAGTCGTGCAAACGGCGCACAAATGCTCGCCTTCCTTCGCCCAAGCGCGGTGTTTTGGATTGGATGCCAGTTCGGCCCAGACGGTTTCGACTTCGCCTCTGCCCGTGGCTTGGGCCCTCGCTCTTCGCTTGCCTCGCGGAGCCTGCAGCTTGTCCCTCGTGTCCGTAAGCCATTCCCGCTCGCCGCACTGCGTGCAACGGTGCCCTTCCTGTGTCACCTGCTGGAATGGTCGCGCCGCCTTGACGGCGGCGAGGGATCGATCAGCAAGCTCGTACACTGCTGGATAGAGCAAGCCGGAATTCGGCTGCCAGAAATCGAAGCCGTCCAGCTTGACGCTCTTCGTGAGGACGCTCCAGGTTTTTGGATCGAAGACGCCTTGTTTGACTAAGTCGGGATGAATTCTATTTAACGGGTCCTGAAGTTGAAATGCTGCGCTTGCGATATCGTTCACATCGACGCCAATTGGCCAAGTAGCGGCAGCCCAGAAGACTTCCGGAAACTCGCCCATTTGCGCCTCGATCTGATCACGAGTCACATCCGTAATCTCGCTTCCTGCCGCATGGAATATTCGCCGCGCTGCATCGTAGGCGAGGTCGCGAGCATAATTTCTCGCGTCGCCTATGGCTCTTTCGGCGAGTTCCTTAGCACGCCTTGAAGGCACGATGGCCACAAACTTGTTGGGCAGCGCCGCTGCGAAAAGTGGATTGGCATCGGATTTCTCGGAGAGAAACTCGGCCTTGATATCTTCGAAGAGGGCGCGGAACTTTTCACCACCCTCTTGGACCAACCATCGGTCCACTGCAGGCACGCCACGCAGAGCGGGAAACAGGACAGCATCAGGACCAATGTCCGTCACGATCGCCTTAATCGCCTCCCAGGCCAGAGTTGATAGAAGGTGCGAGCCTGCCCACAGATCTGAGGTTGAACGCGCCTGGGAAATGAAGCTCTGGACGGGGCCCAAGCTCATCGCAAGCAACGCCGGCCTGTCCGAGTCTGCAAGCGCTGTGTGAAGAGCGGACACCACATCAAGGTGCACCCAAATGGAATGGTCCGGCACACGAGTGTCGGCGGGCAGAGTGTCCCACAGAGCGCCCAGTTCTCTGACCCAGTGACCGGCCGCTGGCCCGAAGCGCCAGAACGCGAGAAAAGTGCGTCGTGGGTCAGCCTCAATGACGAGCTTGCTGAAATGATCCAGGCTGAGGGCCTTGATTTCAGGCGCTCCGATGTCGGCCGTCAGGGGCTGAAGCTCAATCATCTTGCCAGTCAGCGGATGAATCAATACAGGATGATCTGCAAAGGAGGATGTCCGGATTCTTGTTGAAATTCGACGGTTCTCCTAAAACTCTAGTAGTCACTTTTCAGGCGAGTTTTGCAGGCCTCTTTGGATCGCCAGTATACGCCTGAAGGATGCCGGCGAGT
>Ga0073934_10006583_pt1 | contig 16803 bp, 20 predicted proteins | sample LarsenN4metaG_FD_76834 | JGI IMG/M metagenome (GOLD analysis project Ga0073934, IMG submission 76834) | Hot spring sediment bacterial and archeal communities from British Columbia, Canada, to study Microbial Dark Matter (Phase II) - Larsen... ... | reverse complement strand
GGGCATGCCGAGCTCGATCACATCCGCCCCGGCTTCCACCAGCGCATCGAGATTGGCCGCCGTGTCGCCATCGCCTGCGGTGATGAAGCAGACGAGCGCGGGGCGGGGGGCGGCGAAGGTGGTGGTGAGGCGGGTCATTTCTGTTTCCAATTGCGCTGAATTTGCGCGGTTATGGCCCGGGAGACAGGCAGCGAGATGGTGCCGGCAGCGATCAGAGCGGCGATGAACCATCCATCCGACGGCCAATCAATCCACAGGGCGGCAAGGAAAAACGGGAGCGAAACGCACAACGCAACGAGCTGGCTGGCATAGTTCCAGTTCACCTTGTGCCTCAAAGCTCCACCCCCAGACGCTCCGCCACGGTGAAGATGTCCTTGTCCCCGCGGCCGCACAGGTTGGCGAGGATGATTGAATCCTTCGGCATCGTCGGCGCGACCTTCTTCACCGCCGCAATCGCGTGCGAGGGTTCCAGCGCGGGGATGATCCCCTCGGTTCGGCACAATAGCTGAAAGCCTTCTAGCGCCTCGTCATCGGTGACGGCGGTGTAATCCACGCGGCCCGATTCCTTCAGCCACGCGTGCTCCGGCCCGATGCCGGGGTAATCGAGCCCGGCGCTGATCGAATGGCCTTCGGTGATCTGGCCGTCCTCATCCTGCAAAAGGTAGGTGCGATTGCCGTGGAGCACGCCGGGCGATCCGCCGAGCAGGCTGGCGGCGTGTTCGTCACCGTCCAAGCCATGTCCCGCCGCTTCGACACCGAGCATCTTCACTGACGGATCATCGAGGAACGGGTGGAACAGCCCCAGCGCGTTCGATCCGCCGCCGATGCAGGCGACCAGCAGATCGGGCAGGCGCCCGGTGCGCTCGAGCATCTGCGCGCGGGCTTCCTTGCCGATCACGCTCTGGAAGTTGCGGACCATCTCGGGATAGGGGTGCGGGCCTGCCGCGGTGCCGATGATGTAGAAGGTGTCGTGGACATTGGCGACCCAGTCGCGCAGCCCTTCGTTCATCGCGTCCTTCAGCGTCGCGCCGCCGCTGGTGACGGGGATCACCTCGGCGCCGAGCAGCTTCATCCGGAACACGTTAGGCGATTGCCGCGCGACGTCTTCGGCGCCCATGTAGATCACGCAAGGCAGGCCGAAGCGCGCGCAGACCGTGGCGGTGGCGACCCCGTGCTGGCCCGCGCCGGTCTCGGCGATGATGCGGGTCTTGCCCATGCGGATCGCGAGCAGGATCTGTCCGATGCAATTGTTGATCTTGTGCGCGCCGGTGTGATTGAGCTCGTCGCGCTTGAACCACACCTGCGCGCCGCCCAGCTCTTCGGTGAGGCGCGGGGCGAAATAGAGCGGCGAGGGGCGGCCGACGTAATGTTCGAGCAGATCGTCGAATTCCGCCTGGAACGCCGGGTCTTGCTGCGCCTTGCGGTATTCGCGCTCGAGATCGAGCACCAGCGGCATCAGCGTCTCTGCGACATAACGCCCGCCGAACTGGCCGAAATGGCCGCGCTCGTCCGGGAGGTTGCGGAAGGAATTGAGGGGCGTGTTCATAGACGCGCGGCTTTGCAGAAGGCGACGATCTTGTCCATGTCCTTGACGCCCGGAGAACGCTCGACCCCGGAAGATGTATCCACCAGCGGTGCGCCGGTCAGGCGGATGGCTTCGGCGACATTCGCAGGCGTGAGGCCGCCCGCCAGCCCCCAGGGGAGCGGCGCCTGCCATCCGGCGAGCAGGCTCCAGTCGAAGGCCGTGCCATTGCCGCCGGGCAGCGCAGTCGCAGGCGCATCGAGCAGCACCCGGTCGGCCGCGCCGCGGAAGCCAGCGACATCGGCGAGGCTGGCCGCGTCCCGCACCGCCAGCGCCCGCCATGCCTCGATGCCCGTCTCGGCGCGGAAGCGGGCGAGGGTTTCGGGGGTTTCGCTACCGTGGAACTGGACTACATCGGGCGCGACGGTGCGCATCGCCTCGGCCAGCAGGGCGGGATCGGGGTTCACCAGCAGCAGCACCGCCTTCACATGTGGGGGCACTTGCCGCCGCAGCATAGCCGCATCGGCGAGCGCAAGATGGCGCGGGCTCTTGGCGAAATGGACAAAGCCGACATGGCTCGCCCCCGCGCCGACCGCCGCGGCGAGGGTATCGGGCGTCGAAATCCCGCAGACCTTGACGAGGGTGCCTGCCATGCGGCGGGCCTTACGCCGGCGAGAGCGGCTTTTCCAGCACCACGAAGGTGATCTGCGGGCCGGTCTCGGCATCGGCGGGGCGCAGTTCGTGGAAGGGGCGGGTCTCGCCGGTGAAGGCATAGCCGCGCCGGACATACCACGCGATCAGGCTCTCGCGGCTGTCGATCACGGTCATTTCCATCGCGGCAAGGCCGATCACGCGGCCGTGGTGCTCCGCCGCATCGAGCAGCCGCCGCCCGAGGCCCCCCGATTGCAACGTCGGCAGAACGCACAACATCCCGAGATAGCCGAGCGTGTCATCCTTGCGCGTTACCGCGACGCAGCCGATCAGCGCCCCGCCGCCCCGCGCGGTCAGGATCGTCACCGCCGGATCGGCGAGCAGCGCCTCGAGCTCGTCGATGCCGATGCGTTCATCGTCGAGGATGTCGGCCTCGTGGTTCCAGCCCTGCCGCGCCGAATCGCCACGATAGGCGGCTTCGAGCAGGTCCTTCAATGCGGGCGCGTCGGCAGCGGTGGCGGCGGCGATGGTCAGGGTATCGGTCATGCTCAGTCGTTCTGGATGAGGCGCAGCAGTGTCCCGTCGAGGTCGATCAGATAGGCGATGGTGAGCCCGCTCTGTTCAAGCCGGGGCGGGTGGTAGCGCGGGATACCCTGGCGCGCATCGGGCACGCCGCTCGCTTCGACCTGCGCCATCATGGCGGGCAGATCGTCGAGCCGAAGGCAGCAGCTGAACGAGGACTGGTAGGGATCAAGATCGGGGTAGGGGAAGAACTCCAGCGTCACGTCGCCGCGCGAGAGGATCATCCAGCCGTCCGAGCGGTAGTCTTGCTCGAACCCGAGCTGCGCATAGAACGCCGCCGTCGCGCCGAAATCGCGCGCCGGCAAGTTTGGGGTGGCGCGGTCGGTCATGACGCGGTCCTAGAGCGTCGCCTCGATCGCGCGCGCGGCGGCTTCCGGGTCTTCCGCGCGGCTGATCGGGCGGCCGATCACCAGCACGCTCGCCCCGTTGTCGCGCGCTTGCCTAGGGGTGACGACGCGTTTCTGGTCGCCGGTGCCGTTCCCGGCGGGGCGCAGGCCGGGGACGACGAAATAGCCGTCCTTCCACGCCTTCCTCACCATCCCGACCTCCTGGCCCGAGCACACGATCCCGTCGAGCCCTGCGGCATGGGCGAGCTCGGCCAGCCGCATCACCTGCGTTTCGGCGCTGCCATAGACCCCGGTGGCGGTCAGATCGTTCGCATCGAGGCTGGTCAGCATCGTCACCGCCACCACCCTGCAGCCCTCGGCCGCCGCCGCCTTGGCATCCTCCATCATCGCTCGGCCGCCGCTGGCATGGACGGTGACGATCGCGGGTTCGTAGACGTGGATCGCCTGCATCGCCGCAGCCACGGTGTTGGGGATGTCGTGGAACTTCAGATCGAGGAAGATCGGCAAGCCCAGATGCGCGATCTCGTGGACCCCGTGCGCGCCGTGGGCGCAGAAGAACTCGAGCCCGAGCTTGACCCCGCCGATATGCGCTTTGACCTTGCTGACCAGCGCCTTGGCCGCTTCGAGCTGGGGCACGTCGAGCGCGAGAAAGATCGGGTTGCTCACGCCTCGGCACCCCCGTCGCTGCCCGCATCGGCGGGGGAGAGCGGAGCGGCGGTGTCCATGGGCTTCGTCACAGGCTTATCCACAGGTGTATCGACAGGGGCCGAGCCGGCCTGGGGTTCGTGATGACGCGCCAGCGCGGTGTGTTTCAGCGAGTTCTCCAGCGCCCTCACCCGGCGATTGAGTCCCCATTTCACGCTCTGGTGATAGGCCCACAGCGGCACGAAGCCGATTGCGAAGGCCACCAGCACCAGCATCGGCACCTTGGTTTCCAGCACAAGGTTCTGCCACAGCGTAAGTTCAACCGGCTGCCAGTTGTAGATCGCGAAGATCAGGAACCCGACGGCTGCGAGAACGAAGAAAATGGTGCGAAGGATCTTCACGCGGCACGCCTCTCCCGATGGCCTGGTGGTGCGCGGAACCTAGGCGATTTCGCGGACGAGTCCAGCATTGCCGGCCTCAACCGAACACGCGCGCGAAGATCGTGTCGACATGCTTGAAGTGGTAGGCAAGGTCGAACTTCTCCGCCAGCTCCGCCGCCCCGAGCGCGGCAGTAACCTCGGGATCGGCCTTGAGCAGATCGAGCAGCGACAGCCGGCCCTCCGATTCCCACACCTTCATCGCGTTCCGCTGCACCAGCCGGTAGGCATCGTCGCGCGTCAGCCCGGCCTGGGTCAGCGCCAGCAGCACGCGCTGCGAATGGATGAGGCCACCCATCGCATCCATGTTCTTCTGCATCCGCGCCGGATAAATCAGCAGCTTCTCGACCACGCCGGTCAGCCGCGCCAGCGCGAAATCGAGCGTGATCGTCGCATCCGGCCCGATGAAGCGTTCGACCGAGGAATGCGAGATGTCGCGTTCATGCCACAGTGCGACATTCTCCAGCGCGGGCAGGGCGTAGGCGCGGATCATCCGGGCCTGCCCGGTGAGGTTTTCGGTGAGCACCGGGTTGCGCTTGTGCGGCATCGCCGACGAGCCCTTCTGGCCAGGCGAGAAATACTCCTCGGCCTCGAGCACCTCGGTGCGCTGGAGGTGGCGGATCTCGATCGCGAGCCGCTCGATGCTGCCCGCGATCACTGCAAGCGTGGCGAAATACATCGCGTGGCGATCGCGCGGGATGACCTGTGTCGAGACCGGCTCCACTGCGAGACCGAGCTGCTCGGCGACATATTCCTCGACCCGCGGATCGACATTGGCGAACGTGCCGACCGCGCCCGAGATTGCGCAGGTCGCGATTTCTCGGCGCGCCGCCACCAGCCGTTCGCGGCAGCGGGCGAACTCGGCATAGGCCTGGGCGAGCTTCAGCCCGAAGGTCACCGGCTCGGCGTGGATGCCGTGGCTGCGGCCGATGGTCGGGGTATACTTGTGCTCCTCGGCGCGGGTGCGGATCGCCGCGAGCAGCGCGTCCATATCCGCGAGCAGAATGTCGCTCGCCCGGGCAAGCTGGACCGAAAGCGTGGTGTCGAGCACGTCCGAACTGGTCATGCCCTGGTGCATGAAGCGCGCTTCCGGACCGACTTGCTGCGCCACCCAGTCGAGGAAGGCGATCACATCGTGCTTGGTGACGGCTTCGATCGCGTCGATCGCGGCGACGTCGATCGCGGGGTTCGTCGCCCACCAGTCCCACAGCGCCTTGGCCGCGCTCTGCGGCACCACCCCGAGATCGGCGAGCTTCTGGGTCGCATGGGCCTCGATCTCGAACCAGATGCGATACTTCGCCTCCGGTTCCCACAGGGCGGTCATGGCGGGGCGGGCATAGCGGGGGACCATCGGGCGGCTCCGGGCAAGGGGTCGAACTCGCGGCGCGGGCTAGGCGGACCCGGCGCGGATGGCAAGCCTCGCTAGATCAGCCCCTGCGCCCGAAGCGAGGTATGCCCCTCGCGCCCGATGATGACGTGATCGTGCACCGTGACGCCGAGCAGCCGCCCGGCCTCGGCGATGCGCTGGGTGATCTGGATGTCGGCGCGGCTCGGCTCGGGGCTGCCCGAGGGGTGATTGTGGACGAGGATCATCGCGCTGGCGCCCACGTCCATCGCCCGGCGGATCACCTCGCGCGGGTGGATCGCGGCCTCGTCGATCGAACCGTCGCCGAGATGGTGATCGTCGATCAGCCGGTTGCGGGCATCGAGATAGAGGATCCTCACCCGCTCCACGGTGAGATGCGCCATGTCGGTGGTAAGATAGTCGATCAGCGCCTGCCAGCTGCCCAGCACCGGCTTCTTGACGATCTCGCCGCGGGTCATGCGCCGCGCGGCGGTGGCCACCGCCTTGAGCGCCGCAGCGCTGTTCTCGCCCACCCCCTTGACCCGTTGCAGCGCCTTGGGATCGGCGTTGAGCACGCTCGCAAGGCTGCCGAACTGCGCCAGCAGCGCCTTGGCGATCGGCTTGGTATCGCCGCGGGGGATCGCCGCGAACAGCAGGTATTCGAGCACCTCGTAATCGGCCAGCGCCTCGGCCCCGCCGGTCAGCAGCCGTTCGCGCAACCGGGCGCGGTGACCCTTGCCCGCGGCCTTGCCTCCAACGCCCGCCGCGGGCTTGCCGGCACCCGGACCCTCGCCAAAATCGAACCCGTCTTCAGCTTCCGGCAATGCGACCCCCGGCAGGAAATTGGCCCGCTCTCTCATTGCCTTTGAGCAGCGATGGGCGCAAGGGTGACGAGCCATGGCGGTGTCCGAGACGCAAGACGAGACTTCCCAGACCGCCCCGCGCGCCCGCCGCTGGCCGCGCCGTTGGCGCAGCCGGATGGCCGTTGGCGGGGCGGTGCTGGCGCTGGCCGCCGGCAGCCTCGCCTGGTTCGATCGCGAGCGGATCGCGGGCGACATGCTCGACCACTACCTCGCGCAAAGCGGGGTGCGGGCCAGCTATGACATTGTCGCCATCGGTCCGCGCATCGAGATCGTCGAGAACATCGTCGTGGGCGATCCGGCACGGCCCGATTTCACCGCGCGGCGCATGGTGGTCGAACTCGGCGTCGGTTGGGCCGGGCCCGAGGTGCGGCGGGTTGCGATCGAGGGTGCGCGGCTTTACGGCAGCTACCGCGGCGGCACCTTCAGCCTTGGCGCGCTCGATCCGCTCATCCGCACGGACAGCAAGCAGCCGCCCGCACTACCGGCAATCGATCTGACGCTCACCGACGCGCGGGCGCTGATCGCCAGCGATTACGGCGCGGTCGGGATCAAGCTCGAAGGGGCGGGGCGGCTCGACGACGGCTTTGCCGGACAGCTTGCCGCCACCGCGCCGGGGATCGGGACGGAGGGCTGCCGCGCCGGGGCCGCGACGCTTTATGGCAAGCTCACCACCCAAAGCGGCGCGCCGCGGCTCGATGGGCCGCTGCGGCTGGCGGGGCTGGACTGCGGCGGGACGCGCCTTGAGCGGGCGGATATCGGCACCCGGCTTGCGATGACGCGCGATTTTCGCGCGGCCGAGGGCGATTTTGCCCTGACAGGGGCCGGCTTGGGCTTCGCGAGCCTCACCGGCAAGGCGCTTGCAGGCACCGCGCGTCTCGCGTGGTCGGCCAAAGGGCTGGCGCTGGCGCATGATCTTGCGCTCACCGGGATCGCCGCGCCGCAGGGCCGGCTCGCGCGGCTCGCCGCCGAGGGGACCTGGCGCGCCAGCAGCGACGGTGGGCGCGGCCAGTGGCAAGGGGCGCTCGAAGGCGAGGGTCTGGCGACGGGCGAAGCCCTCGCGGCCGCGCTGGCCTCGTCGGCGCGCGGGGTTGAGGGTACGCTGCTCGCCCCGCTGCTCGCCAAGGCCAGCGGCGGGCTGACGCGGGCGCTCGGCGGTGCGCGTTTCACCGCCGAAGCGATGCTGCGCCACAAGGACGATGGCCTGACGCTGAGCGTTCCCGAGGCCACGCTCACCACCCGCGGCGGTGAGCGTGCGCTGGCGCTTTCGCGGATCAGCGCCGCGATCGCGGATGGGAAATTGACGGGCTTGCGCGGCAATCTGCTCGTTGGCGGGGCGGGGCTGCCCAGCATCAACGGGCGGATGGAATCGCTTGGGGACGGGGGCTGGGCGCTGCGGCTGGCCATGGCCGAATTTTCCGCGGGCACCAACCGGCTGGCGATCCCGCGTCTCAGCCTGCGCCAGCAGCGCGGCGGTGAAATCCGCTTCGAGGGGCTGGCGACCGCCAGCGGCGATCTGCCCGGAGGAAGCGTCAAGGGGCTCCACCTGCCGCTCGAAGGACGCTGGTCCACGGCGCGCGGGGTGGCGCTGGGCACGGCGTGCACCCCGATCAACTTCCGCTCGCTTGCGCTGTCGGGGCTTGAACTGGGTGCACAACGCCTCACTCTGTGTCCCGAGGCCGGGGCGCCGCTGCTCGCCTATGACACGGCGCTGCGGATTGCCGCGCGAAGCGGGCCGGTGCGGCTCGTGGGCCAGCTCGGCGAGAGCCCCGCGACGCTGTCCGCCGAGGCGATCGCGCTGCGTTATCCCGCGCCCTTCCATGTCGAAGGGCTTGCGGCGCGGATCGGCGCGCCGGGGAGCGCGTTGGACCTCACCGCCGCGAGCATCAGCGGCACCCTTGCCGAGGCCATTGGCGGCAATTTTGCCGGGGGCACGGCGCGGCTCGAGGCGGTGCCGCTCGATCTCGGCGCGCTCTCGGGGCGTTGGGCCTATGGCGATGGCGTGCTGCGGGTGGAGGAGGGGGCCTTCATCCTCACCGACCGCCCGACCGAGGGCGAGGTGCGATTCGCCCCGCTCGCCGCGCGCGGGGCGCGCCTTGCCCTGACCGACAGCACCGTTTCGGCCGAGGCCCGGCTGCGCCACCCCGAATCGGACCGGCTGGTGAGCGAAGTCTTCATCACCCACGATCTTGCCAGCGCTGCGGGCAGCGCGCGGCTGACGGTGCCGGGGCTGGTGTTCGACCCGCAGTTCCAGCCGGAAGACCTGTCCGGCCTCGCCAAGGGCGTGATCGCCTTCGCCAAGGGCAAAGTGAGCGGCGAGGGGCGGATCGACTGGGCCGGCGATGACATCACCAGCAGCGGCACCTTCGGCTCGGACGGGCTCGATTTCGCTGCCGCCTTCGGGCCGGTGCGCGGGCTGGCCGGAACGGTGCGCTTCACCGATCTTGTCAATCTCACCACCGCGCCCGATCAGGAACTTACCGTCGCCGCGATCAATCCGGGCGTCGAGGTGCTGGCGGGCAAGCTGCGCTTCGATCTGCGCGAAGGCACGCTGCTGACGCTCGACGATGCCCGCTTCCCGTTCATGGGGGGGGAGTTGCGGCTGCGCCCGCTGACAATGGATTTCAGCCAGCCCGAGGAGCGCCATTACATCTTCGAGATCGTCGGCCTCGATGCGGCGACCTTTGTCACCGAGATGGAATTGACCAACCTCAGCGCCACAGGCACCTTCGACGGGACCGTGCCGATCGTCTTCGACAAGGACGGGAACGGCCGGATCGCGCAGGGCCTGCTGCTGAGCCGGGCGGGCGGGGGCAATGTCGCCTATATCGGCGAGCTGACCTACGAAGACCTTGGCGCCATGGGCAATTACGCCTTTGCCGCGCTGCGCTCGCTTGACTACCGCCAGATGAGCGTCGGTCTGAACGGCAGCCTGACCGGCGAGATCATCACCAATTTCGATTTCGACGGGGTGCGTCAGGGCGCCGGCGCCAGCCAGAACTTCGTCACCCGCCGGCTGGCGAAGCTGCCGATCCGGTTCAAGGTCAATGTCCGCTCGGAGAATTTCTACGAGCTGGCGACCATGGTGCGCTCATTCTGGGATGTCGATTCCCTCGGCAGCCCGGTCGATCGCGGCCTGCTCAAGGTCGAAGGCGGGCGCTTCGTCCCCGCCAACCCCGCCGGCCCATCCGTTCAACCTTCCGAAAGCGAAGTCCAGCCATGATGACCCGCGAATTGACCGCATCGGCACGCGCTGCCACACCCTCGCCCGCCAGCGGAGAGGGGGCAGCGCCAATGGGACGGACACGAACGGAACGCGCTCGGGCGATGATGGCGGCGGCGATCCTTTCGGCGAATCTGGGGGGCTGCATCAACGTCGCCGCCCCGGACGAGCCGATCGTGATCGAGCTCAACATCAACATCCGGCAGGAAGTGATTTACCGGCTGGCGGAAGACGCTGCCAACACGATCGACGAGAACGCGGACATCTTCTGACGATGGGCCGCCTCGAGGAGGACAACACATGCGTCATGCAATTCTCGCCGGGCTCGCTGCGCTGACCGCGCTCGGCCTTGTTGGAGCCCCCGCGCTCGCGCAGCGCGATCCGGCCTATGCCGCCGCGCGCGCGGCGGGCAAGGTCGGTGAACAGCCCGACGGCTATCTCGGGATCGTGGGCGCGGCCGATCCGGCGTTGCAGCGGCTGGTGGATGACATCAACATCAAGCGCCGCGCCGTCTATGCCGAAAAGGCCAAGGAAAATAGCGCGACGCTTGAAGCCTATGCGCTCACCGCCGGGTGTCAGGCGATTGCCCGCACCACCCCGGGCGAGAAGTATCGTGCGCCCGACGGCAGCTGGCAGACCCGCACCAGCGCCCCGCCGATCCGCGACCCGCGCTGTCCGTAGATCTGTGCACTTGCACAAACAAACCCCGCCCGATGTTGACACATATCTGCCCCCCTTCTAAGGGGGCGGCGCCCTCGGCGGGCACCTCGCAGCGCGTGCCTTGTCTTTCCTTTTGCGGAGACCGGCATGAGCGATGAGAAACCCGCACGAGAACCCATCGTCGAGGATGCGCGGATTGACGCGCTCGAAGCGCGGCTCAAGGCCGCACGCGAGCGCGAAGAGCAGCGCAACCGGCCGAAGGTGCAGGGGACCGATGCGAATTACCGCAGCGGCAACCGCGCATTGGCCAGTCTTCTCGGTGGGATCATCGGCGGCGTGGTGATCGGTTATGCGGTGGATGCGCTGGCCGGCTCTGCGCCCTGGGGCCTGTTGATCGGACTGTTCCTCGGAACGGTGTCGGCCTTCAGAAGCATTATCCTTGCGGCGAAGACACGTCCCGGAGAGCCGTTCGGAGGGCCGGATAAAGAGGGTTAGACCCCGCTTTGACCCCCTTCAGGCTCGCTTTGGGGCGTGTTTCATGTGAAACATTTGAGGACCGACACACCGTGGCAGCCGAAGAAGGCAAGGTCGATCCGATGAAGCAGTTCACCATCGAGCCCCTGTTCGGCTCGGATTGGCAGCTGGCTGACGGGTTCAACATCGCGTTCACCAATTCCGCGCTGTGGATGGCGATCACCGCCGTCCTGGTGTGGGTGTTCGTCGCCGGCGGGATGAAGCGCGAGCTGGTGCCGGGCCGCTGGCAGATGGCGGTCGAGACGATGACCGGCTTCATCGATGACATGCTCGAGGCCAATATCGGCAAGGCCGGGCGCAAGTACGTGCCCTACATCTTCACGCTGTTCATGTTCATTCTGTTCGGGAACCTCCTCGGCCTCGTGCCGGTGGGCGTGATCCCCGGGGTGCACGCCTTCACCTTCACCAGCCACTTCACCGTCACCGGGGTGCTGGCGATCCTCAGCTTTTCGATCGTGCTGATCGTCGGCTTCGCCAAGCACGGCCTGCACTTCTTCTCGCTGTTCGTGCCCAAGGACACGCCTTTCGTGATGGCGATCTTCATCGCCCCGATCGAGTTCGTGTCGTTCATGGTGCGACCCTTCAGCCTCGCGCTGCGGCTGTTCGTGGCAATGATGGCGGGCCACGTGCTGCTCAAGGTGCTGGCCAGCTTCGTGATCGCCGGCGGCGGCGCCGGCCCCGCGCTCGGCGCGGCGGTGGGCATTCCCAGCTTCGTGCTGATGGTGGCGATCAGCGCGCTCGAGATTCTCGTCGCGGGCATCCAGGCCTATGTCTTCGCGCTGCTGACTTCGCTCTACATCAACGACGCGGAAAACCTTCACTGAGGCAGGCCAGCTGGCCTTTCTCGAAACCCTCACCAACCAACGAATTTTTCTCAAGGAGTTTACTACCATGGACGCACAAGCTGCAGCTCTTCTGGGTGCCGGTCTCGCGGCGATCGGCGCCGGTCTCGCCGCGCTCGGCGTGGGCAACGTCTTCGCCTCGTTCCTCGAAGGCGCGCTGCGCAATCCGGGTGCCGCCGACGCCCAGCAGGGCCGCCTGTTCATCGGCTTCGCGGCCGCCGAACTGCTTGGCCTGCTGGCCTTCGTCATCGCCGTCCTGCTGATCTTCGGCGGCGGCAACTAATACTGTATGGCAAGCCGGACCCGCGCTGGCTGCAGGTCCGGCTTCCAGCATTGAAGGCGCACGATGCCCCAGATCGAACAACTTCCTGTCGTCTTCGCCAGCCAGATTTTCTGGTTGCTGGTGTTCTTCGGCCTGACCTTCCTCGTCGTGGGGTTGGGCATGGTGCCGAAGATCATGGGCACGGTGGACCTGCGCGACAAGCAGATCGCCGACGATCTCGCTGCAGCCCAGGCCGCGCGCGATGCCGCCGACAGCGAGGAAGAAGCCTGGCGCAAGCGCGAGAATGAAAACCGTGCCGCAGCGCAGAGCCTGATCGCGGAAGCCAAGAGCAAGGCGGCCAGGGCGAGCGAGACCCGGCTCGCCGGGGCGCAGCAGCGCCTCGACGCCCGCCTTGCCGAAGCCGAAGCCGCGATCGCCGCCGCGCGCGCCAGCGCGATGGCCGAGATCGAAGGCGTTGCCGCCGATGCCGCGCGCGATATTGTCGCCCGGATTGCCGGCACTGAGGTCGAACCCGCCGCCGCCGCGGCTGCGGTCAAGGAGGTAATGGCGCATGGCTGACATTCTCACCCTGCTCGCAAGCGGCGCGGAAGGCCATGCCGAACCCGCGGTGCTGGGCCTCGATTCCTATCAGTGGGTCGCGTTGGCGATGCTCGTGCTGATTGCGGTCTTTGTGTGGAAGAAGGTCCCCGGCCTTATCACCGGCGGGCTCGATGCCAAGATCGCCGAAATCCGCACCCAGCTCGACGAGGCCAAGGCGCTGCGCGCCGAGGCCGAGGCGCTGCGGGCCGAATACGCGGCCAAGATCGCCGGCGCCGAGAAGGATGCCGAGGCCATGCTGGCCGGAGCGCGTGAGGAGGCTGACGCGATCCTCGCCAAGGCCGAGGCCGACAGTGAAGTCATTGTGGCGCGCCGTCAGCGCATGGCCGAAGACAAGATCGCCGCAGCCGAGCGCGCCGCGGTGGCCGAGGTCAAGGCCCGTGCGGTGACCGCCGCCGCTGCGGCTTCCCGCAAGCTCATTGCCGAACGTCACGACAGTACCGCCGACAAGAAGCTCGCCGACGAGGTCATTGCCTCGCTCTGAGCACACCGGTTTTCCGGTTGGAGAGGGGGGCGGTCCAACGAGGCCGTCCTTTTCTTTTGCGGGCATCCAGCAGCGGGTTCAACCTGATCTGCACCTTGCGCGAGAACAAATACCTCTACAGACGCGCGCCGCTAGGTGCCCGGGACGAACACCACCTTACCGACGAGTTCGCGCTGCGCCATCGCCGCGAAACCCTCGCGCCAGTGCGAGAGGGGCAGGATGCGGTCGATCGCGGGGTTGATGCGGCCTTGCTCGGCGAGGCTGTTGATCGCGGCGTGGATCGCGCGGCCCCGTTCGGGGAAGCGGCGGGCATACTCCCCGGCGCGCAGGCCAAGGATGGCGAAGCCCTTGATCAGCGGGATGTTGGTCGAGATGTCGGCGATCCGTCCGCTGGTGAAGCCGACCACGATCAGTTTGCCTCCGAAGGCGACGCAGCGGGTCGATTCGTCGAAGATGTCGCCGCCGACAGGGTCGAACACGATATCGGCGAGCGCGCCGCCAGTGAGGTCTGCCACCTGTTCGCGGAAACGACCCTCGGCGGTCAGCACGGCGTCGGGACGGGCGAGGGCGGTGATGCGCTCGGCCTTGGCCGGTGAGCCGGTGGTGGCGATGACCTTTGCGCCGAGCGCGCGGGCGAGATCGCAGGCGGCAAGGCCCACCCCGCCGCTCGCCCCGTGGACCAGCACCCATTGGCCCTCGCGCAAAGCCCCCAGTTCGACCAGTCCGGTATAGGCAGTCGCATAGGCCGCTCCCATGGCCGCCGCCTGCGGGAAGTCCATGCCGTGCGGCATCGGTGAAAGCTTGTTGCCCGCCACGCAGGCTACCTCGGCGAAGGCACCAGTCTTGTTGCCGCCCATCACCCGGTCTCCCGGAGCGAGGCCGCTGTCCGGATCGGCCTCCAGCACCTCCCCTGCGAATTCGAGGCCGGAGGTGAAGGGCACTTCGGGTTTGAACTGGTATTCCCCGCGCGTCATCAGCAGGTCGGGGAAGTTGAGCGAGGCCGCGCGCACCTGCACCAGCACCTCGCCGGGCGCTCGGACGGGGGCGGGGATATCGGCGAGAGCCACGCCGGACAGGTCGTCCGACAGGCGCTCGACCCTCAGGGCCTGCATCGCCCTAGAAATTGTCCTTGGCCGCCCGCAATGCCGCGAATGTCTCGTGCGGTGCGCTGCCACCCCATTTGGCCATCATCGCCGGATCGTCGGCGCGCAGGAAGGGATTGGTGGCCAGCTCGCGCTCGAGCGTGGTCGGTACGGTCCATTCGTCCCTGGCCCGCTTGGTCGCGATTTCATCGGCATAGGCCTGCAAGGCGGCGTTGTCGGGATCGGCGTGGAGCGCGAATTTCGCGTTCGAGGCGGTGTATTCGTGCGCGCAGTAGAGCAGCGTTTGCGGGGGCAGCGCCTTGATCCGCGACAGGCTCGCCCAGAACTGCTTGGGCTCGCCCTCGAACATCCGCCCGCAGCCCAGCGCGAACACCGAATCGCCGACGAAGGCGACCCCCGCATCGGCCAAGTGATAGGCGATATGACCGTTGGTGTGGCCCGAGACATCGATCACCTGTGCTTCCACTATGCCCAGCTTCACCGTGTCGCCATGGGCGACGATGCGATCGATCGGGAACTTGCCCGCGATCTCGGCCGGGCCGGTGATGGTGCAGCCGGTCGCCTCCTGGATCATCGCGTTGCCGCCCGCGTGATCGGGGTGCCAGTGCGTGTTCCAGATCTGGGTGATGCGCCAGCCCTTGAGTTCCGCCTGGCGCAGGTATTCCTTGGCATCGGGGGTGTCGATTGCCGCGGTCTCGTGGCTGTCGGTATCGTGGACGAGATAGCCGTAATTGTCGCTGAGACAGGGGAACTGGTGGACGTGGATCATGGGCACGGTCTTACAGGGCCGGGCCGGGTTAGGAAAGGCCCGCCCGCTCATCCGGGCGGGCGGGCCTTTCACTTGAGCCGCAATGGCGGGTCGCCCGCGCGGGGCGACCCCGATCAGGATTACTCCTGACCCTTCTTGAGCGCGGCGCCGAGGATGTCGCCGAGCGAAGCGCCCGAATCCGAGGAACCGAACTGCGCCACAGCTTCCTTCTCTTCGGCGATCTGACGCGCCTTGATCGAGAAGTTGGGCTTCTTCGAACGGTCGAAGCCGATCACCATCGCATCGACCTTGCTGCCGACCTGGAAGCGGTCGGGGCGCTGTTCGTCGCGGTCGCGACCGAGGTCGCTGCGCTTGATGAAGCCGGTCGCGCCGTCCTCGCCGACCTGCACCTCGAGACCGCCGTCGCGCACTTCGAGCACGGTGACGGTGACGGTCTGGTTCTTGCGCAGGTTCGAGCCGCTGGCGGTGCCTTCAGCCGAGGGCGCGCCCTTTTCGAGCTGCTTCATGCCGAGGCTGATGCGCTCCTTCTCGACGTCCACATCGAGCACGACGGCCTTGACCATCTCGCCCTTGCGGTGGAGCGCCAGCGCGTCCTCGCCCGAGATGCCCCAGGCGATGTCCGACATGTGCACCATGCCGTCGACGTCGCCGTCGAGGCCGACGAACAGGCCGAATTCGGTCGCGTTCTTGACTTCGCCTTCCACCACGCTGCCAACCGGGTGCTTCTCGGCGAACTCGTCCCACGGGTTGCGCTGGGCCTGCTTGAGGCCGAGGCTGATGCGGCGCTTGTCGCTGTCGACTTCGAGCACCATGACTTCGACTTCCTGCGAGGTCGAGACGATCTTGCCCGGGTGGACGTTCTTCTTGGTCCAGCTCATTTCCGAAACGTGGACGAGGCCCTCGATGCCCGGCTCCAGTTCCACGAAGGCGCCGTATTCGGTGATGTTGGTCACCTGGCCCGACAGCTTCATGCCGACCGGGTACTTGGCGGCGACGCCATCCCACGGATCGCTTTCGAGCTGCTTCATGCCGAGGCTGATGCGCTGCGTTTCGGCGTTGATACGCACGATCTGCACCGTCACGGTGTCGCCGATGGCGATCACTTCGCTCGGGTGGTTGACGCGCTTGTAGCTCATGTCGGTGACATGCAGCAGGCCGTCGATGCCGCCGAGGTCGACGAAGGCGCCGTAATCGGTGATGTTCTTGACCACGCCGTCGATGATCTGGCCTTCGACCAGGTCGTTGATCAGCTCGCTGCGCTGTTCGGCGCGGGTTTCTTCGAGCACCGCGCGGCGCGAGACGACGATGTTGCCGCGGCGACGGTCCATCTTCAGGATCTGGAACGGCTGCGGCACGTCCATCAGCGGGGTGACGTCGCGCACCGGGCGGATGTCGACCTGCGAGCCGGGGAGGAAGGCCACGGCGCCATCGAGATCGACGGTGAAGCCGCCCTTGACGCGGCCGAAGATGCGGCCCTCGACGCGCTTGCCTTCGCCGAATTCGCTTTCCAGCTTGTCCCAGGCGGCTTCGCGGCGGGCGCGGTCGCGGCTGAGCATGGCTTCGCCATCGGCGTTCTCGACGCGGTCGACGAAGACTTCGACTTCGCTGCCGACAACCAGACCATGGTCGTCATCGCCGCGGCTGAATTCCTTGAGGGAGATGCGGCCTTCGCTCTTGAGGCCGACGTCGATCACGGCAAAGCCGTTTTCGATCGCGGTGACGGTGCCCTTGACGACGCGGCCCTCGAAGCCTTCTTCGCCGGCGCCGCCGAGCTGTTCGTTGAGAAGCGCCTCGAAATCGGCGCGTGTGGGCATTTGGGTTGCCATATGGTCAGTCGATCCTGTTTCGTTGTGCTACCGGCCACCGGTTTTTCCGGGGTCTTTTGCCGCTTCCCGTGCACCATTGCGCGGGCTGGCGGG
>Ga0073934_10006581_pt1 | contig 16806 bp, 8 predicted proteins | sample LarsenN4metaG_FD_76834 | JGI IMG/M metagenome (GOLD analysis project Ga0073934, IMG submission 76834) | Hot spring sediment bacterial and archeal communities from British Columbia, Canada, to study Microbial Dark Matter (Phase II) - Larsen... ... | reverse complement strand
CTATGAAAGGGAACTTTTTGACAGGTGCCAGTTATTGAAAACCCGCAATCAATATCCGCTTGCTGCGATAATAGTATGTACGCCTGCAAATCCCACAGGCAAGGTGATGAATGAAACCGAGTTGAAGGCTATTTCAAATGTTGCACGAGAGCTTGATCTGATGGTTATCTCAGATGAGGTTTACGAACATTATGTTACCGGCCCTGATCGGCATATTTCTATAGCCTCTTTGCCAGACATGTTTGAGCGAACAATTACGGTCAACTCGTTTTCTAAATCCTGGAATATCTCGGGATGGCGTCTTGGTTATGCATTTGGTCCGGAAGATTACATTGCAAAAATCAATAATGCTGCAAATGTGATATACGTCTGTCCGGCTACGCCATTGCAATCTGCTTTGGCAACAGTTTTAATGTCGGATCCTGATTATTACGATAATTTGAAGACCTCTTTTGATACAAAGCGGAGGTTTGTTACCGACGCGCTTAAGAATCTGGGTTTTGAGATTTTTGATTCCGGCTCGGCTTTTTATATTTGGGCCCGGATTCCAGAACCATACAATGATGCTGTTGAGTTTAACGATATGTTGATCCGAAAGGCCGGAGTCGGTATGACACCCGGCAGCGCGTTTGCCGATTCTTCTAACTGGGATGCTTTTATGCGGATATGTATTGCCCGTGAAGATGAAGTGCTCAATAGAGCCGTCGAAAAATTACGGTCAGCTCTCATAAATGAGTAAGGCTAAATTAGACATTGCTTGCAGAGATTACAGACTATTACATCGGGTCGCTTCAATTTTGATTGCTTTGGCAACTGTGTTAATCACTGAAGTTTCGGCTCAGAACGCGTTACTTCGTGATATTGATCGCCTCAAGATTTCTGCCGCGGCCTATGCCAGACGCAATCCAAACAACGCAATTGTCGTTGCTGATGTGGCAGATTATGATGAAAAATCACAATGGAAACGTTTTGATTCTCCAAAAGAACTTGAGATGTTTGCTGAGGAAAATCCAGTCTATACATCGGCTTTGAACTGGTTTCGCAAGCAACAACTGCTTTTGACTTCGATCACATATTCAAGCCCTTCAGGCGACTGGGCTCGTTATGTTACATACATATTTCGGAAGGATGGAAGCGTGGCTGCTATAACGGATGAGTTGCGCACATTTTATGGTAATTGCATAAATCTGACCAATATTTATCTTGCGAAAAATGGCAGGATTTTAAGACGTCAAACAAGGTCTTTCGATTTAATTACTAATAAACCCATTAAAAAAATATGCGATACCGGCACTTCAACCCAGATACTATATAGTTCAAAAGAATTGCCATTTTTTCGGTTGCTAAAGGAATAACAGAGCTAAACCTAAGCTCTTTTGGAATCACATTACTGCCAGATGTTAACATAAGACAATGAAAAAAATTGCTGCTCTGCTTCTGCTAATTTCAATAACTATCCCTGCTCTTACTGCACTTGCCGACGAAGGGATGTGGACCTTTGACAATCCGCCATTGCGACAGTGGAAAGAAAAATATGGTTTTGAACCGACAAAAGAATGGCTGGACAGAATCAGACTCGCTTCGCCAAAGGTAAACGGAGCTTCGGCCGGTTTTGTTTCCCCAAATGGGCTTATTGCAACTAATCATCACGTTGCGGCAAGTTACATCGAGCGTGTGTCCAGCAAGGAAAGAAATTTAATGAAAACCGGTTTTCTGGCACGAAATTATCAGGATGAGCTTAAAATTCCAGACGCAAGCGCATCAGTTCTGGTGTCATTCGAGGATGTAACAAAACGAGTCAATGGTGCAGCTGTTAACGCCACATCGGATTCTGAGGCTGCATCAAAGCGGACAATGGAGATCTCAGCAATTGAAAAAGACTGCGCCGCTCTTACCAAGCTCCGATGTGAGGTAATATCTTTTTACAGCGGTGGAGAATATTGGTTATATAGGTTCAAGATTTATACCGATATTCGTTTGGTAATGGCCCCGGAGGAGCAGGCAGCCTTCTTTGGCGGAGATTATGACAATTTCACCTATCCACGCCATGACCTTGATTTCACATTTTTGCGCGCATATGAAGAAGGTCGCCCTGCTTCGACTCCAAACTATCTTAAATGGTCTGAGACCGGCGCTAAAGAAGGTGATTTTGTAGTTGTTTCAGGTTACCCGGGATCTACAGCCCGTCTTTTAACCATAGCCCAATTGGTTTATCAGCGTGATATTGGAAATCCACTGCAAAAAAGAGTTTGGCAGCTGCGGCGCGCAGCGTTGGAGGAATATTCCAAACGCGGGGATGAAGAGTTCAGGCAAGCCTGGCCTGCAATGCGCTCTTTTGCCAATTCACTTAAAAGACTTGACGGTCAGCAGGAGGGGCTGCTAAATCCAAGAAATTTTGCTCGCAAAGAAGCAGAGGAACGTGATTTACGTTCTGCAGTTGAAAAGAACCTTGATCTGCAAAAGCGATACGGTTCTGCTTGGGATAATATTGCCGCTGCTTATGGTAAATTGCCTGCAATGTCTGCGCGTCTGGCTTTTTCCAATATATCTGCTTCGCGTTTAGCCTCGATTGCACTACAAATTGTAAATTTCAAGATAGAGACCGCAAAGCCCGATGCTCAACGTTTTCCTGAATTCCGCGATCAGCGTCTGAAATCTGTTGAAAGCGCAATACTTTCACCCGCCCCGATATATCTCAACATGGAGGAAGCTCTCCTGGCTGCGTGGCTGCGAGACGCCCGTTCTGTGCTGGGACCTGACGACCCATTTATTCATGCCGCACTTGGGAATTCCGAACCAGAGGCAGTTGTGCGAAAAGCAGTCCGTGGCACCGCTCTGATTGATCTGGAATTCAGAAAGAAATTGCTGGCATCAAAGGATAATGATCTATCTAGTGTCAATGATCCGATGATCGAGCTTGCTCGTGCCGTTGAGCCAATAATCCGTGAACTTCGAATATGGAATGAGCGTAATATCATCGATATTGAAACTGCAAATGGAACGAAAATCGCTGAAGCACGATTTGCCGTGTACGGGAAAACAATTCCTCCGGATGCCAATTCCCAACTGCGTCTGGAATATGGCACGGTAAAAGGATATGAAGAAGATACTACGCTTGTTCCGTACAAAACTACATTCTTTGGATTATTTGACCGTGCATTTAGTTTTAATGAAAAGCCACCATTTGATCTGCCCCAAAGAATCAAGGACAGCCGGAATCAGCTTAACCTCTCGACACCGCTAAATTTCGTTTATACCGCAGACACTATAGGTGGAAATTCAGGGTCTCCTGTAATTAACAAAGAAGGAGAGCTTGTAGGACTGAATTTCGATAGTAACCTTCAAAAGCTGTCAAATCGCTATTGGTATATCGATGAATCGGATGGAGCTCGTGCAGTAGGGGTCCATTCTGCAGGGATTCTTGAAGCCTTGCGTGTAATTTATGATGCAAAGGAACTGATTAACGAGCTAAAAGGTAAATAATGCACTATCACTTAATAGGGATATGCGGAACTGCCATGGCATCATTGGCAGGAATGCTGCAGTCACGCGGTCATTTAGTAACCGGTTCGGATCAAAACGTTTATCCGCCAATGTCAACGCAGCTTGAAAGCCTTGGAATACAAATCCTGAATGGCTATCGGGCTCAGAATGCAGATATTGGCGCTGATGTAGTTGTTGTTGGGAATGCCATTTCGCGGGGTAATCCCGAACTGGAAGAAGTCTTGAAGCGAAAAATGCTTTACCGCTCGCAGGCTGAAGTAGTGAAAGAAGAATTTATTCGCGGAAAACGTTCATTGGTTGTTGCCGGAACCCACGGAAAAACTACGACAACCAGTATTGCCGCCTGGGTTTGCGAAGTTGGTGGGCTTAATCCGGGCTTTTTGGTCGGCGGCATTGCACAGAACTTTGGTTCCAGTTTTCGCGTCAGTGATAGCAACTATTTTGTAATTGAAGGCGATGAATATGACACGGCATATTTCGATAAAAAACCAAAGTTCATGCATTATCTTCCTGAGGTTGCCATTGTTGGGAACATTGAATTTGATCATGCGGATATTTACAGGGACCTGCAGGACATAAAATTCCAATTTTCCAGACTTATGAATCTTGTACCTGGAAACGGGAAACTAATTTGTGGTACGGATTCACCAGCGGTTCGGGAAGTGCTCGATGAAATGAAAGGGAAATTATTTACGGAATTTGAGACATTCGGACTATCAGACGACGCGCTTTGGCAGGCCAGATATATTGATTTCAGTAAGGAAAAGACACGATTTACCGTTTTTCGGGACTCATTATCATGGGGCGAATTCGAAATAAATTTGATTGGTGATTTCAATGTACGTAATTGCCTGGCTGTTATAATTGCTGCTGACTTCTGGGGCATCCCGCGTGAAAAAATTCAGGAAGCATTTGACACATTCGAGTCAGTAAAACGTCGAATGGAAGTACGCGGTGTCATTCGTGGCATTACTGTTATAGATGATTTTGCTCACCATCCGACTGCTGTCGAAGAAACACTGAAGGCTCTCAAACTAAAGTATTCAGGGAAGAGACTGGTTGCCATTTTCGAGCCTCGATCCTGGTCGTCCCGCCTTGCCGTATTTCAGGAGGCTTATGCCAAGGCTTTTGCTTTTGCTGATTATGTGATGATTGCAGGAGTTTACAATACGTCCAAAGCGAGCGAAATTGGCAAAGTGCTCGACGTCAACGAGCTTGTACGGTCAATAGAGATGCAAGGGAAGCCTGCATATGCATTGCCAGATGCGGACACAATTATAGAACATTTGCTGCCTGATCTAAGGGATGGAGATGTCGTGGCTATCATGTCCAACGGCGGGTTTGGGGGAATTCATGAAAAACTGCTTACACGGCTCGAGGGTTGACATCTCTGTCTTTCCGGAACGTCCGATTTACTTAATTACTGGATCGCAGTAAACTCGTATGCTTTATCATCATTGATAGCATCCAAAGCCTGCTCGTTTATTATAGCTGCGCGATTCTGACGAAGTAATGACTCGGCAACTCTGGCTTCAACAGGACGTGAAAATAGAAAACCTTGTCCAAGTTTGCATCCCATCTTCTGCAACATCTCAAGCTGTCCCACGGTTTCAACTCCCTCTGCAACAACCTCTATCCCGAGGTTTTCACCAAGCATGAGAATCGTTTTGACGATTGCATCACTTTTGCTGTCGTTTCCGAGCCGATCAATAAATGCGCGATCGATTTTCATTCTATGTAAAGGAAATTGCTGTAGATAGCTTAAACTTGAATATCCGGTTCCGAAGTCATCCGTGGAAAGTCGGACGCCCAAATTGCTGAGTTCGCGCAGTACCCTTTCAGACTGCTCTTTGTGTTCCATTACCGTGCTTTCGGTAACTTCGAGTTTGAGCTGCCACGGTGTCAAACCTGATTCACAGAGAGTATCTGTTACCTGATTGGTCAAAGACGGGTGCATCAGTTGACGGGCAGAAAGATTAACACTTATTGAAAGTCGGCGATCAAAACGCTTCTGCCATTCAGCGGTTTGACGACATGCCTCCCTGATGATCCAGGTGCCGATTGGTACTATCAGGCCGGTTTCTTCTGCAACACTTACGAACTCATTTGGTGAAATAAGGCCTAAAACCGGATGTCTCCATCGAATGAGCGCCTCAAATTCGCTTATCTCGAACGTTTCAAGATCTACAATAGGTTGATAAAGTACTTCAAATTCGTTGCGTTCCACCGCATGGCGCAGGTCCGTTTCTACTTGAAGCAATGTAAGATTCCTGACATGCATTTCCCGGTCAAAAATCTCGTACCTTGCAGATCCACCTTCCTTTGCCCTGTACATTGCAGAATCTGCATCACGGAGATAATCTTCCGGTTCACGGATTGAGCCGTCAGACAGGATAATTCCTACGCTTGCAGTAGTAAAAACCTCGAAACCATCTATCGAAAACGGCTCAGCGATTCGTTGCTGCAGTCTTTCGACTATGTGTATTACATCTGAACGTGAACCGGTCCGGTTGAGCAATACTGTAAACTCATCGCCTCCGAGACGCGCAATAATATCGCCGGGCCTCAATGTAGATTTCAGGCGTTCAGCAATTGCAACGAGCAACTTATCTCCTACTATGTGACCCAGGCTGTCATTAATTACTTTGAATCGGTCAAGGTCAAGGAACAGTACTGCGAAACGTGATTCTTCAGATTGCTGTGCACGTTTGATCGCCTGCTTAAGGTGTTGCATAAACTCGACGCGATTCGGAAGATCTGTCAAAGGATCATGCCGTGCGTAGTAATTAAGTTTTTCCTCGCTTTCTTTTTGTTCATGAATATCGGTATTTGTTCCGAACCATTTTACGATCCGACCTTCGCTATCGCGTCCGGCTGTGGCTTTGGAGACGTGCCAACGATATTCACCATCATGACGCAACAGGCGAAATTCCACTTCGAACGGCTCGCCGCTTTTCAGACTGTCTTGCCAGAGGCGATGCGTTTCAGGATAATCGTCAGGATGTACAACGTCTCTCCATCCATTTTGCAACAATGATTCAAAAGAAACAGAAAAGTAATCCAGTGTCCTCTTGTTCACATAATCGAGGGTGCCGTCCGGTAATGCAGTCCAGATCTGATGGAGAATGCCTTCTCCCAATTGCCTGTAACGAAGTTCGCTGGCCCTTAAAGCTTCTTCCGCCCGTTTACGTTCGGTTATATCCCGACCGATTCCCTGTACGCCTACCGGCCGTCCGTCCTGAAAGATTAGTCTCGTGCTAAGTTCTAGAGGTACACGCCTCCCGTCTTTAGCTATGATCTCCAGCTCATAGGCTGTAGGACCTTCTCCGGAGAGTTTCCGGGCGGTCATTTGACGAGCCTGCTTAAGATATTCAGGTGCGACTACTTCGGAAATGTTGAGCCGCACTGCCTCTTCACGGCTATAGCCGGTGATAATTTCACCAGCACGATTGATAGAGGTAAAGTTTCCATTCAGATCATGTGTGTAAATCAGATCATTGGCATTTTCAAAAAGGTCGCGGTATTTTTCCTCATTCTCACGTATTGCGGCTTCTACTCGTTTTCTTTCCGTTATATCGCGAGCAATGCCCTGTATGGCAATTGGCTGTCCGTTTTTGTAGATGACACTGCTATTAACTTCCAGTGTGATCCGGGTTCCGTCTTTTCGTATGCAATCAACTTCATAGGAAGTTTGTTTTTGATCACCATTAAGTTTCTTCTGTAATTGCTCTCGGACAAATTTTAGTTGGTCAGGTGCTGCTACCTGAGCCATATTCAGTTTGAGAGCTTCATCGGTAGAATAGCCGAATATCCTTTCACCGGCCTTGTTTATGGATAGATAGTTACCTTCGAGGTCGTGCACGTAGATAATATCGCTTGCGTTGTCGAAAATGTTACGAAAACGTTCTTCGCCCAATCTTAATTCTTCTTGTGCTAGTTTTTGCTCCGTAATGTCGATTATTACACCCTCTCGACACACTATATTTCCATTTTCATTTCTAATGAGGCAGCCCCGGTCTCTTACCCAGTGTAATCGGCCGCCTGCATCAAAAATTCTGTATTCGTAGTCAACTTCACTTCCGGTTTCGGTTGACTGTACTGTAGCGTTAAAAACCCATTCGCGATCTTCCGGATGTATGACCTTTATCCACATTTCCGGATCTGAAGTCCATTGTTCAATTGGATATCCAAAACGTGAGAAGGCAGGGCTTACGTAAATTGGCGAATATGGTGGCGTCGGGTCCACTGCATAAAAAAGGACAGGCAGATTTTCGATAAAATTGCGGTAATGCCGGTCCGTGAGGGTTAATCCTACCGCTACTTTTTGATCGTGGTAATAGAGGTCTTCCTTTTTAGAAGATGAGAGTGATTCGGGCATAGAATCAGGCAGAAACCGAGCAAACGAAGAACCGACAGTATCGTCATCGTCGTTTTATCCGCAAAATAACAAGTTGCTCAACAATCGGTCTCTGAATAGAAAATTAAAAATAAGTTAGTGGAACGTCAACGAGGACTTGTAATACGATATCGGGGACGGGAGAAAGCGCACTTCAGTCCTCACCGACATTTTAATATCATATTTTGATTAAAAATGGAAGCCTGTTTTTTATTTTAAGAGACACAGCAGTCTCTAAAGAATAATTAAAGTTTTCCGGCCAATTAAAAATTCGCTTTGGAAAATTTCTATTTCGGCTGTAAACTCAAATCGCATAAGTTCTTATAAATTGGTGACTAATTTTGCATTGCCTTATGATTAACCGTTTTTTCAGCCTGACACTAGCCTTTACTTTGTTTTTGGGCTCAATTACACAATTGCCCGCTCAGAAAATGCCTGCCGACGCCGACCCGGTTCTATGGCAACGGGCACTCTCTATTCACCGCAAGGCAATTATTGTAGATGGCCACAATGACATTACTTCTCCGATGGTGGATGAGGATTTTGATCTGGCATCGAATTCCCTAGGCAGATTTCATTCTGATGGCGACCCGTTTCATACTGACCTTAATCGAATGAAAGCAAGCGGAGTTACCGGCGAGTTTTTCTCAATTTACGTAGGAGGACAAACCTGGAGAGAGGGGCGGGCGATGGTGAGAGCGATGGATCTCATTGATGCGACATATAGAGAGGTCGAGCGTCACCCCGAACAACTTTCAATGTGCACGTCAGCTAACGACATTCGACAAGCAAAGAAAAGCGGCAAAATCTGTGTTCTGATGGGTATAGAGGGCGGCTATGCAATTGAGAACTCACTTTATGCACTTAGAAATTTTTATCGGCTCGGTGTCAGATATATGACGCTAACCCACAATGTAAGTCACGATTGGGCGGATGCTCACCGCGATACACCAAAGAATAATGGTCTTTCTGATTTTGGTAAAGAAGTTGTCAGGGAGATGAATCGGCTGGGAATGTTAGTTGACATTTCTCATGTTTCCGTGAAAGTCATGAATGACGTTTTGGACGTAACGAAAGCTCCAATAATCGCATCGCATTCAGGGGCACGCGGTGTAGCCGACCATACCAGAAATATTCCGGATGATGTGCTACGACGTATTGCAAAAAACGGCGGTGTTGTAATGATAAATTTTTATCCTTCGTTTTTAGATGAGCGCACAAATCGCGAGGAGAACGAACGTGCCGCCCGGCTGCGCAAGCAATTCGAAGAGCTTCGTGAGAAATATAAAAATGATCGCTCTGCCTACAATGAAGCTGAACTTAAACTCCTTGCGGAGAACCCCATCTACGTAGCTCCCTACACTCGAATTGTTGATCACATAGAGCACATAAAGAAAATTGCCGGCATTGATTATGTTGGTTTGGGCTCTGATTTTGATGGAGTTCCAATGTTGCCCGCAGGGATGAACGGAATGGAGGATCTGGTTCTTGTAACATATGAGATGCTTCGTCGTGGTTACAGCGAGATTGAAATCCGCAAGGTTTTGGGGCTAAATTTCCTTCGGGTTTTCGACCGCGCGGAGCAAATTGCCGGTAAACGTAAAATTAGTGCCGGAGGCAGCCTCGTAAAATTCAAATAAACCAGCTTGCCTATCTGCAATTTTGCGATTTATTTACCTGCCACATGACAGGATGAATTCCCGCGGCCTGCAGTTTCCGGTTACTTATACTACTTATCGCCGGTGAGCAGATACGTCGTAATTCAAGGAGAACTTCCCGGAGCGGATTCCGCCCGATTCTCAACTTTGAATTACTAAAGAAAGTTAGAAAGTAAAATATTCAGAAAATGCGCTTTCTTGGCTTGAAAGCTATTTTCTGCGGATTGTCTTTTTCATTTTGAAGGCTTTCTTTTTCTCAATCGAATTCTGTTTGATGAAGGCTTTGAGAAGCGCCGACGCCTTTTACTATTAATTTCGCGACAGATCTGAATGAATTTTAGCGAATGAAACAGCTTGCATAATTGTTCCTTAACGGTTTGCAACGCGAAAATAAATCCGACACAGAATCGCCTTGCGGGTTTATAATGTGGGTATTTGGGTTACACAACCGCCGCCCGCAAAAAACGAATCTTTATCTACGATACTCAGACGCCTAGAGTGAACTTACCAGTTTGGGTTATACCCTAACAACTTGTAATCCAAAACAGCCTGTCATGACCGAGGAGACTGAGACTTATCGGTTTTGTCGGGAAAGGTAGAATCTGGAGTTTTTAGGGTAAAAGAATTGAAAAGTGTGGTAATTCCCGTTTACTTTCGGGAATTACCACAGATTGTTGAACCGTAATTGAGATTGTCAGCAATGCTGACTCAGGCAAAATGCCTGAAGTTATGATATTAAAAGAAAATCGGGAGCGGCTCACTAATCTTCCTCTTCGTGTGCGTGTGCACGGCCGGAAGCGATAGCCTCTTCAATAACTTTTTGTGCAAGGTTGTGCGGTAAGACATCATAATGCGAAAACTGCATATGATATGAGCCGCGTGCCTGAGTCATGCTATTAAGTTTCGATTGGTAGTCCAACATTTCCGAAAGCGGAACTTTGGCCTTTATTACCTGTTGTTTGCCTCGCATATCCATACCGGAAACTCTTCCGCGTCTGCTATTGAGGTCTCCCATTATGTCACCGGAAAACTCCTGAGGTGTAAAGACTTCTACGTCCATAATCGGCTCGAGGAGAACAGGCTTCGCTTTTTCCATTGCCGCGCGAAATGCCTTGCGGCCGGCTGCCCTAAACGAATGCTCGTCTGAATCAACGGTATGGTAGCTGCCGTCAATCAGTGTTACGCGGAAATCGACCATTGGGTAGCCGGCAACATAACCGGCCTGTGCAGCTTCGAGAATTCCTTTTTCAACTGCTGGCCTAAAGTTTTGCGGAATGGCTCCCCCAAAAATTTTGTCTATCCATTCAAAGCCTTTTCCGCGTTCCAAAGGTTCAAAAATACATTTACAGTCACCGAACTGCCCGCGTCCGCCGGATTGTTTCTTGTGGCGTCCCTGTACTTCGACGGTTTGTGTAATCGTTTCCTTGTAAGGAACTTTCGGCGGGTGAAGTGCAACTTCGACATTATAGCGGTTTTTCAGTTTATCTACGACTGTTTCGATATGGAGCTGGCCGCTGCCGGAGAGGATGAATTCTTTTGTCTGTGCATCACGATCAAAATGGAGCGATGGATCTTCCTCCAGAATCTTATGGATCGCTACTGAAATCTTTTCTTCGTCCGAGCGGGATTTGGGCTCTATGGCAAAGGCAATGGCTGCTTCCGGATACTCAACCTTTGGATAGACTATCGGGTTGGATTTATCGCAGAGTGTATCGCCGGTTTGAGTTTCGCGGAGTTTTACAACAGCGACAATGTCGCCGGTATGTGCCTCGGAAATTTTCTCGAGATGTTTACCGGAGATGTAATGAAGCGAGCCGAGACGTTCCGCCGTGTCAGGTGTTGAATTATAAACAGTTGCATCTGCAGAAATTTTCCCGCTGATTACTTTGAAAACATTGATGCGTCCGGCAAAAGGATCTGCGATAGTGCGAAAAACGTAAGCGGAGAAAGGCTCGTTATCGGAATAACGACGTGAAATGCGTTCGCCGTTTGAATCAGCAGCGGCAAAGCCGTATTCAGCTTCATGGGCCGCAGGTGTAGGAGCGAATTCAATGATATGATCCAGAAGAATCTGAAGACCCACAAGCGTTATTGAAGAGATTGCATAAACGGGGCAAAGTTTGCTGTTTGCGATAGCTTTGGCAAGATTCGGATAAATATCATCTTCCGGAAGAGTCCCATCTGCAAAGTATTTCTCCATCAGAGAGTCATCCGATTCAGCAACAAGCTCAATCAGACGTTCGCGTGTGCGTTCGAATATGTCACGGCCGGCTTCAGGGATTGGGATTTCATGTGATTGTCCGCGTTCATCGAATTCATACGCCTTTTGATGAACAACGTCAACGACGCCGCGGAAATCGCCTTCTTTTCCGATGGGCAGCGTAAAAGGAACGATAGAACGGGCAAAACAGGATGTCGCAGTTTCAAGGGCGTGCCCGAAATCCGCATGTTCTTTGTCGATTTTATTGATTACCATGAAACGCGGCAATAAAAATTCGTTGGCGTATTGCCACGTTTTTTCTGTCTGAACCTCTATCCCGTGGACGCCATCAACTACGACCAAAGCGCAGTCGGCTACGCGTAAAGCGGGGCGTGCATGGGCGACGAATGCAGCGTATCCGGGCGTGTCAATCAGGTTTATCTTGGTGTCTTTATACTCGGAATAAGCAAGATTATTGTTGAGGGTGATTTTTCGGGCGATGGCATCCTCGTCGTAATCTGTTACGGTAGTACCTTCATCTACCTTGCCCCAGCGATTTGTTGTCCCGGCGACGTGGAGAAGGGAACTGACGAGCTGGGTTTTACCCGCGTCGCCGTGTCCGATGACAGCCAGATTTCGTATGTTCTCCGTTGAATAAGCTTTCATCTTCGGCAAGATCTCCTTTAATGACGGATTTTCACCGGCGGCCTACTGCAAAGGTTTGCAGGAATTTACCTCGAAGTGTTGGCAGGACGAGGAAAGCCGGCGACCCACAATTAATTGTTGGTAAGCAACTAATTTACGGATATTCAGGCGATTTTGCAAGATATCAATAATTGAAATGAGAAATTTTGTGCTTCTGATGTTATTATTTGCGCCTGGGCAATTTTTAGTTTTCCGGTGATTTCCAGTGTTGGTTACTGAATTACGGGGGCAAATTTTTTACAATAACTGCGTCTAAATGAATAATGCCGCTAAGCGAATACTGCGGCGGACGAGGAAAAAGAATTATGTTTGGATCCAGATTGGTGTTTTTCTATCCCGCTGTACGTCGGATATTTGCATCGGCGGGTATTATTGCGGGGTTATTTGGCCAGTTGTCCGTATTCAGCCAGATTATACCCGTTAGTGATGTTACCGGCAGCTCAAGCGTTTTTATTTTGAGAAACAATTCGGCTCCCGGACAGCGGCGATTTGTCTCGACAACACGGCCGACCCGTACGAAAAGCGAACGGCTGGCAAGCGCAAAACGGGTCAATGATCAATACACAACGCTTATCAAGACGAATCCGCGACGAATCCGTACTGCATCAGTTGATCCGAAAAACCTTCCGCCGGATACGAGAATCAAGCAAATGCCACGTGAAGAAGCTTCGAAATTATTCGCCGGTGTCGGCGAATATTACATGGACCGGAATGAATATGACAATGCTATAGATTTCTTCCGTGAAGCTCTTTCAATGAAGCCCGATAATAAAATTGCCGCTAACGGCTTGAGCGAGGCATTGGCTCTCAAGGGTAACGACCTGCTTGTAAAAGATAATTTTCCGATTGCGCGAAGCTTCTTTGAAGAATCTCTCAAATACAACGAGAAAAATGCCCCGGCATATTTCGGACTTGCAGAGGTTCTAACAGAGCTCGGCAAAGATGACGAAGCGATTTCATATTATGAAAAGGCTCTTAACACGGACAAGGATCTGTCAGAAATCTACACACCGCTTGGAGCTCTGTATTATCAAAAGGGTGAAATTGCCAAAGCGGACAACCTTTTAACCCGTGCGGTTGCCGATAATCCGAACGACGCACAGGCACAGCATTTTCTCGGCCTCGTACGGCTCACGCAAAACCGAAATGCCGAAGCACTGGCTGCATTGACAAAGGCGGCAGAACTTAATCCGTCAAATGCCGAAACTCAGTATTACCTGGGCGAGGCACTCTCGCGCGTTAACCGCCAGGCTGAGGCAATTGCGGCATACACCCGTGCTACATCCCTTAAACCTGCTTATTTTGAAGCATGGCTTGCACTGGGCAGCGCGCATTATGCTTCGGGTAATTATAAGGGTGCTGTAGATGCATTCACCAGAGCCACGAAGATTCAGAACACAAACCCCGTTGCTTTCAACAATCTGGCTGACGCTTTTATGCAAATTCCTGATTACAATCAGGCCGAGGCGAATTATAACCTTGCTGCCATGTTTACTGAGCGAAAAGAAGGATTTAGCCGTGAAGATGCGGCAGATATGTATAGCAAGGCAGCTTTTGCAGTGGCCAGACAATGTGAGTTAAACATTGCACAACGTTTGCCATGCCGCTGGGACGCCGCCGTCAGTTATCTGGAAAAAGCAGCTTCGCTCGGCAATCTCGGAATCGACACGGCAAATCTCGGCTGGGCATATTACAACGCAGCCCGGGCAGATATTGCCGCCGGCAGGGCAGCTGAAGCAAGGCCTAAACTTGAAAAGGCCAAAGAGTACCTCCAACGTGCCATTGCGGCAAATTCCGCGAGTTATGTAACAGGAGCATTGCTGAACTACGGAATGGCTCTGAGTGATTTAGGTGAGTATGCTGCCGCAGTTGATGCACTTTCAAAGGTCGTTAAAGCCGAGCCGAAATGGGCTTTTGCAATCAATGAGCTTGGAATTGCATACCGTAAACAGGAGAAGTTTAAGGAAGCAGCCGAGCAATTCAAAAAAGCAATATCAGTTGACAAGAATTTTGCTGCGGCGTATTACAATCTTGGCGAATCGCAATTTCGTGCCGGTAATCTTGCCGAAGCACGTAAAGCGTGGGAATTATTACGAAAAATGGGCCGCAATGATCTGGCTGCCCAATTGGATGTGGTTACCAAAGGAGCACTTAGAAGTCGATAGAGAATGACTCGAAAGGCTCATTAATGAAATTGGCGAGGGCCGCTAAAAAGCTTGCCGGCTCTCGCGATTTTCATTTATAGAAAATTCAGTTGCCGGGATAAGCTTTCCGGTCTTGCCCGGCGTCTCAAATCTTCGCACCAAACGTGAGTCAATTGGTTTTTGCGGAAAACATACCTCTTGCGCCGTTTACAACCATGTCAGTGGGCGGGCCTGCACGTTATTTTATAGAGGCGGCTACGGAAAATGATATCCGCGAAGCTATCGAATTTACTAACAAGAATTCAATGCCAATTTTTTTCTTTTCCGGTGGAAGCAACATCGTCGTCTCGGATAGTGGATTTGACGGACTGGTTGTGCGTATTGCTGTTAAAGGAAGAGAGTTTGTTCAATTGTCCGGGGAAATTGTCGAGGTGCGGGCCGGGGCAGGTGAAAATTGGGATTCTTTCGTTGCGGATGTAGTAAAAGAAGAGCTTTGGGGAATAGAATGCCTGAGCGGAATCCCTGGTTCGGTTGGCGGTACTCCGATACAAAATGTAGGCGCCTATGGGCAAGAGGTGTCGGAAACGATTACCGAAGTAGTATGTCTTGAACTTGCCAGCGGGGAAATTAAATGCATTCCGAATTCCGAATGCGGTTTTTCCTATCGCAAAAGTCGTTTCAATTCAACAGATTCAGGGAAGTTTGTTGTTCTTCACGTACGGTTTCGACTAAGGAAGAACGGCACTCCGAATTTGCGATATCCTGAAATTGCAACAAAATTGTCCGACAAAAATCCAAATATTCTGGAAATTCGCAATACTATTCTTGATATCAGGCGTTCGAAGGCAATGGTTTTCGACCCGACCGACCCAAATTCGAGGAGCGCCGGTTCATTTTTCAAAAATCCGATAGTTTCGGTTGATGAATCTCTAAGACTTCAGGATCTGATACCGGGTCTTCCGGTATTTCCTGCTGAAGACGGGTTTGTGAAAGTGCCGGCTGCTAAATTAATCGAGGCGGCAGGTTTCAAACGCGGTTATCGGCTCGGAAATGCCGGTATTTCCGAACGCCACTCTTTAGCGATTACAAATCGCGGCGGTGCGACGGCCAAAGAGATAGTTTCGCTTGCGCGTCTGATCCGCGGCGAAGTTGCGGAGCGATTCAATATACTTTTGACACCCGAGCCGGTTTTTGTAGGTATTGAATTATAAAACAGATATACAAATACGCGCAGATTGAAGTTTCACTAATTCCAATGCTTTCAGTACTTTAAAGTGTTAAAAAAAAAGGTCAATTCCATGACCCTTCCGATCTGTTTTCAAAATAAATATATTTACCGAAAAACTGAAAAATTAAGGCAAAAAATGAGCACGAAATACGTCTTATCAATGTCTTAATCTGCCCGTTCGATTTGAGGGCAGCGGCAGGCTCCGGAAACGGCTTTTTGGATTATGGTTGCAACCGCAAGCAGAATCAATAATTTAGGGTCGCAAAGAGCATTTGCGGTCTTGATCGTCTATTCAATGCTGGTGACGTTGTTCGGAGTCTTTCCTGCGGACGTCCAGGCATCAGGCGATTTGGTCCCGACCGACGATTTATCCGGCGGAGCAAGCGTTTTTGTGTTTCGTAAATCCCGTAAGCAGCCACAGGAACGCGGGGCAGTTAAAAGTTTCAGATCGGCTGCGGGAGCGGTAAAACGCAGGGAAAGCCTAAAGGCGCAAATAGAGACCGCAAGAAAGCGCAAGGCTGAACAGGCACGCGCAAGGGCTGCGGCAATTGCGCGCGCTCGTGCACGGGAGAGAAACGCCCGGCTGAAGCTTTCCAACACCTTGGCCGAACGTGCCGAAGCCCAAATGTCCCGGGGCGAAATTGCAGGTGCAATGGTCAATTTTCGCGAATCCTTAAAACTTAATCCGGCTAACAAGGAAGCCGCGGAAGGTCTTAGCTCAGCATTGACAGCCTTTGCCATAGAGACGGCAGGGCCCGGAAATAACGCGGTAGCGATTCAATATCTGGAAGAAGCTGTCAAACTTGACCCGCAAAATGCAGCTGCTTATGCAAAACTTGGCGATTTGTACGACGCCGCCGGTCAGAATGAAAAGGCTTTGACGGCCTACCGTAATGCCCTTCGTCTTGATCCGGAATTTACGGCCGTTTATTTGCCGTTAGGACTTGCACTGGCAGAGGCCGGAAATGCGG
>Ga0073934_10006580_pt1 | contig 16808 bp, 10 predicted proteins | sample LarsenN4metaG_FD_76834 | JGI IMG/M metagenome (GOLD analysis project Ga0073934, IMG submission 76834) | Hot spring sediment bacterial and archeal communities from British Columbia, Canada, to study Microbial Dark Matter (Phase II) - Larsen... ... | reverse complement strand
TTCCCCCCCATGGGACCGTGCCCGAGCCGTGACAGGCCGAGGAGGAGCAGGTGCCGTAGCCGTTGCCGGGGGGATGGCTCATCCCCTGGGAATAGGCAAAACCGGCAGCAAGGTCTATCTGCTTGTTGACATGGGTTGCGGCTACCGTCGTCGAGCTGGTGTAGCCGGCATGACAGCTGCCGCAGCCAAGGTTGGCACCGGTGACATTGACGTGGCTTCGGTGGCTTCCGGGAGCGGCGGCATCGGTTGCCATGTTCTTGTGACAGCCGTTGCAGGCAAGGGGGGCGCCCCCCCAGGCAGGCGTCTGGTAGGTTATGGCTCCCGAACCGGTACCCCCCTGGGCTGAACTGTGACAATAGACATTGGTGCAGCTGCCGTAGGCACTGCTCGGGGCAAGAGCGGCCGTCGATCCCGTCGCCGTGTGGGTAGTGCCGGCAGGCGTCTTGTACTGTCCGTCCACAAGGGTCAAATCCCACTCTACGTTTCCGTTAACATGACTGTTGTCGGCACGGACGCCGTGGCACTGTTCGCACCCCAGTGCCAGTTGACCGGCTGCTGATCCGGCATGGCGGCCATGACCGCCGGTGGTCGGCGGTGTGCCGGCAGATGCTCCGTGGCATGCTCCGCATGCCGATTCGATGGAACCGGCGACCCATGATGCGGCTGCCACCCGGGGAGGCGTCAGGGTCGACCCGTGGCAGTAGACGGTGCAGGTCACGATGTTGGGGGCGGTTGTTACGGTTGTCCCCGGAGAGGATGAGGTCCAGGTAATGGTCGTAGTGTTCGAGTTGCCGACAAATGATCCGCTGGCTGCCGTCCCCACGAAACCTGGGACATTGTTGCTGTTGGCATTGAAACCGATGTCAAGGGTGGTGCTCGGCATCGCCTGGGGAGGACCGTAACCTTGATGGCAGGTTACGCAGAGCATGCGGCGGTCCATGGTGTGTTTGGCATGGGCGCCAACTGCGCCTCCCAGTGCGTCAGTGACCATGCCGGTGGGCCCACCGATATTGGAGGTTGTCGGCGGGTTTCCATGACATGCCGTGCAGGAGCCGGAAAAGGAGCCGTTGCTGTTATCATGGAAATGGCAGGAGTTGCAGACTGCCGGATCGTTGCTGGCATGTTCGGGGGTGACATCCAGTGGTACTTCGTGGCACCCCTGGCAGACGCCGGTTCCGGCGTCATTCTTGTATTCGCGCTGGCTGCCGGTATAGCGGAAGAAAATCGTGTCAGGCTGGCCTGTGGTCCTGTTTGTTACATGACGCCGTATGAGGAAGACGTTGGTTCCTGCCGTGCCTGCAGGGTCGGCGGCATCGTACTCCACATGGGCGCCGTGACAGTCGATACACTGGATGTTCTGTCCCCTGAGGTTATGGCTCTTTTTGCCGGCATGGCAGTTGGTGCAGAGATTGGGTTTGTCGGGCTGACCCGTTGCCACCGCTGCTCCCCGTTTATCCGTATGCAACAGATTGCCGTCGCCGCTGCTGAGATTGACGAAGTTTTCCCTTCCATCCACGGTACTGCTGCGTGAATCGGTATAATGAACGCCATGACAGGTGGTGCAGAGCACCTTTCTTCCCGTTGCGTTAAGCCGCGCGTCCAGGTCGGAAGTGGGGTTTGCCGGGTTGGAATTGGCCGGCGTTGCGTTGAATCCGGCAGGATTGGCGGCAGCTGCGCTGTCATAGTTGCTATTGACCGGATGGCTCCCCTGAAGGTGGGATGTGACATTGCGCGTGCGGTGGCAGTCGAGGCAGAGCTGGTCCTGGTCGTTCGCAAGGCGGAGGAAGTTGCCGAACGTATTGGAGTGCGGGTCGTGGCACCGGACGCAAGCCAGCTCATTACTGGTGCGTGCCCGCAGGTTGTTGCTTGTCATAGGCGCGAGTATGGGGGGCAATGCTCCGGCAGCGGGGGCTTGGTCAGATCCGTCCCAGCGGTGCGAGGTCTGCTGCGGCCGGGAAATTCCGGTAGTGGAGTGGGTTCCGAAGGGATTGGCCTCATCCGCCAGGGTAATCGGACGCGGACCTGCGGCGGGATCGCCCGGCCGGTGGCAGTTCAGGCAGGTGTTGTTGTATCCGGTGCTCCCCAGAGTCAGGTGACCCGTGTGGCAGGTGGTGCAGTCGTAACCGGAAGCCGGATTGTAGTGTGGTGCATCAACGGCGTCGACATGTAACGGGATTAAGAGCGCATAGAGCACTATGGCCACGGTCGTTGTTACCGATCTCTTCATGATGGGCTCCTTAACAACAAGGACGACTGTTCTGCTGTCTGCGGTTCATGTCTGACTGATCCTGTTGCGCAGCGTTTTCGATCCGGTTTCAGTAAACGGGTACCACCGATATGGACGATTGAACATTGTTCAGGGTGCTTCCACCCGGCCCGGTCGGCTGAAAATCAAGTGTAATGATGGACGCAGGATCGCTAAAAGTAACACCCGGCTGGAGGTCGCAGTTCAGTTCGGCGTACGGCCCCAGGGGCAGGGGGGACGTAGCGGGAAGGGTGCCGATTGTCACCTTCCTGATTGGTGCGGAGTATCTCCCGAACACCTGGAAACCAATGCCTTGCAGGGAAGCGGCGCTGATCCGGTTTGATCCCGGTTCGGTGGCTACCGTTACCCCCGCAGGCAGCGTCACCGCGATGAACACGCCGCTTATCTGAACCGCCGGATCCGAGCTCGTGGTGCCGAACGTCACCTTGGCACTCTTCTGGGGCAGATTGGTCGAACCTCCCCCGCCGCCGCAACCGGTCCAGAGAGCGGATGTCAAAAGCGCTGCGATCAACAGGATGGTGTATCGATACATGAGTCTTCTCCTTGAGATCAAAATTACCATGGCAGGCCGACGACCCGTTCCATGATCACAACGATATCGGACATTCTGGTCCGGCCATCGACGGTGGGGGAGTGGTATTGGACCGGTCCGACGTCCCCATGGAGCATCTGCTCGAAGGATGCGGCTGGCTCCAGTCCCACCATGATAAACAGGGCAAGGAGAGCATCGGTGATGTCAACTCTGCCATCCAGGTTCATGTCGCCATTTCTGGTGCTGGTGCCGGCGGGAGTTATGCTGAATATGTTCAGGGTAGCCGGATCGTACGGGACTCCGGTAAGGTCCAGGGAGGAGCTGTCTCCTGTCACGGTGATCGTGCCAACATTGCCGTTCTTGTCATATGCGAACAGGACACCGCCGGTTGCCGTCACTCTGGGCGGGGTCGACGAAAGGACCGCGATGGTCGGCACGCTCGGATCGTAGATTATCGAGCGGGTCGTGGTGGCGGTGTTGCCCAGGGTATCCGTGGCGCTGACGCTCACCAGATAACTGCCTGGGGTTGTCAAGGGGGGTGTCAGGGTGAATGAGCCGTTGCCGGTCATGGTTACCGGTACGACGCTGCCGTTTACCGTGGCCGTGACCACGCTGCCGCTGCCGGCCGTGCCTTCAAGGGTAACCGTCGCGGTGCTGGTAGCCAGGTCCTGCGGGGGACTGGTGATGGCGACCGGCGGCAGATTCTGGCCAAAGGCGACGGTGTCGACGATGGTGGCTGTTGTTCCATCTGGAGCGGTTGCCTTTATGGCGAAATAGTTCATTCCTTGAGCAAGGGTCACATCGGTCGTCCAGGTCGTGCCTTGCATCGGTACCGTCAGGACTTTATTGTTCTGGTCCGTTACCGTTATGATGCTGCCTGCCGGTGCGGTTCCTGCAATGGTGTGAACCGGCGAACCGGCTACCGCGTTTGAGGGGGTCGTCAGGGTAACCTGGGGGACTGCCGGGTTGTAGAGTATGGTGCTCGACACGAAGCCGCTTGCATTGCCAGCCGCATCTGTCGCCGAGACAGCCACCAGATTGCTGCCGCCGGCAAGAACACCAGTCAGGCTGAATGTGCCGTCATTGACCGGAACGGTCTGGGCACTACCGTTGACGGTCATGGTCACAGTGGCGGAACTTGCATCGCTCACCGTCCCGGAAACCGACAGCACTGGGCTCTTGATGGTGCTGCCGTTCGGCGGGAGGAATGCCGTCAGTAGCGGGGCAATGCTGTCGAGGGTGATGTTGACGGCGAGGGTGCTGTCGCTCAGCGTTGAATTGCTGGCGATGATCAGGAAGCTGTTGCTCCCCTGGATAAGGGTGGTCGGCAGATTCCATGTGGTACCGATTACCTCTGCGGGGGTGCCGTTGATGGTGACGGTCGAACCCGCAGTGACGGTGCCGGACAGGGATATGCCGGCTGTTCCTGTAATCGCCGGGAGCGGATTGATGGTAAGGGCCACAGGATTTGCCGCCGGAGGCAGGGCATTGACCGTGACGGTCCTTACGGTCGACCCGTTTGGGTTGGTTGCTGTTACGGTGATGAGATTGAATCCTGTGACCAGATTGACAATAGCGGTCCATGCCGTGCCGTCAACCGTGGCTGCCGCACCATTGACCGTAACCGCGGCGCCGCTGTCCGTGGAGCCGGTTATGACCAGAGACGACAGGTTCGTTGCCAGGGGGACCGTGTCGATGGTCAGGGACGGACCGGTGGTTGTGGGAGCAATGCCGCTATCTATGCCGAAAAGGGTCAGGGCGCCGCTGCCGTTGGTAATGACCAGCCGCTTGTTGAGCGGATCGAACCGGTCGAGGATGACGTCGCCGGGGGTAACCAGTTTCCCTCCGGTGAGGCCGTAGCTGCCGATGTAGCGGATGAACGATACGGTGGCTGCATCGATCACCTGCACATTGCTCTGAAAGGAGTCGACGACATAGATGTGGCTGAGTGAGCTGTCGTCGCTGGTGTATTCAAAGGCGACGGCTTGCGGAGAGGTGAATTTCAGGGGGCCGGCGCCAAAACTGCCAATGGTTTTCTGATGGACTCCGGCGGTGGAGAAAAACTGCACCCGGCCGTTGAGCGTATCGGCAACGGCAAGCTGCCTGGAGATCTTTTCGTAGGTGATGCCGGTTGGCTGCAGGAACTGGCCATTCCCTTTTCCACTGGTGCCGAAGCTGTTCAGCGGCTTGCCTGGTGCCGCGATTCCGGTGGCAGCCGGCGCATAGGAGGCGTTGAAGACCTGGACACAGTTGTTGAGACTGTCAGTTACATAGACGAAGCCGTTCGCGTCGACCGCAATGCCGTTGGCTTTCACAAAAGTGCCGAATGTTGCTGAAATTGTCCCCGATGCCGGGTTGATGACGGCTACGGAGACCCCCTGGCTGACCAGCAGATCGCCATTGGAGGCAACTGCTATCCCCAGGGGGGTGGAAACGGCAATTTTTTGTTGCAGTCTGCCGGCATGGTTATATTTGAGAATACCGCCGCCACGGGGGTCGGTGACGTAGATGTTGCCGGAAAGGTCCGAAGCCGTTCTGACCGGCGTGCTGACACCTTCGGTTATGGCCGACAGCGTTGTTACCACCGGGGACTGTGCAGCATGGGCAAGCTGTTGCTGTGCGGTTAATCCAAGCAGTATGCATCCCGTTAAACTGATACTGCGCAGTATCTTATTCATGGAAGTCATAATGAAGTGCCTCCATACAGAAAGCGGGTTGCCGGTTCACTAGGGGAGCCATGACTTTTGGTCGCTGTGACAGGCGGTAAACTGTGTGCCAGGTGGCGGTGCCGTTGTGATGAAACAGGTCGGCGTAGAAGTTGTGCGGTTGTAATTGAGGTAGCTGCGCAGGGTTGCCGATGCCGGTTGCTCGAATGTCACGCTTGACAGGTTGCTGAAGTGGGACGGTGCCGTCTGGCTGGTCATGTCGTGGCAGTCGGTGCAGGCAAGCCCCAGCCCCAGATGCAGATCGTGTCTGCCCGAGAAGTAACCGTTATACTGGCTTGTGCCGGGTGTGTGGCACTTCTGGCATTCGGTGTCGGTATTCAGGATGTTGCCCCAGGCAGGCGTACGCTGGCCACCATGGCATTTGACGTTTGCGCAGGTTTTCGTGGGGCTGCTGTAAGTGGCAAAACCGCTTCTGGCGTTGTATGACCTGCTGAATGCCAGGTTGGCAGGCAGTTGCAGTTGCTGCCTGCGTGCCGAGCTGTAATGAGTATGGGAGCCGCTGCCGAAACCGTTGTGGCAGGCGCTGCAGGTTACACCCGTCAGGCTGGCGTGTCGGGCGTGTGAGCCGGCGGTATTCGGGTACGTAGTTCCCGACGGCGGGTTGCCGTGACAGGAGACGCACTGACCGGGGGACGGCAGTGCTCCGGCAATCAGTTGCGCATGGCAGCTGTTGCATGCGGGGCTGCCGATCAAATCACTTCCGCCGAGGGTGGCGCCATGACAGAGGGCGCAGGCATTGGCCTGATTGCCGGACAGACGATGGCTTTCCCACGGCTTCGGGTGGGCCATGGTCTGAAGGTGACATCCCGATGCCTCACATCCGGTCGCAAGAGAGCCAATAAGTACATTGAAACGTGGATTGCTACCCGGTCCCCCCGGGGTACCATGGCAGTCCTGACAGATGACCAAGTCGTTTCTGGCCGCAGGTCCGTGCTGCCCGGGGTCGGTAAAGGGGAGTGCATGGATGATTGACCGCGGGCCGTGACCGTCCGCGTGACATTGTGCCAGGTTGCCCTGGTTGAAACAGTCAATCTTGGTGATGCCTCCCAGCAGGTCAATGCCGTGACATTCGCGGCACGGCACCGGGTTGGCAAAATATGCGGCCCGGTGACCGGTCAGCCAGTTCGATGGATGCTTGTTGCTTGCATCCAGATTGGGGGAGCCGTCGTTGGAATCACTGCAACCCGAGAGAGTTATGCATAAAAGGATAATGCCATATCGAACCATTTTCATCGCGCTCTCCTAACGATGGCAACCGCTGCAGCGTTCGTTGTTGCTGCGTCCGTGGCAGGTGTTACAGCTTGCCGGATCCAGTTTCCCCTCGATCTTGTGCAGCGTCATGAAATCGCCCCGGTGGGGCATCTCCCGGTCCGGTCGATAGCCGTACAGGGTGGACGGTTTGATTTCGCTTCTGCTTGCGTGACAGTCGTTGCAGAACGAATCCTTGTGGCATGATGCGCAGAGGCGGTCTTCGGTCGCGGCATAGTGGCCGTGACTCTTCACAAACACCGGCGTATGGCTGAAGGAGACCATGGATTTCATGGTTCCCTTCAGTTCATTCTCATGGCATTCCTTGCAGCTTACCTGCTGGCCGGCAGACAGGTACTCGGCATGGGAACTGAATTTGTCCGGTGATGACTTCATGCCGCCGCAGGAGGCGAGAACGATGATCAGCCCTGCCAGAAGGGAAGTTGTGGCGGTAAGATGGAGCGCTCTCATTTCTTTCCTCCCGTGGTTGCATAGGTTGCGTTGTATGTCAGTCGGATCAGCCCTTTTGTCTCCTCCTGATATTCCGGGTTCTTGCCGTAGCTGATATCCCCCGAAAGAGCCAGGGTCGGCGTCAGATGATAGCCGAGGGAAAGGGACGCCTCGTAGGCGGTGTCTTCATTGCGGATATCTTCGTCGAAGAGTTGGCACAGTGCGTCGACCGAGGCGAAGTAGCTCTTCGTGTCATGCATGGCATAGGCCCTTATGTTGTGATATGAGGCCGAAGCCGTCCCCGGTATGGCGAACGCATCGTCCGCATCCAGGTAGAAATAGCTCACGCCGGCGCGCAGGGAATTGTCCAGGAAGTTCAGCTTCAGGTCGCCACCGTAACGGTCCGCGTTGCCGGCTTCCCGGTCGTAATGCTTGTAATGCAGGAAGATGGTAGCGGGTTTGGCCGCGCCATAGGAGACCGTGACGCCTGACAGACGGGCCTTGTTGTCAGGGTTGATCCGCGGCGCGGAAAACATTGCCCAGGTATAGAGCAGGCTCTGGTCACGTTGATCGGAGTACTCGCCGCTGATGGTCAGATCCGTAGCCGGTCTCAGGTTGAGCAGGTACCGGTGTTCGGCGACCTCGCTGGTTTCCGTGTTGTAACTTGTGTGGCCGACAAGTTCGAATGACCGGTGGGGGGAGAACCAGATGTCGCCACCGACCTTCCGGTTGCTGCCGTTGACATGGTTTACCAGTGTCGGGGCTTCATCCTCGTAAACTCCTGATATCCCGATGTCCAGCAACCCCTTGTAGCGATAGCCGAGTCTGCCGCCGGCGAGATAATCCCCCTTGCCATCGCTGTTTTCGTTATTGAGGTCCTGCTTGTGGACCGTGGCACCGCCAAATGCGGACAAAGTGAAACCGAAGGGGAGGTCGGTTCTGGCACTGATACCGTCGACCTGTTCGTTGACGATCCCCTCGCGGACGAAGAATCTCCCGGCACGGATATCTGCATCCGTCTTGGCGATGTGATATCGCAGGTAGCCGTACGAGAGATCCCCGGAGTTTTTGCTGTCGCCGTAGCTGGTTTCATCCAGATCGACTCTCCCCCATCCATGGACATGAAGGGAGAGATTGCCATCGGCGAGTTTTGTTGCGTCCAGTCCGAGATATTGGGTGACCGGGATGAGATTCTGCTCCTCACTCCCCAGGTCTCGCTGTTCAAAGCGAATTATTGTGGTTGCATCCGGGGTGATTTCCGCAGCTGACAGGAGAGCAGGTGTTGTCGTAAGGACCAGGCCGGCAGGAAGAATGATGTGCGCTAGCAGGAGTTTCATCTGTTTGCTCCTTCTGCGAGGTGGGTGTAGGCAGTAATTGGTAAAAGGTAACTAGACTAAAACAAAGGATAATTGTTGCCATGTCGGAAAAATTGATCCGTCAGTGCCGGAAAATTAAAAAAATATCATGTCATGGAATTATACTACTATTTTGAATGCAAGCAAAAAAGTGAAGCTGAAAATTTATCAACCGGTGAGGGGGGGTCACTTGGCAGGAACGGTATCGTTATGGAGCTCATGCTCCACGAGTGTGAGTATCTCGCGATAGATTGCGATCAGTACGCTCAGGTCGCACCACTTTCTGACAACGTAGCTGACTATGCTGAAGCCATGCACCAGCGCGCCCGAGAGGATGAAAATGCCGACTGTTTCTTCCTCGGGTTGGGTTATCATGAGACCACCGAATATGGCCATGGTGACGGCGGTGGCAAAAAAAGCAAGGTCGGGTCCCTTGAAGGGATTAATCATGACGCGGAAAAAGTTGATATAGTAACGTACCTGACCGGTGGTTTTTTCCAGAAACTCCGCCAACTCACTCCCTTGGTAACGCAAGTGAGCATAGGAGAGAAAACGCTCTCCGGCCTCTTTCCCCCCCCTGGCCATCCGTTCCCGTACATAACGCTCGATTGCTTCGTCAATTGAATGAATTTCCATTGGGACCTCCGTTACGTGAAGCATTGAGCGGTTCATGTCTCCCGGAGCGGAAAAAGGGGCGGGACTGAATGTCGCTTGTCACCGTAAGCCTGAAATGGCGTTACATGGAGCAGTGTCAAAATCGATTCAGTTCTTGCCGTAATTTTACCACATCGTGCTCACAGTATAAGACGACAGCAATTTTTTATCGGATGGCAGCAACAATTTTTTTTGACAGGGCGTTTCCCTCGTGTTTCTGGCTCCGCACGCAGTTCCCCCGGCGAGCATTTTAATTGTGACCGCGTTTTTTCTCGGAGTATTCCGTGCAAACCTCAGAGCGAAATGACCGGACATTTTGCGAATCGATCGACGTATCTCCAAAAATAACATATTGAAAAAATTTAACTGCCTCTTAACTCTTGCGGACAGCCTGCAAACGCCTCTTTATCACCTTGTAAGGGTCACATTTCGAACATGTCCCTGTAATGGTGTTGTTGTATAACATATTGTTATTGCTGGCTAAAATCCGTTGTTGTCAATGGTATGGTTCGTGTATTGCTTTAGTATTGACCCGGATTTATCCGTACGTCTTCTGGTTGGATATCAATATCGTCTGAGGGACAGGAGGGGCCATGCAATATGTTGTTTCCATAACAGCCATCGTTGCCTGTCTGCTCTATCCGGTCTGTTTTGCGGGCAGAAAAGAGACGCCGGCGCCTCCGGTCATGCTCTCCATTGCAGCTTTACTGGCGGGTACGGTTGAATTGTTCGATCTGCTGGCCTTCTATAATCCTGACAACGTGTATACCTTGAAACGGGTATGTCTCGTGGTCGAAACGCTGTTGCCCGCCGCATTGCTCTGGTTTGCGCTTACCTATGCCCGTGTGTGCGAGACCGGATATATTTCCAGTTTCAACAAATGTGTCTTGTCGGTTTCACCGCTGCTCGCAGGGTATTCCATATTCGTGCCGACGCAGTTTTTTTTCTATTCGCCGGATTTTGCCACGGAAAAGATCCTTTTCCTCGGCAATCTCGGCTTCATGGTCTATCTGCTGATTCTCTGCCAGTTGATACTTGCCCTGATGCATCTTGAAATGACCCTGATATACGCAAACATTACGTCACGCTGGAAAATCAAACTGAAAATTATCGGTGCAGGGGCCTTCATTGCGGTTCTGATCTTCTACTACAGCCAGGTGCTCCTTTTCAGGACGATCGACATGCATTTGCTCCCGGTTCGTTCCCTGGTACTTTTGACGGCTATTGCCATGATGACCTATTCCCGCCTTACCCGTGGGACCGTTACTTCCATTCATGTGTCGCGGCATCTTGTCTACAGGTCGGTTGTTCTTCTTGTCGTCGGTATCTATCTGACCTGTCTCGGCTTTGTCGGCAAGAGCATTATTCGCGTTGGGGATGTCTTTCAGCAGCACATGTTGGTTACGATATGCGCTCTGACCGGACTTGTCTTGCTTGTCAGCCTTTTGTCGGAAACAGTAAAACGTAAGATCACAAACTTTATTCAGCGAAACTTCTACAGGTACAAATACGATTACCGGACCCAGTGGCACCATTTTACCGACCTGCTGTCAGCATCTCAGACCGGCAACGAACTGCTCCAATCAATGACCCGGGCTTTCTGTAATACTTTTGGCATGGGATATGGAGCACTATTCATGCTCATTGAGGAGAATGGCGGATTTCAGCGGATGGCCAGTATCGATGCGGACGACGTGGTGATGATCGAGGCGAGCGAGCGGATTACCGCTCTGCTCTCGTCAGCCGACAGTGTGCTTGATCTTCGAGCCGGGTCGGCAGGTTCAGGGGGCGAGGTATTCCGTGAACTGTTCGGTAATGATGCTGTCCGTTTCCTTGTTCCCATCCGCTCATCCGAGGGGGTGGATGGATTTGTTGCTCTTGGCAGGCCGATCAACCCGTCTGAAACATATGGTCAGGAAGACTATGACTTGATGGCAACTTTCTCAAGGCAGGCATCGTTTGCCCTGCATAATCTCCGCCTTTCCGAGCAATTGGCGAGAGCCAGGGAAATGGCAGCGATGGGCAAGGTTTCCACATTTGTCCTGCATGACCTGAAGAACCTTGTTTCTACAGTGTCACTGGTTCTGGACAATGCCCGGGATCATATTTCCAAGCATGAGTTTCAGCGGGACATGCTTGCCTCTCTCGGTGCAACGGTTGTCAAGATGAACGCACTGATTTACCGGCTGAAATCTTTCCCCGAGAAACAGTCCCTTTGCTGTGAACCGGTGGATCTGCTGCAGATGGCAAGAGAAACCGCATCCCTGATCAATCACAAGGAATTCAATATTACCGGCACCCCGGTGGTTGCCAGAATAGACAGGCAGGAGTTCCAGAAAGTACTCCTCAACCTGATGCTCAATGCCGCGGAGGCTTCGGATCATAAAAATGAGGTAATGGTTGAGGTCGGGGAGAATAATGCACCGTATGTCAGGGTCACGGACAAGGGGTGTGGCATACGGAAAGAGTTCCTGCATCACTCGCTGTTTTCGCCTTTCAGAACAACCAAGGCATCGGGCCTGGGAATCGGGCTTTATCAGAGCAAGCAGATTGTCGAGGCCCATGGAGGAAAAATCGAAGTCGAAAGCGAGCCCGACAGGGGAGCGGCATTCACTGTCTGGCTTCCCGAGGTGCTGCCCGCTTCCCCGTGATATGCTGCACCTTGCTGCTTGACTTTTGTGCAAACAATTGCCGGGATGTCAACTGTTGAGAACATCGGGCAGACTCCTGCGGGGGCAGGTGGTTTCGAGGCATTTTACAATAGACCAGGTTAAGGATGGTTTCATGGAACGACTGATGATAGTCGAGGATAAAGAGGAGATTTCCAGGCAGCTTGCGTGGGGACTCTGTGGTGAATATGAACTGTTTCCGGCAGCGAACCGTCAGGAGGCGTTATCAGTATTCAAAAAGCACAGGCCTCCGGTTGTCACGCTCGACCTTGGTCTTCCCCCCGACGAAAATGGTACCGACGAGGGGTTCAAGTGTCTTGAGGAAATTCTGAAAATATCTCCACGCACAAAAGTAATAGTAATTACCGGCCGGCACGAGAAGGAACACGCGGGCAGGGCCGTCATGAACGGCGCATATGATTTCTTCGATAAACCGATTGACCTTCACGAGCTGAAGGTGATCCTCAAAAGAGCGTACAACCTCGCGATGATTGAGCGCGAAGAGGTGATGCTGCAGGCCGAATTGGTCCGATCGGCGAATAATCCCGGGGAGATGATTGGCCAATCGCCACGGATGCAGCAGGTTTTTACGACGATCCGAAAGGTGGCTGCATCGGATGTAACCGTGCTGGTAACGGGAGAAAGCGGTACCGGAAAGGAGCTTGTTGCCAAGGCAATCCACGGATTGAGTCCGAGAAGGAATGGACCATGTATTGCCATAAACTGTGGGGCCATCCCCGACCATCTGCTTGAATCGGAACTGTTCGGCCATGAAAAAGGGGCGTTCAGCGGCGCTCACAATCGGGTTCAGGGTAAATTTGAGTTTTCCAATCGCGGCACGCTTTTTCTCGATGAAGTTGGAGAGCTTCCCCTTCCCCTTCAGGTAAAGCTGCTCCGCTTTCTGCAGGAGAAAACCATGCAGCGGGTTGGCGGGCGGGAGGATCTGGCGGTTGATGCACGAATAGTTGCCGCCACCAACCGGGACATAACCGCAGAGGCATCCGAGGGGCGTTTTCGGGAAGATCTGTATTATCGCCTGTCGGTTATCCAGATTAATTTGCCACCGCTGCGGGAGCGTCATGGAGATATAATGCTCCTGGCCAATCATTTTCTGCAGAGGTACTGCGACGAGTTCGGGAAAAAGGAGCGCCGTTTCAGTGCGGATGCGATCAAGCTGCTTGAATGCCATTCCTGGCCGGGAAATGTCCGCGAACTGGAAAACATGATTCAGCGTGCGGTAATCATGTCGGAGACGTCCTTGCTTCAGGCGGAAGATCTGGGACTCGGGAACGGGTCAATCTCTTCTTCCCGATTGCACGGAGGGGCAATCACACTGCGTGACGCAAGGGAAAAGGCTGAAAAGGACATGATACTTGCAGCCATCGTAAGGAATCGAAACAACATGGCAAAGGCAGCCCAGGCTCTGGGTATCAGCAGGCCTACTCTCTACGATCTTGCGCGCAAGCACGGAATCGAGAGATTTGCCGAAAAAGAGGAATGTTGATCAAATTTGCACGTCGGCTTTCATATTTTCTTTTGTGTGGTAAATAATATCGATAACACAGCTGATTTTTTCTGAATGTTTCAGATGAGATGTGGTAATTAGTGAATTGCCAAAGGCTGTTTTATCGATATGAAAAATGATATCTCTAAAAAAGATGATGAAGAGACTCCTGCCTTCACGCCAGACTCCGGAACCCAAGGGTTTCAGGACAGGCTTTCCGCAGACAATTGGCTGAATATATTCAATTCCGTAGCCGATCCCGCGATGATTCTTGACAACAACTACTGCATCAGGCTGGCCAACAGTTCAATGGCGGCTTTTCTCGGTCTGCCCGAAGAAGAGATCACCGGCAGGAAATGCTACGAACTGTGCCACGGTACACAAAGCCCGGTTGCTCTCTGCCCCAATCGCAGAGTTCTCCAGGACGGAAAGCCGCATACTGAGGAACTTGTCGAGCCCCGCACCGGTAAACCGGTTCAGATTACCTCGTCACCTATTTACGACGCTTCCGGTTCTTGCAGCGGAACCATTCATTTCGTAAAGGACATGACCGAGCATTATTCCCTGCTGGCAATGTTGAAAAGCAGCAGGGACATATATCGGACGGTTGTTGACGAACAGACGGAAATGATTTTACGGTTTGATGCCGAGGGCCTGATTACTTTTGCCAATGACGTATGTTGCCAGTTTGCCGGCAAACCCAGGCAGGAGTTGCTGGGATCGAGATGGAACAAAAAAATTTGCATCGAGGAAGTTCATCTGCTGGAGGCGGAACTGTCCGTTCTTACCAGCGAGAATCCGTTGGCTGCCGTTGAATGCCTCATGGTCGACGGTTCCGGCGGGAGTCACTGGATACATTTCATCTGCAGGGGGTTTTTCGACAGCAGCGGGGAGCTCAGCTACGTCCAACTTGTCGGGCGGGACATTACCGACTCCAAGAAATCGGAACTGCAGCTTCACGATTTGAACGCCGAGTTGAAGCTCAGAATCGTGCGACAGACTGAAACGCTCAGTGAGAGCGAGCAGTTTCTCCGGATTGTCCTGGATGCGGTGAATGCGGGTCTGTGGGTATGGCGTCTCAATACGGACCGTCACTACTGGTCCGAGCAGTTATGGGGGTTATTCTGTCTGGAGCCGCACAGTTGCCCCCCCTCCTGCCATGCCTGGCAAGAGTCTGTCCATCCGGATGACAGGGGTGATGCGGAGCAAAAGTTGCGGGAGGCCGTGAATAACGGTCTGGAAACCAGTCTTGAGTTCCGAACGGGGACCTGCGGTCATGCCGAGCGTTGGTTGACCTATCATGGAAGACCGGTAAGAAGGGGGGATGGCAGGGTTGAAACCTATGTCGGTATCGTGCAGGATGTAACCGGGCGCAAACTGAGCGAGGCTTCCCAGCAGCAGGTCAATTCGTTGGTGCAGGAACTGGCCCTGGCGGAAGAGCGGGAGCGGTGTCGCATTGCCGACGAACTCCATGACCAGTTGGCACCCAACCTGCTGGTCTGCATGATGAAGCTGAATTCTCTCCGCGAAAGCTTAACGTTGGATACGGAGAATGACACGGTCGGCTACATCGAGAATCTTCTAAGCGATGCAATCCAGGATATCAGGTCGCTCACTTTTCAGCTCAGACCACCGTTACTTGCAAATGCCGGACTCACCGCGGCACTGAAATGGCTGGCAAGCGAATTCAGCGAAAAATACGGCCTGAACGTGAGCATAGATGACAGCAACTCCTGGCATCTGCTTGATTTCGCACTGCGATCGACGCTTTTCCAGGTGGTGCGTGAACTGTTGTTCAATGTGGCCAAGCATGCCCGTGTCACTGATGCCCGGCTTTCCATATCCCGGCAGGGGGATCAGGTGGTTATCTGCGTGGAGGACGACGGAGTCGGTTTCGATGCGGAACCGGCGGCAGTTTTTACCGCGGGTTCAGGTTTCGGGCTGTTCAACATACGACAGAAGGTCGAACATCTGGGCGGCGTTCTACGGTTCGATTCTGCTCCGGGATGCGGCACCAGAGCCATAGTTACCGTTCCGGCTGCATCTGTTGACAGGAACGAGGAACTGTCTTCATGACAATCCGCATCCTGATAGTCGACGATCATCCGGTCTTTCGTGCAGGGCTTCGGGAACTGCTGGAAAGGGAACCGGATTTTACCGTTGCCGGCGAGGCTTTCAATGGCATCGAAGCGGTCAGGCAGGCCGGTGAACTGGTACCGGATGTGATTGTCATGGACATAACCATGCCCGATATGAATGGCATGGAGGCCACCAGAAGAATACTCAAGGGAAATGCCGCGATCAGGGTTCTGGGGTTTTCCATGGAATCCGACCGTCGATTCATCGTTGAGATGCTTGAAGCCGGCGCAGCCGGATATGTCCTGAAGGATGCATTCTTCAACGAGCTGGCCGATGCAATCCGTACCGTGGCTGCGGGTGAAATTTATCTCGGACCGCGGACAAGCGAACTGATCATAAAGGATTACCTGCAGCGAATTCCGGACCGGCTTCCCCTGAATTTTAACTCGCTTACCGAGCGGGAGCGTGAATTGCTCCAACTGGTGGCGAATGGCAAGAATACCAAGGAAATCGCCTGCGAACTCGGTATCAGCACCAAGACCGTCGAGGTGCATCGCCAGAACATAATGAAGAAACTCAACCTGTTCAGCATTGCCGAACTGACGAAGTATGCGGTTCGCGAAGGGTTGACCTCTTCCGGATGATAGCACCATCTAGGAAAAATGGTTGCGAGGCGTAACTTATCCCTTATTTGTTCATTATAGTAGACTTTGTTATACTGAACCTTACCATGCAGGTTCTGCCTGTTCGAGTACTGCTTAGAGGAAAGGTGCCAACTAATGATTTCCATGCAAGCTTCAGCACCAAATATTCTGATGGTGGATGATGATCCCGTCACGCTCGAAGTAAACCTTACGGCAATGGCCAGTATGGGGGTGACAAACGTTCTGGCACTGGAAGACAGCAGGGACATACTTCCTCTCCTCGAACAAAGAGCTGTCTCGGCCATAATCCTTGACCTGAAAATGCCCCATATGCCAGGTACAACCCTGCTGCCCCTCCTTACCCGCAAATATCCCCATATTCCGGTCATTGTCATGACATCTTCCGACGATCTCGAGACGGCGATCTCGTGCATGAAAGCCGGTGCGGCTGACTATCTGACAAAACCTGCAAATGCCAAACGCATCATCATGAGCATCGAAAAGGCAATCCAGGGAGGGATTCATGAACGTGTTGAGGTGGAGGCAGGGGACTATCTGCTGAATGACTATCTGGAGCATCCCGAGGCCTTTGAAACGATAATTACCAATAGCAAGAAGATGCGCTCACTGTTCAAGTATGTCGAGGCTGTTGCACATTCGGACCAGCCGGTTCTTATCTCC
>Ga0073934_10006579_pt1 | contig 16808 bp, 12 predicted proteins | sample LarsenN4metaG_FD_76834 | JGI IMG/M metagenome (GOLD analysis project Ga0073934, IMG submission 76834) | Hot spring sediment bacterial and archeal communities from British Columbia, Canada, to study Microbial Dark Matter (Phase II) - Larsen... ... | reverse complement strand
CGGGGATGGCGTGCCTCAGGGGCCTGGTCTGTGACTGCGCGCACGATGCGGACGCCTAGGGCGGCGAAGCCGGCGAGCACGTTCTCGTCGGCGCATCCCGTTACCAGGATGTCGGCCGCCCTGGCCGGCATGGCCGTGATGCGGTCGCGCTGGACCAGCTTGCGCGCGGTGGCCAGCACGGCCGTGGTGCGCGCACGCTCGGCCATCATGCGGGCAAGCGTCGCATCGCTCTCGTAGGAGAAGGTGAGGCCGTCGCGTGGCGTGAAGCCCTCGGCGGCGATGAGGGCCAGGTCGGCGTTGAACGAGGCCAGCATGGTTTCCGCAAACGAGCCGGAGGTGCCCAGCGTGCGGTGCCGGAGGTTGCCGCCCAGCAGGTAGACGGTCACGCCCGGCGCCTCGGCCAGCAGCAGCGCGACGTTGACCCCGGGCGTCACCACGGTGAAGCGCGTGCGCGCCGCCGCGATGGCACGCGCCACCGCCATGACGGTGGAGCCGTCGTTCATCAGGATCGTGGCGTCGGGCTCGGCCAGGGCGAGCGCGGCCGCGGCCATCGCGTTCTTCTCGTCCGCGTCGACCTGGGCGCGCAGGGCGAAGTCCTGGTCGGCGCCGCGCGGCGCCTCGACCACCGCCCCGCCATGCGTGCGCCGCACCAGCCCCTGGCCGTCCAGCGCCGCGAGGTCGCGCCGCACCGTGGCCAGCGAAACGCCCAGCGCCCGCGCGAGCTCGTCGACCGAGGCCGACCCGTCCACCAGAAGCCGGCGCTGGATCAGATGCCGGCGCCCGGCCGGATTGCGCTCCTGCGAACCCATCTGCGCACCGTATCACACCATGCTACGGCTGAAACGATCATAAACAATCATAATCAATCACTCGGGCGATTGATTTCGCGCGTTTGTGTCGTTAGGCTCGTCGTAAGAGAGCATGACCGCGGGCGGTTCCGTCCGTTGGCCAGGATCGACCGTATACAGGAAGGGGGGCGAATAGCATGAACGCAGGACGACTGATCGCCGGGCCGTTGCTGGCCGCGGCGCTTGCTACCGGCATCGCGGCGCCGGCGACGGCGCAGGTGCCCGAGTCCGAGGATCCCATCAAGCTCGCCATGATCGGCTACTCGGGCGACAACCTGATCATGCTGATTTACGGCAAGCTGATCGAGAGGCTGGGCTACACCGTCGAGTACACGCCAGCCGACTATCTCGGCCAGTTCGCCGGGCTGGAGACCGGCGATCTGCACATCGGCTCGCCGGGCTGGGACACCACGGCCAAGGCCGCCCTGAAGGCCGCCTTCGACACCGGCCAAGTGCTGAACATGGGCGATATCGGCATCCCAGTGTTCGAGGACTGGTGGTATCCGCTTTACGTCAAGGATGTGTGCCCCGGCCTTCCCGACTGGACGGCCCTGAAGAACCCCGATTGCGTGAAGGCGCTGTCGGTCGCCGAGACCGAGCCCAAGGCGCGCTTCCTGTCGGGCCCCATCGAGTGGGGCGGCCACGACCAGGAGCGCATCGATGCGCTTGGCCTCGACTTCGAGGTGATCCATGCCGGAAGCGACGCGGCGCTGACCGCCGACTTCGTCGCCGCCATCAAGCGCAAGCAGCCGATCGTCGGCTGGACCTGGGAACCCTTCTGGCTTCCGGCGCTCTACGAGGGCGAGTTCGTGGTGTGGCCGGCCTACGAGGACGCCTGCTACGACGATCCGGCCTGGGGCGAGAACCCGGAGAAGGCCTTCGACTGCGGCCGCCCGAACGGCATGATGTGGAAGACTGCCTGGGCGGGCGGCGAAGCGATCTGGCCCAAGGCCTATGACGTATGGCGCAAGATGAAGCTCGATTCCAAGACGATGGGCGAGCTCGTGTACCAGAGCGACGTCGAGGGCGTGCCGACCGACGCGGTCGCCGAGAAGTGGATCGCCGAGAACGAGGCCACCTGGAAGCCCTGGCTCGAGTAGCCCGGGCCGCGCCCGGCGGGGCTCGCGGGGGCTCCGCCGGCGCGCTTCCCCGTCTTCCGGAGCCCTGCCTTGACCGCCGCTGAAGGTGCCGCCGGCGCCGTTCGGAATGCCGCCGCGCGGCCGGCATGGCATGCCGCCATCGTGCCGGCGGCCCTTGCCCTCATCGTCGCGCTGGCCGTGCTGGCACCGCAGGTGCCCTGGGCGCACCTTCTTCCCGACCGCTGGGTGGTGCCGGTCGACCGCTGGGTGGGCGATGCCGCCAAGTGGCTGCTGCGCGAGGCCGCCATCGGTCCCTGGCTGGTCCGGGACATCTTCCGCGGCATGGGAGCCGTGATCGAGGCGCCCATCGTCGCGCTGCAGCATGTGCTGGTGAAGGGCGTCGAGCTGGGCAGCGGGGACGCCGTCATCGCCGTGCCGCCCGTCTCGTGGCTGGGCGTAGCGGTCTTCTTTGCGGCCCTGGGGCTCGCGGCGGGCGATGTGCGGCTGGCCGTGTTCGCCGGCGCCACCTTCCTTTACGCGGCCGTCATCGGACTTTGGGAAAGCACGATGATGACGCTGGCCCTGGTCGTGGTGGCGGTCGCGTACGGCGTCGTGACGGGCCTCCTGATGGGAGTCCTGATGCACCGCAGCACTCGGGTGGCGCGTGCGATCACGCCCCTCTTGGACTTCATGCAGACGGTGCCGGTCTTCGGCTATCTGGTGCCCGCCCTGCTGCTGTTCGGCTATGGGCCCGCGGCGGCCCTCTTCATCACCCTCATCTACGCCGTGCCGCCGATGGCGCGGGTGACGGCCAACGCGCTGGCCCAGGCCAACCCGGAGACGGTCGAGTTGGGCCGCATGGCCGGCTGCTCGCCCTTCCAGCTGCTGCACCGGGTCATGCTCCCCTCGGAACGGCCGCGCCTGATGCTGGGCGTCAACCAGGTGATCATGCTGACCCTCAACATGGTCATCATCGCCTCGATGATCGGCGCAGGCGGCCTGGGCTACGACGTGTGGCAGGCGCTGAAGGCGCTGCACATCGGCAAGGGCGCCGAGGCGGGCCTCGCCATCACGCTCTTGGCCATCGTGCTGGACCGGCTGAGCCAGCGCTTCGCCGCCCGCCGGCCCGACCACCTGCAGCGCGCGCTGCCCTTCCTGCTGCGCCACCGCTTCGTGCTGGGCGGCCTGGGCCTGGCCGCGCTGGCCACCCTGCTGGGCCACGCCGTGCCGGCGCTGGCCTACTATCCCGCCGACTGGACCATCACCAGCGGCCGCTTCTGGGACGGCGTCGTCGACTGGATCAACGTCAGCGCCCATGGCGCGATCGGAGGCGTGCGCGACTTCCTGCTGCTGAACCTGCTGCGCCCGGTCAAGGACCTGGCGCTGGCCCTGCCCTGGGTGGGGGTGGTGGTGCTGGTGGGCGCGGTGGGCTTTCGGCTGGGCGGGCGGCGGCTGGCGCTGATAGCCTTCAGCCTGATCCTGTTCATCGCCCTGGTCGGCCAGTGGGAGAAGGCGATGATCTCGGCCTACCTGATCGCGGTGGCGGTCTTGATCGCCGCCCTGATTGGGGTACCGATCGGCATCGTCTGCGCCCGCAGCGAACGGCTGCATCGCCTCGTGGAGCCGGTGCTGGACACGCTCCAGACCTTGCCTTCGTTCGTCTACCTGATCCCCGTCGTCATGCTGTTCAGCGTGGGTGACTTCTCGGCGCTGGTCGCCGTGGTGCTGTACGCGGTGGCGCCCGCCATCCGCTACACCGACAGCGCGATCCGCCAGGTGCCGGCCCCGGCGATCGAGGCCGCGCGCGCCTTCGGCGCGTCGCGCCGGCAGATCGACCGGCGCGTCGTCCTGCCGCTGGCCCTGCCGGACATCGTGCTGGGGCTGAACCAGACCCTGATGCTGGGCATCAGCATGCTGGTCATCACTGCCCTGGTGGGCACGCGCGACCTGGGCCAGGAGACGCTGATCGCGCTGTCGAAGTCCGATCCCGGGCGCGGGCTGGTGGCGGGCGTGTGCGTGGCCTTCATCGCCATGACGGCCGACCGGCTACTGACCGCGTGGGTGGCCCGGCGACGCGCCGGCCTGGGGCTCGATGCCGGCCGGGGCTGAGCCGGCCCGCGACGCGCCGCGCGCCGTGGTGGTGGGCGGCGGGGCGACGGGCTGCGGCGTCGCGCGCGATCTGGTGCTGCGCGGCTTCGCCGTCACCCTGGTCGAGGCTGGCGAGCTGGGCGCGGGCACCAGCGGACGCTTCCACGGCATGCTGCAGAGCGGCGCGCGCTATGCCGTCAGCGACACGCCCTACGCCGCGGAATGCATGCGCGAGCGCACCGTCGTGGCCGGGCTGGTGCCTCACGCCGTGGAGCCGATGGGCGGACTCTTCGTCGGGCTGGACGAGGACCCGCCCGACTACGCCGAGCGCTTCGCCGCCGGCTGCCGTGCCGCGGCCATCCCGTGCGAGGAGCTCGATCCCGGCCGGCTGATGCAGGCCGAGCCGGCGCTCACCCGCCGCATCCGGCGCGCCTTCGCGGTTCCCGACGCCACCATCAATCCGTGGTGGCTGCTGCATGCGCTGGCCGAGGACGTGCGGCGCTTGGGCGGCGCGGTGCTGACCCGCCACCGCGTCGAGGCGGTCGAGCGAGCGGGCGGGCGCGTGGCGGCGGTGCGGGTGGAGGGCGCGGGCGGCGCGCTGCGGCTCGCGGCGGACCTGGTGGTGAATGCGGCGGGCGGCTGGTGCGGCCGCGTGGCGGCGCTGGCCGGGCAGCAGGTGACGCTCGACCTCACCAAGGGCTCCATCCTTGTGCTGGCCGACCGCCCGGTGGGCCGCATCGTCAACCGCTGCCGCCCGCCCGACAGCCACGACATCGTCGTGCCCTCGGGGCGCGTATGCCTGTTCGGCACGACCTCCGAGCATGTCGACGATCCCGACGCGGCGACGGTGCGTCCAGCCGAGGTGCAGGCCCTGCTGGAGGGCGCCGCGCCGTTGATCCCGGCCATCCGCAGGATGCCGCTTCTGCGCGCCTGGGCGGGCGTGCGGCCCCTGGTGAAGCCGCCCGGCTGGCCACCTGGCCGCCCGGTGCCGCGCCGCCATGCCGTGATCGACCACGGCCCACTGGGCTTGGCGGGCTTCCTGACGGTGTGCGGCGGCTCGCTCTCCACCCACCGCTTCATGGCGGAGGAGGCGGGCGACCGCGCCTGTGCCGTGCTGGGCTGGGACGCGCCCTGCCGCACCGCGACCACGCCGTTGGAGGGCGCGCCGCGCCGCCACTGGCATCCGTCAGGGTCCGCGCCGCCCGGCGCGCTCTGCCCCTGCGAGGGCGTGGCGGCAGCGGCGATCGAGGGCGCCGTCGCGGCCGGGCATGCCAGCCTCGACGCCCTGCGCCGGCACGTCCGCATCGGGCTGGGCGCCTGCCAGGGGACGCTTTGCGCCGCGCGCGCGGCCGACCGCCTAGCCGGCGCCGTGCCGCCCGGCCCGCTGGCCGGCGACCTCGCCCGCTTCGGTGCCGAGCGCCGCAAGGGCATGGCCTATGTCGCCTGGGGCGAGCGAGCGCGACAGTTCCTGCTGGCCGGACACGTGCGCACGCGCGTGCTGGGCCTGGGTGCCGCGGAGACGCCATGAGCCTGGACGTGCTGGTGGCGGGCGGCGAGCTCGAGGCCCTGGTGGCCGCCTTGCGCCTGGCGGAGGGCGGTGCCCGGGTGCGCGTGCTGGCGCCCGGCGCGGGCGGTCTGCCCCACCTGGCTGGCGGCCTGGGCGTGCTGGGCCCCGAGGAACTGGGCACCGCAGCCCTCGCGGCCGATCCCTTCGCCCTGATCGCCGGCCTGGACCCGGCCCATCCGCTGGCCCGCGTCGGCGCGCCCGCCGCACGAGCCGCCTTGGCCTGGTTCGTCGGTCACCTGGCGGCGGCCGGAGCGCCATGGGCGTCGTCCCGCACCAACACGCCCCTGCTGACCATGACCGGCCGTGCCGTGCCTGTCCTCGCCCGCCCCGCCACGATGGCGCCGCCGCCGGGACCGGGCGACGGGCCGCTCGCCATCGCGCTGTTCGCGGGGTTCGACGACCTGGCTGGCCGCCTGCTGGCCTCGGCGCTGCGCGCCGGTGGCCACGACGCCCATGCCGTTGCGGTCGCCGTGCCCGGCTTCGAGGGCAATGCGGCGGCATGCGCCGCCGCCCTCGACGGCGATGCGGCGGCGGGAGCGCTGGCCGAACGTCTGCGCGCCGCCCTGCCAGCCGGCATCCGCACCGTGCTGATGCCCGCCGTCCTGGGCGTGGACCGCCATGCCGATGTGGTGGCGCGCCTGGAGGCAGTGCTCGGCGCGCGCGTGCTGGAGGTGCCCACCCTGCCGCCCGGCGCTCCGGGCCTGCGCCTGTGGCGGACCCTGGTGCGCTCCCTGGAGGCGAAGGGCGCCGCGGTGCAGACGGATGCCGGGCCGCTGCGCGCCGACCTTTCCGGCACGCGCTGCGACGGCCTGAGGGACGGCGCGGGCGCACTGCACCGGGCCGACGCCTTCATGCTCGCTACCGGCGGTGTGATGGCGGGCGGGCTGGAGGTCGACAGCCACGGCCGCATCGCCGAGCCGGTGCTGGACGTCGCGGTTGTGCAGACCGATCCGCTGACGCAGGCGGGCGCCGAGGCCGTGTCCGCCGCTCTCGAGCGGGCCGGTGCAAGCGCCGACGAGCGCTTCCGCCCCACTGGGGCGGCCGGCACCCTGGCCAACGTCGCCGCCACGGGTGCCCTGCTGCCCGGTGCCACGCCCACCGCCGAGCGCTCGGCCGAGGGCATCGCCGTGGCGACCGCGGTGGCGGCGGCCGACGCGCTGCTGGATCAGGCCCTGTAGTAGGGCGCGTTCTCGGGCGGCAGGGGCGGCTTGCCCAGGATCGCGTCAGCGATCTTCTCGGCCATCATGATGGTGGGCGCATTCAGGTTGCCGCTGACGATCTCGGGCATGATGGACGCGTCGACCACGCGCACGTTTTCGAGGCCATGGACGCGGCCCGCCTCGTCGACCACCGCCATCGCATCGTGCCCCATGCGGCAGGTGCGGCACGGGTGGTAGTTGGTGCCGACGTTGGCGCGCAGGAAGTCCAGGATCTCCGCGTCGCTCGCCACGCCTGCGCCGGGCGTGATCTCGGCACGGCGCAAGGGCGCCCAAGCCTGCTGCGCGATCAGGTTGCGCAGCGCCTTGATCGAGGCGATGGCCTCGCGACGGTCGGCCTCGGTCTCCAGGTAGTTGAAGACGAAGCGCGGCGGCGCCATCGGGTCGGCCGTGTCGATCCAGACGCGGCCCTCGCTGGTGGGCCGCATCATGCTGAAGTAGTACTGGAAGCCGTCGCCGATGGTGACGCCGCCGTGGTGCAGGTCGCCCAGCAGCGGCAGGAACTCGACCTGCATGTTGGGCACCTTGATGGCATCGTCGGTGCGGATGAAGGCGCCGGTTTCGAAGTAGTTGCTGGCGCCCAGCCCCTTCTTGAAGAAGAACCACTCCGCCGCCAGCCGCGCCCGGCCCAGCGGCTTGAGCTGCGGGGCCAGCGAGGCGCCCTCGCTGGCAGCGTACTGCACAGCGCCGGACATGTGGTCCTTCAGGCCGCGCCCGACGCCGGGAAGGTGATTGGCGACGCCGATGCCCAGGGGCCGCAACAGGTCCGCATCGCCCACGCCCGACAGCATCAGGAGCTGGGGCGAGTTGATCGTGCCCCCGGCGACGATGGCCTCGCGCCCTACCTCGAAGGCGCAGGCGCCGCCCTTCGCCACGCCATGCACGCGCACCGCCCGCCTGCCGGCGAACTCGATGCGCGTCACGCGCACACCGGTCTGCACGGTCAGATTGGCACGCGGCCCCGCCGCATGCAGGTACGCCACCGCCGTGTTCTGGCGCACGCCGCGATGAACGTTGCGCTGGGTCACGTGGATCCCCTCCTGGCGGAAGGCGTTGTGGTCCTCGACCCGCTGATAGCCGGCCTGCGTGCCGGCCTCCAGGAAGGCTCGATACATGGGATGGTCGGCCGGGCAGGTCTCGACCTTCATCGGACCCTTGCCACCGCGATAGGCATTGGCGCCGCCCTCGAAGGTCTCGGCCCGCTTGAAGTACGGCAGGCAGGCGGCGTAGCTCCAGCCCTTGAGCCCCATCGCCTCCCAGTTGTCGTAATCCCACGGGTTGCCGCGCACCCAGTTCAGCCCGTTGATGGACGACGATCCGCCCAGCACGCGGCCGCGCGCCTCGTAGATCCTGCGTCCTCCGAGATGGGGCTCGGGCTCGGTGTGGTAGAACCAGTTGAAGCGGTCGTTGGTCAGCGGCAAGCCTAGCGCAGCCGGCATCCGGATGTGGACGTGGCGATCGCTTGGCCCCGCCTCCAGCAACAGCACGCGGGTGCGCCCGTCCTCGGCAAGCCTGCCCGCCACCGCGCTGCCTGCCGAGCCCGAGCCGATCACGATGTAGTCGTAGCCCCCCCGCCCAGTCATCGCTCGCTCCCAGCCGCCCCCAGGGTCGCCATGCCTGCCTCGCCATCCTGGACGTGGTCGATTGCAGGCCACGCCGCCCGGCTCGAACAAGCCCGGCTCAGCAAGGAAGAATGTTCAACAGAATCATTGTTTTGTAGCGTGATTTACCTGCGGTGGAAACAGCGAACTTGATCGCGGCCGGGCGATGCGCCGTCACACGGCGCGCGCTTCGGTCCGCGCCAGGTACTCCACACGGATGGGGGCGAGCGGCGGCATCCCGGCGATGGCGTCGGCCAGCTTCTCGCCGATCATCATGGAGGGCGCGTTCGTGTTGCTGCTGACGATGCTCGGCATGATCGAGGCGTCGGCCACCCTGAGCCCTTCGAGGCCGTGGACCCTCCCCTGGGGATCGACCACCGCCCCGGGATCGCGGGCGTCGCCCATCCTGCACGTTCCGACGGGATGAAACGCGCTCACGGTGTACTGGCGGATGAAGGCGTCGAGTTCTCCGCGGGAGCGCACGGCCCGCCCGGGGGCGATCTCGCCCGCATCGAAGGGCGCGAAGGGAGCCTGGGCCAGCGTCTCGCGGGCCAGCGCCACCGCGTCGCGCATCGACTGCTGGTCCTCCTCGGAAGCGAGATAGTTGGGGTCGATCAGCGGCGGCTCGCGCGGGTCGGCCGACTGGAGCCGCACGGTGCCGCGGCTGGTCGGTCGCATGGGCCCCGCATCGAGCAGGTAGCCGTGCTCGTCGGCCCGCACTTGCCGGTCGCGGTCGTAGCAGTAGGGGGCGAAGTGAAACTGGATGTCGGGGTGCTCGGTCCCGGGACCGCTGCACAGGAAGGCGCCGGTGGCCACGTTGTTGCGGGCGCACACCCCGCGTCTGAGCAGGAACCACGCGAGACCCGCGCGGACCTTGCGGTCGAGCCTGAGGTTGCCGTTCAGCGTGATCGGCAGGCTGCATCGGTGCTGAATGTGGATCTCGGGATGATCGTGCAGGTTGCTGCCCACGCCAGGCAGGTCCAGCTTCACCGCGATGCCCAGCGCGCGAAGGTGCTGGGCCGGGCCGATGCCCGAGAGCATCAGGACCTGCGGCGAGCCGAAGGCGCCCGCGCAGAGAATGACCTCCCGTTCGGCCATCGCGCACTCGAGACCGCCCCTTCCTGCATGCTCGACGCCGACGGCCAGCCCGCCTTCGAAAAGGATGCGATGCACCTGGGTGCCGGTGCGGACCGTCAGCCGCGGCGCGGGCGGCCCCTGGTGCAGGTAGGCGTGCGATGCGCTTGCGCGCACGCCGCCATCCACGTTCATGTCGAAGCGGCAGAACCCTTCCTGCTGCCGGCCGTTGGGATCGTCGGTGACCGGGTGGCCCGCTTCGGCGCCGGCCTGAAGGAACGCGCGATCCAGGGGCCCCAGCTCCTCGTGGCGTCGCACGCGCACCCGACCCTCGCCGCCGCGGAAGTCGCTCGCCCCCGGCTCGTAGGTCTCGAGCCGCTTGAAGTAGGGCAGCACCTCGGCGAACGACCAGCCCGCAGCCCCCTGGCGGCTCCAGCGCTCGTAGTCGAGGGGATGCCCGCGCAGGAACACCATCGCGTTGATCGAGGACGAGCCGCCCAGGCCCTTCCCGCGCGGCTGGTGGATGCGCCGGCCATCCAGGCGAGGCTGGGGCGTGCTGTAGAAGTGCCAGTTGAAGGGGCTGCGCGGGCTGAAGTGCGACTTGACCGCGCCCGGCATGCGCACCGTCCAGTGCCGGTCGTCGCGGCCTGCCTCGAGCAGGAGGATGCGGGCGTCGGTCGCCTCGGCGAGCCGCCTCGCCACGACGCTGCCCGCCGCACCGCCGCCCACCACGATGTAGTCGTGGACGCTCACGCGAAGCTGTCCGGAAGATGCGCCTTGCGCTCGGCCATGAACGCACGCAGTTCCTCGTCGACGGACGCATCGAGGGGCGGCGGTTCGTAGCGCGCGAGCAGCGACTTCACTTCGGCGCTCGCACGCGCCGCGGCATCGAGCGAGCCCTGGTCGCGCCACTGCTCGAACGAGGTGCAGTCGAAGAGCGGCGACTCGTAGTACACGTCGCGGTAGCGGGCGAGGGTATGGCGGGTGTTGAGGAAGTTGCCCCCCGGTCCCGCCTCGGCCATCGCGTCGAGGCCGAACTCGTCGGCCCCCAGATCGATGCCCGTGAGCATGCGCCCCAGCGCGCCCAGCAGATGACAATCGAGGACGAACTTCTCGTAGGACAGGCAGAGCCCGCCTTCGCAGGTGCCGGTAGCATGGAGAAGGAAGTTCACGCCCGCGAGCAGCGCGTGGTTGATGTAGACGGCCGCTTCCATCCCGGCCTGTGCGTCCGGGATCTTCGACGTCGTCGTCATCCCGCCGCAGCGATACGGCACGCCCAGGCGGCGGGCGAGCTGCCCGCCCGCCAGCAGGCATTTCCAGGTCTCGTCGAACCGCGCCGGCGCCCCGCTGCGCATGTTCATGCCGGCGACGAGGAGCCCGAAGACCACCGGCGTCCCCGGGCGCACGAGCTGCGCCAGCGCCATGCCGGCCAGGGCTTCCGCGAGCGTCTGCGCCAGCATCGCGGCCGGGCTAACCGGCCCGGAGGCGCCGCCGATGACGAACGGTGTGATGAGCGTGGCCTGGCCATTGGCCGCGTAGACCCGCAGCGCATCGAGCATGGTCGCGTCGAGCACCAGCGGCGAGTTGATGTTGATGAGCGAAAGCATGCAGCAGTTGGAGGCCACGAACTCCCTGCCGAACAAGATCTCTGACATGCGGATGCAGTCCTCGGCCCGCTCGCCCGAGGTCACGGCACCCATGTACGGTTTGTCCGAATAGCGGATGTGGCCGTAGACCATGTCCAGGTGGCGCTTGGGCACGGGGATGTCGGTGGGCTCGCAGAGCGTGCCTCCGCTGTGGTGAAGCTGGGGAAGCGCCTGGGACAGCATCACGAACCGGTTGAAGTCCTCGAGCGTGGAGTACCGGCGGTCGAAGTCGAGGCCGCGCACGAAGGGCGCACCGTAGGCTGGGGCGAACACCACGCCGTCGCCGCCGATCTCGACGCTCCGCTCGGGGTTCCGCGCGTGCTGGCGAAACCGGGCGGGTGCCGACGCGGTGACGATGGACCGGCAAAGGCCGGCCGGGAAGCGGACCCGTTCGCCTTGCACCTCGGCGCCCGCAGCGCGGAAGAGCTCCAGGGACACCGGGTCGCCGCGGACATCCACGCCGACCTCCTGCAGCAGCCGGTCGGCATTGGCCTCGATCAGGGCGAGGCCTTCCTCGGAGAGGATCTCGTAGGGGGGCACGCGCCGGACGAGGAACGGCACGGGGGGCGATGCTGCGGCTTCGGAGCGCTGGGCCCGCCGCCGCGAGCGACCGGGATCGCCCGCCGCCCGCACCCCAGCAGTGCCGTCCGCCACGCCGGTGGGCTCCATCGGCTCCTCCCTGGTGGAATCGCCGCGAGATCGGGCGGCACTTCAGCAGGTGCCGGGCAGGGGTGCAATTGGTCTCCGGGTGTGGCCGCCATCCGCGGCGCCGCGAACGGTTCCCGAGGTCCGCGCCAGGTCCTACACTGTGCCGCCCCCCTCCGCCGAGGTGCCCGATGAGCGCGCACGCACCAGCAGAGACCGTCGTGGAGGCCTATCGCTTCGTCGGCGATGGCCGATTTCCTAATTCGGCCCTGCCAGCCATCGTTTATCGGCAGGCGGTTCCGACCGACGCCGATCGGGTGGAGGCCTTGCTGCGCCGCAACCGGTGGGCGCCGGCTTGGCGCGCGAGCATCGGCTTCTATCCCTTCGATCACTTTCACAGCACGGCGCACGAGCTGGTGGCGATCGTCGCGGGCGAAGCCCACGGCAGGCTGGGCGGACCGAGCGCCGCGACCGTCGTCCTGCGGGCCGGCGACGCGGTGCTGATCCCCGCAGGTGTCTGTCACTTCGGTTGCTATTCGTCTCCCGACATAGCGACGGTGGGCGCGTACCCGGCCGGTGCGCCGGCGCCGGACATGCGGCGCGGCGATCCCGCGGAGTATGCGGAAGCGGCCCGAAACGCCTCGCTGACGCCGGTACCTCCGTGCGACCCGATCCTGGGAGCGGACGGCCCGCTGACGCGCCTGTGGGCTCCGCCCTGCTGAGCGGCCGCTGGCACGCAGGCCCAGCGCTTCCCAGAGCGCAGGCGCCTGCACGCGCCTGCTAGGCCAGTCCGAAGAGCTCTCGCTCCAACGGGAATGTCGAGAGCCGTATGGAGCCTTCGTTCGTCACGAGGATCTGATCCTCCAGCTTCACGCCCTCGATGCTGTCGGCCGACGCGACGTAGCTCTCGACGGCGAGAACCATCCCTTCCTCGAGCACGTCATCGTCCTGGCTGGTGTAGTCTTCGGGCCACGGAAGGTCGGGGTTCTCGTCGCCCATGCCGATGCCGTGGGCTATGCAGCCATAGCGCCTGGCCATGTATTGCTCTGGCAGGCGATAGGCGTCGTTGGCAACGTCCCGGAAGCTGCGGCCGGCGCGGAACAGGCCGAGATTGTGCTCCAGGCACTCGGCGGCAGTGCGGTAGAGGTCGCGCTGGCGTCGATCCGGCTTTCCGGGGGGACAGAAGAACGTCCGGGAGATGTCGGCGCCATAGCCGAGGGGCCCGATGAGGCCCGTGTCGAGGGCGACGAGCTCGCCGCCCCTGACGATGCGGTGCGAGCTCTCCTGGACCCACGGGTTTGTGCGGGGCCCGGACAGCAGCAGTCTGTACTCGCCCCATTCGCCCCCGGCAGCGATGTTGGTCGCATGGAGGATGGCTAGGAGTTCGCACTCCGTGACGCCGGGGCGCAGGGCCTCTCGAATGCCATGAAGCCCGGCCTCCGCCACCGTCACGGCGTGGCTCAGGCAGCCTACTTCGTCCGCCGATTTGATGCGGTGGGCGGCAGCCATGACCGGCTCGACCGATTCCAGCACGTACCCGGTCTCGCGTAACGCTTCGTAGGCGAAGAGTCCGGGCGAATCCACGGCGATGCGGCGTTCGTTACGCCCGGTGCGCTTCCCGACGATCTCGGCGATCGCCGCCGCCCAGCGCCGCGCCATCTCTGGCGCGCGACCGGGATGTCTGTAGTGCGTGAACCCGATCGCCGGCCGCCATTCCCCAACGACATTGTTCGTCTGGCGCAGCTCGGCTGGCACGAAATTGTCCATGACCGTCGCGGGGCCATCCACCGTCACGATCGCCGTCCGGTCGGGAAGATGCATCAGGAAGATCTGGGCGGACGAGACGCCGGTTGCATAGCGGATGTAGATCGGGTTCGTCAGGACCGCTGCAGCGCAGCCTGAGGCCTTAAGCGCCGTCTGGACGCGGTCCAGGCGGTAGCTCCGCATGCGGTCCAGATCCACCATCGGCTGCTGGTCGTCGAACTGCGCGCTCAGTCGGCTCGCCATTGGCTGGTCGCCCCCTTTGTCTCTGCGTGTCAGCTTGGATCCGGCTCAGAATCCGCTGGTCAGGCTCGCCGTGGGCACAAGAACTGCGCGGCGCACGCCCTGCGGCCGGAGGACGGATGGCCTATGGGCTGGCGAAGGCGATCGGGCTCGGACGGTGCGACGAAGGGAGGGTGGGTTTCTCATGGATCGAGGTACGCATGTCCGGCGCCACGCCGTGCGAAATCGTCCGTGCGTGCGACGAAGGCCGCTAGGTCGCGCCCAGCATGGGAGGGCCGTGATCGCTCGGACGCATCGTTGACGAGGCCGGCCAGTGGCCGGACTTCGGTTTCGTAGTTGGGTACGGCAAAGTAGCCAATGCTATAGCGGTGGACGCCATGCGGCGGATTGACCCTGTGCATCGTCGACCGGAACCGTCCGCCCGACCAGCACTCCATCATGTTGCCGATGTTGACGACAAAGCAGTCGGCCAGAGGCGGCGCCTCGATCCAGCCGCGGTCCGCGGTCTGCACCTCCAGACCGCCGACCTCGCCGGGAAGCAGCACGGTCAGCGCATTGGTGTCGTGGTGCGGGCGCAGGTCGGGGAGCTTGTCCGACCGCGGCCTTGGCGGGTAGTGCAGCAGTGAGATATTGGTGAGCGGCTTTGTGAAGTGCGCCGTGAAGGTTTGCTCGTCCAACCCTATCGCCAGGGCGAAGGCGGCGAGCAGCCTATCGGAGAGCGATGTGATCGCGTTCCAGTAGGCCGCGAGCGCCGGCTGAAAGCCCGCTGGGCGAACCGGCCAGAGGTTCGGCCACAGCATGCCCCGGCTCGTCCCGATTTCGGCGTCGTCCGGGTCGATCTCGATGCCCAGGACGAACGCCTCGTAGAGCACCGTTGGCCTGCCGCCCTCGTCCTCGCTGAACCCCATCGTCGGGATGAAGCCCCGATAGCGCCCCAAAGGCCGCTTCACCGCCAGCTTCTCAGCCTCAGGCAGGGCAAAGAACGCGCGGGCCGCCGCAAGCGCACCACGGGTCACCTCGGAAGGAACACCGTGGTTGCATACATACATGAAGCCTACGGACTCGCAGGCGCGGCCTATAGCGCCGGCCGTCGCCCTGCGGACTGAGGGATCCGACGATTGCAGGGTCGATACGTCGACGACAGGAAGCGGCGCATCATGCATCACGGATCCACCTTCCCAGAGAGCCTCTTGCGAGGCGGGGACGTGGCCCTGTGTGCCGAGCCGAGTGCCAGTCGGATGAACGCGATTGTCCAAGCCGCGCCCGCCCCGGTCAAGCACTGGCAACCGCCGCGATTCAGGCGCGGCGGCAATTGGGCGCGTCCGACGCTCCTGTTCGACGCGATGGATGACGATCCGCCAGCGGCAACCTATCGGGATGCATGGTTCGGGATGTGGCGGAGGGAGCGGGATTCGAACCCGCGACACCTTGCGGTGAACACACTTTCCAGGCGTGCGCCTTAAACCACTCGGCCATCCCTCCGCAGGGCGCCCGGCGTCAGGGGCCGGACCTTAGCCCGGGCGCCACCGGGATTCCACGCCTGCGTAGGGGCGCTTCCGGGCTGCCTGCCGGGCCGCCTCAGGCTGCGCGTGGGCCCTGCGCGGCGATGTGCCAGGCGCGCTCGTGCAGGAAGAAGGCGACCGTGTTGACCAGAGGCTCGAGCAACGCGATGCCTCCTGCAATCGTCACCGATCCGGTCAGCAGATAGGCAACCGTGAAACCCACGCTGAAGTGGATCGCCGCGAAGGTGAGGGTCTTGATCAGATCGTGGCGCATCGTCGTGCCTCGAAGCAAATATTGTAATGCGACTTAGTCGCATTGTAATATAAAAAGTGCCTCCGAAAGCGTCAAGGAGGCGCGGCACGGCTTCGCCCACTGTCCGCCGGACGGGCCAACCCGGGCGTGGTCGGCGATGCGGGACAGGGCCCAATGATTCAACGAATTGAGAGCGTTGCAGCCAGCCGCGGGAGAGCGGAGGCGGGCCTGACCAGCGCTCGCCGGGTACGGTTCACCCCTCGGTTGTCCGCGTTCGGGCCGAGCTCGTCGTGTCTGCGCGGTTCGCCTAGCGGTCCTCGGCCTTGAGCGCCGCCAGGAACGCTTCCTGAGGGATCTCGACGTTGCCCACGGCGCGCATGCGCTTCTTGCCCTTCTTCTGCTTCTCGAGCAGCTTGCGCTTGCGCGTGATGTCGCCGCCATAGCACTTGGCCAGCACGTCCTTGCGCAGTGCGCTCACCGTCTCGCGCGCCACGATGCGCCCGCCGATGGCCGCCTGGATGGCGATCTTGAACATCTGGCGCGGGATCAGGTCCTTCAGCTTCAGGCACACGGCGCGGCCCCGGCTCTCCGCCCGGGCGCGATGCACCATCATGGCCAGCGCGTCCACCGGTTCGCCGTTGACCATGATGGAGACCTTCACGACGTCCCCCGGCTCGTAGCCGTCCATCTGGTAGTCGAAGCTGGCGTAGCCGCGGCTCACAGACTTCAGGCGGTCGTAGAAGTCGTAGACCACCTCGGCCAGCGGCAGGCGGTACACCACCATGGCCCGCTCGCCCAGATAGGTCAGCTCCTGCTGCACCCCGCGCTTGTCCTGGCACAGCGACAGCACCGCGCCCAGGTAGGTGTCGGGCACCAGGATCGTTGCCTTGATCCAAGGTTCCTCGATCGCCTCGATGTGCGTGGGATCGGGCATGTCGGCGGGGTTGTGCATTTCCTGCACCTCGCCGTTGCGCAGCACCACGCGGTAGACGACGCTGGGCGCCGTCGCCACGAGGTCGAGGTCGAACTCGCGCTCCAGCCGCTCCTGGATGATCTCCAGGTGCAGCAGGCCCAGGAAGCCGCACCGGAAGCCCAGGCCGAGGGCGGCCGAGGTCTCCGGCTCGTAGTGGAAGCTCGCGTCGTTCAGGCGCAGCTTGGCCAGGCTCTCGCGCAGGTTCTCGAAGTCGGCCGAATCCACCGGGTACAGGCCGCAGAACACCACGGGCTGGCTCGGCTTGAAGCCGGGCAGCGGCGTCGCCGTGGGCCGCCGGTCCTCGGTGATGG
>Ga0073934_10006577_pt1 | contig 16813 bp, 17 predicted proteins | sample LarsenN4metaG_FD_76834 | JGI IMG/M metagenome (GOLD analysis project Ga0073934, IMG submission 76834) | Hot spring sediment bacterial and archeal communities from British Columbia, Canada, to study Microbial Dark Matter (Phase II) - Larsen... ... | reverse complement strand
CAGCTCGCCGGACATGAGGACGGGCAGCCAGTACTGGCGCATGAGGTCCCCCATGGGCGTACCGGGGCCGACCCGGCAGAGCACGTCGTTGTCTTGAACGCTCAGCATTGCTCGTCCTCCTTGCCCATCGGGCGACTCTCAACCCGCTCAAGTATGGCGCCTGGGCAGGCGTTCGCATAGATGGCCCGGCAGGCGATGGGAGGCGCGGCCGAAGTTACGGCCGATTAGTCTCCCATTCCACACGCAAGAACGTGGAGCCGGTCATGTATCTTCGTTGACATTACCGATCTATCGCATGAGAATGGCGCGGGGTTGCGCAGGCCTAGCATGCCGGGCCGGCAAGCGTCGCGAAGCAGACGTTGCGGCAGGCGCGGAGACGCCGCACAGGCGCAGAGGCCGGCGGCCCCAACGTCCGCAGCATATGCCTGACTTGTTGTCCTACCTCGCCACCGTGCTCTGGGCCGCCGAACTGGCCGCTCTGGCATACGTGGTCTATCGAGGCGCCCTCGGCGTCCTGGGGCTGCGCGGCCGCAGGCCGCTTGCCCCGGGGCGGTGCGAGACCCGCTTCCTGGTGCTGCTGCCGGCGCGCAACGAGGAGAGCGTCATCGGCGAGACGGTCCGCCACCTGCAGCGGCTCGACTATCCGGCCGACCTGCGCCTGGTGTTCGTGGTTGCGGACGATTGCTCGGACGCAACCGCCTCCCAGGCCGCCGCTGCCGGCGCCCGCGTCCTGCGGAAGCCGGCGCCGGCGACGACCAAGGGCGCCGTGATCCAGTGGGCGCTTGCCCACCCGGAGGTCGCCGCGGCGGCCTGGGACGCCCTCGTGATTTTCGATGCCGACAGCCGGCCGGCGCCGAATTTCCTCAAGGCGATGGACGCGGCCATCGCCGCCGGCGAAAGGGCGGTCCAGAGCCGGTCCGAGAGCCACGGCCAGAAGGGGTGGGTGCCGACCGCTTACGCCGTCAACACGACGCAGCGCAATCGCACCTGGCACCAGGCGCGGGAGATGGCGGGGTTTAGCGCCGCCCTTACCGGCACCGGCCTCTGCTTCACGCGGGAAGTGCTGAAAGACCTCCCACCGGACACGCGCACGCTGACGGAGGACCTGGAGTACGGGGCGAAGCTGACGCTGGCGGGGATCCGCGTCCGGTACCTCCACGAGGCCGTCACCGTCATCGACCAGCCGCCGTCCTTGCGGGCGTCGGCCGGGCAGCGGCTGCGTTGGGCGCGAGGCCAGCTGCGCACCGCCCTCAGGTACGCCCCCGGCCTGCTCGCGCGCGCGGCGACCCGGCGCGACCTCTCCGCCTTCGACACGGCGCTTTACCTCTTCCTCCCGAGCGTCGTGCCGTTTCAGGCGTTCCTCGGCCTGTGCGGTCTCGCGTCGCTCTTGGCGGGAGGCGGGCGGCCGGAACCCATGGGCGGCCTGCCGGCGGTCCCCTTCCTCGCCGTCGCGGGCGTCCTCGGCTTCAGCCTGTTCCTGCCCTATCTCGGCTTGCGGGCCGAGCGCGCGCGCTACGCGTTCCGGGACTGGGTAGCGTTCTTGCTCCTCATGCTGACGTGGCTGCCCATCGCCGCGTTCGGGGCGTTCACGATGTGGGTGGAGGTCTGGAACCGGACGCCGCGGCGTCGAGCGGCGGGACCGGCTGAGGCCGCCGTGTCAGACCCCGAGCTGCTGCGGAGCGCGTGGCCCGAAGAAGCGCTCACGTCCGCGGACAGGCAGCCCCGCTAGGGGTACCGTCCCCCGGGATGTCGCGACACGTGTCTCAGAACGAAGGCGTTCGGATCGGCTGAGCCCGGTAGGCGGGGGTTTCCGGCGCGGCGTCCCGGCATGGAGCCCCGCGGTCGCACCCGCATCCTCTCCCGGCTGCCCGCCCGTCCTTCCCCTTTCACCGGAAAGGACGAAAGGAGGATTCCCCTTCCCGTCCAGGTCGCGGCGGCCGCGCCGGGAGCCAGGTTTCCTTGCCGGCCCGACGATGGCACCGCCAGAGGGACCGTCTGAGCCGCCGGATGCTTCGCTGCGGTGACGGACGCCTTTTAGGGGGCGGGATCCAGCACGGCCTCGGCGTTCTTGAGCCGGGTTACTTCGTGGTCGACCATGAGCTTGACGAGCGCTTCGAAGCGTACTTTGGGCTCCCAACCCAGCACCCGCCGGGCCTTCGAGGCGTCGCCGAGGAGGTAGTCGACCTCCGTCGGCCGTTCGAAGCCGGCTTCGTGGCGGACGTATTCGCGGTAGTCGAGGCCGACGTGCCTGAAAGCGAGGTCGAGGAACTCGCGCACGCTGTGAGCTTCGCCGGTGGCGATGACGAAGTCGTCCGGCTGCGGCTGCTGCAGCATCAGCCACATGGCCTGGACGTATTCAGGCGCGTAGCCCCAATCCCGCTTCGCCTCCAGGTTACCCAGGACTACCTCGCGCTCCAGGCCGGCCGCGATGCGGGCGGCCGCGATGGCGATCTTTCGGGTGACGAAGTTCTCGCCCCGCCGCGGCGATTCGTGATTGAAGAGGATGCCGTTGGCCACGTACATGCCGTACGCCTCCCGATAGTGCACGGGGTGTGGTGCGCGAAGACCTTGGCGATCGCGTAGGGGCTGCGCGGATGGAACGGCGTCTGCTCGTTCTGGGGCGGCTCGGCGGTGCGCCCGAACATCTCCGAGCTGCCCGCCTGGTAGAACCTGGCCTCCGGAGCCGTCCGCCGGACGCACTCGAGCAGGCGGTACGTGCCGAGGCCGGTGACGTCGAAGGTGAATTCCGGTACGTCGAAGGAGATGCGGACGTGGGACTGGGCGGCCAGGTTGTAGACTTCGTCCGGCCGGGCCCGCTCTACGAGCTTGCTCAGGGAGGCTTGGTCGCTGAGGTCGCCGTAGTGGAGGTAGAGGCGGCCGTGCTTCTCGCCTCCGAGTCCCGAACGCAGCTGATCGATGCGCGTACGGGAGACGATGCTCGACCGCCTGACGACGCCGTGGACTTCGTAGCCGTGGCCGAGGAGGAATTCGGTAAGGTAGGAGCCATCCTGGCCGGTTATGCCTGTGATCAGCGCTCGGCGTCTGGGCATGTCGTTCTTTCCGGACCGGAGTCCGACGTATAGTAGGCGCTGGGTTGTGCGGAGCGCAAACGCAGTTTCTCGCAAGCGAGGCCTGAGTTGATCGAGACCCGCCGCTTGACCGGCGCGCTCAGGACGGCGCATCCGGGGACGATGGCGGCCAACTTCTGGCGCTTTCGCTATCTCCTCTGGTACCTGGTGGTCAGGAACCTCCGTATCCAGTACAAGCAATCGATCTTCGGCTACGCGTGGGTGCTGCTGAGCCCGCTGTTCCAGCTGCTGGTCTATTCGTTCGTGTTCTCGCAGGTGCTGAACACGCCGAGCCAGGGGGGCGTGCCGTTCCTGCTCTTCCTGCTCGTGGGGCTGATACCCTGGATTTTCTTCAGCAACTCGGTGGCGGCGGCGACGGAGAGCATCAGCGGGGGCGGCGCCCTGGTGACGGTCGTGTATTTCCCGCGGGAGATCCTCACGGCCGCGTCCGTGCTCACCCGCGTCATCGACCTGGGGGCCGGCCTCTTCCTGCTCGTCCTGGTCATGCTCGTCGAGGGAGAGCCGCTGCGCTGGTCGGCGCTGTGGATGCTTCCGCTCCTCCTCGTGCAGGTGCTGTTTACGCTGGGCCTGGCGTTCCCTCTCGCGGCCCTAAACCTCTTCTTCCGCGACGTGCGCTTCCTCGTGGCCGTGGGCCTGAACCTGTGGTTCTTCGTCACGCCCGTCCTCTATCCGGTGGACATCGTCCCGGAGCGCTACCGGTTCATCTATGACCTGAACCCGATGTCGCGGCTGGTGTCCTCGTACCGGTGGGCGATGTTCACCGGGGTGGCACCGCCGGTGGAAAGCATCCTCTGGTCCATCGCCGTGTCGCTGGCCGTGCTCTACGTCGGCTACCGGCTGTTCAAGTCCATGGAGCCTGCCTTTGCCGACAACGTCTGAAGAGGTGGTGCGGCTGGAGGGCGTCAGCAAGCGCTATCGCCGCCGCGAGAGCGAGACGCTGAAGGAGTTCCTGGCCGCGGTGGCCCGCCGGAAGGCCGCGGAACCGCCGTTCTACGCGCTGCGAGATGTCAGCTTCAGCGTCCGCCGCGGCGAGACGGTTGGCATCATCGGCAGGAACGGCAGCGGCAAGACCACGGTGCTGAAGCTCATCGCCGGCGTGACGGTGCCGACCGCCGGCAAGGTGACGGTCGGCGGGCGCGTTTCGGCGCTGATCGAGCTGGGGGCGGGCTTCCATCCGGACCTCACCGGGCGCGAGAACGTGTACCTGAAGGCGTCGATCCTCGGCATGTCCAGGCGGCGGACCCGCGAGAGCTACGACGCGATCGTCGAATTCGCGGAGCTGCGCGCGTTCATGGATACGCCCGTGAAGCGCTACTCCTCGGGCATGTTCACTCGGCTCGCCTTCGCCGTGGCGGTCCACAGCCAGCCCGAGGTGTTCCTCATCGACGAGTCGCTTTCGGTGGGCGACGCCGCCTTCCGGGAGAAGTGCTACGCGAAGGTCAGGGACTTCCAGGCGGGCGGCGGCACGATCGTCCTGGTCAGCCACGACCTCCAGACGGTGGCGAGCTACTGCGACCGCGTCCTCCACCTGGAGGACGGACGCCTGCTCTTCGACGGCGACGCCGAGGAGGGCATTGCCCGCTACGCGGCCTCCCGGGAGCCTGCCGCCGCCGTCTAGCCCTCTTCAGGCAAATTGCCGCGATTTCCTCCCACGGCGGGCTTTGCCGCCCGGCAAGCGCTTCCGATAACTCTTCAGGCTGCCTGACGGACCGCGGACATTGCCCGGTCCAAAACCTAGCCCGGAGGCGCCGTGAGCCGCTTTACCCAGGTCCTGATCGGCTTCGCGCTCGTCGCGATGGCGCTCGTTTCGGCGAGCAGCGCTTTCGCCCAGCAGCCCGACGATCCCGGCAAGCCGGACGCGCGGGCGCTGGAGGAGAAGCACCAACGCATGCTGGGCCTCTTCGACGTGAAGGGCGTGGTCTTCACCGACGCGGACGAGGCCAAGGGGCGCCTGGTGGTGGGCGTGGAGAACCGGGGCCTGGCGACGGCCGTGCAGCAGCGCCTGAAGGCGTTCGGCGTCGACCCGGCGCTCGTCGACATCGTCGAGACGCCGCCGGTGGAGCAGATGGCGAGCCTGCGCGATGGCGTCCGGCCGGTGCAGGGCGGGCTCCAGATCAACTTCACGAACTACCTGTGCACGTTGGGCTTCAACGCCGTGCGCGACGGCGTCCGCGGCTTCGTGACGAACTCGCACTGCACGGCCTCGCAGGGGGGCGTGGAGGGCACCACCTACTACCAGTCGTTGGCGTCCACGGACCCGACGCCCATCGGCCGCGAGGCGGCGGACCCTTCGTATTCGAGCGGCAAGTGCCCGGCCGGGCTGAGCGGCAAGGTCTGCCGCTGGAGCGATAGCGCCTTCGTCACGGACCAGACGGGCGGCAACGCCAGCCTGGGGAGCATTGCCAAGACGGCGGGCATCGGCTCGCTGACGATTTCGGACAAGTTCACGATCGTGGGCGAAGGCAGCGCGGGGGCGGGCGTCACGGTGAACAAGGTCGGCCGGATCACGGGCTGGACGCGGGGCGTGGTGAGCAACAGCTGCGTGAACGTGGGCGTCAGCGGCACGAACATCGTGCAGCTGTGTCAGAACATGGTTACGTCCAGCTCCGTGATCGTAAGCCCGGGGGACTCGGGCTCGCCGGTGTTCACCATAGGTTCGGGGAACGACGTGACGCTGCAGGGCATCCTCTGGGGCGGCAGCACGGACGGGAAGATGCTGGTCTACAGCCCGATGGCGAACATCGAGCGCGAGCTCGGCGCCCTGACGACGACCGCCTCCTCCAGCAGCGCCAGCCCGCCGCCGCCGGCCAAGGCCTCGATCATCAGCCCCACGCCGGGCTCGACGCTCCCGGGCTCGTCGGCGACGTTCACCCGCGACGACGGCGTGGGTGTCACTGACTACTCGATCCAGGTGGGAACTAGCCTGGGCAGCGGCAACCTCCTCCACATCTACGCAGGGATGCCCAGTTCGGTGACGCTCACGAACCTCCCCACTAACGGCTCGACCATCTACGTGCGCCTCTGGTCTTACGTGAACGGCGGCTGGTTCTACAACGATTATCAATACAAGGCGGCAGGCGACTAGAACGCCGTGGTTGTGCCCATCTCCGCCGGTTGTTAGCATTCACGCTGACAACACACCTTGGAGAAGCAGTGTTTGTGGAGCCCCCCGCGCCCAGTAATCGCCTTGTCTCCGCTAATCTGACCCTTCACGGCTGCCAGAACCAGCCCCATGGCTACCACGGAATTGGCCGCTTTATCCGCGACTTAACGCATGCCCTTCTAGATGTGGATCCTTGTATCGTCTCGCGGCTAATTGTCGACCCATCCTTGCCTCTAAAGCACTTGTACTCGGACTTCGGGACCATCAAACCCTTCCATTTCCATCCGTCTAAGCAACGCACCAGGTTCAACCTCTCTTCATCAAAGGAGATATTTCATGTGCTTTCGCCGGTTGAATTAAACGTGCCCTTACGGCGCCTCGTCCCTGAACCAGTTCTTACTGGCGGGGCTCCGCTTATTGCCACGTTGTATGACCTGATTCCTTATCTGTTCCCTAGGGCATACCTATGGAACGAGGATTCACGCTATCGATACCTCGCAAGAATAAACCTCTATCGAGAGGCAGACCATGTGATAGCCATTTCTGACTCCTCCAAGCAGGATGCAATCCGTATCTTGGGTATATCTTCCGAGAATATTACATCTATTTATCCTGGAGTTTCTGATTTTTTCGCGCCACCAGCGGAATCACGCCAAGCTGTGTTGCAAACCGTCATTGCCAAACACCCCAGAATTCGCGCCAACTTTATCCTTTACGTGGGTTCTATGGATTTTAGGAGAAACATGATCGGAGCAATAGAGGCCTATTCGCTCCTGCCGGACGACCTCAAGGCTTCGTACCAATTTGTCCTAGTCTGCCACGCGAACCCTCTTGATCGTGAATACTTAATGAACGCAGCGAAAAAGTACAAGGTCGCCCATCGCGTGGTTGTTATGGACTACATCGACGATCATGCCCTAAAAGGCTTATACCAGGCTTGTTCCGTCTTCTTCTTTCCGTCCCTGTATGAAGGCTTCGGCTTGCCTGTCGTCGAGGCTATGAAGTGTGGAGCGCCAGCACTGGTAGGTGATAACAGCTCGCTGAGAGAAATCATGCAAGTCCAGCGGGCTCGATTCGACGCAACCAATGCCGAGGCAGCAGGCAGGAAGCTTACGGAAGCTCTTCGTGACGAGACCTTCAGGCGACAGCTAAGTACGTATGGAATAGTACGCGCACAGTATTTCACTTGGCGTCGCGCTGCTGAAGAAACCATCGCATGCTATCAGAAACTCGCGGACGAGGCAGCCCGCTAGGCATCAGGGGCTTGTGGCGGAAACCTTCGTCAGCTCTACGAGAAGGAAGTCTTCGCCCGAACTTGTGGTTATGTTCATCTCATAGCCTGAGGGAGTGATCCTCCTTAGAGCATCCTCCGTCGGGTACCAGACATGCTCTATGTTATGGACTAATTCAGGGTCGTAATTTGGCTTTCCAGTGTTGGGGGTGGTGATTAAGATTCGCTTTGGATTCGCTTGTGCCCATTTGGCCAACATCTCTCTCGCCTCAATAAACGACATGTGCTCGATAATTTCGCCCAACACGACTGTCTCAAAGCCCGGCAAAACCTTAATCCTGGCGTCGAGCAACACGAAGTCGATGTGAGGATAGCGAAGACTAGCATAGTGAAGTCTATCCGGCCGGATTTCTGCCCCAACTTCAGCTCTTATGTAATTAGTCGAGAATCCATTTCCCACCCCGACGTCGAGGGTACGGCCGGTTGCTCTCGCCTTCAACCAATCTAGTCGTTCCAGTTGGCGTGGGTCGCGCGTGTACACCCCATCATCGTGCTGGATTTGATCCTTAAGGCTTCTGACCACCGCCATACTATGAAGGAACGCCTTGTAATCTTCAATCCCATCATAGACCACTGGTAGGTCGCGACAGCTTTCTAGGAAGTCGCGGGTGATCGCTCCTATTTCGTCCACCAAAATGGCGCCCACTTCTTCCGCCTGCCGACTCCGGAGAGCGATTAGTGGCCTGCCGGCGAGGGCCATCGTTCGAAGCGAAGCAGATTGCTCCCCGTTGTCCTCCATAAAGGATACAATGTGGGAACAAGTCCTTAGACGTTTGATGACTTCGTCCAAGGGCATAAAGTCGTCAATTATTTGCACATTGTGATCTTGTAGTTTCTTTAGTTGCTTAAGATAAGAGGCGGACAGACGCTCTATCACCGGGTTGGCATTATTATGAGCCGCTAGAATCATGGCCGGGACATCCAATCGTTTGGCCAGGTCCACGATAAGCTCGTACCGCTTTGCCGGAAGTGCGAAACCAAAGCTCCCGAGGCGCAGCTCGCGCGGTTGCTCTGCGCCACTTTCAGAAAGCGCAGGCAAGCAAAGCGAGAGCCTGACAGCCCCGGGATAAAAGGAACGTTTTGTTGCAATGATCGCATGCCAGCGTGCATCCTCTGGAATGTTGCTTGGCGTTGTATGAGACTCCAGAACGACGATCGTTTCCGGATTGGCAGCCTTGATTTCGGTCAGAACGTCCTCTTGCCCATCATAAAAGGAAGGCTCATACTGAATTAATAGAACTTCCGTGTCAGGCGCCACCTCCTCGATGGTTGGCACGGCAGTTGCGGCCAATTTTTGGGCCAAAGTTACCGCGTAATCAGCAATACCGCATCGCCTGCCTAAAGAGCGGCAGAGAATCGTGATCTTTGTGATGGGCTGTATCTCAGTTGGCCAGGGTAATGGGTTCGAAGAGCGCAGGTGAGAATCCGAAGGGCGTTGAATGGCGGGCGCTTGATCAGCTAGAAGACGGTCCAGCTTTGATTCCATCCGAATGAGGCGCCGCCTGGTTAGGTCAAAGAGTTCAAACTGAGTATCCAGCCGAAGATCCTTGCCGAAATCCGTGAACTCCTGGACTGAGGCCGTTGTTCCCGGACGTATAGTAGAAACAGTAGGCGTCTTCGAAGTAACCAGCCGTGGCACCCACAACCAAACCTGCAGCAGCCGCTCGAGGAACGCCCTCCACCCGAGCGTCCTCCGGTATTCGCGGCCTCTCCTCCAAGCCGATGCCAGGCGCGTGATGGCTCCCATTCAGATTCCGCCTCCCTTGTAGGTTGTCAGCCCGCCAATTCGGAAGCTACCCATTGCGCGCTGGGCCTACATTAGGGCGGGCTGCCAGCTTTCCGCAAGCAGTGCGCAATCCGGCAGAGCCGCTAGACCCAGCCGAACTATGCTGGCAAGCTGGTAGAATCAGTTCAATTAGTCGTAGCCTCTGGGGTACCAAATCCTGATTCTCCGCTCGATCCGACGTTTGGAGGTAGCGCATGCCGGTAGGTAACCCGGACGGAGCCCCCGGCGTTCTCAATTCCTGCCGGGCCTGCGGCTCGTCCTCGCTTGACCTCGTCCTTTCGCTCGGAGAACAAGCGCTTTCCCACTTTGTCGAGGTCGACTCCCGGGAGCCGACGCCCCGGTTTCCGCTAAACCTCGTTGCCTGTGCGGACTGCGGGCTTGTTCAGCTGAGAGAGTCGGCACCCAAGGAGCTTCTCTACGGCGAAGACTACGGATATCGCTCCGGCATTTCAGAGATCATTCGCGCCGATTTACAGGATATCGTTGAATCATCTACTCGTTTCCGGCCTCTTAGAGAAGGGGAAGTGGTCGTAGATATCGGCTGCAACGACGGCACGTTGCTGAGCTTCTATCCCGATAGTCTGGAGCGTGCTGGCTTCGATCCGTTAACAAAGTTCCAAGCCGAGGTGACAGCCAAAGGGATCCGCTTCATCGGCGAATATTTCAACGCCGGAACCTACAAGCTTCATTTCGGATCAAGGAAGGCATCTATTGTAACCGCCATCTCAATGTTCTATGACCTCGAAGATCCTAATGAGTTCCTCGAGCACGTCCTTGAGGTCCTGGCGGATGATGGTTTATTTGTGATCCAGCAGAACTACTTGGTTTCGATGATCGAGAACAATGCCTTTGACAATATATGCCACGAACATCTGGAGTATTATTCGCTTTCAACCCTCCAAACGTTACTCCAGCGCCACGGCCTCGTGGTTTTCGATGTCGAGCAGAACGATATCAATGGAGGCAGCATCCGGACTTACATCGGCCGCGAGGGCAGGTGGAAAGTGAACGAGCGTGTCCTCCAACTGATCGGAGCCGAACCGAGCATGACGGGCAAGGAGGCTTACACGCGCTTCCGGGAGAGATGCGAACGCATTCGAGAGACGGTCGTAAGGCTGGTGTTCGATGAAGTCGCAAATGACCGGCGCGTTTTCGCTTTGGGAGCCTCTACGCGCGGGAATACGCTGCTCCAGTACTTCGGCCTCGATGCGAGCGTTATTACTGGAGCAATGGAAAGAAACCCAGAGAAGTTCGGGAAAAAGATCGCATCGGTGGGTATCCCCATTCTCCCGGAAGACGAGTGCAGGCAAATCGGGCCTGATTATATGTTGGTCCTTCCGTGGCACCTTCGACGGCAGATCGTCCAGCGAGAGAGAGGCTTTCTCGAAAGCGGGGGAAAGTTGATCTTTCCTTTGCCTCGTCCATCCGTGGTCTCTCGGCAAGGAGAGGCTTTCCTGCTTTAGCGGCGCTTACAATTGCCTCGTGGCAGCTGCCTACATGCTGGAGGGCGCGGCGGTGCGGGCGCTGGACTGGGAGCCGCGGCGGACGCTGCGCTGGGCGGCGTGGCGGCCGGACGGCGGCGCCGTCCTCGCCGTCGGCAACGGGGGGTCGGCGGTGCTCGTCCAGGGCGCGCGCCTGGAAGAGCTCTCGACGGGGACGCGCCAGAACCTGCGCGGCGCCGCCTGGTCGCCGGACGGATCGCAGGCGCTCCTCGCCGGCAACCGCGGCGCCGTCTTCCGCCTGCGGGGCGAATCGCTGGAGGACCTGGCGGCCCCGACGGCGGAGAACCTGCGCCGCGTGGCGTGGCACCCCTCCGGCGCCTACGCGCTCGTCGTCGGCAACGCCGGGACGGTGCTGCGCTACGAGGCGGCGTCCGGGTCGCTCCTGCCGCTGCCCGGCGACCGCGCCCACACGCTGCGGTCGATTGCCTTCCGCCCGGACGGCGCTTACGCGCTCGTGGGGGCGTACGCCAGCCGCTGGGCGGGCTATCCGCGCCCCCACGCGCTCTATCGCTGCGACGGCCGCTATCTGCAGGCGCTGCTCGCCTCCGACGACGAGGACGACCTGGTGGCGATCGACTTCACGGCGGGCGGACGGGCGTTGGTCTGCGGCTACGCTTGGCGGCAGGACGGCTCGTTGCTGAACAAGGCGCTCTCGTACGACGGGTCGGCGTGGACGGCGCGCGTGTGGCCGGCGGAGGGCGTCGTCCTCGGCGGGGCGTGGCGGCCGGGGTCGGAGGAGGCGGTGCTCGCCGGGGAGGGAGGCCTGCTGGAGCGCATCGACCCGGACGGCGGGAGGGAGGCGATCGCCAGCGGCACGTCGGACAACCTGGTGGGGCCGTTCTGGAAGCCGGACGGTTCGGCGGCGCTGCTGCTCCGCGGGCCGTCCGAGCGCGTGTATACGGTCTAGCCGTCCCTCATGGGTCGCGGCCGCGACGGGGGCGCCGCAGGTCACCCCCGGCGCCCCCGGCTCCCATGTCGAAGAAAGGCCGGCCGCAGGCGAAAGCCCCCTCGCGGGGCGAGGCAGGCAAGCCGCCGTCTTCGGGGGCAGTCCGGACGCGGTCCGGGGACGAAAGGCGGCCGCTAATCCCGGCTGAGGGGATAGAGTAGGATCAAGGCGGCCAGGCCCAGGACGCCGGCGGCGCCGGCGAGCCCGAACATCAACCACGCGGGGTCTTCCCAGATGTTGTCGAGGTCGGCCAGGCTGACGCCAAAGATATCGAGTAGGGGCATGACAACTCCCCGGCTTACGGCCTTCGAATTCGAAAGCGATCCTAGCAGAAAGGCAGGTTAGGAGCACCCGATGGCCGGGATCGGCGACCTCTACGTCATCGTGGACCCGGCAGCGTGCCGCGGCCGCCACCCGGTGGAGGTGGGGCGGGCGGCGCTGGCCGGCGGCGCGGCGATGCTGCAGTGGCGCGACAAGCTGCGCGACAAGGGCGAGCAGCTTGCCGACGCCCGCGCCCTCTACCAGGCCTGCGTCGAGCACGAAGCCGTCTTCATCGTCAACGACCACGCCGACCTGGCGCTGGTGCTCGCCGGGGGCGGCTCCGCCCGGCAGGGCGCCCTCGGCGTGCACGTCGGCCAGAAGGACCTGCCGATCGTGGAGGTGCGCAGGATCGTGCCGGCGCACTTCATCGTCGGCGTTTCGACGAACAACCCGGACGAGGCGGTGGAAGCCGAGCGGCGCGGGGCGTCCTACGTGGCCGTCGGCGACATCTTCGGGACGGCTACGAAGGCCGGCACGCGGCCCGCGTCGCCGCGGCGGCTGGCGGAGGTGAACGCGGCCGTGACCGTGCCCGTCTTCGGGATCGGCGGCATCGACAAGGGCAACGTCGCCGAAGTGATGGCGGCGGGCGCCGCCGGCGTGGCCGTGATCAGCGCCGTTTGCTCGGCGGATGACCCGGAGGCCGCGGCCCGGGAACTCGCGGCGGCGATAGCGGCGGCGCTGGCGGGCTGAGGCGCCCTACTCCGCGAAGCGGCCGGGGGAGAGCTGCGCCAGCTTATCAGCGGGGCGGCCGGCGAGGACGCTCTGGGCGATGAGCCGGCCGGAGAGGGGCGCCAGCAGTACGCCGTTGCGGAAGTGGCCCGTGGACACCCAGACGTTCTCCCAGCCGGGCAGCAGGCCCATGATCGGGAGGTCGTCCGGCGCGGCGGGCCGCAGGCCGGCCCAGGCGCGCCGTTGCGGCGCCGTCCTCAGGGCGGGGACCAGGGCCTCAGCGCCGGACCGGAGGCCGCGCAGCCCCGCCATCGTCGTGTGCTTGCGGAAGCCTGCCTCTTCGACGGTCGCGCCCACGTACGTCTGGCCCTCCTCCCTGGGGATGAGATAGGCGGGCCCCCAGATCATCGTCCGCAGGCCGCCGGGAGGCCCGTCCAGCGATAGCATCTGGCCGCGGACGGGGCGCACCGGCACGTGGGCGCCCAGCCTCCGGGCGAGGTCCAGGGTCCAGGGCCCGCCGGCGAGCACGAATGCGTCGGCTTCGTAGGAGTCCGTCTCGGTGCGGACCGCCCCCAGCCTGCCGCCGCGGGGGAGCAGGCGCCGCGCGCCCTCATGCTCGCGGACCGCGGCTCCCCGGCGGCGGGCCGCCTCCGCCAGCGCCTGCGTTAGGGCGCGGGCGTCCACGTATTGGGCGCCGGGCGCAAGCACGCCGGCCACTGCCTTCGGGTTCGCGGCCGGCTCGACCTCTAGAACCTCATCCGTCTTCAGCCAGTAGGCCTCCGTCTCGCGCTGCTTGCGGCGGTGGAACTCACGCAGCGCCTCGGCCTGGGCGTCGTCCAGGGCGAGGTGGAGGATGTCGATGCGGCGGTGCCTGACGTCGATACCGGTCGTGGCGAGGTCCGGCAGCAGGGAATCGTAAAGCGCCAGGCTCTCATCGCAGAGCTCGGTGAACAGCGGCGGGCGGTGTCCCTCGTCGGAAAGCGCGGCCAGCATGCCCGCGGAGGCGCCCGAGGCCTCGCCGGCGACCTCCCCGCGCTCGAGCACGGTCACGCTCGCGCCGGCCCGCGCCAGATAGTACGCGGTGGCGCAGCCGATCACTCCCCCGCCGACGATCACCACCTCAGGCATCCGCTAACCTCCTCCTACCATGCGGACCACCTCGATCCGGTCACCGTCGCGGACGACGATCTCATCGTAGCGGTCGCGGGGGATGACCTCGCCGTTATGGGCCACGGCCACCAGCTTGCGGTTGACCCCAAGCTCGTCCAGGAGCTCGGGCAGGCCCTTTTCGCGGTCGAGGCCGAAAGGCTTGCCGTTGACGGTGAGGGAGAGGGGACCGGCCGTCACGCGCCGACCGCTACCTCGTCGGGACGGGAGGCCCAGGCTTCGCGCAGGGCGGCGGCCAGTTCCTCCGCGGCCGCCTTGGGGTCAGGGGCGGCGGCGATGGCCGAGATCACGGCGACGCCGACCGCGCCCGCCTTGATGACGTCGCCCACCTTGTCCGCCGTGATGCCACCGATGGCCACCACGGGGAGAGAAGACTCCTTGTTGATCTCCTGGATCAGGGCCACGCCCGCGGGCTTGACTTCCGGCTTGGAGGCGCTCTTGAAGATGGTGCCGGCGATGACGAACTCGGCGCCGTCCGTGGTCGCCCGGCGGGCGGCGTCGCCGCTGTGGACGCTGCGGCCGATGACCGCGTACTTGCCGACCTGGGCCCTTGCGGCGCGCGTGGGCAGGCCGGCGTCGGGCAGCTGGACGCCGTCGGCGTCGACCGCCACGGCGACGTCGACGCGGTCGTTGACGAGGAAGAGGGCTTTGCCGCGGGTGACGGCCTTCAGGCGCCGGGCCAGCTCCAGGAGCTCGCCGGCCGGCATCTCACGGTCGCGGAGCTGCACCATCGTCACGCCGCCGGCGACCGCCTGCTTGACCACTTCCTCGACATCGCGGTCCTTTACGTCAGACCTGCCGACAACGAAGCAAAGCACAGGGAGCCTCAACCGGCCAATGCGAGTTGGCAGCGCCATTTCACCCCTCCGGCGCCCCGCCAGCCCGCAGCGGCCGTTCCTAGCGGACCGGCACGCCCTCCATGGGGCTGCTGGCGGAGGCGTACGCCTTCCTTTCGATCCTGCCGGCCAGAAACGCCCTCCGGCCCGCGGCAACCCCGTCCCGGAAGGCCGCGGCCATGAGCGGCGGGTCCTTCGCCCTCGCGATTGCCGTATTCACGAGCACGGCGTCGGCGCCGCTTTCCAGCGCCAGCGCTGCTTCCGAAGGCGCGCCCAGCCCGGCATCGACAACCACCGGCACGCCGGCGTTCTCGATGATGATCTGGATCTCCTCAAGGGTAAAGATACCGCGCCCGGAGCCGATGGGCGAGCCGAGCGGCATTACAGTTGCGCAGCCCAGCTCCTCCAGGCGGCGGGCGAGCACGGGATCGGCGTGGATGTAGGGCAGCACTACGAAGCCGTCCTTGACCAGCGTCTCCGCCGCCTGCAGCGTGCCGATGGGGTCGGGCAGCAGGTAGCGCGGGTCCGGGATGACTTCCAGCTTCACCCAGTTCGAGCCCGTCAGCTCCCGGGCGAGCCTGGCCGTGAACACCGCCTCCTCCGCGCTGGTGCTGCCGGCGGTGTTGGGCAGGATCGTGTACCGCTGCCAATCGATGTAGTCCAGCTCCGTGCGGGCGTTCGGGTTGTCGAGGTCGAGGCGCCGGACCGCCACGGTGACGATCTCGGCGCCGGACGCGTCCAGCGCCGCCACGCACTCCTCCGGCGAGGCGTACTTGCCGGTGCCGAGCATGAGACGGGAGCGGAAGCGCTTGCCCGCGATCACGAGGTCGTCGTTGTGGTTGTCGGTCATCGCGAAGCTCCGTGTGGTCTGCTCAAGCGGTGGTCCCGGGGGAAGGCTGGCGGCGGGCGCTGCCCGCGCGGTCGCCCTGCGGACGCCAGTAGCGGTAGAAATGATGGACAGGGCCGTGGCCGTGGCCCAACGGGAAGGCGTTTTGCAGGGCCTGCGTCACGTACGCCTTGGCGGCCATGACGGCGTTCGGCACGCTTTCGCCCTTGGCGAGTTGGGCGGCGATGGCCGACGCGAACGTGCAGCCGGTGCCGTGGGTGCTACGCGTTGGGACGCGGCCGGTCGTCAGCTCCTTGAAGTCGCGGCCGTCGAAGAGCAGGTCCGTGACCGTGTCTCCTTCGCGATGGCCGCCTTTGATGACGACGTTGGCGACGCCGAAGCTCGCGATCTCCTTCGCCGCCGCGCGGATCTCGTCCCAGTCCCGCAGCGGCCGGCCGACGAGCACTTCCGCCTCGGGGAGGTTCGGCGTGACGACGAGGGCGAGCGGCAGGAGGCGGCGCCGCAAGGCGTCGACGGCGTCGTCGCGCAGGAGCTTGTCGCCGCCCTTGGCCACCATGACGGGGTCGACGACCAGGCGCTGTACGTCCCAGCGCTTCACGCGCTCGGCGACGGCCTCGATGATGGGAGCGCCGGCGAGCATGCCGGTCTTGACGGCGTCGGCGCCGATGTCGCCCAGGACGGCGTCGATCTGCTGGGCGACGAAGGCAGGCTCCATCTCCACGAAGCCGTACACCCGCTGCGTGTCCTGGGCGGTGACGGCCGTGATGACCGACGCGCCGTAGACGCCCAGGGCTGAGAACGTCTTGAGGTCCGCCTGGATGCCGGCGCCGCCGCCGGAGTCGGACCCGGCGATCGTCAGCGCGACCGGTGCTGCTCTCGTCTCGTTCATCAGCTTGCCATCGTGGCTGGAGGCCGAAGCTTCCGTCCGGAAACGAAAGGCGCTCCTCCGTCCGAAGAGCGCCTGCGCCTACCCTCAGCTTCCCTTCGCCGGCATTGCCCGGTTCAGGTCCTGACGGTCGGTGACGGTCCTCCGGCCACCCTCTCAGCCTGGCTCCCCAAGCTCCCGTGCTCTATTCGATTTGCGTTTCAAGTCTAGGTCTGGCCCCGAAAGGGTGTCAAACGCGGGAAGCGGGACTGTTGTGGGTCAGAGATTCTGTCAGTAGCTAACGGGCCAGTGATTTTGTCAGTGGGGCGGGATCGGGATTCTGTCTATTCATGGACAGAAAGGAACCCGTCACCTTGTCCCCGAGAGAACT
>Ga0073934_10006576_pt1 | contig 16816 bp, 15 predicted proteins | sample LarsenN4metaG_FD_76834 | JGI IMG/M metagenome (GOLD analysis project Ga0073934, IMG submission 76834) | Hot spring sediment bacterial and archeal communities from British Columbia, Canada, to study Microbial Dark Matter (Phase II) - Larsen... ... | reverse complement strand
GCGCGCGTACGCTTGGGGTTGCGCCCCGCGCACAGCACCGCGTGGCCGTCCGCGGCGAGCGCCCGCGCGATGGCCGCGCCGAAGCCCGAGCTCGCCCCCGTGACCAGCGCCACGGGCCGCGCTGGCCGCCGGGTCCCGGCCTGCGCCGCCACGGCCCTAGCGCTTCTTCAGGAGGTCACGGATCTCCTCCAGCAGGACCTCGCTGCGCGGCGGCGCCGGCGGCGGAGCGGCCTCCTCCTTGCGGCGCAGGCGGTTGATCTGCTTGACGATCAGGAACACGACCCAGGCCACGATCAGGAAAGTGAGGACCTTGTTGATGAACAGACCGTAGTTGATGGTCGCGGCGCCGGCGTCCTGGGCGGCCTTGAGCGAGGCGTACTCGCCGCCGGACAGCGTGATGAACAGGTTGGCGAAGTCGATCCCGCCGGTAATCGCGCCGATGGGCGGCATGATGACGTCGTTGACCAGCGAGTTGACCACCCCCGTGAACGCGGCGCCGATGATGACGCCGACCGCCAGGTCGATGACGTTGCCGCGCGCGATGAACTCGCGAAACTCGTTGAGCGTGGACTTCATGGCCCCTCCCCTGCACCCGCCCCGCGCGGGCACCGTAGCTTCGTCCGGTCGGGGGCCCTTGTCACCCGGGTTGTGGGACCGGGTGGTCTTGCGGGGTTGTCCTTCGCGGAGCGCGGGCTGGACACCCCGTCGTCTCCTAGAAGCGGCCGGACTGGAAGTCCGTGATCGCCTGCTCGATCTCGCGCCGGGTATTCATCACGAACGGGCCATAGCCGAAGATCGGTTCGTCGATGGGTTCGCCGCTCAGCACCAGCACGGTCGAATCCTCGCCGGCCTCCAGGGCCAAGCCCTCGCCCGCTCGCTCGTAGATGGCGAGCTCGCCCCTAGCAAGCGTCTCGTGGCCGGCGGCGACCTTGCCGGCTAGGTTCAGCACGATAGCATTGTGCCCGTCCGGCACGGGCGCCGACAGGGTGCTGCCCCGCTTCAGGCGCACGTCCCATACACCCACCGGCGTGAAGGTGCGCGCCGGCCCCTTCGCCCCGCCATAGGCCCCCGCGATCACGCGCACGCGACTTCCCGCATCGTCCAGGTTCACCACCGGGATGGCAGCGTCGACGATCTCCTGGTAGCCGGGCTTCGACATCTTGTCCTTGGCCGGCAGGTTCACCCACAGCTGCACCATCTCCATGGTGCCGCCCGTGCGGGTGAACGCCTCGCCGTGCATCTCCTCGTGGATGATGCCGCGCGCGGCCGTCATCCACTGCACATCGCCCGGACCGATGCGTCCGTGGTTGCCGGCCGAATCGCGGTGTTCGACCTCGCCCTGATAGACGATGGTGACGGTCTCGAATCCGCGGTGGGGATGCTGGCCTACGCCGCGTGGCGCCGCCGCAGGCTTGAAATCGGCGGGTCCGGCATGGTCCAGCAGCAGGAAGGGGCTCACATCGGGCCCGTGAGTGTTGTACGAGAACATCGTCCGCACGGGGAACCCGTCGCCAACCCAGTGCGAGTCGCCGCTGCGGTGGACGCGCGCAATCTTTTTCATGGTCCTGCTCCTAATGTCGCCGGCCGCTCTGCCTTGGCGGTGCATGGGCCTTGCTCCCTTTCATGGATGGGATACATCATGCTGGTATTAACAGTGTGCAAGTACAGTCTCTCAGGATACCGCATCGGGCCCGCAGCCGGGATCGTGAAATGGCCAAGACCAGGGCGCCCTCGTGCCCGGTGGAGGTGACGCTGGGCGTCATCGCCGGACGCTGGAAGGTGATGATCATTCATCAGCTGCTGGCAGGTACGAGGCGATTCAACCAGCTGCACCGCGAGTTGCCGGGCATCACCCACCGCACGCTGGCCAAGCAGCTGCGCGAACTCGAGGAGTCCGGCCTCGTCGAGCGCCGCGACTTCGGCGAGATTCCGCCCCGCGTTGAGTATCGGCTTTCGGAACTGGGCCTGACGCTTCGGGACGTGCTGATGGCCATGCACGCCTGGGCCGAGACCTACGGCGGCCGCATCCCGGCCGGCAACGCGCCCGTCTAGGCCGCTTGGCGGCCGGTTGTCGCAAGCCTGGGCAGACCCTCCCTACGCCGCCATGTCGGCGGGCAGGGCATTGATGGTCTCGTCGAGCTCGAAGAAGGTGGGCTGTGCGGCGGTGGGCACGCTGCCGCGCCCGATCTCGACCGACACCTGCGCCGCGTTGCCGTGCAGGTGCGCCACCAGCGTGTCCTTGATGATGTTGTAGAAGGCGCCGTCCTCCTCGACGATGCCCTTCAGGCGCGAGGCCATCGGCCCCGCGATCCCATAGGACAGGAACACGCCGAGGAACGTGCCGGTCAGCGCGCCGCCGATCAGGGCGCCCAGCACCTCGGGAGGCTCTAGAATCGAGCCCATCGTCTTGATGACGCCCAGCACGGCGGCCACGATGCCCAGGGCGGGCAGGCTTTCGCTGATGAACTGCATCACGCGGCTGGGCGCCAGCGCCTCGTGATGGTGCTTCTCGAGCTGCTTCTCCATGTTGTCCAGAACCTGGTGGGGATCCTCCAGGTTCATGCTGATCATGCGCAGCGTGTCGCAGATGAAGGCCGTGGCGAAGTGGTCGTGCTGGATCTTGGGGAAGCGGCCGAAGAGCGCACTTTCGTGCGGCTTCTCGATGTGCTGCTCCAGCGCCATCAGGCCCTTGGTCTTGATCGTCTTGGTCAGCACGAAGAGGAGGCACAGCAGGTCGCGGTAGTCCTGCTTCTTCCACTTGGGTCCCTTCAGCAGCGACCCCAGGCTCTTCATCGTGCCGATGACGGTGCTCATGTTGTTGGCCACCACCGCCGCCGACAGGGCGGCCCCGCCGATCATCAGCCCTTCGAAGGGCAGGGCGTGCATGATCACTTCCATGTGGCCGCCCGAGGCTAGATAGCCCCCGAAGACGGTGGCGAACAGGAGGATGATGCCGACGATGACGAGCATGGCGGTGGGCCCGAACCTTGGATGCGCCTGGGCCCGGTTGCCCCGCGCGTTCGGCCCCAAGAGTGGCCCTGGGAGGCTTAAGCGTCCCTTAAGCGACGAAGTCCGGGCGAGCCGGACCTGTCGTTTAACGCGCAGAGATTGAACGAAAAGAGAAGGGCCGCGATGGGGGTCCCGATTGCTCGGCGTCGCGGCCCCAGGGAGGCGCCGGGGAGGCGCGGGGAAACTCGCAGCTAGCTGCCGATCGGGCCGCCGTCGTCCTTCGTGATCGCCAGCACGGCCGAGCGCGGCGGCATGCCGTCCGCGAAATCGGGCCAGCGCGTGGTGGGGGTCTCGTAGGTCGAGCCTTCCTCCTCGCCCGGATGTTGCACGGCCACGAAGAAGGTCGAGCCGTCCGGCGTGAAGCAGGGTCCGGTGATCTCGGCGCCGCGCGGGCCGCTGAAGAACCGCCGCGTCACCGCGCGGCCGCTGCCCTCGGTATCGCAGGCGAACACCGCGTCGGCATGGCCGGCGGCCCGAGGCGCGCCGTCGGTCGTGATCCAAAGCCGTCCCTGGCCGTCGAACGCGCAGTTGTCCGGCGCCGCCAGCCAGCCGTCCGCCGTCACACCCTCTCCATAGCGGGCGCCGTGCGCCGCGTCGGCCGGATCGCCGCCCATCAGGAACATCGTCCAGGTGCCGGCCTCCGCCGCATGGTCCGCGGCAGCGCCGGAACCGCCCGGAGGCGTGATCTCGATGACATGTCCGAAGGCATTCTCCGCCCTCGGATTGGCTGCATCGACCTGTTCCGCTGCCCGCTTCGTGTTGTTGGTCAGCAGCACATAGACCTTGCCGCTCGTCGGGTCCGTCTCCACGTCCTCGGGCCGGTCCATGGGCGTGGCACCCAGAAGATCCGCCGCCCGCCGCGCCTCGATGACGACATCGGCCTGGCTTTCGAAGCCGTTCGCCGGGTTCAGCGGCCCCACGCCGAAGGTGAGCGGCAGCCACGCGAGGGTGCCGTCCTCGTTGAACTTCGCAACGTACAGCGTGCCGGCGTCGAGCAGGCCAAGGTTCGCGCGATGGTCGCCCGAGTTGTAGGCGCCCTCCGTCACGAACTTGTAGAGGTACTCGAAGCGCTCGTCGTCGCCCGAGTAGACGACCACGCGCCCGTCCGGATTGACCACCGTGGTTGCCGCCTCGTGCTTGAAGCGGCCCAGCGCCGTACGCTTCACCGGCGTCGAGGCAGGGTCGTAGGGGTCCAGCTCGACGACCCAGCCGAAGCGGTTGGGCTCGTTGGGTTCCTTGGCGATGTCGAAGCGGGGCTCGTGGGCCGCCCACCAGCCGTACTCGGGCTCGCCCTTGATGCCGATGCGCTTGAAGTTGCGCTCCTCGGGCGTGCCCGCGGGATCGCCGGCGAAGTACTGATGGAAGTTCTCCTCGGCCGACAGCACCGTGCCCCAGGGGGTGACGCCGCCGCCGCAGTTGTTGATCGTGCCGATCACGCGCTCGCCGCTGGGGTCCGCTGCGGTCTTCAGGCGGCCGTGGCCCTTGGCCGGGCCCGATACCATGATCTCGGTCGAGCGCAGCGAGATGCGCCGGTTGTAGGCGCTGCCAGGGACGACGGCCCACTGGCCGCCCTCGCGCTTGATCTCGACGATGCTGAGGCCGTGCGCGGCCAACTCTACGCCCACGCGCTCGGCCGTCATGCCGGCGCCGATGTCGTCGGGGTTGATGCCCGGGAACATGCGCACGGGATCGGAGTACTCGTGATTGACCACCAGCAGGCCGTGGTCGGACGCGTTCGAGCCCTGGGGCAAGGGCATGTAGGCGATGAAGTCGGCGTTGTAGCCGGACAGCTTCTCCTGGCCCGCCGGGTCCAGCCCAGCGGGCTCGAAGTCGGGCGCGTCCGCCATCACCGGGTCGCCCCAGCGCAGCAGCACCTTGGCGCTGTAGCCTTCGGCCAAGTGATGCGTCTCGTCCAGGCCCTTGGCGACTTCCTTGAAGCCAAGGGTCGAGCTGCCGCCCGCGGCGCGGGCACGGTTGCCGACGCCCAGCGCGGTGCCCGCCGCCAGCGAGCCCAGGCCCGCCACGAACGAGCGCCGCGCGATGCGTGCCTCGATGATCTCGGCGAGGGTCTGGCTGGTGTTGCCGCCGTCTCGCCCGTTCTCCAACGCCGTCTTGCGGCTCATGGGTCCTCCCGACCTCTAAGGGCTTACGTGCTTGCCCCTCTATCGGCCGGGTCGATGACCCATGCGTGGTGCGCCCGTGAACCTTTCGTGACAGCAGCCGTGGGCGCAGCCCAGGCGACTTGAGCTCGCCGGCAACTCACCCGCCGACGGGCCCGCCGCCGTCGCGTGTGATGGCCAGGACCGATGGCCGGGGCGGCATTCCCTCGCTGAAGTCCGGCCACCGCGTCGAGGGCTTGGCGAACGTCGACTTGCCGCCCTCCCCAGGGTGCTGGACCGAGACGAACAAGGTGGTGCCGTCGGGCGTGAAGCAGGGCCCGGTCAGCTCCGCCCCGCGCGGCGCCGCCAGGAACCGCCGCGTCACGGCCCGGCCCGGCCCGTCGGTGTCGCAGGCATAGAGCGCATTGGCTGCCTTGGCGTGCTTCGGCTCGCCGTCGGTGGTGATCCACAGCCGACCCTGGGGATCGAAAGCGCAGTTGTCCGGGTTGGTGAGCCAGCCATCGCCGCCCATGCCCTCGCCGTAGCGCGCGCCGTGCCCAGGGTCGAACGGGTTGCCCGCCAGCAGGAACACGGTCCACGTGGCGGTCTCGGCGGCATGGTCGGCGCCTGCCCCTGGCGCTCCCGGCGGCGCGATCTCGAGGATGTGGCCCAGCTCGTTGTCGGCCCGCGGGTTGGCCGCATCGACCTCGCCCGGCTCGCGCTTGGTGTTGCCGCTCAGCATCGCGTAAACGCGGCCCGTGACGGGATCCGTCTCCACGTCCTCGGGTCGGTCCAGCTTCGTCGCGCCCATCAGGTCAGCCGCCCGGCGCGCCTCGATCACGACGTCGGCCTGGCTGGCGAAGCCGTTGTCCTCGGTCAGCGGCCCCTGACCGTGCACCAGGGGTAGCCAAGTCAGCGTGCCGTCTTCGGCGAACCGAGCGGCATAGAGCGTGCCGTCCTCCAGCAGCGTCAGATTTCTCGCGCGATCCCCCGGCTCGAACGCCGCCGCGCTCACGAACTTGTAGAGATGCTCCATGCTCTCGTCGTCGCCGCTGTAGACGACCGCACGCCCGTCCGGCGACAGCACCACGGTCGCCGCCTCGTGCTTGAAGCGGCCCAGCGCCGTGCGCTTGATGGGCATCGCATGGGGATCGTAGGGGTCGATCTCCACCACCCAGCCGAAGCGGTTGGGTTCGCTGGGCTCCATGCCCACATCGAAGCGCGGCTGGTGCGGGGCCCACCAGGCGAAGTGCGGCTTGCCCTGGATGCCCATGCGTCGATGGTTGCCCTCCTCGCGGCCCTTGGGCTGGCCCGCAAAGTACTGGTCGATGTTCTCCTCGCAGGTCAGCACCGTGCCCCAGGGCGTGACGCCGCCGCTGCAGTTGCCCAGCGTTCCGATCACGGTCTCGCCGGCCGGGTCGGCGGCAGTGCGCATGCGCTCGTGGCCCCGCGCCGGCCCGCCGATGGCCATGGGCGTGCCGCCACCGGTGATCCGCCGGTTCGACTCCCCGTCCAGGACGGCGGACCAGCCATCGGGCCCGCGAACGACCTCCACGACCGTGAGGCCGTGGGCCGCCAGCTCGATGTCCACCAGACCGGCATCCAGCTTCTTGGGCTTCTCGCGACCCAGGCCGGGGAACATCAGGCGCGGGTCGGTGTATTCGTGGTTCACCACCAGCAGCCCGCGGTCCGACGTGCCCGAACCGTAGGGCAGCGGAAGGAACGCCAGAAAGTCGCAGTTGAAGCCGACCTGCTCCTCCTGCTGCAGCGCGGTCTGCAGGGACGGGTCGAAGGCCGGGGTCCAGGGACGGATCGGGTCGCCCCAGCGCAGCAGGACCTTGGCGGTGTAGCCCTCGGCCACGTGATGCGTCTCGTCCAGCACGCGGCCCACCTCGGGGAAGGTCAGCGTCGAGGACGCGCTGCTGCGTCCGGGCACGCCAAGCCCCGCAGCCAGGCCGGCCAGCCCGCCCAGCACCCCGCGGCGGGCGAGGCGCAGGGCAACCAGCTCGCCCAGCGTGCGTCCCGCCCCTGCCATGCGGCTCAGTCCTTGCGGCGCAGCCGGGCGATCAGGCTGGACGTGTCCCAGCGCCGCCCGCCCAGCGCCTGGACCTCGGCATAGAACTGGTCGACTAGCGCCGTCACCGGCAGGAAGGCGCCATTGCGCTTGGACTCGGCCAGGCAGATGCCCAGATCCTTGCGCATCCAGTCCACCGCGAAGCCGAAGTCGAACTTGTCCTGCAGCATGGTCTTGCCGCGATTCTCCATCTGCCAGGACTGCGCCGCCCCCTTCGAGATGACATCCAGCACCAACTCGCCATCCAGCCCTGCGCGCTGGGCGAAGTTGATGCCCTCGGCCAAGCCCTGCACCAGGCCGGCGATGCAGATTTGGTTGACCATCTTGGTCAGCTGCCCCGCCCCCACCGGGCCCATCAGCGTCACCGCGCGGCCATAGCAATCCATCACCGGCTTGGCCGTGTCGAAGGGGCCCTGCTCGCCGCCGACCATGACGGTCAGCTTGCCGTTCTCGGCCCCCGCCTGGCCGCCCGAGACCGGCGCATCGAGGAAGTGCAGGCCCTTCGCCCTGGCCTCGGCGGCCAGTTCGCGCGCGACCTCGGCCGATGCGGTCGTGTGGTCAACGAAGATGGCACCTTTGGTCATGCCGGCGAAGGCGCCGTCAGCGCCCAGCGTCACCGCCCGAACGTCGGCGTCGGCGCCGACGCACGAGAACACGATGGCGGCGCCCGCCGCCGCCCCGGCCGGCGTCTCGGCCGCCTTGCCCTTGTGCTGGGCGACCCAGGCGTCGGCGCGCTTGCGGTTGCGGTTGTAGACCGTGACCTCGTGCCCCTTGGCCGCCAGGTGCCCGGCCATCGGATAGCCCATGACGCCCATGCCGATGAACGCAACCTTCAACGCCGTCCTCCCTTCGCTGCGGGCCGGCATCCTAGCCGCCGCCGATGGCCTCCGCGACCGCCGATCGCGCCGCGGCCGCCAGCCCCTCCAGCGTCTCGCCCGCCACGACGCGCGGCACCTTGTTCTGCCCTCCCAGCCTGCCGCGGCCCCGCATCCAGGCGGCGAAGAAGCCGCGCGGCACGGTCAGCACGCGGGGCGGGCCCATACCCGCGTCGCCCGCGCGGTGGGCTGCATAGTCCTCGTTGCGGCGGGTCAGCGCCGCGTCCAGGACGGCTGCAAGCCTTGGGAGCTCACCCGGCGCGACCGCCGGATCCAGCTCGATCACGAACAGGTGATGCCCCGGGGCGCCGCGCCCTTCCACGTGGACCGCGCCAACGCTGAAGTCGGAGGCGTTGCTTCCAATGGCGGCGGCGGCCTCGGCCACCGCGCCGTCCAGCTCCTCGCCGATCAGGTGCTCGCCGAAGGCGGACAGCATGGTACTGGTCCGCCCCGTCACCACGATGCGTGGCGGGTCGCGCGACACCAGCCGGACCGTGTCGCCCAGCAGATAGGCCCACAGCCCCGCGTTGGTCGACAGGGCCAGCGCATAGTCCTGGCCAGCCTCGGCATCGGCAACCCAGTGACGCGCCGGGCTGGCCGCCTCGAGCTCCTCCACCGGCACGAACTCCAGGAACAGCCCGGTGTCCAGCAGCAGGCGCATCCCTTCCCCCGGCCCGCGGTCGGCCACCGCCACGAAGCCCTCGCTGGCCGGATAGACCTCGCGCGTCTCCGCCCGGCTGCCCGCCAGCAGCGCATCGAAGCGCGTCCGGTAGGGCTGGAAGCCCACGCCGCCATGCACCACCAGCTCAAGGTCGGGAAACCACGAGGCAAGCCGCGCGGGCCGGGATGGGTGCAAGGCCGCCAGCCGCTCGAACAGCACCAGCAGCCAGCTCGGCGTGCCGCTGATCGAGCGCACGCCGGCCGGCGTTTCGCGCGCCAGGCGCTCCACCTTGCGGTCCCAGTCGGCTTCCAGCGCCAGATCGGGCGGAGGGAAGTAGCGGCTTCGCGCCCAGCGCGGCACCGTGGCCGCCGCGATGCCGCTCAGGTCGCCCGAGCGTACCCCCGGCGCCCGCTCAACCAGGTTCGTGCTGCCGCCCAGCACCAGGCTGGGCCCGGCGAAGACGCGGCTGCCCGGCCGGGCCGCCAAGTGCCACGCCAGGACGTCCAGCGCCGCGCGGCGGTTGGACCGCATCATGGCCGGCGAGACCGGGATCCACTTCGTGGTGCCCGACGACGTGCCCGAGCTGACAGCCAGCCAGGGGATCGGCCCCGGCCACGCGACCCCGTCCAGCACCGGAAAGGCGGGCTCGAGCCATGTGCGCCAGAAGTCCTCATAGCGGGTCAACGGCACGCGCGCCCGGAAGCCTGCCACGTCGCGGATGGCGCCGAACCCGTGCGCCCGGCCGAAGCGCGTCGCCGCCGCCCGGCGCACCAGGCCCGCCAGCGTGCGCTCCTGCACCGTGGCCGCCTTCTGCCGGGCGAGACGCGCCCGCCGCGCCGCGGCGTACAGACGCAGCGCAGGCGTGCCGTCCAACATGGGCGGGCCTAGCCCTTGCGCTCGAAGATGTGGGAGAGGAACGCGCCCAGGTCGCGGTTCGACTGTGCCCGCACCGCCGGGTCGGCGCCGATCATGTAGGGCTTGTCCTTGATGCACAGGAACAGGCTGATGCGCCGCGTGATGGGGCCGGTCATGGCAAGGCGCGTGCGTTCGTCGCGCACGGTGCCGTCCTTCTCGACGACGAAGCGGCACGGGTTCAACAGCCGCCCGATGGGGCGCAGCCCGAATGCTCCGTCCCACTGGTGCACCGCCTCGGGGTAGCTGATGATCCGCACCTCGCTGCCGCCCCGCCGGAAGTCCTCGGCCACCGCGGCGCAGCGCGCCGGATCGATCAGCTCGTCCTTCTCGCCATACAGCATCAGGAGCGGAGCGCCCGTGGTGCGCACGTCCTCGAAACGCGCGATGCAGGGCGCGTAGTACGCCACGTGACCGGCGAAGCGCAGGCCGCCGGGCGACAGCCGCTCGGCGATGCCGGCAGAGAGCGCATACATGGTCGACATGCCGCCGTAGCTGAATCCCACCAGTACGACGCGCGCGGGGTCGATCTCGGGCCGCTGCGCCAGGAACGCGAGCGCCGCGTAGGCGTCCGCCAGCACCATCGACTCGGTGATGTTCAACAGCCTCTCGGTGAAGCCCGTGCCCTTCTCGCGGCGCGCGGCGAAGCTGTCGATGGCCAGGGCCGCGATCCCCATCGCGGCGAGCTGCGGCCCATAGGTCAGCTCGCGCGCCGACAGCACGCCGCCCGAGCCGTGCAGCATCACGACTGCCGGCACCGAGCGCGGCGGCAGCCCCGACGAACCCGGCGGCAGGTACAGTCGGCCCACAGCCGTGGCCGGCTCGGCCTTGCCGATGCTGACTGGCGTGAACGGACTGCTCGAGGGGAAGCGCACGTCGGTGGCCTCCACCCCGCTCGTCTCCTCCGGTGCGGGCCAGGGGTCGCGCATGGTCCAGTCTCCCCGGGCCGCAGTGGCGGCCAGGACCGTCAGGATCAGGCCGGCCGCGGCGGCAAGCCGCGCCACGGCGCTGGGTCGCATGATGGCGTCGTCCGGCACGGATGTCTCCCGCCCCGCCCGCCAGGGGCGGGGGCCTGTGGCTTCCCGGATGCAGATAGGGTGCCCGGCGCCGCGGCGCCAGCGGCAGGAACGCTAGGCGTGCGCCCAGGCGGGCGTGCGCGAAGCCAGGCGCAGGGCGCGCCGCCCGCCGCGCACCCGCTCGTCGGCCAGACGATCGGCGATGGCCAGCGGCGTCGTGCCCTCGGCGTCGGCCAGGGACAGCACGCGCTGGGTGCGCGTGCCGATGTCGGCGATGCGCCGCATCGCCTGCTCGCGCTCGTAGCCGTGGTGATCGAGCTCGGCTGCCGCGTTCACCAGTCCACCGGCATTGGCCAGGTAGTCGGGCACATAGAGGACACCGCGCGCATGAAGGGCCTGGGCGATCTCCGGTCCGGCCATCACGGCGTCGGCGCTGCCGCACACGATGCCCGCGCCGACCTCGGGCGCGGTGCGGGCGTCCAGCGTGCCCGCACCGGCGCATGGGGCGAAGACGTCGGCCCGCACGCGATGGATGTCGTGGGGCGAGGCCGCGGCGGCGCCGAAGGCGCCCACGGCGCGGCCGAGCGCCTCCTCGTCGCGGTCGGCCACGACCAAGCGGGCCCCGTCGCGGTGCAGCAGGGCGGCGAGCGCATAGCCCACGCGCCCCACGCCCTGGATGGCCACGTCCAGGTCCTTCAGGTCCTGGCGGCCCAGCCTGTGGCGCACGGCGGCGCCCACGGCCAGGTAAACGCCGTAGGCGGTGGCCAGCGATGGATCGCCGCCGCCGCCCGGCGAGGCGCCTACGACGAACGGCGTCTCCATCGCGGCGAAATCCAGATCGTGCGGCGTCGCGCCCTGATCGCAGGTCGCGATGAAGGATCCGGTCAGGCGGTCCACGGCGCGGCCCAGCGCGCGGAACAGCGCGGGCGACTTCACGGTGCGCGGGCTGCCGATCACGACGATGGCGCCCCCTCCCAGGCTCAGGCCGGCCAGGGCGGCGCGGCGCGTGGCGTTGCGCGCGATGCGCAGGGCCTCGCCCACCGCCTCGCCCGCCGTGCGGTGCGCGACGACGCGCACGCCGCCCAGGGCAGGCCCCAGCGATAGGTCATGCAGGGCGACGACCGCGTTCAGCCCGCTGGACGCATCGCGGCAGCGCACCACGCGCTCGTGCCGGTCGAAATCGCGGGCCAGCGCCACGCCGGACGTCTCGGTGGTTTCCTCCAGGCGCAGGCCGAGCGCTGCGCGCCTTGCCTGGGGGCGATCCGCCAGCGATAGACCGACTTCGGCCACGGCCCTGCTCCTTCTGGGCTGCCTTGCGCGTCCCGCCGACGGCGGGCACATCACGGCGTCGTCTCCCGCTTCCGGCCTTGCGGCCGCAACGCGGCGGGGCTTTTGCGATGGGCTCGGCCCTTAACCATGGAGGATGGCTGCCCCTTCTTAACAACGCCTTGCCAGCGCCCGGCGGCCTCCTGCACTCTGGCAGGCGCGGGCCGGGACTCGCCCGCAGCATTCCCTTAACCATGAGCAAGTCACATGCCAGCTCTGCGCGAGGCGATCTCTCCCGGCGTTCTGGACGCGCTGCGCGCCATCGTCGGCGACCGCATGTCCACGGCCGCGGCCGTGCGCGAGCAGCATGGCAGGGGCGAGTCGTACCACCGGACCCAGGCGCCGGATGCCGTCGTGTTCCCAGGTTCCATCGACGAGGTCGCGCGCATCGTGCGCGTGTGCGCCGCACACCGCGTCCCGGTGATCCCTTTCGGGACGGGGACTGGTCTCGAAGGTGGCACGGTTGCCCTGAAAGGCGGCATCTCCATCGACATGACCGGCCTCAACCGCATCGTCGCGGTCCGGCCCGAGGACATGAACGCCACGGTGCAGGCGGGCGTCACGCGCAAGGCGCTGAACGCTCACATCCGCGACACGGGCCTCTTCTTCCCCATCGATCCCGGCGCCGACGCCTCGCTGGGCGGCATGGCGGCGACGCGCGCATCGGGCACCAACGCGGTGCGCTACGGCACCATGCGCGAGAACGTGCTGGGGCTCACCGTGGTGACCGCCGACGGCCGCGTCGTCAAGACCGGCGGCCAGGCGCGGAAATCGGCCGCAGGCTACGACCTGACGCGTCTGTTCGTGGGCAGCGAGGGCACCCTGGGCGTCATCTGCGAGGTGACGGTCCGCCTGTACGGCATCCCTGAGGCCATGAGCGCCGCGGTCTGCGCCTTCCCCACCGTTGGCGACGCCACCAACGCGGTGATCCTCACCATCCAGAGCGGCATCCCCGTCGCGCGCATCGAGTTGCTGGACGATGTCATGGTCGACGCCATCAACCGCCACTCCAAGCTCGACTATCCGGTGACGCCGATGCTGTTCTACGAGTTCCACGGCAGCAAGGCCTCGGTCGTCGAGCAGGCCGAGCAGGCCCAGGCCATCGCCAAGGACCACGGCGGCGCCGACTTCCGCTGGGCGGTGCAGGAAGAGGAGCGCGCCCGCCTCTGGCAGGCGCGCCACAACGCCTACTACGCCTCCCTCGCGCTGCGTCCCGGCGTGAAGGGCTGGTCCACCGACGTGTGCGTGCCGATCTCCAAGCTGGCCGAGTGCATCGTCGCCACAAAGCGGGATCTGCAGGCCTCGACCGTCATCGCCCCCATTGTCGGCCACGTCGGCGACGGCAACTTCCACCTGTGCTTCGTCGTCGATCCGGACGACCCGGCCGAGATGGCCGAGGCCCACCGCATCAACGACAGGATGGTGAAGCGTGCGCTCGCGCTGGGTGGCACATGCACCGGCGAGCACGGCATCGGCTACGGCAAGATCGACCTGCTGCGGGCCGAACACGGCGACGCCGTCGACCTCATGCGCACCGTGAAGAAGGCGCTAGACCCCGACAACATCATGAACCCGGGGAAGGTCCTGCTCGTCTAGCACCCGCTCGCGGCCTTCTCGGCATGGGGAGGCGGGCGCGACGCGCCGATCCGCGCTACCATCACGCATGGCCCTGACGCCGCAGACCTGGGAAGCCGAACGCTATGCGCGCAATGCGCGCTTCGTGAGCGATCTGGGCGTCCCGCTGATCGACCTGCTGGCGCCCAAGGCCGGCGAGCGCATTCTCGATCTGGGCTGCGGCGACGGCGCGCTGACCGAGAAGCTGGCCGCGACCGGCGCCAAGGTGGTGGGCGTGGACGCCGGGCCCGATATGGTTGCCGCCGCCTGCGCCCGGGGGCTCGATGCGCGTGTGGCGGACGCCCAAGCGCTCGCGTTCGACCGCGCGTTCGACGGCGTCTTCTCCAACGCGGCCCTGCACTGGATGAAGCGCCCGGACGCCGTGCTGGCGGGCGTGGCCCGCGCGCTCCGGCCAGGCGGGCGCTTCGTGGCGGAGATGGGCGGCTGCGGCAACGTGAGCGCGATTGTCGAGGGCGTGACTGCCGCCCTGACCGCGCACGGGGTGGACGCCGCCGTCCTCAACCCCTGGTACTTCCCCTCCGATGCCGAGTACGGGGCGAAGCTGCGCGCCCACGGCTTCGTGGTGGACGACATCCGGCTGTTCCCGCGCACCACGCCCCTGCCCGGCCGCCTTGGCGACTGGCTCGACACCTTCGGCGAGGTGTTCATGAGAGTCGTGCCGGTGGACGAGCGGGCCGCCTTCAAGGATGCGGTCGAGGCCCGCGCAGCCGCGCGCCTGCGCCTGTCCGACGGCACCTGGACCGCCGACTACGTGCGGCTCCGCTTCGTGGCGCGCCTGGCGGCTTAAGGCCCGCGCCCGGGATGCGCGCTGCCGGTCTCCTTGCCGCGGCCATTGCGCTCGCTTCCTGGGCGACCCCTGCCCGTGCCGAGTATGTGGACCTGGAACTGGTGCTGGCGGTGGACGTCTCCTCCAGTGTGAATGGCGAAGAGTTCGCCCTGCAGATGGACGGGCTGGCCCGTGCGTTCCGCAACCCGCTGCTGCTGCGCGCGCTGGAGGCGGCGGGCGGCGGCGGCATCGCGGTGGCCCTCGTGCAGTGGGCGGGACCCGAGAGTCAGGCGCTGGCCTTCGATTTCCAGCGCGTCGATAGCCCGGGCTCGGCCCAGCGGGTGGCCGCGCTCATCGAGCAGACGCCGCGCCTGTTCGACTCCGGCGGCACCTCGATCAGCGGCGCCATCGACTTCGCAATGCTGCTGTTCGCCGCCAACCTATTCGACGGGCGCCGCCATACGATCGACATTTCGGGCGACGGCCGGAACAACCACGGACGCCAAGTGGCGGTGGCGCGCGACGAGGCGCTGGCCCAGGGGGTCACCATCAACGGCCTCGCCATCCTGAACGAGGAACCCAACCTGGACCTGCACTACTCGCGCTCGGTCATCGGCGGGCCGGACTGCTTCGTGATGACGGCCGACGACTACACCGACTTCCAGGATGCCATCCTCATCAAGCTGGTGCGCGAGATCAGCGGCAGCATTGTCTCGCGCCTTCCGTGATCCGCCCGCCGCGCCCGTGCGTAGGAGGGGCTGCATAACGCTCACGCCCAGGGAGGCTTCCATGACGACCAAGGGGTTCCTCGCCGCCGTGCTGCTGGCCGGTGCGCTGGGCCTAAGTGCCTGTGCCGAGATGAAATCCGAGCCCGCCAAGGAGGCGACGCTTTACGAGCGCCTGGGCGGTCAGGACGCCATCGTGGCCGTGGTGGACGATTTCGTGGCCAACGTGGCGGCCGACGAGCGGATCAACTTCATGTTCGCCGACGCCGACATCCCGCACCTGAAGGCCATGCTGGTCGAGCAGGTGTGCGCCGGCACCGGTGGCCCATGCACCTACACCGGCAAGGACATGAAGACCGCCCACGCCGGCATGGGCATCACCGACGCGCACTTCAACGCGATGGGCGAGGACATGCTGAAGACGCTGGACAAGTTCGGCGTGCCCGAGCGCGAGAAGGGCGAGCTCATGGCGTTGCTGGGCTCCATGCACGGCGACATCGTCGGCCAGTAGCGGTTCCGGACTTCCGGTCACGCTCGCGTGACCGGCACTTGGGGCTTCGGCGTCGTGGGGCGCCGAAGCCCCTACTTTTCGTCCTATTGAACCCTGGGACCGCCTGGACCATTTTGGAACGAGAAGCCCGGCCGCGGCGCCGGACGCCAGAGGTGTGCCCATGTTCATCCAGACCGAAGCGACCGCCAACCCCTCCACCATGAAGTTCCTGCCCGGCCGCACCGTGCTGGAACAGGGGACCGTCGAGTACGGCAGCGCCGAAGAGGCACGCCGCTCGCCGCTGGCGAGCCGGCTGTTCGGCGTGGAGAACGTGACCCGCGTGGCCTTCGGGCCGGACTACGTCAGCGTGTCCAAGGCCGAGCCCGTCGACTGGCAGTTCCTGAAGCCCGCCATCCTGGGCGTAATCATGGAGCACTTCGTCGCGGGACGGCCCGTGGTGGGCGACCCCGATGCGCCGCTCGAGGATGCACTGACCCAGTCCGTGCGCGACCTGATAGAAACCCGCATCCGCCCTGCCATCACGCAGAGCGGCGGCACGATTGCGCTCCGCGAGGTGGTGGACGGCATCGCTTCGGTCGAGATGGGCGGCCCGCCCGCGGCCAACCAGACCTTCCGCAACGGCATCGAGAACATGATCCGGCACTATGTGCCCGAGGTCGCCGAAGTGCGCTTCGTCGCCAAGGTGCGCGACGCCGCCGACATCGCGGGCAAGCCCGGCCTCGCCACGCCCGAGGGCATCGCGATCCAGACCCTGCTGGACGAGGAGATCAACCCCTCGGTCGCCGGCCACGGCGGCTACGTGTCGCTGGTCGACGTGAAGGACGCCCGCGCCTATATCCGGCTGGAGGGCGGTTGCCAGGGCTGCGGCATGGCCGACGTGACGCTGCGCCAGGGCATCGAGGTCGCCATCCTCGACCGCGTGCCCACCATCAAGGAGGTGGTGGACGTCACCGCTCACGCCGAGGGCGCCAACCCCTACTACGAGGCGCGCGCCTAGGCGCTCTTCTGCTGCGCCTGCTCGGCGGCTTCCAGGGCGCCGTTGGCCTCCAGCCAGCGTTCCTCGGCCTGGGCCAATGAACGGGCCGCCGCGGCCTGGCGGCGCATTAGGTCGGCCAGCTTCGCCTTGTCGTCTCCGTAGGTGGCCGGATCGGCGAGCTGGGCCTCCAGGGCCCTCTTCGCCTTGCCTGCCTTGTCCACCGCCTGCTCG
>Ga0073934_10006575_pt1 | contig 16818 bp, 10 predicted proteins | sample LarsenN4metaG_FD_76834 | JGI IMG/M metagenome (GOLD analysis project Ga0073934, IMG submission 76834) | Hot spring sediment bacterial and archeal communities from British Columbia, Canada, to study Microbial Dark Matter (Phase II) - Larsen... ... | reverse complement strand
GTCCCTCTTGTCGAAGTTGGACAGTGCCGCGAAATATTCAGCAAAATTCCTACGCCCACAGAGCAGGCCATCAAGGAAGAACCCCCGTAGCTGATAAAGGGGAGGGGAAGACCTTTGGTGGGAAGAAGACCGGTGACGACGCCTAGATTGATCACCAACTGCGTTCCGATCAACAGCGTAATTCCGGTGGCCACCAGTGTACCGAACAGATCTGGCCCGTGCAACGCGATGAGCATCCCCCGCCAAATTAAAATAGCGAAGAGGCTCAGAATGAGTAAACTTCCCAACAAGCCCAGCTCTTCCCCTATCGTCGCAAAAATAAAATCCGCGTAGGGCTCTGGGAGATAAAACAGTTTCTGATACCCCTGACCCAGACCCATCCCATCGATACCCCCGTTCCCCAGAGCGATCAAGGACTGGATGAGCTGATACCCCGAATTCCTGGGATCCTTCCAGGGATCCAGAAAGGCCAGCAGACGCTCCCGTTGATAAGGAACCTGCCAGATGAGAAATCCCAACACCGGAATAGCCACCACAAACAAGCTTAATAGATACCGCACAGGGACCCCGGCGACGAAGAATAAACCCAGAATGACTATGACCAGATTGACGCTCGTCCCCAGATCCGGTTGTTTAAAAATCAGTAAGAAAAAGAAACCTAAAATGAGTAAACCTGGGAGAAAAGTTTTAGAAAAGTCTGTAATTTTGTCCTGCTTTTTGCTCAGGGCGTGGGAAAAGTAAATAATCAGGGCCAGCTTGACGAGCTCAGAGGGTTGAAAAGTAAGGGGGCCCAGGCTTAACCAACGCCTGGCATTATTAAATGCAACCCCTAGTTTCGAGAACGAAGTCAGCAACAATAAAACCAGGGACAGGAGGAGCAAGGGATAAGCTAACCAGCGTAAGGAACGGTAAGGAATATAGATAAAAAGCCACAGGCCGAGTAGGCTAAACCCCAGAATAAGGAGGTGTTTTTCTAAAAAAAGGTACGGGCTTTTTCCCTCAAATTTGCCGGTCACGTAGACGGCGCTCGTGCTATAGACCATGAGGATTCCGATCCCCATGAGTAGGAGCACCGTAATCAACAGGATGCCGTCTATTTTCCGTGGTTTGTCATCTTTGGGCCGGGGTCCGGGGTCCGTCGTTTTCTGTCCGTTGGGCATGGCCTGTGGTCCACCGTCCTCTGATCGTTGTTTTTTGTCCGGGGTCCGTCGTTTAGCTTACAAGGCACGCAATTCGTCGCAGCTATAAACGACGGACCACGAGCATCTATTACCTCAGTTTTAAGGTTGCCAGGCTTAATAAGGCCAGTACGATGGCTATGATCCAGAACCGGACGATGATCTTAGGTTCCGCCCAGCCTAGCAGCTCGAAGTGATGGTGCAGGGGAGCCATTCGGAAGACCCTTTTCTTGGTTAATTTAAATGAAGCGACCTGAATGATCACAGACAGGGCTTCGACCACGAAAAGGCCGCAAATGATCGTCAAGAGCAGTTCATGCTTCGTTAAGACGGCGATGGTGCCTAAGGCCCCCCCTAAGGCCAGGGAACCCACATCTCCCATGAAGATCTGGGCGGGGTAGGTATTAAACCAAAGGAAACCTAACCCGGCGCCAAACATCGCCCCACAAAACACGGCCAGCTCTCCAGCGCCCCGGACATGCCAGATATTTAAATAGTCGGCTGTAATGGCATTTCCGGATAAATAGGAGAGGGCCCCGTAGGTTAAAACGGCGACCAGGATCGGGCCGATGGCCAATCCGTCCAGGCCATCGGTCAAATTGACCGCGTTGGAGGTGCTGACGATCACCAACATGACAAAGGCGATGTAGAAAATCCCCAAATCCGGTTGAATATCTTTAAAGAAGGGGATGGTCAGCGTGGTGGAGAAAGCCCCATCGGCCCTCATGTAGAGATAAACTCCAATTGCAAGAGCTACGAGGACCTGGGCGCTGAATTTATACCTGGCTTTAAGCCCCAGGGAGCGTTTTTTAATGACCTTCAGGTAATCATCCACAAAACCGATCACCCCATAGCTGAGGAGAGAAATCAGAGCGATCCAGATGTGGGGGTTGGTTAAATCGGCCCAAAGCAAGGTGGGAAAGATGACCGCGGTGAGGATCAAGATGCCTCCCATGGTGGGGGTGCCGGATTTCTTAAAATGGGAGGAGGGTCCTTCTGTTCGGATATACTGGCCGATCTGATATTCTTTTAATTTTCTAATGATCCAGGGTCCCAGAACCAAGCTCAAAATGAGGGCTGTCAGCGTTACGGAGAGGGATCGAAAGGTAATATATTTAAGGATTCTCAAAAATGAGAGGGGTTCATAAATATGAAAAGGGTAAAGGAAATAATATAACATGTCTCCAGTTCATGGCCCATGGCTCATAGTTGTCCGTCTCCTGGGCGTTGCCACCTTTAACCTACGAGCTCCGAGCACAGAATATCAGCGACCGACCCGGTCGTTCCTACCACTCTACTACTCCATTATAAACTACTTCACGACAAACTGCCAACTCTCAAACCTTAAACTGCAAGTTATGTCCTACCTGGCTACAACTCCAGTACACGGTTTACCTAACCTCGAAAGGACCGTTTTGCCTTCCCCCAACTCCCCTCCCCCACCGCGTGGGAGAGGGGCCGGGGGTGAGGGAGGAGCTTAAAAGTTACGTAAGACTAAGTGAACAAAGTACTAGCTTAGAAATTGTAAGCCATTGCGATGAACCAGGAGCTCGGAGAGAAACCTTTCAAAACCTCTGAAAAGTTTAACGGATCGCTAATCCTTGAACGATCTTCTCCATATGCATTCCCCGAGAACCTTTGATCAGGACCGTATCCCCTTCCTTTAACTCCTGTCGGAGGTTTTCGATAATGGGCTCGTGGGAGTCCGCCGAGAAGATACGATGCGCTGCCATTCCCTTTTCAAGGGCTCCGAGGGCGATAAACTTAGAATAAGGGCCCAGAACCCATAACAGGTCGATGCCCAGATCTGCGACGACTTCTCCCACCCCTTTATGCGCCATCTCGCTCCAGCTTCCCAGCTCCAGCATATCTCCCAGTACGGCAATTCTTCGCCCGGTTCCGGAGATCTCTTTGAGGGTTTTCAGAGCCATTTTCATGGAGTTGGGGTTGGCATTATAGGCATCATTTAGAATCAGGACCCCTTTGTAAAAGAGTTTTTCCATGCGCATGGGAGCGGGTTGAAAACTTTCCAGCCCCTTTTTAATTTCTGAAGGGCCCAGGCCGAGGGCGTAGGTCGCAGCGGCAGCGGCCAGGGCATTATAAATGTTGTGGTAGCCCATGACGGGGAGAGATATGGGACATTTTCCCCCGTTGATTCGAAGGGTAAAGGTGTAGGTCTTCTCTTCAGAGAGTTCTATTTCCGAAGCCGAGACATGGGCCTCCCAGTTGATCCCGAAGGTAATCAACTTGCAGCGAACCTCCTGAACCATGGAAGGAAAGAAAGTATCATCGGCATTAAGAACCGCAATCCCTGACAGGGGGAGGGCCTGGACCAATTCCATCTTGGCTTTCATGACCGCTGTGAGGGAATCAAAAAACTCCAGGTGAGCTCCGCCCACGTTGGTGATGACCCCCACGTCCGGCTCAGCGATCTCGGCCAGGCGTTTGATCTCCCCGGCTCGACTCATGCCCATCTCTAAAACGCCGGTGCCGTGGGAATCGGTTAGGGTTAGGAGAGATAAAGGGAGCCCGATCAAATTGTTTAGATTGCCTTGAGATTTTAGCGTTACGTAGCGCTGGCTCAAGATGGAGGCAATCATTTCCTTGACGGTGGTCTTTCCGTTGCTCCCCGTGACGCCGATCAGCGGGATATGACGGTACTTCCTGCGGTGAAAATGCGCCAGGTCTTGGAGGGCCTGCAAGGTATCCTCCACCTGAACCACGAAGAAATCCAGCGCAGGCGCGTTAGCTAGCAACTTATCCAGGGCATTTTTATCGCTGGCCACAATGCCTTTGGCTCCCTTCTGGAGGGCCGCTAAAATAAAATCGTGGCCATCGAAGCGTTCCCCGCGAAGGGCCACGAAGATCTGACCGGGTTTGAGGGTCCGGCTATCGATGGAAAAGCCGGCGGCCTCTCCGGCGACCAGATTCCGAAGGAGCCGGCCATGGGTGGCCGTCAGGAGGGTGTCAATCAACTCAGACGTGGGAGGCGTTGGTAACAAGGGACGATCCAAAGGATCGCCCGTCTCAGCTTTTAGTTTCACATGCATACCCATTTAATTCTCAAGACCAGCTATCTTCTGGTCGATTTTAACGAGAGCAGGCTCCGTATTTGGAGGAATTTCCAGATAGGGGAGGACCCGCTCCGCGATTTTTTTGAAAACAGGCGCAGCTACCGTTCCTCCCCAGGGGGAATCCGCCTCCGGCTCATCGATGATGACGGATATAACGACCCTGGGATTCTCCGCCGGCACAAAACCTATAAACGAGGTAACCAGCCGAGTACTTGAATAATTGGACATGGAAGGATCAAACTTTTGAGCGGTTCCCGTCTTGCCGGCCACCCTGTAACCTGAAACCGCCGCCCGCTTGCCGGTTCCCTCTTCGACCACCCGGGTCAGGATTTGGGTTAAGAGAACCGTAGTTTCCTTAGAAATGACCCGGCGAACCACCTGCGGGCGATTCTTTAGAACTAGCTTTCCCCGGGCATCGTAGATGCTGTCTACAATAAAAGGTTTCATACGGACGCCCCCATTGGCGAGGGTGGCAAAGGCCAGGGTCATCTGCAAAGGGGTTACGGAAATCTCCTGCCCTATGGAAATGGCCCCAATGGACACGTCGGACCACTTTTCTAGCTCATGGACCGTCCCGGAGATCTCACCCGGTAAGTCGATGCCGGTCTTCTCACCGAACCCAAAACCCTTGATGTACCGGTAAAAGAGCTCCTCCCCCAGAAGTCTCCCCAACTTGATCGCTCCGATATTGCTGGAATGGACCAGAATGTCCTCTAAGGTCAGATATCCAAATCCCCGCCAGTCCCTGAAGGGGCGACCCCCCAGGTTAATGAGCCCGCGTTGGCCATCGAAAAGGTCCCCGGGCCGGGCCAGCTTCTCCTCAAGAACGCCCGCGGTCTGAACAATTTTGAAGGTAGAACCCGGCTCGTAGTCCCAGGTAACGGCTCGATTTCGATACCGGTCTTGGGAATAGTTCTGGAAACTGTTAGGATTGAAATCGGGTTTATTAGCCATGGCTAAGATCTCCCCGGTATGGGGGTCCATAGCAATGACGGATCCTCCCTTGGCGCTTTTCTCCAGGTAAATCTTTTCCAACTCACTTTCCACGATGTACTGGATGTTTTTATCCAGGGTCAGAACCACCGTGTTTCCCGAATTGGCCGAGGGGAGCTCCCAACTGCGAAGGGAGTTCCTCTTAGCATCGGTTTGAACGGAAACCCACCTGGCCTCCCCTTTCAGATAGTCATCGTAAAAAAACTCGATCCCCTCCAGCCCTTTATTATCGTAACCATTGGCATCCCAGCCTGCGAACCCCAGGATATGGGAGGCTAAATTTTTTTGGGGATAAAATCGCCGGGTGTCGGGTACAAAGGCGATATTTTCTCCCAGGCTACCGGGCTTCCCGGACCCGGTCTTACAGCAGGCTTCAAATTCACCGGGAGGGAGTTTCCGCTTGAGGTATTGGATCGACTCCCCATTGGAGTCCATCCCAGAGTCGGAGAGGAACGAGCCGGGTTTAGCCCTCAGGGGATCGGTCGAAGGATCAGAAGAACTGGAGGGCTTCGAGATAACCGAGGTCGTATTTAAATTTTCCGCGAGGATGTTTCTTTTCCGATCCAGGATCTTGCCCCGCACGGGCAACAACCGGATCTGCCCTTTATACTGCTTGGCTCCCCGCTGCTGGTACCAGGCCCTATCCAAAACCTGTATATGAATCAGCCTATAACTGATAATTCCCAAGCATAAAAAAATCATCCCACCTACCCATAAGATCCGCCTTCGTACCTGATTATCGGCCATCCGAACCTCCTCAAGTTCGCCAATGGGATCTCTGGACCCATGGCTTCCTGCTTTCCCACCGATTACTTTTTGCCCTCTGCTCTATAGCTTTCTGGACCCCTTAGATCCACAAACTGAATCTGGCCCTGATCCGGGAGAATGAGACCCTGCTGTGCGGCTTTTCGTTCGATCGTCGTCAATATTTTTAAACTGTTCAATTCCAGTTCATAGGCCTTTTTTTCCTCTTCGAGCTTCTGCTTTTTTTCCCTCAAAGCGATAATCTCGTAGTTCAACGTATTCAAGCGATTTTGCTGCTCCACATACCCTAGCAAAATCGCCAGCGTGAGGATCCCCAACAGGCCGTGGGGAAGAAATCGCCAAAAGCTCGAGACCGTTTTTTTCTGACCGATTTTAACGCTAAATTGCATGACACCTTCACGGCAACGGTTCTACAACATGAAAATTATAAAATTATTCAATTCTATTACACCTTTTCCAATGAATCTATGTCAAACGAGTAAAAGCCAAACTATTTAATAAGTCCAGGATAAGCCGTAGACTTAAGTATCTTTATAACGGAAAAACTTATAATTCGACGGGACTAAGTCGGTCTAAAGATGACACCGGGGATGCTACAGGAAGTAGCCAGGTAGGGGTGCTTCGCGAGGCACCTCTACCCTGAATAGGGCTAATATTCATGGGTAACAGCACAGGTAAGAAGGCAAGATCTTAAGATCTTACTTTCGTTTTAAGCTTATTCCCTTACCTAGTTCATAACCAGAAATCATGAACCACTACGGAGGAGTCGGATAGTGATCCTTGATTTTGGACTTTTTAGGCAACTCCGCACATGGCCCGGTGTCATCTTTAGACCGGCTTAAGGGGCCCTCGGGGATCGAAGACCGCAGACGGCAAATCCCTCTTCACTCCTCGGTCTTTAGCCTTCCCCCTTCGACTTTCTCTGCGACCCGTAACTTAGCGCTTCTCGAGCGGGGGTTCTCCGTTTGCTCCTCTTCAGAGGGCGTTATCGGGCGCTTTTGAACGATTCTGAGGGATGGCTTCTGCCCACAGACACACCTGGGAAACCAGGGGGGGCACTGGCATCCCTTAGCCAGTCTCAGAAAGGTATCCTTAACTATTCGGTCTTCCAGGGAATGAAACGATATGACACAAAGTCGACCTCCCGGTTTCAAAAATGAAACAGCTTTTTCCAGAGCTTCTCCTAAACCGTCTAGCTCACGATTAACCGCAATGCGTAGAGCCTGAAAGACCCTCGTAGCCGGATGGATTTTTCTAGGTTGAGCTGATTTAGGGATCGCTAACTGCACAATCTGTGCTAGTTGACCCGTCGTTCGAATCTCCCCGGCTTTTCGTACTTCGACGATTCTCCGACTAATGCGCCGGGCCCAGCGTTCTTCCCCAAATTTAGAAAAAATTTCCTCAAGCTCTTCGGCAGAGGCCCGGTTCACCAAATCGAAAGCTGTAAGCTCTTGGGTTTGATCCATCCGCATATCCAAAAGCGCGTCTTTTTGAAAGCTGAAACCTCGCTCAACCCGATCCAGTTGCAATGAAGAAACTCCCAGATCCAAAAGGATTCCCCGGAAAGAGGGGCGGGGGAGCTCCCCCTTTACGGCCTCCAGAATGTCCTCTAAATCCCTATAATCTCCATGATAAAGCCAGACCCTTTCCCCAAAGGGAGCCAATCTCTCCTTAGCCAGTTCCAGGGCTTCGACGTCTCGATCTAGGCCTATTAACCGATTTAACGGGTTTTGTTTAAGGATGGCTTCCGCGTGCCCCCCGATACCCACTGTACCATCCAGGTAAAAACCGGGCCCCTCGGCCTTTAATTCCCGAAGGACCTCCTTAAGAAGCACCGGAATATGTGCCATCTCCCAACCACTGCCATTTCTGAACTAAAGGGTCATTCCTACAGACAAGCCCTACGTTTACCCCAAGCGGGTATCCCGGGGGAGGACCTCTCCCCCAGCCCATTCGGCAGGGGGCCGGGAGCCTACGTCCGCAAACCCCCGTCAGGGGCTCCGCCGGGGTACCCGGTCGCATCCCCCTACGCGCTCCCCTCCACTGCTTACCTACTCCCTACTACGTACTGGCTACTACTTACTATTTAGTACCTATTACTCACTAAAAGCCAGGAAATTCCGCTCTTATATCCCGATTCCGGCCAAATATGCCCGGAATTCCGTATTACGCTTAATTTCTTCGAGCTTAGATATCAGTTTATTCTTATCCCAGACTTCGATAAACTTTAGCTTTCCGATAAGAGTTACATCCCGGGTTAAACCCACGTGGTCCCTTAACGTTTGTGGGATCAAAACCCGACCGGCTTTATCCAGTGTGCATTCGAAACTGAAATACGAGACTTGAAGTATAAAATTATCGATATGCTGATTCATGGAGGGGAACTGTGCCACTTTAGCTTCCAGATCTTCCCATTCTTTGAGGGGATAAATCCGGAGGCTTTCTCCGTCGGCCAGGCTCATGAGGTAGAGTTGATCGTTATATTTTTCTGCCAGTATCTCGCGGTATTTGGCGGGAAGATTGAGTCGTCCTTTTGGATCCAGCGTGTGATCGAACCGGCCCCTAAACATGTAGGCATCTCCCCCACGAACCCCTCTATGACACTTCACTACACTTTATTTCACTTTACCCCACCAAACATATGGAATAGTTGTCCCGGTGTCAAGAAAAATCTTAAGAGAAAAGAAAAAAAGCCGCCAGGGCCATGGCCCTGACGGCTTTGTGAGGGAACCCCCTCAGCCTGCTAAACCTTGATTAATTTAACAAATCGCATTTCCGGGATTTCTCGGATCTTACCCAGCACCTCTTCGGGAACGTACTCATCCACCGTGAGGATACTGATGGCCATTCCCCCCGGCTTTTCGCGTCCCAGTTGCATGGCCGCGATGTTGATCCGGGCGTCCCCGAGGATCGACCCGATTTTACCGATCATTCCCGGCGTATCCGTATTAAAATGGATGAGCATATACCCCTGGGGGTCGGCCTCCACCGGAAGATGATCGACCCGGACCAGCTTCAATTCCTTTTTCCCAAAGATGGTGCCGGAGACCGAGTACGTTTTCTTATCGGTCTTCAGGGTGACGGTGACCAGGCTGGCATAGTCTTCGCTGGCGGAGATTTTAGATTCCACCACATGGATACCGCGTTCTCTGGCGATGATGGGGGCATTAACAAAATTTACGTTGAACGAAGTGATGGGATCGAGCAGCCCTTTTAAGACCGCCACAGGGATGGAAGAGGTATCGTAATTGGCGATCTCCCCGTTAAGCTGGATATGGACCTTCTCCATGTGCCCTTCAGACCACTGGGCCACAAAGCTTCCCAGCTTTTCACCCAGGGATAAGAAGGGAATCAAGTAATTGGCGGATTCTGGAGGGATAGAGGGAAAATTTACAGCGCTGGAAGGGAGCCCGTACCTTAAAAACTTAGCGATTTGCTCCGCAATGGCCACGGACACATTAATTTGGGCCTCTTTGGTGGAAGCTCCCAGGTGGGGGGTACAGATCACATTATCCAGTTTCAAGAGGGGATCATCCGCGGGAGGGGGTTCCTCCTCGAAAACATCCAGAGCTGCGCCGGCCACCCGTCCGGATTGGAGGGCTTCATAAAGGGCGCGCTCATCGATAATCTCCCCCCGGGCGCAGTTAATAATCCGAACGCCTTCTTTCACCTGGGCCAGGGTTTTAGCATTTATAAGGTGCCGGGTATCAGGAGTCAGCGGGGTGTGTAAAGAGATGTAATCCGATTCCCGGAACAGCTTATCGAGCTCCACCAGCTCTACTTCTAGTTTCGTGGCCAGTTCCGTGGAGATATAGGGGTCGTACGCGAGGACCCGCATGTTCAGCCCTTTTCTAGCCCGTTTAGCCACCTCGGCGCCGACCCGCCCGATCCCAATAATCCCTAACGTTTTACCTGAGACCTCGACCCCTTCAAATTTTTTTCGCTCCCACTTATGCTGCTTCATCGAGGCGTTGGCCTGGGGAATATTGCGGGAAAGGGCCAGCATCATTGAAATGGTATGCTCCGCGGTCGTAATGGTGTTGGCCCCCGGCGTATTCATCACCACAATCCCTTTCTTGCTTGCAGCCGGCACATCGATATTGTCCAGGCCGGTCCCTGCCCGACCGACGACGCGCAAACGAGTCCCGGCCTCGAGGACATCGGCATCGACCTTGGTCGCACTCCGAACGATGAGCCCTTCGTACTCAGGAATACAGGAAATAAGCTCGTCTCGGGACATGCTGGCCCGGACATCTGCCACAATACCTTCTTTATTAAGAATCTCCACGCCCTCTGGAGAAAGTCCATCGCTAATGAGTACTCTTATCATGAATATCTCCCTTGGGGTAACGCGGCGAGTCGGCGACACAGCGGCGCAGCAAACCGTTCTCCTCTGCCCTGTCCCCGTATCCCCGCCTCGCCGCCTGCCTCCGCTTACTCCCGCCTGCTACGGAATATAAGTCTGAGGGGGGTTCCTACAAAACCTAAATGCTCTCGGATCCGATTTTCCAGATATCGTCGGTAGGAAAAATGGATCGCCTGTGGATAATTACAAAACACGATAAACGTAGGGGGTTTGACGCCGACTTGCGTGGTATAGAAAAGCTTGACGTGCCGACCGTGGAAAGATGGAGGCGGATAGTTTTTAACCGAGACCTCCAGGATTTGATTTAATTCTGAGGTCGGAACCTTTTTCGTATATTCGGCAAAAACCGCGTCGACGGTCTCTATAATTTTATAGACCCTCTGGCCAGTCAAGGCGGAAACGAACAGAATGGGCGCATAGTCCAGATACTTGAGATGGTCCCTGAGGGCCTCTACATAGCGACCCACCGTGGTATCATCTTTTTCAACCAGGTCCCATTTATTGACCACCAGGATACATCCCCGGCCCATTTCGTGGGCGCGTCCGGCGATACGTGCGTCCTGATCGGTAACCCCTTCCACCGCATCGATCATAAGGAGGGCCACATCGCTTCGTTCCAGGCTTCGAAAGGCCCGGACCACACTGTACCGCTCGATGGGTTGATCGATACGACTTTTACGGCGAATCCCGGCCGTATCGATCAAAATGTACCTCCGATGGTTAAGGGTGACCTCCGTATCAACGGAATCCCGGGTAGTACCCGGCTGTTCGCTGACCAGAACCCGCTTCTCTCCAAGAAGGTAATTGACCAGGGAGGATTTCCCGACGTTAGGCCGACCCACCACGGCTATCTTGATCGGCTCCGTCTCTCCCTCCCCTTCCTCGGGAAGGCCCGCCGCCGGTTCGTGCTTAACCGCCCCTCCGGCAGGAAGGCTGTTACAAATCTCATCCAAAAGCTCATCGACCCGGTACCCATGCTCCGCCGAGATCGGGTAGAGTTTCTCGACGCCCAACTTGTAGAACTCCAGGATCCTCTCCTCATGCTTGGGCGCATCGATTTTGTTCACAACGTAAAAGACCGGCTTCTGGACCTTTCTGAGGAGCTCGACCACCTCATAATCGGAAGGAACCAGGCCCTCTCGCCCATCCATGAGAAAGACGATGGCATCCGCCTCCTCTACGGCTATCTGGGTCTGCTCCCGCATTAACGAAAGCATCTGATCCTTGGACGCCGGCTCCAGCCCACCGGTATCCACCACCGTAAACCTCTGCCCGATCCACTCACACTCTCCATAGATCCGGTCCCGGGTAACTCCTGGAAAGTCTTCGATAATCGCCGTTCGTTTTCCCGTGAGGCGATTGAACAAAGTGGATTTTCCCACGTTGGGTCGTCCGATAATGGCGACAACGGGTTTCGACATGACCTTCTCCTCATATCCTTGTCTTTGTCTTTGAAAAACCTGACTAATTATTCATCTATTAATTTAAATGATCTTCAAGGTCTTGGCAAGACCCCCGGATAGATCCCTTTGGGGCAGAGGCGGCGGAGGCTCATTCAATCTTAAACGTGCTGACGGTTTCTCGAAGGCCCCTGGAGTGCTCCAGCAAATTATTGGCAACTTGCCTGGACTTCTTTATCGCCTGTAAATTCCCCTCGATCACCTCTTTAATGGCCTCTATCGAGCTGAGAATTTGCGTGGCGTCCCGGGTCTGCTCGATGCTGATATTTTTGATCCTCAGGGCGATATCCATGACGGTTTCCATGGCATGGTTGACCTGGCCGGTGCCTTTGGCCTGCTCGTTCAGCGCATGTTTGACCTGAACTGCCAGATTTCTCATGTTGTCCACCGCCACGATAATCTGATTCGATCCCTTTTGTTGTTCGCCCATAGCCCTCGTAATTTCAGAAATCATTCGGTTCACATTTTCCATGTATTGCATGATTCGCTGGCTGTTATCGGCTTGTTTATGGGTGGCCTTGGTAATCTCAGAGACGGTCGCCGCGGATTTCTCCGCCCGGCCAAGGATTTGTTTCAATAACTCCCCCGTCCTATCCGCCAACCGGACCCCCTCCTCCACCTTCTTCACCCCATCTCGCATTGCCTGGATGGCGTGCGTGGCCTCCTTCTGGACATTTTTAATTAAGTTTCCAATCTCTTTCGCCGATAAAGTGGAACGGCGGGCCAGCTCCCTGACTTCTTCAGCCACCACGGCAAACCCGCGCCCATGTTCCCCAGCCTGCGCCGCTATGATGGAGGCATTCAGAGCCAACAAGGACGTCTGCTCGGCTATGTCGTTGATCACATCCAAAATGGCTCCGATTTCCTCCGCCCGGTTCCCCAGGTTTTGAATGACCTCGGCAGATCGCAAGACCACCTCTTTAATCCCCTGCATCCCTTCTATCGTCTCGTTCATAGAGCGTTGTCCCTCCAGGGCGGCCTGGGTCGTCTCCTCGGAGAGTTTACGGGAATATTCAACGTTGGAAGAAACCTCCTGGATGGAAGTATTGATTTTATCGATGGCCAGATAGGTGCTCTCCGCTTCCGAGGACAACCGCCCGGTGTTATCGGCCACATGCTTGATCGAGACCGTCATCTCTTCGACGGAAGAAGCGGTTTCATTCACCGAAGAGGATAGATCCTCCATCACCCCCGTGACCTCTTCCAAAGCGGCTTTCATCTCCAGCATGGAAGCCGAGGTCTCCTCGGCGGCTGAAGAGAGGTTCTCCGCGTCCTTGGAGAGTCCCTTGATAGATTGATCCAATTGCCGGACCGACATAGAGATCTTCTCTACAGAGACGTATTGACCGTCGGCCCCGGTGCTTAACGTGATGGAATGGTCATGGAGTTCCTCGGCGGTCATGTTGAGCTGGTTGGAGGACTCCCGGATACGGGCCGTGGCCGTCCGGACCGTAGCGAGCATGGCATTCAACGCCTTTCCGAGTTTTCCTATTTCATCTTCCGTCCGACCGGGGAGCGTTCGGGTGAGGTCTCCGTCCTGGATAGCTTCTGCAAAGGAGACCATTTCTTTCAGGGGAAAGATGATCAGCTTACGGGTAAAGAGGGTTACCACGATCCCCACCACGGTCAATGTGATCAAAATGATCCAAATCGTTCGGGATCGCAGGGTATAAGTGGCTGCCAGGATCTCCCTCTCGGGCACATAAATCCCCACGATCCAGTCGGCCACGTGACTCCGACGGTAGATAACCAGGTTATCTTGATACCTGGTCCAACCCGCGGGTTGCCCAAGGATCGCCTCAGCGTCCTTGGAGGAGGTGCCGACGAGGCTTCCATCGGAATGGGCAAGGACCTTTCCCTTTGAGTTCAGGATAAATGCCTGCCCAGATCCGGGCTTCAACCGTTCGACTTCCTGATATAAAAAATCCGGGGTCGTGGTCACCATCAAGACCCCTCGCACCTGGTCTTGAACTTTATAAGGCATGGCAAGAATTATCAAGTTCTTTTCTATCACCTTCTCCGGATAGATGCCCTGGGACGGTTTGTACTCCTTTAAATACAATTTGACCGGTTGGGGCTCCGAAATATAGAGGTTGCCCCGCTGGGCCTCCTGGAACCATACCTCTTTAGAGCGATCCAACTTCGTAGGGTTCTCCGTTACAAAATCTTCATCGTTGGATCCTCCTCCGTAGACATGCTGTTTGACAACCCCATCCAGCCCTACGTATTCCTCGGAGGGATATAATCCCAGGTCCTTAATCTTCTGGTTTCCGGGATGGACCCACATGATCCCAAAATTGAGCAGGTCCCCGTCCTCTTTAGGAGGTTCAAGCGTTAAACTGTTAACTTTTTGCAAGGCATAAACTTCACTGTCCAGAGTCGGTCTACCGGACACCTCTAAAGAATCGGCGAATAGAGCCAGGTTACTGCTATCCAGGATAAATTTAATCTGATTCAGCCGCTCCCTCAGCTTTTCATCTACCTTTTCCTGGGAGTTCTGAACCAATTGCTCGTACTGCTTGCGAGAGTTCTCCTGGAGAGCCCGGCTGGCCGCCTTGAAAGAAATAATCCCAAGGGCGAGCAGGGACATCAGAATAAAACATCCTATTAAGACTAAAAATTTAAAATAGATGGTCTTCATAAGCTCTTTCCTCGTCTTATAGGGGTTTTATAGGGTTCAAAAACCTGATCGATAAAGGTGATTCAGGTTAAAAATTTTATTCTCAAATAGCAAGAAATTATTGAAAAAATTTTTTAATCGGCTAGAATGTTTTTCCACCTTACGAACGAATACGGGCCCATAAACCGGATTGAGTCCAACAACGGAAAGGAGGTACGACCATGTATCACTTATCCATGAACCGCCGTCAATTTCTTAAAAAGGCCGCCGGCGCCGCCATCGGCTTGTCCAGCGTTTCCGTCTTCCGGCCCGCTCGGGTCCGGGCCACAACTCCCGAGCTTACCCTGCTGAGCTGGAACCATTTTGTCCCCTCCTTCGATGAGAAGTTGAAGGAACAGGCCGCTCGATTCGCCAAGGAAATGGGGATCATCGTCCGAGTGGACACCATGCCCCACCTGCAAATCCCGGCTAAATCGGCTGCAGAAATCCACGCCCAGGCCGGGCACGATATCATCTGGGTGCCCGAAGGGTCTCCCTGGCTCTACCACGAGCACTTAACCGACGTGGACGATGTCGTCACAGGGCTAGGGGAAAAGCAGGGGGGATGGTATCCTTTCGTCAAGGAGGGGGCTTTTGTATTGGGTTCCTGGAAGGCGGTCCCCTGGTTTTGGTTTGCTTTTCCGGGATTATACCGGGAAGATCTCTTTGGGCAGGCCGGGCTCCCGGTCCCTCAGACCTGGGAAGATGTCTTGAAAGCCGGGCGGGCCTTGAAGAAAGAAGGACACCCTGTGGGGATTCCCATTAGCCAGTGCACCGACGCCTATAATACCTTTTGGTCGATCCTTTGGGGATTCGGAGGGAAGGTTTTAGAAGAGGATGGGAAGACCCTCGTTTTGAATTCTCGGGAGACCGAAGCCGCCCTTGAGTACTGTAAGAGTCTCTACGAGGAGGCCATGGACCCTGAAGTTCTCTCCTGGGACGATGCCGGCAACAATCGGTTTCTGCTCTCCGGGAAAGGTTGCTGGGTCCATAATCCCATCAGCGCTTATGTAACGGCGGTAGATAAGAAAATGCCTATCGCCGATAAAATTGGAATCCACTCGACCCCGGCGGGACCTGCCGGAAGATATGTAGCCCTTCCGGTCCATCACCTGGGAATCTGGAAGTTCTCAAAAAATCAGGAACTGGCAAAAACCTTCCTCAAATACCTGATGCAGCCGGATAACTACCGGGAAGCGATCGTAGCCGGTCAGGGATTCAGCCAGGGAGTCCTGAGGGCCTACGAGAGCCATCCCATCTGGAGGGAGCATCCGAAGTTTAAGATTCTGCCGGGAGAAGCCCAGTTCGCCCATTCTCAGGGCTGGCCTTCCCCTCCAAATCCTTACATCCAGCGGATCGACAACCTGTACATCCTGCCCAACATGGTGGCCAAGGTCATAAGCGGGACCCCTATTAAAACGGCCATTGCCTGGGCGGAGGGAGAAATCAGAAAAGTTCTGGAAAGCTAACTGTAGAGGACGTGGATGGGCGCAGATCCGTTGTGGGTAACTTCGATTCCCAAAAATGGGCTTCTTAGGACCGGCCTAAGGCGATCGAGCCTCGGTAGGCATGGGTGTCCTTAGTCTTGTCCGGAAACCCAATGTAAAGGTGAACTTGTGTGCTCGTCCATCTGGGCGGACACACAGGCTGGCCCCTGTGATATACCATGAGAATTGAATCGATAGAACAGGAGAAACAATGCAAGCAAGTCGAAGAACAACTGCACCAGCAGCATGCCTACCTGACCGCTCTGCACGAAACCACGTTGGGATTGATGAACCGGCTGGAGCTACGGGATTTGTTTGAAGCTATCATCACACGGGCTGGGGCACTTGTAGATACATCGCATGGAGTTATTTTCCTGGTCGAGCCAGGGGGAACTGAGATGGTGATAAAGGTGGGTACGGGGATTTTTAACAAAAGCATTGGCCAACGGCGGAAGTGCGGCGATGGCCTCGCTGGGAAGGTCTGGCAAATGGGGCAATCGTTTGTGGTAGAGGATTATCGGACCTGGCCAGGTCGCTACCCAGATCCCAGCGGTGATATTATCCATGCCGCAGTAGGGGTACCACTCAGATCGGGTTCGGAAGTTGTGGGGGTGATCGGCCTGGCTTACCTTGAAGAAGGCCGGGGGTTTAGAGACGAAGAGGTTACACTATTGAGCCGGTTCGCTCAGCTCGCCTCGATTGCCCTGGATAATGCCCGGCTTTACACCTTGGCCCAACAGGAAATAGCTGAACGTAAGCAAGCGGAAGAGGCGCTCAGGTACAGTGAGGAGCGCCTCGTGCGCATCATGGAGACCATGGCGAATGGGATTATCATT
>Ga0073934_10006573_pt1 | contig 16820 bp, 12 predicted proteins | sample LarsenN4metaG_FD_76834 | JGI IMG/M metagenome (GOLD analysis project Ga0073934, IMG submission 76834) | Hot spring sediment bacterial and archeal communities from British Columbia, Canada, to study Microbial Dark Matter (Phase II) - Larsen... ... | reverse complement strand
CCGCAACCACCGGCGCCCCAAACCGCGAAAAATCCCGCTGCGAGTGGCATCCGTCGCAATCCGCCACATTTTCAAAGAGATACTTGCCGCGCTCGATCCGGACAGGAGTGACTTGCACTTTGACGTTAGGCGCCGGTGCCGCATCAGGCTGGCGCAAGATGATGTAGCCGGAACGGGCGGCCATCAGGGCTACTGCGGCCATCACGATTCCGAATGCTACACGCTTGATCATAGGGACTTTGTGTTCCTCCGTCTCCAACAAAATACGCGGAGGAATGTTACAAACCGGATCAGAACGTGCAGCGAACTCGACCCGCGAGGAGCGGTGCGGTGCGAAGGACCGCAATGTTATATTGGTGAAGGACCAGCCCGTCTCCTTGCTGGGAGGTCGTCTAATGGTAAGACTGCAGACTCTGGATCTGCGTATCGGGGTTCGAGTCCCTGCCTCCCAGCCATAGTGTGACGCGTGGTTCCGGCTCCGCTAACGGAGGCCGACAGCGGATACTCGCGTTTCCTTGATCCGAACCGCGACCTTGCGCCCGGGCGGAAACTTCAGTTCGACAATCCCTCCCGCATCGGCAATCGCCTCGAACATCTCCTCGTTGTCCACTTCGACGTCGTATCGTTGCTTAGGCTTAAGGCCAACCAGAAAAACGTGCTCCTCTATCTTCCTGGGCCCGCTTTCCACGGGTTCAGGCAACAGCCCCGCCTCGAACTTTAGAGGCGTTTCCGCTACCAGGATGCGCGAAACACCCAACGTCAGGGGTTTGCTGCCGCGCGCCAGCCTCACCTGGGCGCGCTGGCCGTTCTCGAAGGTCTGCGCCTGTCCATCGAAATAGCCAAACCAAGCAGCGTCCTCATCCCAGGTGCTGCGCATCAGCAGGCGGCCGAATCCGTGATAAACGTCCGGCATGTAGTGGAAACTCAACCCCGGCTGGTACGGATTCGCCCAGAGAAATTCATACGGTGCTCCAAACGCGGACTTCAGCGCGAACCGGTCCTGCATCAGCCAACCTTGCAGGAACTGGTGCGAAACGGGGTTCGCATCAAGAGCAGTCAAACCCATCTCTGCGGCGCGAGCCAAGGCGGCAATCCGCAGATTCGGTTCGCTTTGGCCGACGTAGACCGGAATCCGGTACTCATTCTCGGGTGCGGGCCAGGTAGCCGGGTAGTAGGCCAGCAAGAGCACAGACGGCAGTTCGTCGAACCACTTTGCGGCATCGTCGCGGAGATCGATATTCAGGTTGTCGCGAACGGCATGCAGGATCTCGACCAGGGAGAAAACGTCTTCGCGGCGCAGAAAAATGCTGTCTCCGGCAAGCAAAGCCGGTGCGTATTCCCGCCGCCACCAGGTCTCGACCACGAATTTCAGGTAGGCCGAAGCGCGGCCGGGTGCGGAATCAAACCCTGCAACTGCGGCGAGCGTTCGAGCCCGAATCCATCGGATGTCCGCTGGCTTCGGATCCAGGGATTCGGTCAGCTTCGTGACGATAGAGGCGCGTTCGGCGGCATGGCCGGATGCCTCCTGGCACCAGTCGTAAACCAACGCTACTTGGCGCAACTCGGCAGGGTCAGCCTCGTTTGCCGTCCGGGCGGCCCACGCGAGCGCTTCTGCGCACGGTGCGGGGTCCTGTAACACCTTCGAGTACAGGGCTTTAGCGAAACCCGGTTCAGGCATTCGGGCGCCCCCCTGCATGAGCAAGTGGAACTGCTCCCAACGCATAGACTGGCGCTCGCGTTCACGGCGCAGCAAACGCAGCCGCCGAGCGGTCAAGAAGAGCCTTGGGGAACGGGACTCAAGCCGGTACTCCGGGTCAACCGCCGGGCGTTCCTGCCCCCGCGCTGGAGCCGGATGTGTCAGGCCGACACACAGTAGAGTAAGAGCGCCCATCAGGGACGCAAACACGGGTTTCATCATGGTTGCAAACAAAGGACTTGAGTTCGAGCGATGATGGCACCAGTTTTGCTAGACTCAAGAACGAATTGATGAATAGGTTTCTTTAAACCTGCCCTCTGCTGCAATCGGCAGGCGTGGGACGCGATCGGGGCCTGTAACGTCGTGCTTGCGGGAGCCGGTGTTGAAGTTCTAATCCTTTCGCTAACCCGTTTGCAGGTTGCCGCAGAGGGTCTTTTTTTTGGAATGATTCCCATTGGTTTTTAAAGTTCGGCTCGCCCGGGGCAGCGGGTATCGGTGCTGCTGGGACTTAATTGGTGAAGGGTAGAGGAACGCGGTCTTTCACCATTCGAAGAGGGAACAAGATCTTTCGAGTACCAGTCGGCGCCGTCGCCGTTCCCCAGCCCTGACAGATCAGGGCAAACCGCATTGGATGATCCCAATCCGCACCTCCCGGGGCCGTCCAATGCGGTTTTTTTCATCTTGAAGACCCTGACGTTGTCCTCAATACGCCAGCGTACCCGAACGCGGCGCCTCGTCCGGATTCGGCAAGTACAACGTCTTGCAATGTTCGCAGCGGTAAATCTCGGCGTTCTTGCCGAAACGCTGCTCGATCTCAGGACCGAAAAAATACCAACGCTTCAGGTGGCCGGCGCAAAGTTTGTCCTTTTCATCCTTTTCGTTACAGGCGCGCATGCGGGGGGCGCGGACCTTGATCTTTGTGCCGTCTGTAAGAGTGCCGACTTCCTGCGGAACGGGCATTTCCCGCTTGGCTTCGGCGTACTTAGGTGTCGCCATGCCTCTATTGTGTCAGGTTTCCCGGTATCGCCTCAAAACCTCCACTCGAGCCCAACCAGCGGGAATATCCCCTGCTGTTCGCCGAACTCGGCAGCGTTGATGGCCCGGTTCCAGTTCAGACCGGCGGGGTTTTTTCGATTTGTGATGTTCTGGGCGCCGATGAAGAACAGAAGGGGCTTGTCGCGTACCGTGAAGGTGCGATCCAGTCGCAGATCGAGCCGGAAGTAGTTGGGAAGCCGCTCTGCCGCAACGCGGGTCAGATCGAAAACGCCGCGCCGTTGCGCAGCAGAAGTCTCAGCAAGGAACGGAGTATACGGCCTTCCGCTGAGGAAAACGCCCCGCGCCCCTAGTTCCCATTTCCGGCTCAACCGGTATCCACCGGTGAAGTTGGCGGCGACGGGATAATCGAAGGTTGTGGCCCTGGCAACGCCATCGATTGCCGCCTGGCGTGCTCGCGAGAGCGAAATGTTTCCTTGCCCGAACCATTTCTCGCCGAACTTCTTTTCCACCAGCAGCTCAACGCCTTGAGCGTAACCTCGCCCGGCACTGGTGAGCGGAAAAAGAACATCCTGCACGGCGAAGGTGTCGCCAACATTGGCCAACGAAAGCGACGGAAACTGGGTTGAAACCGGGTAATCGGCGTAGTTCTTGCGATATGCCTCAACACTGAAGCGCAGTGTCGGGCTGGCCTGATAAGCCATCCCGGTGACAAAGTGATCGGCTCGCCAAGGCAGCAGATCGCGGTTTTGCGGGAACGCTGCCAGGAACAGAAAAAAGGGTTGCTGGTGGTACCGGCCGTAACTGAGCTTGTAGATTAGCCTATCGGTCAGGCGCACGTTTAGTGCGGCGCGCGGGCTGAAACGAGTCCGCCCGATGTACTGGTAGTTGTCGACTCGTCCTCCCCAGGTGAGGTTGAGGCGAGGGCCGAGATTCTGGCTGGTCTGGATATAGCCGCTGTTCTGATAAGCCCGGAAGTTCCGGCGCAAGTCGAACGGGTTCACGTCGCGTACGGGCGAAAAGGGGTTGTCCGAGCCGAACGGCGATTGCACGTTGTAGTCGAGTTGGAAGATCTTGAAACTCCCGCCGGTCTGGACCTTGTTGAGCAGCGGCGCGTAGATGGTCAGGTCGTATTTGAGCGTGGTTTCGCCCTCGCGGGAATCGTCTTTGAAGATCACGGGAGCGCCATCGATGATGGTGTCCACCGGCTTGGACAGATCCGGCGAGCCGTTGCGCACAAGATCCTTGACTTGTTGATCGACACGAGCTTCGGAATGAGTAAATCCGAGCAGTCCCACACCGCGCGAGCCAAACAGGCGTTGCCAGTTGACTCCAGTGGCCGAGCGCCAGCCGTTGTAACGGATATCCAATGTGTCCAGTTCTTCTTCGAACGTGTTGCCGTCCCGAAGCCCGAGCCGGATGCGATCGATACCCGAGATGTTGGCAACCCAAATGCGGTCCCTGGCGGTGACGTCGTAGGTAGCTTTGGTGTTGAAGGTATACACCACGGGCACTCCGCCGAAGCCGACATCATCTGTGAAGAGGTCGAGGAAACTCCGGCGGGCAGACGCAATCCACGATCCCCTGCCTTTGTTGATGGGTCCTTCTAAGATCCCGCCCGCGCCACCGAACCCCAGAGTTGCGCGGCCACCGAACCGGTCGCGCCGTCCTTCCCGCTGCGTCACCTGAAGGACGCTGGACGTCCGGTTAATAAATGGAGAGGGATAGCCGCCGGTCAAGAATGTGATGTCTTGGATCAGGGCCGCATCGAGGATGCTGTTCGTACCGCCGGCAGAGGCGAAGTTGGCGAAGTTGTTGATGTTCGGGATTTCGATGTTATCGATGATAAACAGGTTCTCGAGCGGGCTTCCGCCGCGCACGATAATGTCGTTCCGGAAATCATCGGAACCGATGACGACACCGGGCAAAGTCTGCACATAACGCGAAACGTCTTGCAGAGCGCCGGCAAGTTTCCAGACTTCGGTCCCGCTGGCAAGGTAGCTGGAGTTCTTAATCTCTTCGGGTGCAACAAAAACGTCTTCGCGGACCGTGATGGATTGTTGGACGGCATCCAGAGACGGAACGACTATGTCCACCGTTCCCTGAAGACCGGCGCGCACTTCAATGCTGTTGGTCGTCGCCAAAGGCTTTCCGGATAGCGTCACTGCCAGGCGGTACTCACCCGCGCGGATGTCGGAAATCCGGTATTCGCCGCGGTCGCCGGAGACGCCACATCGGGTTGAGTCCGCGATGCAGACCTGCGCGCCGGCGAGCTCTTTCCCTGCCGTGTCGCGGATTGTTCCGAAGATTGAGCCGACTCCGGTGGTGTCCTGAGCCAGAGCAGGCAAACAGAACACGAAAAACAAGACAGGAAGTGAAGCTGAAAGACGCACCGCTTTCTCTGATGCCAAACCCGTCCCTCCGCTTTAGGAACTGTGGCTAGTACTGGAGAACTGGTAAACACTACGGAAGTGGGTTGCAAAAGCCGCACAATTGGGGGAAGATATCCCTCGATAATGACTGCCGTCCATCCTGTTCGCGAGCGCAGGGAATCCGCCGGCCCGGCCGACCCACAGAAGCTGGAGCTGAAGCGGATCTCACGTTTTCTGCATGACGAAATTGGGCCGCTACTTTGCGGGATGGGTTTGCGCATCAGTATGCTGGCCGCGCAGACAGGCCTGAATCAAGATCCGGATGTGAAGGCGGACCTGGAGAGCCTGCAGAATTCCCTTGATGAGGCGGTTCGAAAGGTCCGTGCGGTGAGCTATAGAGCCGAGCCGGAGACGGCAACGCGCTGCGGGCTCCGGACTGCATTAGCGGCTCTGTCCGAAGCTGTCGGCCGCGCGCCGGAATTAAAGGTCGACCTGCGTCTTTGCGAGGACGAAGTGACACGGACACCCGCGGCTGCGGAATGCTTTTTCCAGGTTGCACGAGACGTTGTCGTCCTTGCGGAGGAGGAGGGCGCTCACGGCACGGTGACCATTGCCACGGAGCGCGGGCAAATGACAATCACAACGCCCGAAATCGAAGCATTATCTAAAGATAGTCAAAATGTCAAGGCACGCTGGTCCGCCTTGGCAGCGCAAGTGGGAGTTTTAGTAGATATAGTATTTACTGCTGCAGCCAAGGGGACAAAGATCTCCGTACGTTCATAAGCACAACAGCCTTGAAGACTTCGATGGACCGGAGCGGAGTTGATCACGGTCCGGATAGAGCGAGGAGAGTTTGGATGCACGACATCCTGATCGTGGATGATCACAAGATCATGCGCGACGGCCTGAAGGCCATCTTTAAGGGGAGCGATGAATTCCGCGTCATCGGCGAAGCCGAAAGCGGCGCGGACGCGGTCCTTTTCTGCAAGCGATTCAGGCCGCCCATTGTCTTAATGGACATTAGCCTGCCGAACCTGAATGGTATTGAAGCCACCACTGAGATCCTGCGGCATTGTCCCGAGACCAAGATCGTCATCCTTTCCATGTATGACGACGAGAACTCGGTGATCAACGCGATTCGATCTGGCGCACGCGCGTTTGTGCTGAAGAAAGCGTCGGACGATGACCTGTTGGATGCGCTTCGCGCGGTAGCTAAAGGTGGGTCTTATCTCAGCCCCCAGGTCTCGGACAAGTTGCTGCACCGCATTCAGCGTGGTGATCTCGAATCCTCGCGCACTCCTTCCGCCCTGGAGCAGCTATCACCGCGCGAACTGCAGGTGATGCGGCTGGTGGCCGAAGGGAAGACGAGCAAGGAAATCGCAGTCCTGCTGGACCTGGGCTTGCAGACCGTTCGTAGCTATCGCAAAACGTTGATGAAGAAGCTTGGTGTGAGCAATGTTGCGGGTCTCACGCAATTGGCGTTGAGCACCGGGCTCACGCGCGCACCTGCTCAGGCCGCCATGTCTCCCGCGGTAGAGTAATGAACACGGCCTGGGGCGAACTGAAGGTTGCGGACGCCCACGTACATTTCTTTTCAAGACGGTATTTCGAACTGCTCTCTCAAGCCGCGGGTCCAGGTGAAGATGCTGCTTCGATTTGCGCGAAGCTAGGGTGGCCGCTGCCTCCGGAAGATCCCGTGGAACTGGCCCGATCCTGGATCGAAGAACTGGATCGCAACAGTGTAAGCAAGGCGGTTCTGATTTCAAGCACACCCGGAGACGAGTCGTCTGTTGCGGCAGCGGTTGCCGCTTTCCCTGAACGGTTCCAGGGATACTTCTTTTTCAACCCGCTCGCTGAGTTGGCAGCTCAAAAACTGAGAGCAGCGTTGGAAAGCGGGCTTCGAGGTGCATGCCTGTTCCCTGCGATGCACCACTACATGCTGAGCGACAGCCGAGTTACGGCTTTATTGGAACAGCTTGCCGAAGTGCAGGGAACGGTCCTATTTGTGCACTGCGGTGCGCTCTCGATTGGTGTCCGCAAGAAACTTGGGTTGCCTTCGCAATTCGACGTGAGATTCTCTCATCCGTCCGAGGTTCAAGCAGTCGCAGCGCGTTTCCCGAATTTGCCTGTGGTCATCCCGCACTTCGGCGCCGGCTACCTGCGGGAAACATTGATGGCCGCGGAGATGTGTCCCAACATTCTGATCGACACATCGGGAACCAATTCGTGGACGCGCTTTGAATCGCTGAGCATGGCAGAGGTGTTCCGCCGCGCGGTGAACGTGGTCGGTTCCAGGCGCTTGTTGTTCGGAACGGATTCTTCTTTCTTCCCCCGAGGCTGGAATCGCCAGATCTTTGAGATGCAATCTTCAGCACTCGCGGAAGCCGGCCTGAAAGACGAAGAGGCCGCCGTTATACTTGGCGGCAACCTCATTCGACTCTTGTTCCCGAAGCCGGATTGAATGAACTAGTTCTTTTTTACTTTGTCGCCGCCTTCGCCCCGCGCCACCCTCACTTTGGTTTGATCCAGCTTTTTCTGGACCTTTGCGGTTTCAACCGTGTCGATGTCGCTGGGCGCGTTGGCATTCCACTCGCGCAAAGAGATCTCGTACTGCTCGACAGCATCTTTCAACTTGCCCTGTGCGGCATAGACGTCCCCCAGATGATCGTGCACGGTTGGATCTTTGCTCGACCGTTCGAGGGATCGCTTCAGGTACTCTTCCGCTTCATCCAACCTTCCGAGCCGGAAGTACACCCAGCCGAGACTGTCAAGGTAAGCGGAATTGTGCGGATCCGCGTCCACTGCCTTCTTGATCATCTCGAGCGCTTCGTTTAGCCGGACGTTGCGGTCGGCCAACATGTAGCCCAGGTAGTTCAGGGCTGCCGGGTTGTTGGCGTCGATCGCCAACGCCTTCCGGAATTCGGCTTCGGCCAGATCGTGGCGCTTGCTACGCTCGTACATCGCGCCGCGGATGAAGAAGATGCCCTCTTTCTCCTCATTGGTCTTTGAGAGCTTCTCAGCCTCGTCGATCGCCGCAGCCATCTCCTTGTAGTTCTTGGCCTTCTCGTGAATCTGCGCAATGGCGAGATGAGTTTCGCGGTCGCTCTTACCGTCGAACAACGATTTCAGGACGCCGACTGCCTCGTTGAACTTGCGGCTGTCGGCCAGAACGTTGGCATACATGACTTTCACCGTCCGGTCGGACGGGAACTTCTTCATGGCTGCTTCCGCCTCTTTTTCAGCCTCCGCGAAGTTTTTCCCGGCGCGGAGCACATCGATAATCTGCGCCGCCGCGCGTCCACCCACATCCGGATCGAGTTCGCCGATTTCCCGGAATGCTTGAACGGCCTGCGGGGTCTGCTCGACCGACCGATACAAGTACCCAAGGCGTTCCAATAGGATGACGCGATTGCTTCGTTCGCTTGCGCTATCCGGGCGCTTCGGCATTCCCGCCAGCACTTCCTTAAGCGTGTTGATCGCATCGTGCGTCTTGCCTTCAGCTTCAAGAAGGCTGATCTCGTTGTAGCGGATCTCAAGGTTGTTTGGGTCGAGTTCACGAGCCTTCTTGGCGAATTCACGCGCCCTGGCGAAGTCCTTCTTCTGCCTGTAGATCTGGGAAAGCCGCAGGTTCGACAAAAGATCCGAAGCATCTTCTCCCAGGATCGTTTCAAATTCGGTTTTGGCTTTCTCGTAATCTTCGGCCGCGAACAAGGCCTGAGCATAGGCACGTCGCAGGTCGGTATTGCCGGTGTTCAAATCGAGGGCGCGCTTGTAGGTCTCGGCAGCCAGCTTGTACTCGCGCATCTGCTCATACGTACCCGCCAGCGCCGTCAGGGTGCGCAGATTGGGGTTCTTTTCCGCTACGCGCTTGAGCATCTGGCTCGCGCCGGCGGTGTCGCCCAAATCCGTGTACACCATTGCCAGCCCGGCCATGGCATCTTCATTCTCTTTATCGAGTTCGAGCGCTTTCTTGAAGGCTTTCTCAGCCTCAGCCGAATTCTGAGACGCCTTATAGAGCCGGCCCAGCATGAGCCAGTTCTCGACATCCTGAGGCACCTTCTCGGAAATCTTCTTATACTGCTCGAGGGCTCGACGGAGCATGTCCTCGTTCACGCGGGCCTGCTGGCCCTCACGAATCCGCGCAGTGTAAAACCGGCCCAGAATGCGGCGGGAATTCACGTCGTCGGGATTGCGGCGGACGGCTTCTTCAAACTCCGTGACCGCGGAGCGAATCTGTCCGGACTGCAGGTAGAGGTCGGCAAGCGATTCAGCCAGGTACGCAGACGTCGGATCGGCTTTCATGGCCGCCTTGTAGCTGTCGATCGCTTTACTCAGGAACTCACCGCGGCCGCCGTATGCCCCAGCAAGCTCGGCATAGAGATGCCCAAGCGCGGCGTGGTAATACGCGGCGGCTTTATCGATGCCCCGGTCGGCATCAGGCTTAGCCGCTCCGGTGGATTGCGCGCGCATCCCGGTGGACAGCACGGCGGCAAAAATGAACAAGGTGAGAGCACGAATCGGGCGGTTTGGCATTGACTCTACCGTATTCGACGTTGTGCAGGGACAAAAAGACTCCCTACGAACGCCGCTTCCCCTTCCTTCTTAAGTATATCCCCGGTTTGAGACAGGTCTCAGAACGTGCCAGAGCTACAATGAAGTGACGGTTTGAGCTACCCCATCGTTGCGATCCTCGGGCCGACCGGCTCCGGCAAAAGCGATCTGGCTTTGGCTTTAGCGGAGAGGTTCCGCGGCGAGATCGTCAACTGCGATTCGCTGCAGGTCTACCGCGGTCTAGACATCGGTACGGCCAAAACCCCGCCAGAAGAGCGGCGGGGAGTCCCGCATCATCTCTTCGATATCGTCGATCCGCAGGAGACCTTCAGCGCGGCCGCTTATGCAGACTTGGCTCGGCCGTTACTGACGGAGATCTGTGGTCGCGCGCGCCTGCCGTTCATCGTTGGGGGGACCGGGTTCTACTTCCGCACACTTTTCGAAGGCCTATCTCCGGGGCCGCAGCGTGATGAACGGTTGCGACAGGAGCTCGAACGGCGCGAGGTCCGGAGGAACGGCCTTCTGCATAGATATTTGCGGCGCTTCGATCCCCCTTCCGCGTCGCGTATCCATCCTAATGACAAACAGAAAATCGTACGTTGTGTCGAAATCTGCCGTTTGCAGCGGCGTCCGGCTTCCGTCGTATTAGGGCACCCGCGGGTTCCATTGCAGGGATTTCGCGTACTTAAACTGGGGCTGGCGCCGCGGCGTGAAATCCTTTACAGTCACATCGAACAACGTGCGGCAAGGATGTTTCAAAACGGCATAGTGCAGGAAGTGGCAGATTTGTTACGGGCGGGAGTTCCCCTCGATGCCAAGGCATTCGAATCCTTGGGCTACAAGGAGGCAATTGCCGTGCTGCAGGGGAAACTTGCGTTGAATGAAGCAGTTGAACGCACCGCCCGCGAAACGCGCCAGTACGCCAAACGGCAGATGACTTGGTTCCGCAAGGAACAAGGAATGGTTTGGCTGTCCGGTTTCGGGAATGAGAATTCCGTTCTCGAACACGCCATTTCTTTAGTCACAGAACATTCAAAAAAACAATCCACAAATTAACAACTGCGATAGGAACAAACCGGGCGATGAGTCGTATAAGAAGGTGTAGCGTGCGATGAGCCAGTTGCCGGTCAAACTACGCGTTTCCAGTTAGTGGAATCCGATTAGGCCGAAGCGGAGATCGTTACATCGCTGGCTGTTACGCACCGAAACGAATCCTTATTGGAGAAGAAATCAAGATGACCAAGAAGCTCATCCTCGTATTTATGACACTAGCGCTTGCGATTGCCAGCGCGGACACGTACAGCATCACTCTGTTCCAGCCCTCAGTCGTTTCCGGTACCGAGTTGAAGCCGGGCGACTACAAGCTGACCGTGGAAGATGGCAAGGCCATTATCAGCAAGGGCAAGGCAAAGGTAGAAGCTGCCGTGAAGATGGAAACCGCCGATTCCAAGTTCTCGAGCACTTCCGTTCGCTACAGCAATGGCGACGGCAAGTACCGCGTGCAGGAAATCCGCTTGGGCGGCACCAACACCAAGATCGTTTTCAACAACTAACGCGAGCGGGGAACAGACCCGTTCATACCTCCTGCTGAGTGACTTTAGGCCCGCTGGCCCTCTGGTATCCTGAATGGATGAAAGGGCTGGCGGGCCTATTTTTGTTGCTTGGCGCTTGCACGCCTTCCTTCTCCGAGACTTTTCTTGTCCTGCCATTCTTCAATACCTCCGGCGCCAAGACTATAGATTGGATTGGCGAAAGTATCAGCGAGAAGATAACGGAAGCGCTCGCCGCCGAAGACTTGCTGATCGTTCAGCGTTCCGATCGCGAAAAGCTCTTCGCGGACCTCAAACTCCGCCGCTACGCCCCTTTGACCAGGGGCACAATCATGGAGATAGCGATTAACCTCGATGCCGGCGTAGTTGTCTTCGGCGATTTCGAAGTCGGCCCCGGCGACGGCTCTACTCCTCGGCCCTTGACCATTCGTGCCGAGGTGGTCAATGTGCGCGCAGTCCGGCGCGATCCGCCGCACACGCAAAGCGGAAGTCTCGACGAACTTTCTCAACTCCAGAACCGCGTCGCATGGTATGTCTTGAAAGCTGTCCTGGAGGCACGCGCTCCCGCGTACGACGCTTTTCTACGGCGCCACCGGGTGACGCGGCTGGATGCGTTGGAAAACTACATCCGCGGCCTGACCGCCGTGCCGGTTGAGCAGAAGCTGAAGCTCTTATCCAACGCCGCGCGCCTACAGGAAGGATTCACTCAGCCTGCCTTCGAACTCGGCAAACTGCACTGGAGCCGCAAGGACTATAAAGCAGCCGCCGAGTGGCTCCAGAAAGTCGATTCCTCGGACCCTAACCACCGCGACGCATTATTCTATCTGGGGTTGAGCCGGTACATGACCGGTGATTTCCAGGCCGCTGCGGATGCCCTGCAGACCGTGGCGAACGCTGTGCCACTGGCGGAAGTGCTGAACAATCTGGGCGCGGCGCGACATCGTTTGGGAGAGGGTGAGGCTCTCTCGCTATTCCGGCGCGCGATCGACTCAGACTCCGCCGACCCTGACTATCACTTCAACGCCGGTTTCGCCTTATGGAAACAAGGTCGATTTGAAGAGGCCGCAGAAAGCTTTCGCGCTGTGCTGCAAAGGGTTCCCGAGGATCAACTGGCAACCCTCATGTTGGGACGCTGCTTGAACCGTACCGGACCGCGACCCGGAGATCCCCGGAGTGAAGGATTGGAGCGGCTTAAGCTCGAATACAGCGAGAACGCCTGGCGGCATCTCAAGGCCGTACTCGAACCGGCACGCAAGTAGCGCGGCCCTCGATACCTCCACTCGGAGCGGGGTAACATTTGGAGAATGCTGCGTTTCGGACTTGCTGCCGCCACTCTGGTTTGCCTCTCGACTGCCTTCGCTCAGACCCCGCCTACGCCGGAATCCGTTCTCGGAAAGAAGCCGGGTGATGACTTCTACCTGGCTTCCTATACGGAATCGCTCGGCTATTTCCAGAAACTGGCCGCTGCCACGAACAAACTGAGACTGATCAACGTCGGAAGAACGACGCGCGGGCTTGAGTGGTATGCCGCCGTCATTTCATCGCCAGCCAACCTGGATGCGCTGGATCGCCACAAGGACGCCAGCCGGAGGCTTGCATGGGCGCGTGATCTGACCGACGAGCAGGCGCGGGCGCTTTCGCGTGAGGCGCGTCCGATTGTGCATATCGACGGCGGCTTGCATTCAACGGAAGTAGCCCACGCGCAGCACACAATTCAGCTCGCCTATGACCTGGTTTCGCGCAACGACCCTGAGACAAACGCGATTCTGGATAACGTCATTCTGCTGCTGTGGTTCTCGTTGAATCCCGATGGCCAGAACATGGTCGTCGACTGGTACCGCCGCAATCTCGGCACGCCGTATGAAGTGAGTCCGATGGTGGAGTTGTATCAGGAATACGTCGGTCACGATAACAACCGCGACGGCTACATGAATAACATGATCGAGTCGCAGGTAGTGACGCGCACGACGCTCGAATTCAATCCGGTGGTCTTCTACAACCACCATCAGACCGCGCCTTTTCCGGCACGCATTTGGATTCCACCCTTCGCTGAGCCTGTCTCCTCCAACGTGCACCCGCTGGTTTTCCGCTGGGTAAACGTATTCGGCACGCGCATGGCTGCCTATCTGGACGAGCGCAACATGCCTGGAGCGATCCATCGCGGCCAGGGTTTCGACGATTGGTATCCCGGCTTCATCGATCACGTCAACAGCTTTCGCAATACGATATCGTTCCTCACCGAAACGGCCTTGTATCGCTACGCCACGCCTCACTTCTACACCGTGGACGATTTCCCGCGCGATCGCCAGGATTTGCGGTCGGAGGTGTTTTACTCCAGCCCGTGGAAAGGCGGTTGGTGGCGGCTGGGTGATGCGGTGCGCTATATGCTCGGCGCCTCTATGTCTGTCCTCGACACCGCAGCCCGCAATCGCGAGGCACTGCTCTATAACCGCTACCAGGCTGGACGCGACACGATTGCCCGGTTCCGCCGCGAGCCCCCATACGCGTACGCAATCCCGCAGGACCAACGCGACCCCGTCAGCGCCGCCATTCTCGTCGACAAGTTGCGACCGAACGGCATTGAGATCCATCAGGCAACCCAGCCGTTCCGCGTAAATGGAATTGAATGTAAGCCCGGCTGTTGGGTGGTGCTGATGGACCAGCCCTTTGCCGCGCTGGTGAAGGAACTCATGGAGGTGCAGAGCTATCCCGATCTGCGCGACTTTCCCGGAGGCCCGCCTGATTTGCCGTACGATGTCGCAGGCTGGACGCTTCCGATGCAGATGGGCGTGACGCACTATCCGATGACAGCGCCCGTGCCCGACAGCGTTCGAGCCGCTCTGCGCCGCGTGGACTCTATTGCTCCGCCCGCGGGTGCGGTCACCGGCACTGGTTCCCTGTTCACACTGAGCTTGGCCTCGAACGCCGCCTATCCAGCCATCAACGATCTGCTCGCTGCGGGAGCGAAGGTGGCGTTCGTGACCGGAGAAAGCGACGCCGTGGCGGTCAGCGGAATAGACCGGGCCAGGGCCGAATCCATTGCTAAAGCCAGGTCGGTGACACTCCAGGCCGTGCCCGGCGCGCCCGCAGCTTATCCGGCTCTGGCGAAGCCTCGTGTTGGCCTTTTCCGTCCCTGGTCACCCAGCATCGACGAGGGCTGGACACGCTGGATTCTCGAGAACCATGGCTTGCCGCCAATCAGCCTCTATGTCGGCGACATAAGGGCCGGCAAACTACGAGAACGGGTGGATGTCATCATCTTCCCTGATATGCAGGATCGGAGCATTATGGAGGGCTTCCGCGCCGGAACCGTCCCGCCGCAATACGCCGGCGGAATCGGAGAGCAGGGGGTGGACGCAATCCGCGATTTTGTTCGCGAAGGCGGCACGCTGGTGACATTCAACAATGCATCCCTGTTTGCGATCGATCGTTTGAAACTGCCGGTCACGAATGTTGTCGCCGGCTTGAAGAACGACGAATTCTTCTGCTCGGGATCGCTGTTACGGGTGGAGGTCAAGAACGCGGCTCACCCGGTCGTGCGCGGTTTGCCGGCCGAACCGGTAATCATGTTCGACCGCGGTCCTGTGTTTGAGCCGAAGACCGGATTCGAAGGCCACGTCCTGGCATCGTTCCCCAAGGAGCGCAATCCGCTGATGAGCGGATTTCTGCTCCACCCGGAACGGATTCAAGACAAGGCCGCTGCGCTGGATGTCGCGATGGGAAAAGGACGTGTGATCCTGCTCGGGTTCCGGCCGCAATGGCGCGGCCAGTCGCACGGTGGCTACAAATTCCTGTTCAACTCTGTCCTGTACTCGGGCGAACTGCCCAAGGAGTTCGCAGCCTCAAAACCGGCGGCATCACCCGCGGGGCGAGCCGTGCCCGTTCCTGTCACTGCGGCTGCGAAAACGTGGAAGTCGCTGATCGGAGAGATCAGGTCGGACCTGGATAAACTGTCGGCGCAGAACAAGATTTTCTTCGCGGCCAAGGGTCCGAAAGCAGTCGAAGAAAAGGCTAAGCTGGACGCTGCCGCCGCCGCGTTCGAGAAGTTGCGCATTCCCGCGATCGAGGATGCCCGGCTGAACGCTGAGGACAAATCCGTTGGCCGCAAGATGGGCGAGATCGCGGCGCTGTTACGTAAGATGGCGGCGGAGGTGCGGACCAAAGATCTTACGACAGCCGCGATAGCGGGGCGCGACCGGCTGGACACACTCGATCAGGAGATCACAACCGCGCTGTCCGCCCAAGTGCAGTAGCGGAAGCCACTAAAACTCGGATTCGGACGATTCCCCCGTTGAGGAAAGGCGCCTGAGGACTTCGGCAGCCGCTTTCTGAGCTGCGGCTTTCTTCGATGTTCCAACACCCGCTTCCACAAAGTCGCGTCCCACACGAGCTTCGACCGTGAAGGTCTTGGCGTGTTCAGGTCCCTCTTCTTTCACGATCACATAGCGGGGGATGGGGAGTTTGCGGGATTGTGCAATCTCCTGAAGTGCGCTCTTGTAGTCAATCGGTCCGGCGTTCTGATCCAGGTGATCCAGGTCCAGATCGCCGACCAGGGTTTTCTCGACGAAGGAGCGGCAGGGCTCCATGCCCCGGTCCAGATAAATTGCCGCCAGCACAGCCTCGAGTGCGTTCGCCGACAAAGCCTTCTTGGACCGGCCGCCGCTGAGCTCCTCGCCCCTTCCCAGGCGCAGGAATTCACCGATGCCCAGGCGTGAAGCGACTACATAGAGATGGCTCGCGCTGACAAGCTGCGCTTTGAGTTTGGAAAGCCGGCCCTCGGGAAGATCCGGGAATCGGGCGACCAACAGATCGCTGATCAGGAATCCGAGCACGGCATCGCCAAGAAACTCCAGTTGCTCGTTGTCGCCGGGAACCGGTTCATCGGGGTCGGGGATCGCAGTGTACGACTTGTGAGTGAGCGCGCGGACCAAGTGATTCCGGTCGGCAAAGGTGTAGCCCAGGCGGGCTTCCAGGTCAGCCAGGTCCGCGCGCATCCGATACTCAGTTTCAGTTCCGGGCTTTACTGCTTTGGCTTGGCCTTGCCCTGAGCCGCTTTCAACTTCTCCTGACTGGCTAGCTGCTTTACCTGGGGAGCGGAATTTGGATCGGCCAGAGCCCGATCGAGAATCGCGGTCGCCTCATCCCAGCGTTCCAGGCTGTTCAGAACACTTCCCATCCGGACCATAGTGGCCGGATCAGGCTGCTGAGACATGTCGATCGACTTCTTGAACTCGTCGGCGGCAACCGCATACTGTTTGCGCACCATCGCTGCCATGCCCAGAGCTTCATGGGTCTGGCCGATCACGTCCTTCTTGACGGTCTCCCACTGCTCATCGGTAATGTCCGGACGCGGCTTCGGAGCCGTCTTGATGGTCTCCTGTGCGGTGCGGGCCATCTTTTCGGCCAGCTTCAGTTTTTCTTCCTTATCAAGATCGAACTCGCGGGTTCGCTGCGCGGTGGCGGTGGCAATCATGACCATGGCGCCATAATTCTTGGGATCGGCTTCCAGCGTGCGCTCGGCCCAGATGATCATGTTCTCCGCGTCGTTCTTCTGCTGGAAAGACATTGCGATGACCTGCAGAATCACCGGCTTGAATTCCGTGTCGGCGAACTTCTGCAGCACTTCCTGGCCGGCCTTGATCCGAGTATCCGGGTCCT
>Ga0073934_10006571_pt1 | contig 16824 bp, 10 predicted proteins | sample LarsenN4metaG_FD_76834 | JGI IMG/M metagenome (GOLD analysis project Ga0073934, IMG submission 76834) | Hot spring sediment bacterial and archeal communities from British Columbia, Canada, to study Microbial Dark Matter (Phase II) - Larsen... ... | reverse complement strand
TGGATTGTTGAAATCAACCTTATTAAACAGGTTGAAGAAATCGAAGCTAAACCGCATTGTGACAGGATGTTCGCCGGCGATGATCGTAGTCCGCTTGCCGAGCGAGAAGTCCATGTTCCAGCGCGGCATGCCGCGTAGCGGGTTGGCCCGCCCCGCCCTGCCGTCCCGGCTGATCTCAACCCTTCGAAAGCTGTTAAAGACCTGCTCGGGATTGCCGAACATGTTCAGACCCGTCCCGCGATTGGCCGGGTCGCCGTTGGTTCCGATGTTGTTCGAACCTTTCACCCCGTCTACGACGGAGTTGCCGAATGTTCCAGGATTCACCGTCGGTATGGCGCCCGAGGCGAAGCCCAGGAACAGGCTGCCGCCCCAAACCTGCGACCCTTGCGTCACGGTCAGCGGATCGCCGCTGCGAGCGGTGAGAATACCCGAAACCTGCCAGCCCTGGAACATCTGCTTCAACACAGGGATGTTGGTTTTGAACGGCAGTTCATACAATCCGATGGCGTTGAACAGGTGCTGCAAGTCGAAGGTCGAAGGACCATATTCCACCATCTGGTTAAAGCTGTTCGGCGCGATGCTGGCGCTGTTCTGAATGGCGCCCAATTGATCCAGCGACTTCGACCACGAGTACGTCACGTCGAAGTTGTAGCCCTTGCTGAAGCGCTTGCGCAGCGTTGCGAACATGCCATGGTAGTTCGAGATCCCGTTGGCAGTCTTCATCAGCATCATTTGCGACATGTAGTTAACGAACGGCTGCAGGTTATTGCGCATGCGCTGCGTGTCCAGCACCTGGAAAATCGTGTTGATGTTGCCGTTGATGAACGCGGCGCGGGCGTTTTGCACCAGGTAGGCGGTGCCGCCTGGAACGTTATTCTCAAACCACGGCTGATTTGCCGCCGTCTGTCCGCCGCGCAACGCGAGGGCGACATTGTCGAACGCTTGGGCGAAGGTCTGGTTGCTGCGCGAATCGAGTTGCGTGTACGGCGCCTGGTTGAAGTTAATGCTCTGCTGCAACTGGCGACCCATGCGCGCGGCGTAGGTCAACTCAAGGATCATGTCGCCCTTCAACTCCCGTTGTAGGGTGAAGTCGAACTCGTGGTGACGCCCCTGCTTCAGCGACGGGTCCACCTGGAACGAGAGCACTTCCGGGAACAATTGCACCTGGCCGTTGATCAGTCCCCAAGCCGGTGAGACCGGCACACTTTGTTGTGGGACTGTGGGCCTCGGTATGGTCCCGTCTACTCCGATGCGGAATCCACGCAGGGCCGGGTTCGTGCTCGCTGCGCTGCAACCGCGACCGCCGGAACCAGTGGCATTGCACGCCGGTGTGGTCACATTCAACGTTTGCGCGAAACCGATTCCGAGCGACGGCACGATCACACTCGATACGGTTCCCAGCCGGTCGTAAATGGTGGCGTAGCCGCCACGCAACACCGTCTTCCGGTCGCCGAAGATCCGGCCCAGAATTCCGCTGCCCGTACCGGGGTTCCACGCCGCTGAAAGACGCGGGCCAAGGTTCGTCCAGTCGGTGTCGAACACGGGCCGTCCGTTGGCATTGTTGATCGGCAGGAATGCAAAATTCGGATTGAAGATCTGTCCCGCCGCGGCGGCGGCACGCCGCTGGCTGAGATAGTCTTCCGCAGTCCAGATTCGTCCGCTGGCCTGGTCGGTCTGGAATGTGTAGCGTCCCAGCGCTTCGGTCGGCGCGGTCTGCCAGCCGTAGTTCACGCCATAGGTGATCGTCAGCGAGCGGTTCAAACGCCAGGTGTCCTGGATGTAGAACTCAGGGGCAAAGATACCGCTGGTGTCCGATTCGAGAAGATCACCGTAAGGCAGCGGTTTCAATCCGCCGTCCCGCACCGCCAGCACACTCACGTTGTCGATCAGCCCCGTCATTCCGGCAAACAGCCGGTTCCAGGTCTGCAAGTCCGCCGACAGCAGACAGCCCGTAGTGCGTCCGCCCGTACACGGCGGCGGCGCGACCGACGAGGGTAGGACCAGCGGCCCCAGGTCGGAATCGATTTGCGCCACCAGGGCGCCCAAGGCGCCCAGAACTTTGTCGTCACGGCGGTGCAGCGTTGGCAGCCAGCGCAGGTGGGCGCCGAACTGGAAGGTGTGGCTCCCCTTCAACCAGTTCAGATCTGAATTGAACTGATAGACGCGGTTGTCGTTCTGCTGCTTGCGCGCAAGTTGCGTATCCACGTCGAAGGGTTCGGAAAGAATGCTTTGTGCTCCGCCGCGCGCGCCCACGTCCAATGCAATCGGGCCGTCAGGAGTCGAAGTGCCCGGTATGTTTAGCAGCCCCGCCGAGGCGTTCGGCCGCAACACGTCCGTGGCGGCCCGGTTCCGATTGCGGCCAAAGCGGAACTCCGCGGTAAGGTTGGGTCGAATCGCACCCGAGACACCGATCGTTTCCAGGTTCTGGCGGGTTGGAAATTGGCGTATCCCCTGCACGTTGCCGCCGCGAATGTCGAGCGACCCGTTGTTGAAGTCCATCTGCCGGAAATAGCGAATAGAACCTTCCAGCCGCCACGTGTTGGTCAGCATGTGGTCCACTCGGGCGTGGTAGTAGTCGAATCGAATCGGGTGGCCAACCGTGCTTGTAAAGCCAATGGTATTGAGGCCGTCACCGCTGCTGGGGTCGTTACCGGCCGGCAGTAAGTTCCAGAGCGCGGCGATGCTCGGGCTGAGGCCAAGCCCGCGCGGGTCGCAGGCGTCGGAGCCGTTCGGACCGCAAGCCGTGGACGTCGCCAGCGGGTAGCTGTTGATATTGCCCGCCGCATCGCGGAAGCGGAGAATGCCCTGCTTCAGCGTGTCGGTCGGAACGATTCGGGTCACTGTACTGGCGCGTGGAAAGCGCCGTCCTTCGTAGTTGGTGAACCAGAACGTCTTGTTGCGAATCGCCGGACCGCCTGCCGTGAACCCGAAACGGTTGTCCTTCAGCTCCGGCTTCTTGACATTGTTGCGATTGTTGGTCCAGTTGTTGGCGTTGAGGTTGTCGTTCTGGTGATACCAGAAGCCGGCGCCATGAATATCGTTGGTTCCGCGCCTTCCAATGAGGGAGACCTGGCCGCCGGCGCCGCGTCCGAACGCCGCGTTCGGATTGGCGACGCCGACGCGGAACTCTTCCACGCCTTCCACGCTCATGTACATCCACGTACCGAGGCCGCCGACGCTCTGGTTGGTTACGTCAATGCCATCCAGGGTGAACGTGCTCTGGTCAGCGCGCGATCCGGCGACCTCGCCATTGGGAGTGGCTCCCGGCTGCAGAGTGAGCAGTTCGTTGACTTGGCGCGTAAAGCTCGGCAGGTCAGGCAGTGCGCGGCCGGAAATCACGTTACCGACCGTGGCGTCCGCAGTTTGCAGTTCGGCGACCGCCCCACCCTCCACGACAACGGACTCCGTGACCTGACCGACCTCCAGCGAAACTGTCTGCTGGTACGTCTTGGTGACCTCCACACGGAAGCTTCCCACCACATATTGCCGGAAGCCGCTGGCTTTCACCTTAAGTTGATACTCGCCCGGCGGGACGCTGGGAAAGACGAACTGGCCGTCCTGGTTTGTTTTCTGAGCCAGAACCGCACCGGTTGCCGCGGATACCAACTCCACCTCAGCCGCGACGATGGCGCCTCCGCTCGGGTCGAGCACTACTCCCGAAACCAGCCCTGTGGTGGTTGTTTGGCCGAACAGCATAGCTGCGGCTAAGGTGATGAAAAGACAAGTCGTGTAGCGGACGAGACGGACGGCGAGCCCCATTTGTTCCCCTCTCCCAGATCTGAATCCCGTGACAACCCGAAGGCCGTAACGGTTTCTGAACAGGATAAAGGAAGTTGAGATTTTTGTAACGAAAATTTTTAACGAGACCCAGAGACGCGGCCTTACAATGGATCCAATCTCCAGCTTCTTCTCTTCCGGGATTTGGGGTAACATAGTGACCCCGGCAGCTTAACGTTTACGAGAGTTCTAAAAGGAGAATCTTCGTGTCGTTGCTAAAGAGAGTTGGAGCCGAGATGATCGGTACGTTCTGGTTGGTCTTCCGGGGGTGCGGCAGTGCTGTTCTTGCCGCGGCGTTTCCAAATGTCGGCATCGGCCTGCTGGGCGTGTCTCTGGCCTTCGGGTTAACTGTACTGACGATGGCGTATGCTATCGGGCACATTTCAGGTTGTCACCTGAACCCGGCTGTGTCACTGGGGCTGGTTGTCGGCAGGCGATTTCCAGTTTCGGAGTTCATCCCGTACGTCGGGGCGCAACTGGCGGGTGGGATTCTGGCAGGAGGTATGCTGTACTTGATTGCCAGCGGCAAGCCTGGGTTCGAATTGGGCGGGTTTGCAGCGAATGGATTCGGGTCGCACTCTCCTGGCGGCTACTCGCTCGCCGCCTGCATGACCGCGGAACTGGTTCTGACGTTCATGTTCCTCATGATCATTTTGGGAGCGACGGATCAGCGCGCTCCCGCGGGATTTGCGCCGCTGGCGATCGGGCTTGGACTGACGCTGATCCACCTGATCGGAATTCCGGTGACCAACCTGTCTGTCAACCCCGCGCGCAGCACCGGACCGGCGGTGTTCGTCGGCGGTTGGGCACTTCAACAGTTGTGGCTGTTTTGGCTCGCGCCGCTGGTGGGCGCAGCTCTGGCTGGGGTAGTCTATCCCGCGCTAGCTGGGCAGCCGGCGGCAAAAGTTCCGAAGGCGGCCGAAGCCGCCAGCGGAAGATGAATACACAGGACGACCCTTTATCACCCGTTAGTAAAGGAAGAGAGGCGCAACCGGAGTTGCGGTGCGACGTCAGCCGCACTGTGGATCTGAACCACCTCCAAGCCGGCAGCCTGTGCGCTGGCTATACCAGCGTTGGAATCCTCCAGTGCGACGCCGCCCCAAACTCCGAGTCGCTCCTGGGCCAGCAGGTAGGGATCCGGCTCTGGTTTGAGTCGCGTCACATCGTCCCCATACACTACTACATCGAAGTAACGAAAAATCCCGGCAGCCTCAAGTATCGGTTGAACTTCACTCCTACAACTGGAAGTGACAAGGGCTTTTTTGAATCCGTTCAGTTCTTCAAGCAAAACTTGAGTATCACGGTGGACGGGTGGAGCGGCGACTGCAGCTTCGCGAAACATGGCGCGTTTGCGGGCATACACATGCTCAAGCCTTTCCATGTCCGCCGGAGGATCCGCCAACGGCGCCAGCGTCGCCAGCATGGCCCGGTCAGAGACTCCGATGCAGTTGGCTGCGTAGTACTCCCACGTCAGCCGAATGCCGAGCGGCTCCAGCATCTGAGTCCAGCACTCATAGTGGAGCCGCTCTGTGTCGGCGATCACTCCATCGAAGTCGAAGAAGATCGCCTTCATTACTGCTGTAGCCGCACCGAGCGCATCATTTCCTCGAACACCGGGCGGGCCTGGGCGTTTGCGCTTTCCGGGGCGACGAACGCTGCGTACAACAGCGCCTCGGTCATGTCCACGGTCAGCAGGTATACGTACTCGCGTTCATTGGCAAACGGGGACGTCGAACTCAACCTGAGCGTCAGCGCGTTGCGGCCGTCCACCTGGGTGCGCTGGCTGCGGGTGTCGACTCGCATACCTGGATTCTGCTGTGCGAGCTGGCGGACCAACGCCTGGGTGTCGCGATTCAGATCCACACGGCTGTTGTTCTGGGGAGAGAAAGCGCTGACCATCACGCCCAGCCCGACGGCCACTCCGCCGTTACCAGCCTGAACCAGCCCGTTTCGCGGGGCGATTGTGAGCATGTTCGAGCCCTGATCGCCGAACGTCTCCCAATTGTCCGGATAGACGATGCTGAACGCTCGCCCTTGATACGTGCGCATGCGATTGGAGATCTCGAACCGCGGCGCCGGACCGCCTGCTCCGCCTATAGCGCCCTGCTGCTGGCCGCGTGGCGCGCGCGGCGCCGGCAGTCCACCGACGATTTGCTGAATGCGTCGCAGGTCTCCCTCGCTGGCATTGTAGTTGCCGCGAGGCAGATACTGGATCTCCTTCTCGACCTCGCGAACGCGATTACCCGGGTTGGGATGGCTCGACAAGAACTGGCCTAGCGCACTTCCCTTCCCGCTCTGGGCTTCCAGTTTTTCGAAAAAGCGTGCCATCTCCAAGGGGTTGTAGCCCGCTTTAGCCATCATGCGAGTTCCCAGGATATCGGCGTCCCGTTCGGCATTGCGCGAGAACTTCAGCAGTACGGAGTTGGCGCCCAGACCGATGCCGAGTTGCGCCAGCGAGCCGAGGATGCCGCCATTGCCGCCCACAACCGCTCCAGCCAGCATCGCCGGCAACTGGATCAGGTTCGCTTTCGAGGCTTGATTGGTGCCGTGCCGTAGCGCCACGTGTGCGATCTCGTGCGCCATCACGCCGGCGAGCTGCGCCTCGTTCTCCGCGGCCAGGATCAGCCCCGTGTGAACGTACGTGGGACCGCCAGGCAGCGCGAACGCGTTGATGCTTTTGTCGTTCACGACTTTGAACGTGTAAGGGTACTTATCCGCTTCCCCGGACTGTACCAGCCGGCGGCCGATGCGTTCGACGTAGTCCTGTAATTGGCCGTCGTTGACCACATCAACCTGCCGCTCGATCTGCGACGCTGCTTCCCGGCCAAGTTGAACGTCTTGATCCTTGGAGAACAGGTTAAAACCAGGTTTCACCGTGCGCGGCTGGGCCGATACCGCCATGGCCACCAGCAGCATGCCTAACGTACTGTGCATCAACCGCTTGTGCGTCATCATTCCCTCCTCAAGCTTGGCATAATGGTCCGTATGACGCCAACAGAGAAAATATGGCACAACGGACGTTTCATTGCGTGGGACGAAGCCCGCATCCATGTGCTGTCCCACGTCACCAGTTACGGAAGCTCCGTTTTCGAAGGCATCCGCTGCTATAAGACGCATGCCGGACCAGCCGTATTTCGACTAAAAGAGCATACCCGCCGTCTCCTGGACTCAGCCAAGATCTACCGAATCCCGGTAAGTTATTCGAACCAGGAGCTTTGTAACGCAATGGTGGAGTTGATTCGCGTGAACGGCCTGGGTGAGTGCTATCTACGGCCGATCGTCCTCCGCGGGTACGGCGGTGTCGGCGTACTCCCCTCGAACAATCCGACGGAAGTCTACCTGGCGTGCTGGGAATGGGGCAAATATCTGGGTGCTGAAGCACTTTCGGAAGGGGTTGACGTCTGCGTTTCATCCTGGACCCGGATCGCGCCCAACACGCTACCGGCCCTGGCAAAGTCCGGCGCAAATTACATGAACTCGCAGCTTATTCGCATGGAGGCGCACCTGAACGGATATGCCGAAGGCATCGCCCTGGATGCCAACGGTGCAATCAGTGAAGGCTCCGGCGAAAACATCTTTGTGGTTCGCGATGGCGTCATTCATACCCCCCCGCTCGGCTCGAGTGTTCTTCCCGGTATCACGCGCGACACTGTGATGCAGCTCGCCGAATCGCTGGACATCCCCCTGCGAGAGACCGTGATCCCGCGTGAAATGCTCTACGTCGCAGACGAAGTCTTCTTTACCGGCACCGCTGCCGAGATTACGCCGATCCGGTCGGTGGACAAGATCCCGGTCGGAAGCGGCAAGCGCGGTCCGATAACCGAGCAGTTGCAGCGCGCTTTTTTTGACATCGTTCATGGCAACAGCGAAGATCGTTTCGGCTGGCTGACGCTTGTGCCGGAGTCTGTTCCCGCCGCGCTGTGACCTGCGTTTTGAAGGGCAGGGTCCGTCACCTGGCTGCCCGTGATACGATCCGGATGAATTGAGTCTGAGAATGAAACCGCTCAGATCCATCCCGATCGTTTCCTTGCTCGGCGCCGCCCTGGCCGGCCAAAGCTTGCTTGCCGCAGACCGCGTTAAAGTCGCTAACGGTATTCTCGAATCCACCGCTGCCCCAAAGGATGGCGTGCGCAGCTTCAAGGGCATCCCGTTCGCGGCGCCGCCTGTCGGCGATTTGCGCTGGCGCGAACCGCAGCCGGTAAAGAACTGGAAAGGCGCGCGCAACGCCGATCAATTCGGACCACGTTGCATGCAGCGCACGTCGCCGAATGCCGATTACTGGTTCCGCAGTAACGGCATGAGCGAGGATTGCCTGTACCTCAATGTCTGGACTCCCGCCAAATCGGATAAAGAGCGGCTGCCGGTCCTCGTCTATATCTTCGGCGGTGGCTTTCAGAATGGCGACGGCTCCGAACCGCGTTATGACGGCGAGAACATGGCGCGGAAGGGCATGGTTGCGGTTTCGATCAACTACCGCACCAACATCTTCGGTTTCTTCGTTCACCCCGAATTGACCAAAGAGTCGCCGCACAAGGCTGCGGGCAATTACGGCTTGCTCGATCAGGTTGCGGCGTTGCGCTGGGTACAAAAGAACATTGCGGCGTTCGGTGGCGACCCGAAGCGCGTCACCATTGCAGGCGAATCGGCGGGATCGATTTCGGTCAGCGGATTGATGGCATCGCCGCTATCGCGCGGCCTGATCGCCGGAGCGATCGGGGAAAGCGGCGCAATGACCTCCAGCCTGCCACCGCAGCCGTTAGCGGCGGCCGAGCAGAACGGTGTGAAATTCGCAGCCGCGGCCGGCGCATCGAACCTCGCCGCGCTGCGCGCTATGACGGCCGAGCAGATCCAGGAAGTCCTGCCAAAAGCCCAAGGGATTCGCTTCAGCACCGCGCTGGATGGCTACTTCCTGCCGAAAACCGTCACCGAGATCTTCCTCGCCGGCGAACAGTCGAAGGTTCCATTGCTGGCAGGGTCGAACACCCATGAGGGTTCACCGCGAGCCGTGCTTGGCGATGGCCCGCCAACACCGGAGACACTGGCTAACGCGATCAGGAAGTTCTATGGCGAGAATGCGGGATCCATTGTGAAGGCCTATGCAGCATCCACAGCGGATGAGGTCTATGAGGCGGCCGCGCACCTGGCGAGCGCGCGTTTTGTTTCCTTCAGCACCTGGAAATGGACCGAACTGCACATGCAGACCGGGGCTGGCAAGCCTGTCTACCGCTATTTGTATGCGCGACCGCGTCCGCCGTATTTGGGAATGCCGGGACAGCAGCCTCCGCCTCCTCCGCCGGCGCAAGCGGGAGCCAACACGGGTCCGCGCGGGGCAGTTCATTCGGCCGAGATCCAATACGCGATGGGCAACCTCGATCTCGACAAGCGCTACGCTTGGGAGCCGGCCGACTACGAAGTCTCCAAAACCATGCAGGCGTACTTCGTGAACTTCATCAAGACCGGCAATCCGAACGGTCCGGGCTTGCCGGAATGGCCCACGTACCGTCCGGAATCAAACTACCAGCGGCTGGTGATCGATGTGAAGACGTTTGCCGAGCCGGAGAAGAACCGCGATCGCTACCTTGCTCTCGACGCACTGCCGGCGTCGCGATGAACGGAGCCAATGGGAAATCTCAGTTGAGGGACCGGGAGGGAGCGGATCCCTCCCGGCTGGAGTGGACAAGCCTAATGAAGGCTGGCCCGGGTTGATTGTTGCCGCGCTGCCAACCCGCTCCCAATTTCAACCTCCCCCGAGATCTCATTAGCGAAGCGGACTGGACAGCGAACACTTCCCTGTACTCTAATCGCACGGTGCTTGATGCGCCAGACCCATCAACGCCTTTTCAACAGAAATTTGGCGGTATAGAGTGAAGAGGTTACGGGCATCGTAGTGTTAGTAATCTGTGCATAAAACATTATTTCTATGAAATGTGAAGGCTTCGACTGCTGGACCGGCGCCTATCTCCGGCTGGAGGGCGAACGGACGATTCAAGTGGTGGATGAACTCATCCAGCCGCCCGAGAGCGGGGAGCACCTCGCGCCCGGCTTCATCGACGTTCAGGTGAACGGCTTCGCCGGCGTTGATTACAACAATCCAGCGGAGCCTCACGAGCGTATCGCCGCATCGCTCGACGTGATGTTCTCTACCGGCGTGACGCGCCTGTTTCCTACCGTGATCACAGGCAGTCCGGACAACATGCTGAACGCGGCGCGCAACCTTGCACAGGCGCGCAAGTCCCTACCGCGAGGCCGCGCCATGGAAGCGATTCACATGGAAGGTCCGCACATTTCTCCAGAAGATGGTCCGCGCGGCGCACACCCGCGCCAGTGGACCCGGCCCCCCGACGTGGACGAATTCCGCCGCTGGCAGGACGCCACTGAGGGAGCCATTCGGCTGGTAACGATGTCGCCGGAATGGCCGGGTTCGACACACTACATCGAATACCTCACCGGCCATGGCGTTGTGGTCAGCATTGGTCATACGAAGGCGACGCGCGCCCAACTCGATGACGCCGTTAAGGCGGGCGCGACGATGTCGACACATCTCGGCAACGGCGCGCATTCGGAAATGCGCCGCCACCCGAACTACCTGTGGGATCAACTTGCCGAGGATCGCCTCTGCGCCAGCTTCATTGTGGACGGCATCCACATAGGCGACAGTTTCTTGCGGGTCGCCTTGCGCGCCAAGGGCATCGGCAACTCTGTCCTGATTACCGACGCCGTGATGCCCGCCTGTTCCGAGCCTGGCCCCTACAAGCTTGGAGAAGTTGAGGTGGAACTGCTGCCCGACATGCGGGTCGTTCTGCGAGGCGGCGACCGTCTCGCCGGCAGTTCGCTGCGCATGGATCGCGGCGTCGAGAATCTAATGCGGCTGGCGCAGCTCTCGCTCGGGGAAGCCGTCCTGATGGCAACACGCAATCCGGCGCGCGCAGGCCGCATTCCTGGACGGCAGCGTGGACTGGCGGCCGGCGAGCGCATGGATCTTGTGCGCTTTGCCTTTGAGCCCCAGACGAAGTCGATTCAGATTTTCCAGACCTGGCTGGATGGTGAGTTAGTCTATTCGGCATGACCACCGACACACTGTTCACCCTCTGCAACACCTCTGTACTTCCCGGCTGGCTGCTGTTGATCGTGGCGCCACGGTGGCGATGGACCCACAGGATTGTGCCGGCGGTCTTTTCCATTCCGTTGGCGTGTGTTTATCTGTGGTTGCTGCTAACCAACTGGGGTGGCGCTGAAGGTGGCGATTTCAGCACGCTGAAGGGTGTTCAAGCACTCTTTGCCAACCCGTTATTACTGCTGGGTGGCTGGGTGCATTACCTCGTTTTCGATCTGTTCATCGGAGCCTGGGAAGTTCGTGATGCCCAGCGTTGCGGCATTCCGCACTGGGCGGTGGTTCCCGCGCTCTTGCTCACGCTGTTTTTTGGCCGGCGGGATTGCTGCTGTACTGGGCGGTTCGTGCGTCCCGGAAAGGGAGGCTGGACCTGGGCGAGGCGGCGGCGGCATGACTGCATACCTGTCCCGCGAACCGCTGCTGTTCGGAACCGCAGCGTTCCATCTGCTGTTGTTCTTGCTTTTTCTATGTTTGATCCCATTCGATTCGCGCACGATTCTCGGCATCAGCCCGTGGATCAAGCCGGCTAAATTTGCGGTTTCGATCTCGATTTATCTGGCGACCCTGGGAGTCCTGATGCCGCTTCTTCCAACGGCCAGCGCCGGCCTGGAGTTGATACGCTGGACCGCCTGCACGACTATGCTGCTGGAAATGGTGATCATTTCCGTGCAGTCCGCGCGTGGCGTAGCGTCCCATTTCAATATCGCGACCGGGCTGGATGCGACCCTGTTTTACTCGATGGGAGTGCTGATTGTGCTGAACACGCTGGCGGCGTTCGGTTTGCTGATTCTCTTTTTGACATCGCAGGCCAGCGCTTTGCCCGGCGTACTGCTCGGAATCCGGATCGGTCTCGCCCTGTTTATAGCAGGCAGCTTGCAAGGCTTCATGATGGTGAGCCGGATGGCCCACACCGTCGGGGCCAGTGACGGCGGAGCCGGGTTGCCCTTCCTTAACTGGAGCACGCAAGCAGGAGACCTCCGGGTTACACACTTCCTGTTCTTGCACGCCATCCAAGTGTTGCCGCTTGCTGGTTGGCTGTTTCGCTCGCCTGCGGTGGTCTGGGTGATCGCGCTTGCGTGGTCGATCGGCGGTGCTGTCTTGCTACAGCTAGCGCTGCGTGGGCGGCCGCTCACGTCCGGGTTCTGACACGCGGCCGCGTCACGGGATCGCCGGCAGGTTGCGATGCAGCATGAATAGCGCCAATCCGATCAACAGCAGGGCGAACAACTGCTTCAGTTTTCCCTGCGCGAGCCGGTGACAGAGCACGGTCCCTCCGGCCATTCCCGCTGCCGCGCTCGCCAGGAGGATGAGAACCATCGCCGCGCCCTGGCTCAAGAACATCGCATGACCGGGTAACGCCGCCGCTGAGTTCACGGTGATGATGGCGAGCGAGGTCGCCACCGATTCCCGCATCGCCAGCCCGCCGAGATAAACCAGCGCAGGCACGATGACGAACCCGCCACCCACACCGAGCAGTCCCGTCAGCAATCCAATTCCCAGCCCTGCCGGCGCTATCACCATCCAGCCGCGACGCTTTCTTTGTTCATCAGCGTCGGATCTATCGAGCAGCATCCGCGCGCCGGAGATCGCCAGCAGGACCGCGAACCCGATCAACAGGTAGCGCCCGGGCAGCGCCTGGCTCAAACGCGACCCCAAAGCGGCGCCTGCAATACCCGGAATCGCGAAAGCCGCCGCCGTCCTCCAGCGCACCGCTCCCTTACGCGAATGCAGATATGTGCCCAACCCGCTGGCGGCGCCTACCAGAACGATGGAGAGCGCGATTGCCTGGTGTGCTTCCATTCCGACGATGTACACCAGCACTGGAACCGTGATCGCAGTTCCCCCTGCGCCCAGCAAGCCGAGCGTGAGGCCAACCAGCAGCATTCCAGCGATGCCAACGAGCAGGTTCGGAAGAGCAGGCACGGAAGCGATAACAATACCAAGGATGCATGCCATGATGGAACCGCGCTGTTCGACAGCGGCTCAGCGCCGTTCCTGCGAACCCTGCGTCACAAGGCGGTCGCGGCGGAAGTTGACGATGTCGCCCGAATACGGCAGCACAAGCAGATCACTGCAGCGACGCGGAAGTATCGAGCCGCCGCACTTTGAGATTGCGGAACCAGACCGGAGTGGAATGGTGCTGCAATGAGATCGGGCTTCGCTTCGGTGGAGGACCTCCCCGCAGCGCCGCGACCCCGCTTACTTTGTCCAGATCAAACTGCACCACGCGAACGCCGTTCAACCAATGCTCCACTTGCGCTTCGCGGACGACTAACCGGCTTTCGTTGAACTCGCCGAGCCTTGGCATCAGCAAAGGCTCCGGCGCAAGCACGGAATACAGCGCCGCGGCAGCTCTGGAAGGATCCTTCTTCGGAACCTCGTCGGAATTATCGGCAAGTTGATATTCCAGTCCCCGCGCTCGTGCCTGCCGTCCGTTCTGGTTGACCCATTCATCCATCCGCGGAATCAGGTACTTCACGCCCGAGTTCCCGTGGGCGTCCATCTTCCATTCGAATTTGAGCTCGAACGACCCGAACTCCTCCACGGTGCGAATATCCTGTGCTCCGGCACTAGGCGGCAGCGTGCGCAGACAGCCACCCTCCACCGCCCAGGTGTCCGGAAACGGCTTGCCGCTAACCTCAATCCACCCCGCGGAGGTCCTGCCATCGAACAGCAAGATCCAGCCCGCGGCCTTTTCCGCGGGAGTTAATGTATTAGGCGCGCTTTCGGCGGCAACGAGAGGCAAGGAAAGAAGTAACGGCCACAGGCGCATGTTCTGGATCAGTATAGCGTCGAGCCGTCACTGCGGTTTGGGGAGTCGTTCAATGTCGGCACGTGTGAAATTACTCTATTCATAACGCAGTGCGCGCATCGGATCCACCCGTGAAGCTTTGCGTGCCGGCATGTAGCCTGCCAGCAGCGCAACGGCAGCCAGGACGGCTATCGCCAGCGAAATGGTTAGCGGGTCGTTCGGTTGAAGCTTATAAAGCTGCTTCTGCACCAGGTTGGTGACCCACAGTGACCCGGCCAGGCCGATAGCCAGTCCGATACCCAGCAGCACGACCACTTCCTTCATCACCAGCCAGCTAACGCGGCTCCGCGTTGCCCCCAGTGCCACGCGCACGCCGATTTCGCGGGTACGCCGCGCCACCACGAACGCCAGCAGCCCGTACAGGCCCAGGGCCGCTAATCCCGTAGCCAGGAAGCTGAACACCGAGCACAGCGTAGCGATCAGCCGCTGCGTGATCATGGACTCGTCGATGACCTGCTCCACCGTCTTCATGTTCATTACCGGGAGGTTCGGGTCGATCTCGCGAACCACCGATCGAATCGTGTTGAACATCTGCTCCGGAGCGGCGTTTGTCCGCACATAAAACACCATGCCGCCGAGCCACTTCGCGTACTCGTAATACGGCATGAACACCTGGTTCGCATGCTCATCGCCCAGATTGTTGTATTTCGTGTCGGACACAATTCCGATGATCTCGACATCCGGCTTGACGTTCGGCCCTGTGCCTTGGGCAATCCGCACGCCCAGCGGGTTGCGGTCGCGGATGTAACGGCTGGCGAACTTGCGGTTCACCAGGGCGACCTTGCGCTTGGCCTCCAGGTCCGCCTGTGTGATTGTGCGGCCCTGATCCAGCTTAATACCGAGCGTCTCGAAGAAGTTCGGGCCTACTGCGTTGTAGAACGGACTGACGTCTTCGCCGGGCTTGGCCTGATAGCCATCGACAGTGGTCGAAGAAGACCAGTCGTCACCGCCTAGCAGATTGATGCTTGACACTGTGGCCGACTGAACCCCGGGCGCGGATCGCAGTCGCTCGAGCACGTTCTCGAAGAACGGCAGCCGCTTCTCCGGTCCGTAGCCGCCGTTGGCAGGGTTCACGACAAACGCGATCAGGTTCGACGTCTGGAAACCCGGATCGACACTACGCAGGTTGGTCAAACTGCGCAGGAACAGGCCCGCGCCGATCAGCAAGAGCAGTGACAACGCGACCTGCGTCACCACCAAGCCCCGCCGCAAACGCACCTGACCGTGCCCACCGAGTACGGCTGCCGTCTGGTCTTTCAAGCTTGTGAACACATCAACACGAGTGGCCTGAAGTGCCGGAGCAGCGCCAAAGATCAGGCCAGTCAGGATGGACACTCCCATGGTGAACGCAAGGATGCGCCAATCGGGCGTGGCGGACAACGCCATGGTAGATGCCTCGGTCGAAGCCCAGCGGATCAGCAAGCTGCTTGTCCATGAGCCGATCGCCAGTCCTAACGCTCCTGCGATCAGGGACAACAGGATGCTTTCGGTAAACATCTGGCCCAGGATCTGGCGCCGGTTCGCCCCCAGCGAGAGCCTGACAGCGATCTCCTTGGTGCGCGCGGCGCCGCGTGCGATCATCAGACCCGCCACGTTCGCACACGCGATCAACAGCACCAGACCGACGACGCCCATGAGGACCCACATCGCCGTTCCGGCTTCGTTCCGTACGCCGGAATAGCCGCGCTGCGCAGGCGCCACCCGGAACTCCTGCCGGCGGAACTTCTCCCGCACTTCTTCAGGCGCCTGGGCGAAGAACTTTTCCTTCAGTTCCTCCTGCTGAATCTGTTTGTAGAGAACTTTCAAAGACGCCAGGGCCTGTTCCTGCGACACACCCGGCTTTAGCCGCGCGAACACCTGGAGCCAGGAACTGCGGCGGTCGTCCAATTCGTCCCAGGTGGGCGTGACCGCGGACTTCATCATAATCGGCACATACAAGGCGCCCGCGCGCGCGGCGTCCAAACCGGCGAAGCCAGCCTGCGTCACTCCGACGATCGTGAATGGATGGCCATTGATCTGGATCTTGCGTCCGACGATGTTGGGATCGCCGCCAAAACGGTTCTGCCAGAATGAGTGCGTGATCACGGCCACCGGATGGGCCATTTTCTTGACGTCGTCCGCCGGGCTGATCAGGCGTCCCCGCTCCGGGCGTACGCCGAGCACGTCGAAATAGTTGCCGCTGACGAGTTCGACGGACGTCTGCTCGGCTGCACCGTCTTCGCGCATGGCGGCGGCTCCGGTGCGGCGCGCGAAAACACCATCGAAAACCGCATTCTTATCCCGCAAATCGAGATAGAGCGGATGCGAGAACATCATCTGGCCGCGGTTATTCCCAAACCGGCCACCCTCGATGTCGAGTTGGACCAATTGCCGCGGATCCTTCACCGGCAGCAGGCGCAGCATCAACTGGTCGACCAGAGTGAAGATCGCGGTGTTTGCCCCGATCCCCAACGCGAGCGAGACAACGGCGACCCCGAAGAACAACGGTGTCTTAAGAAGAGAGCGAAAGGCAAGCTGAATCTGGGAAACGAGATCGCGCACACAAGCCTCCTCTGCAAGGGACGTACTTATCCTTATACTTGTTCGCGCGAAAATGGTTTCTAACGGCTCAGCAATAGGCGCGAGTTAACCCTTGATCCAGGCATGCGCCGGATCGTCGGCCCATGCGCCATAAGTCCGGCCTTCTCCTGCCAGTATCCAGGTGTAGTTCAAGGTATAACCGGGACACGCGACCACCGGATGATATCCACGCGGAATCAAGACCGTGTCGCCGTTCTCCACGGCATACGCGACATCGAACGCGTCCGGGGCGTCTTTCTGCGTATAAACGCGAATAAACCCAAATCCCTGAGGCGGATCGCAGAGGAAGTAATAGATCTCTTCCATTGGGACTTCGCTGGGCTCCCGGTAGACATCGTGCTTGTGCGGCGGGCAACTCGACCAGCCACCCGGTTTGTTTACGGTCTCGCCGCAGATCAGATGTGCTGCCGGGATGTTGTCGGCGATGTGAGTAAACACGGTGCGGGTCCAGTTGTCTTTCCCTACCGATTTGACGATCGCCTGTTCCGGCGCCACATGCACTGGTGGAACGCCACTCTTGCCGAGCGCGCCGCCGACGGTCACC
>Ga0073934_10006570_pt1 | contig 16829 bp, 17 predicted proteins | sample LarsenN4metaG_FD_76834 | JGI IMG/M metagenome (GOLD analysis project Ga0073934, IMG submission 76834) | Hot spring sediment bacterial and archeal communities from British Columbia, Canada, to study Microbial Dark Matter (Phase II) - Larsen... ... | reverse complement strand
TTATGGCCGAGTTAAAAGCCAAATATAAGGGGTGTCCAACTGGGTCGGCCGTGATAACAGGTGGAGGGAATCTAAGAGCGAAATATGTGATCCACGCCGTTGGTCCAAGGTATTCGGGATCGCCAAAAGATGTGCAGCTCCTGGCCGGCGCTTATCGGAAGAGCCTGGAATTATGCTCCGAACACAATATCTCCTCCATCGCCTTTCCATCCATCAGCACCGGGATTTATGGATACCCGGTGGAAGAAGCCTCCCGCATTGCCATCAATACGGTTGTGAGCTATTTGGAGAAACACCAGGATATCAAGCTCGCCCGCTTCGTCCTCTTCGATTCAAATACCTACCAGACCTACGAAACCGCCTTGAGGCAGCTCGTCTTGCCGGAACAATAATTTGGATCAGCCGGTATTCGATCTGGCAAATAGAAAGGGCCTCCCCCGCTTTAATCCCTTCGTCATGGAATCTGCCAATTTTCAAAGAGGTAGTTCCACACCTATCCCTTTTATCTTCGCCAGCTGATAGATCCGGATGGCCGTGGCCATATCATCCAAGGCCAAGCCGAGATTCATGCTCATGGTTCGTTCGTGTGGAGATTCACGACCCGGCTTAAGGCCTGCTACAATCTCCCCAAGGTCGGCATAAGGCTCCGGTGTCTCTTTGAAGTACCCTTCCCGCCTGTAGTAGTGCATCTGTGCGAGGTCATCAGTAGCAAGTTTGTCGATCTGACGCAGGGCCTTCCCCTGCCAGTAAGAGTCGAAATCCACAGGAGAGGCGAAGGCGCCTTCTTCGAGCCATCCCGGTTCGATGAGGGGTTTTGGATGTTTCAGAATAGGACCGCTGGTCACGATAAGGTCTAAGCCTTTCACTGCTTCAGGCAGTCTTTTTACCGGTTCAACATCCAGATTCAGAGCTTTACTCATCTCCCTTGCGTATCGCTCGGCTATTTCGGGATAGAGATCATAGGCCTTCACTTTCTCAATCTTGAAAAGGCAGGTCAAGGCTTCAAGATTGCTTCGGCCCTGCACCCCGCAAGCCACGATTCCAACCGTAAAACTATCAGGACGAGCCAAGTACTTCGCCGCCACCGCCGTCGCTGCCCCTGTACGTTTGGCCGTAATCCAGGTGCAGTCCATGATGGCAATGGGGATTCCCGTGTCAGGGTCATTGAGCAGGAGGAGTCCCATGATATAGGGAAGACCTCTCTTGGGGTTTTCCGGAAAACCTGACACCCATTTCATGCCGGCTGACTGGAGGCTTGGAATATAGGCGGGCATGGCGTGGATGAAACCATCGGGGCGAGGGTGGATTCCTGGCTTAGGGGGCATCTCGGTGCGGCCGGTGCCCTTCTCTTTGAATATTGCCTCCAGGGCATCGATAATTTCCCACATAGGAAGATTGGCGGTTTCAACATCTTTCCGAGAGAGATATAAGACTGTTCCGAGTTCCATATTTCTCTATCCTCGTCCGATAAGAAGTGGGCGTTCCCTCTGCCTACCAGCAGGCACGTGAATGCACCTTAAGGGGAGTTCTTGCCAATTACCCCAAGATCTTCTTCAGGGTCTCGTCGGTCTTTCTTCCTTTCGGGCCCTCTCCGGGAAGGTAGAGCATGACGCCTTTTCCGCTCTTGATCGGAGTGACCTCTATCTTTCCCTCTGCGGCCATTTTGCTCGTAATTTCGATCGGGTCTTTGTTAAAATGTTTCCGGAAGGCATCATTAAACCCGCTGAAGACACTGTGGATCCCCCGGTAAGGTTCTTTCCTCAGTTTCCTTATCCCCTCGATAACAAACTCCTCTTCAGAGAGGGAGGAAGCATGCCCCTCGTTGATCAACTGGATGATTTCTTCTGCGGAGGGCCTTTGTGGAGCCTCTCCAGGAAGAAAGAGCATCACCCCTCCTTTGAATGCCCTCGTCTCAATCTTTCCTTCCTCGGCCAGCCTGTTGGTCGCCTCCACAGGATTGGTCCCGAAATATTTTCGAAAGGCTTCATTAAACCCGCTGTAGACACTGTGGATTCCCCGAAACGGGTCTTTTCTCAACTTCTTGATCGCCTGGATGACAAATTCCTCTTCGGTCAGTCTTTTCTCTTCTTCTGTCATGGCTACCCCCGCTCTCCTCTTCAAGACAAAAGCCTGATTTCTATTTCAGTTTTTAAAATCGAACTCCTCCTCTATACGATAGTCGTAGCTGTGGATCTAAATGCCGATGTCCTTTACTTCATGGCATCTCGAAGCTCCCGTGCGAGGAGGTCGACCGTCCCCCGCGTACCCCCCGCCAATTTCTGTTTCCACTCTCCATCTGTCTCAAACCGTGTTTCTCCAATCCGATCGGCCCAGGGTTTGATCGCCTCCCGGATGCCAAAGTAATCAAAAGAGTCCTTCTTTAACTCCTTCGATCGAGCCATCACATCGGGACTCACCCGTATGAAGGCGCGAAGAGCGGCTCCCGTCTTGATGCTGTATTTCCGCCCGGCCCAGGCCTTCGGGAAAATTGCCAGAATGGCCTTAAAATAATTCAAAAAGAATCGCTTTCCATTCTGCTCAAATTCCTTGAAGCGGTTTGCTCCCCCGAGCTTCTCGATGTTGCCAAAAAGATCTACCATCTCTTCTGCAAGGGAGGCCTGGGAGACCCGGCCCTTTCCCACACCCAGGATCTTAATTTCCCCGTGAAGAGGGGAACTTTCCTCCTCGTTCAGCGTACGGATGATGTCATGGGCTAAGGCCTGAGACGAATCCGTATAAAGCCTTCGGCCGGCTAATGAGATGAGGTGGGAGGGATTGAGTCGCGTATGCTTGGCATTGATGGTCACAAAAAGCTCAACCGTCTGTCGAGCATCCAGCGTATCGAAGAGAACGGCTGGGACATCGATCTCCAAATCCGTTTCCATCTGGGCACTGAGGGCAAGCAGGCGATGTTGACCATCGAGACATCGAAGGATTCCAGCCTCTTCAGGGATCTGAAGCATTCCCAGGTTGGGGTTCTTCCCCATGGGGGAGAAGTTTAGCTTCTTCTCCGTGATCATGATCACGGCCCCTGGAATGGCAGGCAGATTCTGGGACTCTTTACAATCGAGATAGTACTGAACCAATTCTCGTATCTTCTTTCGAATCATTGGCCTCTGGAAGGCCGCCTCACTCTGCCCGATCCGCTTCTCGAGCAACTCCCAGTTGATGGCAGAGGTCTTGGCCGGCTTCCTCTTTTTCCTCTTCTCCTCTTCTGCCCCCGCATAACTTAAGACTTCGAACTTTACCAGCTTTTGAATATCCCCCGAAGTGAAAGATGTTTGATAAAAATCGACTCCGAATTGCCTCACTTTATGGGCTGGAACAGTAATCATGAAGAACCACCTCCCTTTATTCTACCCTCCACATTCGGCTTTTCGCGCTCAATGAATATAGATATCAGAATTTTCCTTTCCAAACAAGGGAATTTTGTCGGCCCCAGGGACCAAAATCAAAGGATATGCCAAAGCCGATTTCCTTTTGGTTGATTTTGAACCCCTCCTCTGAGATAATTCAAAGAAGATGCCTACCCTTCGATTCGGGAGGGCGGTCTCTTGGGCTCAGCCGAGGGGTCCAGAAATAATCATCCTGGTGTAAAAAATAGGGACAAGAGATATGTGGTTTCGAACTCCTATTGTCCTTAATGCGGGAACTCCGTCTGGGATTCTGACAGAGCAGCCCATCGATGTTGCACTAACCCTTGCGATGGCTGACCTGAAGGTAAAGTTCATCGATACTGAAAGGGGGGCGATCCGTTACAAGTCCATTCGTGGCCCTGAGGAGTTTGAACGTTACCGGGATCTGACAAGGGCATTACGGACCTTCGACCTTCGCTCTCTCAAAAATCGGGGACAAAGGCTCGCCTTCTGGATCAATATCTATAACACGGCGGTGATCCACGGTGTGATCGAGTTGGGGCTAGAACGGTCAGTCAAGGATTATCCTGGATTTTTTGATCGGATCACTTATGAGATCGGGGGATTTCGTTTTTCTCTCAATGAAATCGAGCATGGTCTCCTTCGGGGCAACCGGAGACATCCCTACCGTCTCCTGAGGCCTTTCCGTGGAAGAGACCCCCGTCTCGAGTTCGCCATCATCCCTCTGGATCCACGAATCCATTTTGCTCTCGTCTGTGGGGCCAGGTCGTGTCCGCCCATCGGTTTCTACGAAGCTGAACAGGTCGACTCCCAGCTCGAGCTGGCGGCAATGAGCTTTATCAATAGCCCTCAAGTCAAGATCCTCCCCGAAGAGAAGGCCGTTTTCATTTCGATGATTTTCAAATGGTATAGAATTGATTTCGGAGGGAGCGACCCAACTCTCCTCGATACTCTTTTGAAATACCTTGATGAGGGGGAGGAGAAGGCCTTCCTTGAAGCAAATAGAAACCAGATCAGAATCCGGTACCAGCCCTATGACTGGAATCTGAATCAATCGGAGACCACTTAAATCCCAATCGCCAAATCCCAACATCCAAATAATCACCAATGACCAAATTACAATCACCAAACGACAATCAATCATTCAAAGCAACCCGTTTGGGTATTGGTAATTGGAATTTATTTGGTTATTGGTGCTTGGAGTTTGGAATTTCTATATGGCGGGTGCCTGAAACGGCGACTCCTAAAAGTCTGTTCGGGCGGGCTGCGATTTGAAGATCAATATCTGAAGAGAGCGGCTCCCCAGGTCAGACCGGCGCCAAAGGAGGTGGTCAGGATCAGGTCTCCCCTCCGAATCTGGCCGCTCCGAACGCTTTCGTCCAAAGCCGTCGGGATCGAGGCGGCTGAAGTATTGCCGTACTTGTGAACAGTAACGATGACCTTCTCTTTGGAGATTCCTAAACGGTTGGCCACCATGTCCATAATACGTGTATTGGCCTGATAGGGATGAACCAGTCTATTTCATCACTGGTGACTCCTGCTGCTTTCATCGCCTTGATCGCTGAGTCTGCCATGGTCCGAACCGCATACTTGAAGACTTCATTTCCCTGCATCTTTACGTAATGGAGGCCTTTCTCCAGCATCTTCTGGGAAAGAGGAATCCGCGATCCGCCCCCAGGCACATGGATGAGGCTCCAGAGATCGCCATCCGACTCAATATCGATGTTCAGGATCTCTCCCTCCTCTTGGCTTGGATGACCCAAGACAACAGCTCCCGCTCCGTCCCCAAACAGGACACAGGTTGCCCGGTCCTTAAAGTCGATGCGGTTAGAAATAATTTCTCCTCCCACCACAAGCGCATGATCGTATGATCCGTCTTGCATGAACTTCTGAGCCACGGCCAGGCTGTAAATGAACCCTGGACAGGCCGCGTTGATATCGAAAGCAACAGCTCTTTTTGCGCCCAGCCGATGCTGAACAATACAGGCAGAAGATGGGCTTAACATATCTGCTGTGGAGGTTCCAACAATAATGACATCCAACTTTTCAGGGGGAATGCCCGCCATCTCCAAGGCCCTTTCGGAGGCCCGGGTTGCCAAGTCGGAGAGACCCTGCCCGGGTTGGATCATTCTCCGGGTTTGAATACCGGTCCGGGTGACAATCCATTCATCCGTGGTGTCCAGAATTTTCTCAAAATAAGAATTGGGGATAATTCGTTCTGGAAGGCAAGAACCTGTTCCCAAGATGCCTATCTTCTTCATATCATCCTTTTCTGCTGGAGAAAATGAGATTTTCGGGTCAGCAGGGGTGTTACAAGGCAATGCGATTCAGGAGTGTGATGCCTGTATGATAGCAACAGCAGACGCTATCGAAACTATTATCGAAGACTCTCTTCTTTCCATCCTGAAAGAGGATTCGAACATAACAGAGCCCACCAGGCAAATCAGAAGACCAGGTCTCGATAACGATCCCGCCCCCCCAAGATTTAAACTTCTTGTGATAAACCTTATCCCCCACCCTGAGGTATGTGTGCTTCCCAAGGGAACCCTCTGCTTCTGAAGCATCATGCGTCTTTCGTTGAGGAAGGAACTTTTTCAATCATCTTTCTCCTGCCTCAAATATATCCTGTTTACCCCCTTTCTGCAAGCAGAATTTACGCTATTGTCGCCTGGGACTTCAGCTCTCCTCCCTTTTTCTCTCCCATCTCCGGTGGATCCAAACCCACTGATCAGGATACTCACGGATCATCGATTCAAGCACGCGGGTGAAACGCTGCATATTGATCTCAATATCCTTTTGCATATCTCCCGTGCGGACCACCTCGACCGGCTTTTTGACCACCAGGCGATGCTTTCTAAATCCATCTCGAATCATGAAGGCCGGTACGACCGGGGCACCGCTTCTGATCGCCATCACTGCCAGACCTGGGGTGGTGGGTGCCTTTTTCCCGAAGAAATCCACCCAGACGCCTCGACTTCGCTTGGCCCTCTGATCAATCAAGACTGCAACCAGCCAATTCTTAGAAAGAGCACCAAGCACTTTCTGGGTTGCGTTTTCAGGAGAAATGATCGTAAGACCTGCTTTATCCCTGATCTCCAGGATGAAACGATACAACTTTTCATTCTGTTTGATCGGTTTGGCAATGGCCAAGATCGGAATCTGGATCACTTTTGACATAATGCCCATCAACTCCCAATTCCCAAAGTGGCCAATGAGCAGAAGGCCTCCTTTCCTCTTCTCAAGGAGTTTCAACGCCTCTTCGAGCCCTTCCACGGTCACTTTCTTTTTATAGGTCTCCGTATCCATTTTGAGAATTTGGAAAAACTCAATCACCATCATCCCCATATGCTGGAAATTCCTCTTAGCGATGGACCGTCTCTCCTCCTCGGATTTTTCCTGACCGAAAGCGATGTGGAGATTTTGAAAGGCCACGCGGCGATGCTCCCAATCTAAATAGTAAGCCACATTCCCCATCTGTCTCCCCACCCAGAGGGCAATGCTTTCGGGGAGAAGATTAATGAGAAAGCTAAACCCCCTGAGAATCAAGTAAATGAAATAACCTACCATGGTTTTAAGTTTCCGGGATGGTTTTCAGTCTCCCCTATTAAATCCCAATATCCAAATCCCGAGCTCCAAATAATACCCAATCACCAAATTCCAATAACCAAATTTTGGAAATTCATGATTAGAATTTATTTGGTTATTGGTATTTGGAGTTTGGTTATTGTCATTCTTCTCCCTTGTAAGGAAGGGCTTCATCGATCAACATGATAGGAATATCATCTTTGATCTGGTAGACAAGACGACAAGATTTGCAGATCAGTCCATCCTCCGCCCGGGTTAAGAAAATCTCTCCCTTACATTTCGGACACGCCAAAATCTCCAAGAGTTCTTTGCTGAGCGCCATTTTTTATCCTCCCTGTTTCCAAGATAACAAAACCTGTCTCAGAGCTTACGGTAACGATGCTCCTGCCCACCGACAGGCAGTCGTTTCGTTAGCTCGATGAACGTTAAACGACAAACGATGAACAGTTCTTTGCTTATGGTTCTTTGTTTATCGTTCATCGTTTTTTGAAACGGATGCCTTCTTGTTTGAGGATCCACTGAACGGCTTCATAGAGATCTAATGCAACATGATCCGGTTTCACTTTCCACTGGTCTTTGAACAATTCCCATTCCCCTTTTCCATACCCTGTGAGGACCAGAATTCCCTTGGCTCCAATCCGTCGAGAAAATTCAAGGTCAGCACCTCGGTCTCCGATCGCATAGCTCTTTGCACAATCGATATCCAACTCCTTGACGGCGATTTCGACCAATCCTGTGTCCGGCTTTCGACAACGGCATTTCTGCCGGTAGGGCGGGAGTCCTACATCCGGATGATGCGGACAGTAATAGATACTATCCAGGCGAGCCCCCTCCTTTCTCAAAAGATCTTCCATCCGCTGGTGCACCAAGCGAATGAGCGACTCCGGGAAATAACCTCTTGCCACTCCCGACTGATTGGTAATGACGACCGCCTTGAACCCATGCTCGTTTAGTAAAAGAATCGCTTCCCCCACTCTGGGAAGGAGGACGAATCGATCCAAGTGGTTGACATAACCCACCTCTTCATTCAAGGTCCCATCTCGATCAAGAAAAACAGCCCGGTGTCCCATACCCCTTTCCGATTGCGGAATACGGATCGCGACTGCCTGCCGGCAGGCAGGGAATGCGGAGTCAAAATCTGAAATCTAACATCTCAAATCTATTTGTCTCCCGTTCTCCGTGTCACCGAGTCACCGCGTCTCCCTGTCTCCCCATCTCCCTATCTCTCATTCGACAAACCGACTCAACTCGAAGCCATCAGGCGGAGTGAATCGCAAAAAAGACCGATGGTCCTGCCAGTCCCCGATATTGAAATAGCGGCATCTCCTTCCTTGGAGCCACTCCTCTTCATCTTCGGGAAAATGGGAATGGCCCAGGATGACAATTTCGAATCCTTCCATGAACTTCCGGTGCGCGAACGCCTTGAAAGCGGGAGGCGGCCGAGTGGGTTGTTCTCTGTGATACTTTCGGTAACTCATCCGACTCAGCCATTGAGCGATTGTGCGCGAAAGTCGAGGGCCTGCAAAATGGATGAGACCATAGGTCCACCGGTTCTTCAGCAACCTTCGAAAAGCCCGGTACTTCCACTGCCTGGAATTCGAGAGATCCCCGTGGGCAATGAATGTTTTTTTTCCTCCTAACCTTTCCTCGCTTCCATCCGCATGAACCTCCACTTCCATCTGAAATTGCTCCGAGAAAAGGGATTCGAGAAAAAAGTCGTGATTCCCTTCAAAATATTTGATCGTCATGCCTTGGCGAGAGAGGACTTGAATTTTTTCAAGAACGGGAAGATATTCGGTAAAGGGAAAGGATCTCTTTTTTGAAGGAACGTTCTTAAAGCCAAAGAAGAATTCGAAGAGATCGCCCAGGATCACCAGATGGCTCATTTGCTCCTTTTCCAGATCCAGGAATCTGAGAAAGGATTCCATCGCTTCATGATCCCTTCCCGTGAAATGGGCGTCTGAGACAAAGATCCAGTTCTTTTCGGAATGGGGAAACAGGAATTCGTTACCTCCCTACACCGCAATAACTGAAACCCAATCGCTTCATCTGATCCGGCTCATAGACATTTCGGAGATCGATGAATATAGGCGATTTCAATAGCGCTTTAATCCGTTGGAGATCGAGCCGTCGAAACTGGTTCCACTCCGTCACGAGGACCAAGGCATCGGCATCCCTGGCCACGTCGTAGGCGTCCTTCCCATACTCCACTTCAGGCAATACGGCTTTCGCCTCTTCCATAGCCGCTGGGTCAAAGGCTTTCACTTTGGCTCCCATGGCTAACAGATCTTCGATGATGACGATCGAACTCGACTCCCTGATATCATTCGTGTTGGGCTTGAAGGAGAGGCCTAAGATGCCGATGGTCTTTCCTCGAAGGTCACCCACTTTCTCCCTGATCTTCACCACCATCCTCTTCTTCTGTTCTTCGTTGACCCGAATGACAGAGTCCAGTATCTTAAAGGAATATCCTTTTTCCTGAGCCAACCGCGATAAGGCCCGGGTGTCTTTCGGAAAACATGATCCCCCATAACCCGGACCCGGATGGAGAAACTTCCTCCCAATCCTTCCATCTAAGCCCATGGCCTTTGCTACGTGGTGCACATCGGCTCCCACCTTTTCACAGAGATTGGCAATCTCGTTGATGAAGCTCACCTTCGTTGCCAGAAAGGCATTAGCAGCATACTTGATCATCTCGGCCGTCTCAAGACTGGTGATCACAAAAGGCGTCTCAATGAGATAGAGAGCGCTGTAAATGTCTTTCATGATCGCGATGGCCTGCTCACTCTCGGCACCGATCGTCACTCGGTCAGGGCGCATGAAATCTTCAATCGCGGACCCCTCTCGCTGAAATTCAGGATTAGAGACGACATCAAATGGAACGGGCTGGTCCTGATGATCTTGGATCAGCTTTTTTAGACGACGGGCCGTTCCCACCGGAACCGTAGATTTGATGACGACCACCTTGTAACCATTCATCGATCTGCCGATCTCCTTGGCCACGTGCTCTGCAGCCCGAAGGTCTGCGGATCCATCCGCATGGGAGGGCGTCCCAACTGCAATGAAAATGACCAGACTCGATTTGACCCCTTCTTCGATGCTGGTGGAGAAAGAAAGCCTTCCTTCCCGCATATTCTTGACGACCAGACCCTCCAGCCCGGGCTCGTATATGGGAATGATCCCTTGATTTAGAAGACCGATCTTCCCTTGATCATTATCTACACAGATCAAGTTCATCCCGAATTCAGCCAAACAAGCCCCTGTCACTAACCCCACATAACCTGTTCCGATAACACAAATATTCATCATTCACTCCATTGCTTGAACTGAATGAAATGTATAATGGGTTGACGAAAATTGCAAGACAAAAAGGCCCTCAGGGCCTCTCTCGGCAGCAGGATAGATAATCTTTCAGAGCTTCTGTCCATTGCCTCAAGGTCAACCCCATCTCTCGTTTCAGCTTCTCAGTATCCAGAACGGAGTAAGCGGGACGGGCAGCCGGGTAGGCAAGTTCTTTGGAGGAAATGGGAATGACCTTCACCCCCTCTACGCCCGATAATTTTAAAATCGTTTGCGCATAGTCAAACCAGGTACAGGTATCGCTGTTGGCGACGTGAAAGATCCCCCGTGCTTCCCGCTCAATCAGAAGAGAGATGGCCCGGGAGAGGTCAACGGTATACGTGGGTGAGCCTCTCTGGTCATTGACGACTTGGAGGACCGTTTTCTCCCTGGCCTGACGAAGAACGGAGGCAACGAAATTTCTCCCATGTTTCCCATAGAGCCATTGCGTCCGGATGATCAGCGCATCCTTCGCCAGTTCCTGTACGTATTGCTCTCCCTTCCATTTGGAGCGGCCATAGACATTGAGGGGATGCGGAGGGTCTTCCTCAAGGTAGGGTCCGCCTTTTTTCCCATCGAAGATATAATCCGTGCTGAGGGCAACGACCTTTGCCTCGCAGGCCGCTGCACCTAAGACCACATGCTTCATCCCCTCTGCATTAACGGCGAAGGCTTTCTTTTCGTTTAATTCACATCCGTCGACATCGGTATAGGCCGCCACATTGATGATCACGGCCGGCCCGAAGTTCCGAATCCGGGTAATCGTGTTCTTCTCTTCTTGGATGTCGATCTCCTCCACATCCCATCCTGTGATCTCATCTACGGGAAAGGAGGACTGGAGCGCTTCGACCAAGTCTCTTCCCAACATTCCTTTGGCGCCAATGACTAAGATCTTTCGCATTTGTCTTTCGGTTAAGGTTATGGTTACGAAGCCCCTTTCGAACCATGAACCATGGACCATGAACAATGAACGATTAGCAAAAAAGGTGATCCACCGTTCATTGTCCATTGTTTATCGTTTATCCTTCCCTTTTTACCGATTCCCATACATCCTTTCATAATATTCAAGGTACTCCCCTGTCTTGATCTTCCGCCACCATTCTTGATGTGTTTGATACCACGCCACGGTCAGCCGAATCCCTTCTTCGAAAGAGATGGTAGGGGTCCAGCCTAATTCCCTCTCGATCTTGGAGATATCCATCGCGTATCGCCGGTCGTGACCTGGACGGTCCTTCACAAACCGGATGAGCGAATGCGGTTTGCCGAGCGCATCCAAAACCATCTTCGCTACTTCCAGGTTTGGTTTTTCACTCCGGCCCCCGATGTTGTAAACTTCTCCCTCCCTCCCATGGTGAAGAACTGTATCCAGTGCTCGACAATGATCCTCAACGTAGATCCAATCCCTGACATTCATCCCGTCTCCATAAATAGGAAGTTCCTTGTCTTCGATTGCATTCGAGATTAATAGAGGAATCAGTTTTTCCGGAAATTGATACGGCCCGTAATTATTGGAACATCGGGTAATGAAAGTAGGAAGGCAATAGGTGTGATGGTAGGCCCTGACCAACATGTCCGCAGCCGTCTTGCTGGCTGAATAAGGGCTGTTGGGGGCGAGAGGGGTTTCCTCGGTAAAGGCCCCTGTCTCCCCAAGGGACCCGTAGACCTCGTCTGTTGAGATATGGAGGAACCGGACTTTCTGCTTTGGAAAAATCTTTCGAACCGCTTCCATAAGGACGAACGTGCCAAAGACATTCGTTTTCATGAAGGCGCCGGGATCTTCGATCGACCGATCGACATGGGATTCAGCCGCAAAGTTGACGATGGCATCCACACCCTCATTGAGGGTGGCCTCCATTTGAGGCGCCTCTGCAATGTCCGCCTTAATAAAATGGTACCGCGGAGAAGAACGGAGCTCTGCCAGGTTCTCCAAATTTCCTGCGTAGGTCAACTTATCAACATTGAGGACAGAATACTTTGGATAACTCTTTAAAATATAACGAACGAAATTACTCCCAATGAATCCACAACCGCCTGTCACCAAGATCTTCATCGCTTGCTCCCGCTCTTGTTCATCTCAACTTCAGATTTCAGATCTGCAATCCGCCATCCGCAATGCTGTTAGCCATCTTTTCTTGACCAATCATAAGGGACATCTTTCCCATGAGGAGGAAGTCGGTATTCATCCGGTGCTTGATAGGCATAAACTTCCGTGGGGATGTTGATGATGATGGCTTCCTCCTCGCTGATGCATTTCCAGCCGTGGTAGATTCCATGAGGAACCTGAACTAACAACGGGTTGTGAACCCCGATGAAGAGTTCATTCACCTCTCCTCTGGTTGGGGAATTCTCGCGCGGATCGTAAAGCACCAGCTTGATCATCCCCTGGATGGCAACGATGTGATCCGTCTGGACTTTGTGATAGTGCCAGGCCTTCACGACTTGAGGATAGGTCGTGGTGATATAGACTTGCCCGAACTTCAGAAAAAGTTCATCATCGGCCCTGAGGATCTCCATCACTCGTCCCCGCTCATCAGGAATCACCTTCAATGCCTTGGTCCTTACTCCCTGGATCATTTTAGCCCCCTTGCCCTTTTCTTGGACTCCTGCCTGTGATACGCCTGCTTCAAATTCCAAGCTCCCAATAATACCCAATCACCAAACTCCAATATCCAAACGCCCCTTACCCTACCCCTCTCCCCATTGGGGAGAGGGAGCGGGTGAGGGGGATTTTCGGTCATTGGAATTTTGGTCATTATTTGGTTATTGGTGTTTGGATTTTGGTGATTACAGATTGTTCGCTCCTGTCCGGGCGACCAATTGGTTGGCCCGGAGCAGAGAGTCAAAGGTGCCCGCATCGGTCCACCACCCCTCTAACATATCCCACGTCATCAGTCCCCTTTCAATATATCGATTGTTCACATCGGTAATCTCTAACTCTCCCCTGCCAGAGGGTTTGAGAGTCTTGATGATATCGAATACGGCTGCGTCATAGAAATAGATCCCAATCACCGCATAGGGAGACTTTGGGATCTTGGGTTTTTCCTCTACCCGGATTACTTGGTTTCCCTTCAACTCTGGAACTCCGAACCGTTGGGGATCCGGAACCTCTTTGAGCAGAATCTTCGCCCCGCCTTTCTGCTTGCGAAACGCCTCTGCCGCCTTTTGGATATTCTTTTCAATAATATTATCCCCTAAGACCACACAGATCCTTTCCCCGGCAGCAAAGAATTCTGCCAAATTTAGGGCTTCAGCAATTCCACCCTCTCCCTCCTGATAGGTGTAGTTGATATGTTTGAGACCGAATTCCTTCCCGTTTCCTAATAGCCTAAGAAAATCCCCGGCGCTGTTTCCACCGGTGACGATGAGGATATCATCAATCCCCGCATTGATGAGGGTCTGAATAGGGTAATAGATCATCGGCTTGTCATAGACGGGAAGGAGATGCTTATTGGTCACCTTCGTTAAGGGATAAAGACGGGTCCCCAACCCCCCTGCCAAAATGACTCCCTTCATTTTCTTCTCCTTATATCCCTCGTCCCCAACAGAGGAAATTTTTAAAAATCTAAAAGATAGGGCTTGCGACCCAAGGAGCCTAAGTTGAGCAAATTGAAATAGACCTGAACCTTAAGCTCTTTCCTCTGGGCTCCGTCGGGAGACTTGCCCCGGTCCTCCAAAGCAAAGCCTAACGTCCAACATTGGGCCTTATATTCCAATCCGTATACATTTTCCACCTTCCAATGATCGACTAAGTTATATCGCATTGAACCAAAAAGATGCAATGAGGGAATCGTCCTGACCCGGGCCGCGACGTTGATCTCTTCAATGCTTTTTTTTGTATAACGATATTGAACCTGAACCGCATCATTTCTCTGGTCCTTGGCGGTGACTAAGAAATTGAATGCTTCAAAATTCCGACGATAGGGGCTGAATTCCGAATCCCATCGGGTCGAAAGGAAGGGACTGAAATTCCACCAAAGTTCTGCTCGAATATTTGAAAAATACCTTCCCTTGCCTTTGGAATCTCTTTCGTAAGGATCCCCCAAGCTGTAACTCTGGAAGAGATCCAACCGGGCATATTCGTAGGGAGCCGTTTCCTTTTCATCCTTGACCCATTTCCCCACGAGGCGTTGAACGATTCCATAGGTGATCTGGTTGGTATAGGGAAGCCGGTCCACTTCGTCGAAGATCGGAAGGTCATCTTGGGTGATCCGGGGACTGTAGAGATAGCCGATTTGCGGTTCGACGGTGTGCATCCACCGATTCACTTTAAAGAGATTGGTAATCTTTGAATTCTCATCCCCTTGGAAGACCCGGAAGAACTCTGTTGAGACCTGCCCTCCTGCCTCAAAGGTTTGTCTCGATTCCCAAGGGTCAAACCGGTCCGTCCGGTCCTGAGAGGGACGATAGAGCGTTTCCCTTCCCCCCAGACCCGCTTCCATTTTCAACACATCGAAGACTCTCACTGGGTAAGAAATCCTTGGGAAAAAATCCCATCGGTGGGCATTGAGACCCCTTTCCCGCCAGAAGTTGTTATAGGTGGCACTCAGATCATAAAACAAAGCAGTTTTCCAAAGAGGCTGCGGATGAGCAAAAAACCCGATCTGGGGAAGTTTCTGAAGAGTTTCATCATTGCTCTCTTTTGACAGATCGTCAAAAACCGTTGTGCTCATTAAAAGACTGTATTGATCCCAGTTCTTCCCCCCGAAAAGAACCGACCGCATCTGTCTCAGACTCCTCGAGTCAATTTTAGCTCCTTCCGGGAGGTCTTCATCGTAATCACGAACGTATCGATGGTCGCTGACTTGGTTGATGTCCCACTTGAGATAAGCCTCATAGGGAAGCCGCTGCTGGTGTTTAAGGAAGAAGGCATAGCGTTGATCGTCGAAGACCCAATCATCGGTAAAGTGGCCCCTGGCTTCCCCTTTTGTCTCCCAGGTAAAGGCATATCGATATTCCAGTCCTTCCTTAAATCCCCTTTCTTTCACCCAATCGAAATAGAAGGTGCTGTCCATGTTCTTGGTCATCGCCCAGAAAAAGGCAGTCTTCACTTCAGGCCCATATTTACTCGAATATCCCAATCGAGGAAAAAGGAAGCCGGTCTGTCGTTCCAAAACTACGGGGAAAACACCGAAGGGGAGGTAGAGAACGGGAACATTCCCAATATAGAAAATGGGACTTTTGGCAATTCCATACCCTCCTAATTCCACGTTTAGCTCTTTAACTGTGAACTTCCAGGGGGGCCGCTCGCCATCGCATGTCGTGAACGATCCATCCCAAATGCGGTAACGATTCTCCCCCAACTTCTCCAATTCCCGACCCGTAACGTGGAAATTCTGATCCTTCAAGTATAGTCTGGCGTGATGGATCTTTCCTGTCTGAGTATTTAGATTAATTTCCAAACGTTCGCACTCAATGACATCCTCGCCCTCTCTTAACACGACGTTCCCCCAGGCCATCATTTCCTTGGTCGCCATGTTCACTTGGGCGTGATCTGCCTTCAGATAAAGAGCCCCCCTTTTTATCTCTACCCCTCCATGGGCTTGATAGAGCTGTTGATTCCGATCGTAGATGAGTTGATCGGCTTCAATCTCTACCGGTCCCTCAGCTTCTACCGTAATCTTCACCTGGGGAATCTTCGCATAGGACGAAAGGGGGAAGGAAAAGCAAAGAATGAGGAAACTCAGAATGAGGTAGCGATCTCTCAAGATCTCTCCCTGGGACGAAAATAGGCCCGGGCCTCACCCACCGTGTAAAGCGATCCAGTGATGCAAAGGATGTCATCTTCCTTGGTCATGGAGAGCCCTTTTTCAATCGCCCCTTCGAGATCCTCGACGATCTCAGCTTTTTCTCCGTTCTTCCCCAACGCCTTCAGGAGCAGGGGTGGAGGAGCAGCCCGATCCGTATGGGGGCGGGTGAGGATGAGATGATGGGCCAATGGGGCAAGGATGCGAAGAATGGATGAGATATCTTTATCCTTCATCACCCCAAGGAGGAGATTGAGGTGATGAAATTCATACTCCTTCTCAACCGACTCTTTTAAGGCAAGGGCGCCAGCCGGATTATGCGCGCCGTCCAACACCACTCGCGGAGAAGAACAGACCATTTCCAATCTCCCCGGCCATTCCACCTCCTTCACCCCCTCGATCATGGCATCGTTCGATACGGCGTATCCCAAATCGTCCAACACCTCCATGGCTCCAAGGGCAATCGTCGCATTGATGATCTGGTGAGGCCCTCCAAGATTCAGAGAGATATTCCACAACTTTCGATGAAGGCCTTCGTAGTCAAAATTCTGCTTTCCATTCCGAACGTACCGGAACTCCTTTCCAACCCGGTAGTAGGGTGACTTCCGTTCCCGGCAGATCTTCGAAAAGAGACGAAGGACCTGAGGCTGGGTCGCTGCGGTGACGAGCGGGCGACCTTTCTTAATGATACCTGCTTTCTCACCAGCAATCTTTAAGAGACTCCGACCCAACTGTTCCTCATGGTCTCTTGCAATATTGGTAATGATGGACAACACGGGATCCA
>Ga0073934_10006568_pt1 | contig 16830 bp, 18 predicted proteins | sample LarsenN4metaG_FD_76834 | JGI IMG/M metagenome (GOLD analysis project Ga0073934, IMG submission 76834) | Hot spring sediment bacterial and archeal communities from British Columbia, Canada, to study Microbial Dark Matter (Phase II) - Larsen... ... | reverse complement strand
CTCGCTCAGCCCGCGCATGACGATCGGCCAGATCGTCGGCGAGGGCCTGGCGCTGCACCGCGCCGATCTCAGGCGCGCCGAACGCGACCGCCTGGTGCTCGAGATGCTCGACGAAGTGGGCCTGTCGGAGCGCCACGGCGTGGCCGGCGTGCTCGAGCGCTATCCGCACGAGTTCAGCGGCGGGCAGCGCCAGCGCATCGCGATCGCGCGCGCCATGGTGCTCAGGCCCGAGCTGCTGGTGCTCGACGAGCCGACCTCGGCGCTCGATGTCTCGGTGCAGCAGCAGGTGCTCGGCCTGCTCGTGGCGCTGCAGAAGCGCTACGGCCTGGCCTACGTCTTCATCAGCCATGACCTGGCGGTGGTGCGCGCGATGTCGCACCGTGTGATGGTGATGAAGAACGGCAGCGTCGTCGAAGAGGGCGAGGCCGAGGCGCTGTTCGCGGCGCCGCGCGAGGCCTACACGCGCGAGCTGCTGGCGGCGGCGCACCTCGCCTGAGGGCGCGCCGGGCTGCGCGCTCGGCCTTCGCTCGGCGTGCGCTCAGCGCGCCGAAAGCAGCTGCACGATCGCCGTCTGCCCGCGCCGCCTTGCGTGTTCGAGCGGCGTCACGCCTTCGCGGTCGGCGATGCGCCGGTCGGCGCCATGGGCCAGCAGCAGGCGCACGATCTCGGTGTGCGCCGCGCCGCCGTCGCCGAGGATCACGGCTTCGAGCAGCGCCGTCCAGCCCAGGCGGTTGACGTGGTTCACGTCGACGCGGTTGGCGCCCTTCCACTCGAGCAGCACGCGCACCGTGTCGACGTGGCCGTAGTGGCAGGCCGGGATCAGCGCCGTGCCGCCGTAGCGGTTGAGCCGCTTGGGGTCGGCCTTGGGCAGCGCGGCGCGCACGATCTCGGTGTGGCCGCGCGCGCCGGCGAGCAGAAACGCGCTGTCCTGGATGCGGTCCTGCGCGTTGACGTCGGCGCCGCGCTCGATCAGCCAGCGCGCCGCCGCGACGTGGCCGCCCTGCGTGGCGGCGAGCACGGCGGTGCGGCCGCTCGCGTCGCGCGCGTCGAGCTCGGCACCGGCATCGAGCAGGCGGCGCAGCGCGGCGAGGTCGCCGCGCGCCGCGGCTTCGATCAGCTCGCTGGCCCGCGCCGGCATCGACGAGGCCAGCCCGAGCGTGGCCGCGATCAGCACGCGCCGGTGCACCGCGTGCCTACTTGAGCAGCCCTTCGGCCTTCAGCGCCGCCTGCACCGCGGGGCGCGCGTTCATGCGCGCCATGAAGGCGCCGAGGTTCTTCAGGCCGGTGATGTCGACGCCGACGAACGCGCTCCAGCGCGCCACCGTGAACAGGTAGGCGTCGGGCACCGTGAAGCTGCTGCCCATCAGGTAGTCGCGGCCTTCGAGCTGCGCGTCCACCCACTTCAGCCGGTCGAGGATCTTGGCGCGGAACAGCGCCTTGGCCTCCTCGGGCATGCTCGGGTTGAACAGCGGCGAGAACTGCTTGTGCACCTCGGTGGAGATGAAGTTCAGCCACTCGATGGCGCGGTAGCGCTCCATGCTGCCGGCGGGCGGCACGAGCTTCTTGGCCGGCACCTGGTCGCCGATGTACTGCACGATGGCCGGGCCTTCGTGCAGGCGCTGGCCGTCGTCCAGCTCGAGCAGCGGCACGTAGCCGAGCGGGTTGATCGTGTAGTAGTCGGTGCCGTCGGCCAGCTTGTGCGTCTTGGTGCTGGCCAGCACCGGCTGGAAGGGCAGGCCAGCCTCGTGCAGCACGATGTGCGGCGAGAGCGAGCAGGCGCCCGGGCTGTAGTAGAGCTTCATGTCGGTCTCCGTCGGTGGAAGGCCGGAAGATAGAGCAAGCGGCGAAGCTCTGCCGTTCAGGGGCTTGCAACGCTGTGTTCGCCCACCGCGTGGCACGCGCCCCTAGACTCGCCGTCATGCCGCGCCACCTGCTGCCCGAAGACCGCCTGCATCCCGCCATCCGCGAGCGCGTGTCGCTCTGGCACCGCAGCATCGTCGACGAGGTGCAGCAGGCGCTCGCCCGGCACGCGGTGGTGGTGGTGGGCATGCGCGGCAACCCGTTCGTGCGGCGCGCGCGCCGCTTGCTCGCCGCGGCCGGCGTGGCCTTCGAGTACCTCGAGTACGGCAGCTACTTCGGCGGCTGGCGGCGGCGCAATGCCCTCAAGATGTGGACCGGCTGGCCGACCTTCCCGATGGTCTTCGTGCGCGGCACGCTGGTGGGCGGCGCCGACGACCTGAAGCGTCTCATCGACAGCGGCGAACTGCAGCGCATGGCGGCATGAAGCCCGGCCTGCGCGCCGCCGCCGCCGCCGCTGCGCTGCCGCTGGCCTGGCTGGCGGCGCACGACACGTGGGCCGCGACCGCGGGCCTCGCGCCCTGCCGCCTGCCCGGCGTCGAGCACCAGGCGCTGTGCGGCAAGATCGAGCGGCCGCTCGATCCGGCGCAGCCCGCGGGGCGCCGCATCGAGCTGCACTACGCGGTGATCCCGGCACTGGCGCGCAACAAGCGGCCCGACCCGGTGCTGTTCTTCGCCGGCGGGCCCGGGCAGAGCGCGATCGAGCTCGCCGGCAGCATGGGCGCGGTGCTGGCGCGGCTGGCCAACCGGCGCGACCTCGTCTTCATCGACCAGCGCGGCACCGGGCGCAGCGCGCCGCTCGCCTGCGCGCCGCCGGCGCCGACCGCGCCGCTGGCCGAGGCGGCGGACCCCGAGCGCCAGTTCGCCCGCCTGGCCGAGTGCCGCGCGGCGCTCGAGAAGCTGCCGCACGGCGATCTGCGCCACTACACGACCTGGATTGCCGCGCAGGACGCCGACGCGGTGCGGCGGGCGCTCGGTGCCGAGCAGGTCAACCTGGTGGGCGCGTCGTACGGCACGCGCGTCGCGCTCGAGGTGCAGCGCCAGTTCCCGCAGGCGGTGCGCCGCGCCGTGCTCGACGGCGTGGCGCCGCCGGACATGGTGCTGCCGGTCTCGTTCTCGGCCGACAACCAGGCCGCGCTCGACGCGGTGCTCGCGGCCTGCGCGGCCGAGGCGCGCTGCGCGGCGCGCCACCCCACGCTGCGCGCCGACTGGGCGCGGCTGCTCGCGAGCCTGCCGCGCCAGGCGCCGGTGCGCCATCCGGTGACCGGCGCGACGGAGACGATCAGCGTGACGCGCGACCTCGTGCTCGGCCTCGTGCGCGCGCCGCTGTACGTGCCGGCGCTGGCGTCGGCGCTGCCGCAGGCGCTGGCCGAGGCGGCGCGCGAGGGGCGCTTCGAGGGCCTGTTCGGCTTGGCTGCCGCGCTCGGCGGCGGCGCGCGCGGCCGGCTCGCCGAGGGCATGCACATGGCGGTGGTGTGCAGCGAGGATCAACGCCGTGCCGCGGGCGCCGGCGATGCGCCCGGCCGCGACTTCGGCGCCAGCTTCGCCGAGCTGTACCGCCGCGCCTGCGCCGACTGGCCGCGCGGCAGCGTGCCCGAGGCCTTCTACACGCTGGCGCCGGCGCCGGCACCGACGCTGTTGCTGTCCGGCGGCGCCGACCCCGCGACACCGCCGCGCCACGGCGAGCGCGTGGCGCGTGCGCTCGGGCCGCTGGCGCGTCACGTGGTGGTGCCGCAGGCCGGTCACGGCGTGCTGGCCCTGCCTTGCGTGCGCGACTTGGTCTACCGCTTCATCGATGCGAGCGACGCGGGTGCGGCCGCCGCGCTGGACGCCGGCTGCGCGGTTGCGCTGCCGCGGCCCGGCATCTTCGTGCCGGTGGAGGCGCCGCGATGATCCGCGTGCAGGACCTGGCCAAGTGCTTCGCCGTCGGCCGCGGCCGTCAGGCGCGCCGCGTGCAGGCGGTGGACGGCGTGAGCTTCGAGGCCGGCGACGCGCGCATCACCGGCCTGCTGGGGCCCAACGGCGCGGGCAAGACGACCACGCTGCGCATGCTGGCCGGGCTGATCGCGCCCGACGCCGGCCGCATGGAGGTGGACGGCATCGACGTCGTGGCGCGCCCGCGCGCGGCGCTGGCGCGTCTGGGCGTGCTGTCGGACGCGCGCGGCCTGTACCCGCGGCTGACGGCACGCGAGAACATCGTCTACTACGGCCGCCTGCAGGGCCTGGGCGCCGCGCAGGCCGCGGCGCGCGCCACCGAACTGGCGCGCGTGCTCGACATGGAGCCGCTGCTGGAGCGCCGCACCGAGGGCTTCAGCCAGGGTGAGCGCATGAAGACGGCGCTCGCGCGCGCCCTCGTGCACGACCCGCCCAACCTGGTGCTCGACGAGCCGACCAACGGCCTGGACGTGCTGGCCACGCGCGCGCTGCGCGAGGCGCTGCGCCGGCTGCGCGACGACGAGGGCAAGTGCATCGTGCTGTCCACCCACATCATGCAGGAGGTGGAGCGGCTGTGCGACGAGGTGGTGCTGGTCTCGCACGGCCGCGCCGTGGCGCGCGGCAGCGTGGCCGAGCTGAACGCATGCGCCGGCAGCGCCGACTTCGAGGAGAGCTTCGTGCGCCTGGCCTTCACGGACGACGAGCGCGCGCGCCGCGGCGCGGCGCCGGCATGATGCGCAGCGCCTGGATCGTCTACCTCAAGGAGCTGGTCGATGCGCTGCGCGACCGGCGTACCTTGCTCACGGTGCTGGCCAGCTCGGTGGCGATGGGGCCGCTCGTGCTGGTGCTGATCTCGACGTTGGTGGGCGGCATCGAGAAGCGCGCCGAGGCGCGCACGCTGCTGGCGGTGGGCATCGAGCACGCGCCGACGCTGGCCAACTTCATCGCGCGCCAGACCTACAGCGTGCGCGCGGCGCCGCCGGACTGGGAGCAGCAGCTCGTCAAGGGGCAGCTCGGCGATCCGGTGCTCGTGATCCCGGCGGACTTCGAGGCGGGGCTGCAGCGCGGCGAGCCGCCGCTCGTGGAGATCTACTCCGCCACCTCCAACCAGCGCGCGGCGAGCGGCACGGCGCCAGTGCTGCGCCTGCTGCGTGGCTTCAACCAGGAGCAGGCCACGCTCAGGCTGGCGCTGCGCGGCGTGGCGCCGGGGCTGCTGGAGGCGGTGCGCGTCGAGCAGCGCGACCTGGCCGACGCCGCGACGCGCGCCGCGCAGCTCGGGCGGCTGGTGCCGTTCTTCGTGCTGATGGCGGTGCTGTACGGGGCCCTCGCAGCGGCGCTGGACACCACCGCCGGCGAGCGCGAGCGCGGCTCGCTCGAGCCGCTGCTGGCCAATCCGGCGCCGCGCGGCGCGCTGGTGCTCGGCAAGTGGGGCGCGGTGGCCACCGTGGCGATGCTGATCGCGGTGCTGTCGTGCCTGAGCTTCCTGCCCGGGCAGTGGCTGCTGCGCAGCGAGGCGCTGGCGGCGATGTTCCGCTTCGGCCCGCGCGAGGCGCTCGGCTTCATCGCGCTGCTGCTGCCGCTGGCCGGCGCGGTGTCGGCGCTGCTGATGGCGGTGGCCATCCGCTGCAAGAGCTTCAAGGAGGCGCAGGCCAACGCCACGGTGATCATGCTCGTGGTGTCATTGTTGCCGCTGGTCACCTTTCTGAACCAGCAGGGCGAGTCGGCGTGGCACCTGTGGCTGCCGGCGCTGGCGCAGACCACGCTGATGGGCCGCGTGCTCGAAGGCAGCGCGCTGCCCTGGCGCGACGTGGCGCCTTCGCTGCTGGTGTGCGCCGCGGTGGCGGCGGCTTCGCTGGCCTACGTGGCGCGCAGCCTGCGTCAGGCGGCGGTGCGCTGAAGCGGCGCGCGGCCGCGCCGGCGCAGCCGTTCAGTGCGGCAGGGCCGACAGCGCGCGCCGCACCTCGCTCTGCCAGGGCAGGCTGCGCACGTACTGGTTGAGGAACAGCGCGGCCTCGCTGGCCGTGAGCACCTCGCCCTCCTCGCCCACCAGGCGCAGGTTGGTCACCACCGACATCGGGTCGGCCATCGCCACCACGCCGCGCGCCACCTGGACCCAATCCCAGGCCATGCCGACCTCGCCGTCGTCGCTCTGGCAGGCCCAGACCGTCTGCCCCGAAGGGGGCTCGAGCTCGCCACCGGCGAAGATGACACGGGTGTCCAGGTGAAAAAGCCGCATCGGCGCACCGCTTCGAACCTGCCACAATAAAGGCGGCCACGCGCGCAGCGCCCATGGCGTCATGTTGGCGGATGCGGGTGCAGTCGGGGCAAGGGCGGGGTGAAGCATGCCGATATCTTTCGGCATTCGACGCGGGCTTGGAAGCTGTAAACCTTGTCAGGTGCTTTCGGCAGCGCTGCAAGGCTGGAGCGAGGAGAGGGATGCTCCCTGGTGGGTTCACCGAAGTGATGCAGGCACGGAACCGTGACGAGTTCCGCAGCGAGGTCGTGCGCTTCTCGCAACGCCTGGGCTTCGACACCGTCTCCGCGATCACGGTGGTGGAGCGCGGGCCCGGCCGCGCCGAGTTCATCAACGTGGACAACACGCCGGCCGGCTTCGCCGAGGTCTACACGAACGCCGAGCTGCAGCGCCGCGACCCGGTGCTCCAGCATTGCCGGCGTGCGAGCCTGCCCATCATCTGGGATCAATCGACCTACGTCGAACATGGCGTGGGCGAGCTGTGGGAGCAGCAGGCGCAGTTCGGCTACCGCACCGGCATCGCGATGGCGCTGCACATGCCCGAGGGGCGCCACTTCCTGTTCGGCGTCGACCGCGACCAGGCGCTGCCCGAGGACCCGGACGAGTTGCAACGCCTCGTCGCCGATCTGCAGCTCTTTGCCGTGCACGCGCAGGAGGCGGCGGCGCGCGTGCTGCTGCCCAAGGAACAGCAGCCCGAACGGCCGGCGCTGACGCCGCGCGAGCTCGAGGCGCTGCGCTGGACGATGGACGGCAAGACCGCCTGGGAGGTCGGAGCGCTGCTCGGCATCACGGAGCGAACTGCCGTCATGCACATCAACAACGCCACCCACAAGCTGGGATGTGTGAACAAGCACCAAGCGGTGCTCAAGGCCCTTCGGCTGGGCCTGATCCACTAGGCGCGAGGCGCTCGCGCGGCGCGGCGCGCCGACGACACCCTGTAAGACATGACAGTACGCGAGCCACGAGCGGGCTGGTTCAATGGGGGCAACCGTGCTGATACGCACGTCTTCCTCGACGGAGCCCCCCGATGCAAGCGACCCAACTCGTCCGCCCGACCCCGACCGTCAACCGGCCCGAGCCGCAGCGCCCGAGCGGCCCGACGCCGCTGTCGCTGGCCGACCTGCAGCGCGTGGCCGGTGGCTTGCCCAAGGGCGGCTGGTCGACCACCGAGAGCGTTTCCCTGCCTAAGGGTGGCTGGTGATCCACCCCTAGGTCTTCTTGCGCGCGGCAGCTACTCCCTCCGGCTAATGCGCGCTTGCGGGCCGGCCTGGCCGGCCCGCAACCTTTTTTCCTGCCACTCCCCGGCCAACAACGGCCGCGGTGCGGGTGATCGCCGTGCGCACCTTGTTTCGGCCTGAGGCCCTGGAGGCCCAGCGCCAGCCCTGGTTGGGGCGGGTGCAACTCGTGCGTCCATTGTCGCTCAGCGTGATCTCCGGTGGCGTGCTGTTGGCGCTGGTGGCAGTGGCTTTGTTCCTGTCTCTGGCCCACTACACGCGGCGCGCCACCGCGCCCGGCGTGCTGGTGCCCGACCGCGGGCTGATCCGCCTCGTGCCGGCGGCGGCCGGCACGGTGATCGAACGCCGCGTCGGCGAAGGCCAGGCGGTCAAGGCCGGCGACGTGCTGTTCGTGCTCGCGCTCGAGCGCCCGCTTCTGGCCGCCGATGGCGAGGAGCTGGTCAAGAAGAGCCTGGACGAGCGCAGCCGCAGCTTGGCCGCCGCGGCGCGCCAGCAGCAAGGCCTGGCCAGCGCGCGCCGCGCGGCGCTGGAGCGCCGCCTGCTGGCGCTGGAGCGCGAGCAGGCGCAGCTGGACAACGAGGCGCAACTGCAGCGCCAGCGCCTCGCGCTGGCCGAGCAGGCGCTGCAGCGGCTGCAGGCGCTGCAGGCCGAGCAGTTCATCTCGGCGGCGCAGGTGCAGGCCAAGAGCGAGGAGCTGCTCGGGCTGAAGGCGCAGGCGCAGTCGCTGGCGCGCCAGCGTGCGTCGCTCGAACGCGAGCGCGCCGAGCTGGAGGGCGAGCGGCAGACGCTGCCGCTGGTTGCGGGCGGCGCGGTGGGCGGCATCGAGCGCGAGGCGGCGCAGCTGGCGCGCGAGAGCGCCGAGCAGCAGGGCGAACGGCGGGTGGTGGTGCGCGCGCCGCAGTCGGGCACCGTGAGCGCGCTGCTGGCCGAGCCGGGGCAGAGCGTGTCGCCGTCGTCGGCGCTGGCGAGCCTGGTGCCCGAAGGGGCGCGGCTGCAGGCGCAGCTGTACGCGCCGTCGAGCGCGGTGGGCTTCGTGCGGCCGGGGCAGCGGGTTCAGCTGCGCTTCGAAGCCTTCCCGTTCCAGAAGTTCGGGCATTGGCCGGCGCGCGTGGTCGAGGTCTCGCGGGTGCCGCTCGCCCCGGCCGAGCTGGCCGCGCTGGCGCTGCCGGCGGCGGCCGCTTCGGCGGGCGAGGCGCTGTTCCGCATCACCGTGGCGCTCGACGAGCCCGACGCCGCGGCGCGCGAGCCGATGCCGCTGGTGGCGGGCATGCGCTTGTCGGCCGACGTGCTGCTGGAGCGCCGCCGCCTGATCGAGTGGCTGTTCGAGCCGCTGCTCGCCTGGCGGAGCCGCAGCGCATGAGTGCGGGCGCGGGCGCGGGCGCGGGCGAGGCGTCGGGCCTGGCCGGACTGGGGCGGCTCTCGCTCTTCGGCAGCCGCGTGCCGCTGGTGCTGCAGTCGGAGGCCGCCGAGTGCGGCCTGGCCTGCCTGGCGATGGTGGCCGGCGCGCACGGGCTGATCACGGACCTGCCCACGCTGCGCAAGCGCTTCTCGCTGTCGATCAAGGGCGTGACGCTGGCCGACGTGGTGCGCATGGCCGAGGCGCTGAATCTGGCGTCGCGCGGCCTGCGCGCCGAGCTCGACGAGCTCGACCAGCTGCAGCTGCCCTGCATCCTGCACTGGGACCTTAACCACTTCGTCGTGCTGGTGGCCTACAAGCGCGGCCTGGCGACGATCCACGACCCGGCGCGCGGCGTGCGCCGCGTGCGGCGCGAGGAGCTGTCGCGCCACTTCACCGGCGTGGCGCTCGAGCTGCAGCCGGCACCCGGCTTCCGCCGCCACGAGGAGCGCCAGCGCGTGACGCTGGCGCAGCTGTTCGGCCCGGTCGGTGGCTGGAAGCGCTCGCTCGCGCAGATCGTGCTGCTGGCGCTGGTGCTCGAGGCCTTCGTGCTGCTGTCGCCGCTGTTCATGCAGTGGGTCGTCGACGGCGTGGTGCTGGCGGCCGACCGCGAGCTGCTGTTCACGCTGACGGTGGGCTTCGCGCTGCTCGTGCTGCTGCAGGTGCTGACGGCGGCGGCGCGCTCGTGGGCGGTGCTGGTGATGTCGGCCACGCTCAACCTGCAGTGGGTGGTGAACGTGTTCGCGCACCTGATGCGGCTGCCGGTGGCGTGGTTCGAGAAGCGCCACATCGGCGATGTCTGGTCGCGCTTCGGCGCCGTGCAGCAGATCCAGCGCACGCTGTCGACCAGCTTCGTCGAGGCGCTGCTCGACGGCCTGCTGGTGCTGCTCACGCTGGGCATGATGCTCGCCTACAGCGCGCTGCTGGCGGCGGTGTCGCTGGCCGCGGTGGCGGCCTACGCGCTGCTGCGCTGGGCCTTCTTCCGCCCGCTGCGCGAGGCCAGCGAGGAGGCGCTGGTGTTCGAGGCGCGCCAGAACGGGCATTTCCTCGAGTCGCTGCGCGGCGTGGTGGCGATCAAGCTGTTCGGCGCGCAGGCCGAGCGCGGCTCGCGCTTCGCCAGCCAGGTGGTCGACACGATGAACGCCAACATCGCGGTGCGCAAGCTGGAGCTGCTGTTCTCGGTGCTGCACCGCGGCCTCTTCGGCCTGGAGCGCGTGGCCGTGGTGGCGCTCGGTGCGCTGCTCGTGCTGGACCACCGGTTCAGCGTCGGCATGCTGTTCGCGTTCTTCGCCTGGAAGGAGACCTTCGCGCAGCGCGTGAGCTCGCTCATCGACAAGGCGGCCGAGCTGAAGATGCTCAGGCTGCACGGCGAGCGGCTGGCCGACATCGTGCTCGCCGCGCCCGAGGCCGAGCCGCCGGCCGGCAGCCTGAGCGCGGCGCCGCCCGCGGGCACGCCGCGCATCGAGTTGCGCGACGTGAGCTTCCGCTACGCCGACGGCGAGCCCGAGGTGCTGCGCAACGTGAGCCTGGTCATCGAGCCCGGCGAGTCGCTCGCCATCGTCGGCCCCTCGGGCTGCGGCAAGACCACGCTGCTCAAGCTGCTGCTGGGCATGCACACGCCGAGCGCCGGCGAGGTGCTGATCGACGGCGAGCCGCTGGCGCGCCGCGGCACGCGCGCCTGGCGCGCGGCGGTGGGCGCGGTGATGCAGGACGAGCCGCTGTTCTCGGGCTCGATCGCCGAGAACATCGCCTTCTTCGACGGCCAGGCCGACCGCGCGCGCATCGAGGAGTGCGCCCGCGTCGCCGCCGTGCACGACGAGATCGAGGCCATGCCGATGGGCTACGACACGCTGATCGGCGACATGGGCGCGGCGCTGTCGGGCGGACAGAAGCAGCGCATCCTGCTGGCGCGCGCGCTGTACAAGCGGCCCGCGGTGCTGCTGCTGGACGAAGCCACGAGTTCGCTCGACGTGGAGCGCGAGCGGATCGTCAACCAGGCCGTCAAGCAGCTGGCGCTGACGCGCGTGATCGTGGCGCACCGGCCGGAGACCATCGCCAGCGCGAGCCGCGTGGTCGCGCTGCACGAGGGGCGCGTGGCGCAGGACCTGCGCAGCGTGCCCGCGCAGGCCCCGGTGCACTGACGGCGGCTCAGGCCTTCTTCAGCGGGCAGGTGCTGAAGCCGAGTGCCTGGTAAAGCGGGCAGTAGCCCATCGCCGCGGTGGCCAACGGCACCACGCCGATCCAGCCCCAGGCGCCGATCACGCCGGTGATGGTGAGCGCGATGAGCAGCACGCCGAGCAGGACGCGCAGGACGCGGTCGATGAGTCCGACATTGGTCTTCATGGCTGACACTCCTTCTTGAGAGGCGGCCAGTGTGCGGCGCACGGCCTGCGCCTTCAGTGACCGCGGTCACCGAGCGCGCGGCGCTCGAGCCGCTCGGGCGTCAGGCGTCTTCACCCGCGGCGAGGGCGCGCAGCGCGGCCGCGTCGGCCAGCTCGATGCGCTCGCGGCCCAGGCGCACCCAGCCGGCCTGCTCGAAGCGCTTGAGCAGCCGCGTGACGATCTCGCGCACGGTGCCGAGTTCGTCGGCGAGAGACTGGTGGGTGGCGGCGACGACCGCGCCGTGCCCGAGCAGCGCATGCGCCAGACGCCGGTCGAGCCGCTGGAAGGCCACCGCCTCGGCCAGCGACATCAGGTCGGCCAGGCGGTCGGCGAAGATGCCGAAGACGTAGGCGCGGAAGGCGTTCTCGTGCAGCAGCTGCTCGAAGCCGGCGCGGCCGAGCAGCAGCAGCTCGGTGGGCGCCGTGGTCTGGCCATGGGCCTGCAGCGGCCGCTCGCCGAACAGGCAGGAGGTCGAGAGCACGCACAGCTCGCCCGGCGTCACTCGGTACAGCTCGAGCAGGCGCCCGGACGGCGAGCCGCGCGCGACGCGAATCTCGCCTTCGATGACCAGCGGGAAGCCCTGGCAAGGCGCGCCTTCGTCGAAGAGCCTCGTGTCGGCGGGGGCGTGCAGGTGTCGGGCGTGGCGCTGCAGCACGTCGTCCAGCGCGCCCGGGCTGACCTGGCGCAGTGACGGGTAGAGGTTCAGCAGGCGCTCGTCAGGCATCGGCGGGTGCGGTCTGGAGCTCGAGGCGGGACAGCCAAGTGAGCGCATGCTCTCTCGAGGGGCCGCACATCTCTGTGGAGGGGTGGAGTTGCGAGCAGACAGCGGGCCGCTCCGGCCGGCCGAAGAGGCGGCAGCGCAGCTGCTCGTCGAGCTGCGCGCAGGCGGTGCCGGCGGGCTTGCCGTGCGGCATGCCGGGGATCAGGCTGCTGATCGAAGGCGCGATGCAGCAGGCAGCGCAGGCGGGACGGCAGTGCACGGCGCTGATGCTATCGCCAGGGTGCGAAAGCCCAATCGATGAGCCCGTGCCGGCCGCCGAAAATGGCAACGCGAATCATTCGCAATTCAATCAAGGGGGCGACCATGGCGAAGTCGGCGGCTTTCGGCGTCATGCATCTGGGCATCGCTTTCGGCGTGAGCTTCGCGCTCACCGGCAGCGTGGCCATCGCGGGGGCCATCACCCTGGTCGAGCCGCTGGTCAACGCGGTGGCGCATTACTTCTTCCACCGCTGGTGGGACTCGCGCGCCGCGCGGCAGCCGGTGCGCCTGCGGGGGGCCGCCTCGTAGAATCTCGGCCCCCATGCAGCACACCCAAGAGTTCGACGTCATCGTGGTCGGCGGCGGCCACGCCGGCACCGAAGCCGCGCTGGCCGCGGCGCGCATGGGCTGCGCCACGCTGCTGCTCACGCACAACATCGAGACGCTCGGGCAGATGAGCTGCAACCCGAGCATCGGCGGCATCGGCAAGGGTCACCTGGTCAAGGAGATCGACGCGCTCGGCGGCGCGATGGCCGCCGCCACCGACGAGGCCGGCATCCAGTTCCGCATCCTCAACGGCAGCAAGGGCCCGGCGGTGCGCGCCACGCGCGCGCAGGCCGACCGCGTGCTGTACCGCGCCGCCATCCGCCGGCGGCTGGAGAACCAGCCGAACCTGTGGCTGTTCCAGCAGGCGGTGGACGATCTGATGCTCGAGGGTGACCGCGTGGTCGGCGCCGTCACGCAGCTCGGGCTGAAGTTCCGCGCGCAGGCGGTGGTGCTGACGGCGGGCACCTTCCTCGACGGCCGCATCCACGTCGGGCTGCAGAACTACAGCGCCGGGCGCGCCGGCGACCCGCCGGCGGTGAGCCTGTCGGCGCGGCTGAAGGAGCTGAAGCTGCCGCAGGGGCGGCTGAAGACGGGCACGCCCCCGCGCATCGACGGGCGCTCGATCGACTTCTCGAAGCTCGAGGAACAGCCCGGCGACCTCGACCCGGTGCCGGTGTTCAGCTTCCTCGGCCGGCCCGAGCAGCACCCGCGCCAGGTGCCGTGCTGGATCACGCACACCAACTCGCGCACTCACGAGATCATCAGGAGCGGCTTCGACCGCAGCCCGATGTTCACCGGCGTCATCGAGGGCGTGGGCCCGCGCTACTGCCCGAGCATCGAGGACAAGGTCAACCGCTTCGCCGACAAGGCGAGCCACCAGATCTTCCTCGAGCCAGAGGGGCTGACGACGAACGAGTTCTACCCGAACGGCATCTCGACCTCGCTGCCCTTCGACGTGCAGGTGGCCGCGGTGCAGAGCATGGCCGGCCTGGAGCGCGCCTTCATCCTGCGGCCGGGCTACGCGATCGAGTACGACTACTTCGACCCGCGCGAGCTGACGCCGGCGTTCGAGACGCGCGCCATCCGGGGGCTCTTCTTCGCCGGCCAGATCAACGGCACCACCGGCTACGAGGAGGCGGCGGCGCAGGGGCTGTTCGCCGGGGTCAACGCGGCGCTGCAGGTGCGCGGCCGCGAGGCCTGGTTGCCGCGGCGCGACCAGGCCTACCTCGGCGTGCTGGTCGACGACCTGGTGACCAAGGGCGTGACCGAGCCCTACCGCATGTTCACGAGCCGCGCCGAGTACCGGCTGCAGCTGCGCGAGGACAACGCCGACCTGCGGCTCACCCCGGCCGGACGCGAACTCGGGCTGGTCGACGACCGGCGCTGGGCGGCGTTCGAGGCCAAGCGCGAGCGCATCGAGCGTGAGCTGCAGTGGCTGCGCGCCACCTGGGTGCGCCCGGCCACCCTGCCGGCGGCCGACGCCGAGCGGCTGCTGGGCAAGGCGCTCGAGCGCGAGTACAGCTTGGCCGATCTCGTCCGGCGCCCGGGCGTGGGCTACGACCAGGCCGCCGAAGCCGCGCGGGTGGCCGGCGCGGCGGCTGTTTCACGTGAAACGCGCCGGGCAGACTGGGGCGCGCTCGAGGCCGACGCCGTGATCGAGCAGTGCGAGATCGCGATCAAGTACGCCGGCTACATCGGCAAGCAGCAGGACGAGGTCGAGCGCGCCGCGGCGCTCGAGCACCTGAAGTTGCCGGAGGAACTCGACTACGCCCAGGTCAGCGCGCTCAGCGTCGAGGTGCGGCAGAAGCTGGCTCGCCACCGCCCGGCCACGCTCGGCCAGGCAGCGCGCATCTCGGGCGTGACGCCGGCGGCGATCTCGCTGTTGCTGGTGCACTTGAAGAAGGGTCGGTTCAAGGGGTTCACCGGCGGTGCCGGTCTGGTTGCCGCCGCGCCCGACGCCGCCCCGGACACCGCAGCCGGCACCGAGAAAGCCGCCTGAGCTTGGCGGCCAGCAAGCTCGACACGGTCTTCGCCGCCCTCGGCCTCGAGCCGAGCGCCGCACAGGCCGACGCGCTCGACCGCTACCTCGACCTGCTCGAGCGCTGGAACGCCACCTACAACCTGACCGCGGTGCGCGACCGCGCCGCCATGGTCACCCAGCACCTGGCCGACTGCCTGGCCGTGGTGCCTGCCGTGCAGCGGTTCCGCGGAGGCGGCCGCCTGATCGACGTCGGCAGCGGCGGCGGCCTGCCGGGCGTGGTGATCGCGGTGATGCTGCCCGGCTGGGACGTGAGCTGCGTCGACGCGGTGGCCAAGAAGGCGGCCTTCGTCCGCCAGGTGGCCGGGGCCCTGCGGTTGCCCAACCTGCACGCGCTGCACGGCCGCGTCGAGGCGCTGCGCGAGCCAGCCTTCGACCTGATCACGGCCCGCGCCTTCGCCAACCTGGCCGAATTCGCCAGGCTCACCCGGCCCCTGCTCGCCCCCGGTGGCGCCTGGCTGGCGATGAAGGGCAAGCGGCCCGACGACGAGATCGCCGCCCTGCCCGCCGACGTGGCGGTGTTCCACGTGGAACCGCTCGGTGTGCCCGGCCTCGACGCCGAACGTTGCCTCGTCTGGATGCGCCCGCGCTGAGTTCGGTTAGCCTCGCCGCCGATGAAAGTCTTCTGCGTGGCGAACCAAAAAGGCGGGGTCGGCAAGACCACCACCACCGTCAACCTCGCCGCCGGGCTCGCGCTGGTCGGCCGTCGGGTGCTGGTGATCGACCTCGACCCGCAGGGCAACGCCACCATGGGCTCGGGCATCGACAAGCGCGCACTCGAACTCAGTGTCTACGACGTGCTGCTCGAGTCGGCGAGCGTCGCCGAGGCGCGCCGGCGCAGCGCCCACGGCGGCTACGACGTGATCGGCGCCAACCGCGAACTGGCCGGCGCCGAGGTCGAGCTGGTCGAGCTCGAGCGCCGCGAGCGCCGCCTCAAGCAGGCGCTCGAGGCGGTCAAGGCCGACTACGACTTCGTGCTCATCGACTGCCCGCCCAGCCTGAGCCTGCTCACGCTCAACGGCCTGGTGGCCGCGCATGGCGTCATCGTGCCGATGCAGTGCGAGTACTTCGCGCTCGAAGGTCTGTCGGACCTGGTCAACACGATCAAGCAGGTTCACGCCAACCTGAACCGCGACCTCGAGCTCATCGGCCTGCTGCGCGTGATGTTCGACCCGCGCATCACGCTGCAGCAGCAGGTCAGCGAGCAGCTCAAGGCGCACTTCGGCGAGAAGGTGTTCGACACCGTGATCCCGCGCAACGTGCGCCTGGCCGAGGCGCCCAGCTACGGCCAGCCAGGCGTGGTGTTCGACCCGGCCTCGCGCGGCGCCCAGGCCTTCGTCGAATTCGCCAAGGAAATGGTGCAGCGCCTTGGATGAGGCTGCGCTCGCATGCATCGAAGACGCCACGCTGAACGCCAGCACGCCGCCGCAGCAGTGCTGGATCGACGGCTGGATGGTGCGCACCTGCCCGGGCAAGGCGAAGCGGGCGCGCAGCATCAACGCGGTGGCCGCCGGATCGCTGCCGCTGGACGACAAGCTCGCCCGCGCCGCGGCCCTGTTCGCCGAAGCCGGCCTTCCGCTGCTCGTCCGCATCACGCCGTTCAGCCGGCCGCCCGGTCTGGACGAGGCGCTCGCCGAGCGGGGCTTCGTCCGCTTCGACGACTCGATCGTGATGGCCGGGCCACTTCCGCTTCCGCTGGCGCGCGCCCCGAGCGCGCCGCTGCCCGCGGGCGCCCAGGTGCAGGAGCGCCCGGCGGCCGCCTTCGCCCAGGCCGTGGGCGCCCTGCGCGGCACGCCGCCTGCGGAGCGCCGCGTTCACGCGCAGCGCCTCGCGGCCTCGCCCGTGCCCTACCGCGGCTTCGTGATCGTGCGCGAAGGCGAGGTGCTCGCCTGCGGCCAGGTCGCGCGCGAGGGGCCGTACGCGGGGCTGTACGACGTCGCAACCGCGGAACACGCCCGCGGCAACGGGTTGGCCACTGCGCTATGTGAGCACATGCTTACGCTTGAAGCCAAAGCCGGCGCTACGGCGGCCTACCTGCAGGTGAGCGCCGACAACACCGTCGCGCGGCGCGTCTACCGCCGCCTCGGTCTCGTCGACGCCTACGGCTACCACTACCGCCAGGCGCCGACGTCCGGCTAAAGCGGCCTGAACTGCACGCGCCGGTTCACCGCCGATTCCGGCGCGACGCCGTCGATCGGCTCCAGCGAGCCCCGCCCCAGCGGCTGCAGGCGCTGCGGATCGATGCCGTGGCGCTCCACCAGCACGCGGTAGACGGCCAGCGCGCGGTCCCACGAGAGCAGCAGGTTGCGCGAAGGCGAACCGGCGGCGTCGGTGTGCCCTTCCACCACCATGCGCAAGCTCGGATCGAGTCGCAACAGCATCGCGATCGGCTCGATGTACGCGTTGGCCTGCCCGGCGAGGCGGCTG
>Ga0073934_10006566_pt1 | contig 16835 bp, 16 predicted proteins | sample LarsenN4metaG_FD_76834 | JGI IMG/M metagenome (GOLD analysis project Ga0073934, IMG submission 76834) | Hot spring sediment bacterial and archeal communities from British Columbia, Canada, to study Microbial Dark Matter (Phase II) - Larsen... ... | reverse complement strand
TCCGCCAGCCGCACGATCGCCGCCTGCTGTTTCCGCCAGACGCCCACCACGTCCAGACCAATGCCTACCGTCCGAGGATGCAGGGCGCGGGGCGCCGGGGCCCTTCCTTCCGGGCCGGCGGATGCCAGGATCAACCTGCCGGCCATCGTGTGCCGCGCGGGAAAGTCTCCGCCTCCGCGCGGGGCTGCCGCAATCGCACTCTCCATGGCCGCAAGATAGGGGCCGTTGGCCAGCACCAGGTGTTCCACCACCTGGAGCGGGCTCCAGACTCCGGGGCCTGGACTTGCGTTCAGTTCGGCGGTGGAGCGTCCCCGCGCCGCGGCCTCGACCCTGGCGATGTGCCCAAGAGCTTGGACACGGCACGCTTCCACCAGCTGCGCGCACGTCATTTCTAGGGGCCCTGACACAGCGCACGTCCCACCGCGGACGACGTCGTTCTCCACGGCGAAGGCCATCTCTCGCGGCACCGTGTCGCGGTGCTGCGGCACCAGCAGCGTGTACAGGTCGAAGACCACGACATCGTTGACACCTTGGCTCAGGCAGGCGGGCACGCGCACCCGCGGCTTTCTGGTCTCACATCCCCGACTGAGCACCTGCGCCACCGCCTGGCACTTGAGGGTGACTCCCAAGTGCTTGTCATCGGGCACGCGGCAGGAGATGGCCGTGTCCGGCCGGCTCCGCGAACCGTCGGGGAGCCGGCCTGCCCGCTCCTGATTGTGGACGCGGGCGCGGCGCAGGGTGCTGCCCGCAGGCTTACATCCTGAATACGCCGAAGCGGGTGGCGGGTGTCGGCGCGCAGCACGCCGCGGCCAGGCCGAGCCCAATCGCCATCCGCGTGTCCGCGGGGTCAAGGATTCCGTCGTCCCAGAGCCGGGCCGTGCTGAAGTAGGGGCTGCCCTCCCGCTCGTACGACTCCAGGATCGGACGGCGAAACTCCTCCTGCTCCTGCTGTGTGAGCGTCGCGCCCTTCGCCTGGAGCTGGTCCAGCTTCACCTGAAGGAGCACCTGGGCCGCCTGCTCGCCGCCCATCACCGAGATGCGGGCGCTGGGCCACATGAAGAGGAGCCGGGGGGCGTAGGCCCGGCCGCACATTGCGTAGTTGCCAGCCCCGAAGGATCCGCCCAGGACCACCGTGAGCTTGGGCACCTCCGCACAGGCCACGGCCATCACCATCTTGGCCCCGTGCTTGGCGATTCCCTCATGCTCTGCCTGGCGTCCCACCATGAACCCGGTGATGTTCTGCAGGAACACGAGCGGCAGGCCCCGCTGGCAGCAGAGCTCAATGAAGTGCGTGCCCTTGAGCGCACTTTCGGAAAAGAGCACGCCGTTGTTGGCCAGGATGCCCACGGGAAAGCCCATCCAGCGGGCGAATCCGCAGACCAGGGTGGAGCCGTAGAGCGGCTTGAACTCGTGGAACCGGCTGCCGTCCACCAGGCGGGCGATCACCTCGCGCACGTCGAAGGGCTGGCGGAGGTCCACGGGGAGCACTCCGTAGAGCTCTTCGGCGGGATAGGCGGGCTCCTCCGGCTCCGCCATGCCAGGTGGCGGGTTCCAGCGGCGCGGCAGGCCGGAGACGATCTCCCGCAGTATTCGCAGGGCGTGGGCGTCGTCCTCGGCCAGGTAGTCCGGCACGCCGCTGATTCGGGCATGCACCTCGCCGCCGCCCAGCGCCTCGGCGTCGATCACCTCCCCCGTGGCCGCCCGCACCAGCGGCGGACCGCCCAGGAAGATGGTTCCCTGACCCCGGACGATCACGGCCTGGTCCGACATGGCGGGCACGTAGGCGCCCCCGGCCGTGCAGCTGCCCATGACCGCGGCGATCTGGGGGATGCCCAGCGCGGACATGCGTGCTTGGTTGTAGAAGATGCGGCCGAAGTGGTCCCGGTCAGGGAACACCTCGGCCTGCAGCGGGAGAAAGGCCCCGCCGGAATCGACGAGATAGACGCAGGCCAGGCGGTTCTGCTCGGCCACCTCCTGCGCCCGCAGGTGCTTCTTGACGGTGAGCGGGAAGTAGGTGCCGCCCTTGACAGTGGCGTCGTTGGCCACGATCACGCACTCGCGACCGTGGATCGGGCCGATTCCTGTGACGATGCCCGCCGAGGGCGCCTCCCCTTCGTAAAGCCCGTGGGCCGCCAGGGGGCTCAGCTCCAGGAAGGGCGCACCCGGATCCAGGAGCGCGTCGATCCGCTCCCGGGCAAGCATCTTGCCGCGCGCGCGGTGCCGCGCCACGGCTTCCCGACCGCCTCCCAGGCGCACCACCTCCAGTGCTCGGCGCAGCTCCGCAGCCAGCGCCCGGTGGTGCTCCGCGTTTCGGCGGAACTCCTCCGAAGTCGGATTCACCCGGGTGGGCAGCAGGGGCAGGTCACGGGTCGCATCATCCATGGCACGGAATGGATGGCTCCGCGCGCGGGGGTGCGGGCCCTCCCTGCGAGGGGGGCTGCGCCCCCTCGGGAAGCGGATCGGTTATAGGAATCGCCACCCCGGACCTGGTGCGCGGCGAGACGCACATGCCCCGGGTGCAGCGGGTGATGGACCGGCAGCCCCGCTGTCCTGGCATCCCGTCGCCGGGATCCCGGTGCACCTCCAGCCGATGGTCGCGCTGGCTCGGCACCCAGTAGTCTGCGACGCCCGCCTCGGCACACAGCGCAGCCTTGCGGGTTCGGTCACTGGACAGGCTGGCGTCTGCCGCCTCCTCGATCAGATCAACACCACCAGCCTCCGGCACTCTGGCAACGTCGTCCAGGGACGGTGCACAGTGCACCGCAAGGTCGGGCTGGGGCTGGCGGTCCGCAGCGATGACGAGCGGCTTCTCCCCGCGCACATGGAACCCGGGCCGGAATGCGCGTCTCAGAACCTCGCCTCCATGCGGGATATGGCCCGCGTGCCAGGTGTTCGGGGGCGTCGTGCCTGCAATTCTCCCTTGCACCAGCTCCAGTCGCTCCGCCGGTGGGAAGCTCCTTGTTGCCGCCGCGCGGTGAGACTCCTCTACGGTCCATCCGTTCTGGGGCAGCCGATCCGCTGCAGGCACCGGTCTCTTCCGGGCAGGGGTCATCGGACTCTGCTCCCTCTGTGGCGCTACCTGCGCGCCATCGTCGTGTAGGGCCGGCGGTCGGTGCGGAAGGGAGACGCGTAGAGCCCCGCACCGTTGCGCAGGTTGACCACCGGGTAGTTCGCCCAGCCGTAGCGCACTTCCCTGGGCCGGGGCACGTTCTCGCTCCAGACGGTCACAGTGTCACCGTGCACGAGCGCCCGGGCGTTGCGAAACCTGCCGTTGGCGCCCGCGATGGTGAAGCCCGCGGGTTCCTGGCCACCGGTGGTCAGCCCTCCGTACGTGTGCTTGAACCGGATCCGGATGCGGTCGCGGAGGCGCTGGACCCCTGCCACCACCGGCCCCGACCAGGGGATGTGCTCCCCGTAGGCCAGCGCGCGGGCTGCCAGCGCCTGCCGCTCGCCCACGGGCTGCTTGGCCTTCGGGTGGATGTCGGTTTCGTCGCCCACGTCCACGATCACTGCCATGGCGGTGTTGGGCACGGTCTGCGAAGTGTAGAGCTGGGCATCGCGCAGCTCCGCCCAGGCGCTTTCCATGGGCTCGGGCTGGATCTTCATGAACGGAGCAAGCTGGACGAAGAGGAACGGGAAGTCTCCCTGGCCCCAGTCTCGCCTCCAGTTCTGGATCATGGTCGGGAACAGGGTGCGGTACTCCCAGGCCCTGTCGGCGTTCGATTCCCCCTGGTACCAGATCGCGCCGCTGATGGCATACGGAATCAGCGGCGCAATCATCGCGTTGTACAGGGCAGTCGGCCGCCCCGGATCGTTGCGCCGATTCCCCTGCAGCAGATAGTGGGTGAGCTCCGGCACCGCCCGGAGCGCCTCCCGGCTGGTCCACGCCTCCGCGGGAGTGCCTCCGTAGCTGGTGTTGATGAGCCCCACGGGGACGCGCCGGTGCTTGCGGAGGTGCTGCCCAAATGCGAACGCCACGGCGCTGAAGCCGGGCACGGTGGAGGGGCCGGCAATATCCCACTTGACGGCCACCTCCGTGCGCGGGATGTCCGCACCCTCCCGGGGCACGGTGAGCAAGCGGAGCTGGGGATCGGCAGAGGAGGCGATCATCTCCTGGGCATTGGCGCTGGCCGAGACGGGCCACTGCATGTTGCTCTGGCCGCTGCAGATCCACACATCGCCCACGAGCACGTTGCGCGCCCGCACGGTGTTGTCGCCCCGGATCGTGAGCACGTGGGGTCCGCCTGCCCGGAGGGGCTTGAGGTGCACCATCCATCGGCCCTGTTCGGCGGTGGCGGTGGCACGCTGGCCGGCGATCTCCACGGTGATCTTCTCGCCCGAGCGGGCCGTGCCCCACACGGGGACCTCTCGGCCCTGCTGGAGAACGGCGTTGTCCGAGAATAGCGGGTTTGGCCTGACCTCTGCCTGGGCCAGCGGGACGCTGCCGGCAAGCGCGGCCGCGGCAACAAGTGCAGTCTTGCGCATCTGCCTCCACTCCTGATGGGTTTGCTTGTGGTGGGTTCACCGCGCGGGACGGTGCTTCCTGTGTGGGGGCGGAGGTGGTCGTTGCTGCCCCTCTCTGCACTCCCGCGCACCGGGCGCACCGGGCGCGTCGGGGTATAACGGTGGGAGGGAATCCGCGGCATGGCCTCAGAGTTCCGGATGCTGCACCGGGTGGAGTTCGCCGACACCGACATGGCCGGCATCCTCCACTTCGCCAGCTTCTTCCGGCTCATGGAATCGACGGAGCACGCGTTCTTCCGTTCCCTGGGCCTCTCTGTCGTCATGCGCGATGAGGAAGGCCGCCAGCTCGGCTGGCCCCGGGTGCACGTGGAGTGCGACTTCAAGGCGCCGCTCCGGTTCGAGGATGAAGTGGAGGTCCACCTGAAGGTTCGGGAGAAGCGCACGCGCACGCTGGTGTACGACTTCGACTTCTGGCGGGTTGAAGGCGCATTGCGCGCGGAAGTAGCCCGGGGCTCGTTTGTGGTGGCCTGTGTCCACTTTGACGCCGCCTCGGGCCGCATGCGCGCCGTGCCGATCCCCGGGTTCGTGGCGGAACGGATCAACTCCGCGGAGCAGTCCGGTGAGGAGTGAGCGGAAGGCGGCTGGTTAAGCACCGCCCCCGCAGGGCTGCTGCGGAGCGGCGAGGGACGGAATGGAATCACCGACTCCTGCCCAGCCGGGGATGACCTGGCTGGTCTTCGCGCTGATGACGGTGGCCTCCTGGGGCGTCTACGGCGTGTTCCTGCACACTGGCCAGACCCTCATGGGCGACCCGGCGAACGGGCGCTACAAAGCCTTTCTCTTTGTGGGGATCGCCTACTTCCTCACGGCCGTGCTTGCGCCGCTGGCAGTTCTGGTGCTGAACCGCGCGTCCTGGCAAATGCCCGCCAGCGGAATGGCGTGGTCCCTGGTGGCCGGCATCGTGGGCGCGATCGGCGCGTTCTGTGTGCTGCTGGCGTTCGGCGCCAAGGGCTCCCCGGCGGTCGTCATGTCCATCGTCTTTGCCGGGGCTCCCATCGTGAATGCCCTCGTGGCCTTGGCTATGCACCCGCCGGCCGGCGGCCTCTCCGCCATTCGCTGGCCGTTCCTGCTCGGCCTGGTGCTGGCTGCCTTGGGCGGGTGCCTGGTGACGCTCTACCGCCCCCAGCCCTCCGTTCGGACCGTCCACACCTCCCCATCTCCCGCCCGGCACTGACGCTCCCGCCCGTCTCCGCCCGTATGGCGGTTTCGGGGCCGGCACTGCGGCCGCCCGGCCGCGGTGCACGGCTCCTGGGATTGGGTGGACATGTTCCGCGGTTGGCCGTGTCGCGGCTCCCACTGCGTGGCGGGCATGTTTTGCCGGAGCCGCGCCCTCCACTGGAAAGGGAGCACTTCGGTGCCGCCAGAGCGCGAGAGGGAGGAGCAGGAGACGCGGCAGCGCACTCGGCCTGTGGTCCGGGAGGGAGCAAGAAGTCGCGTCCAGGCACTTGACAACTGTCCGTCCGTGTGATAATATAAGGGCGTTCCGATGTGACACAACGCAAGACGCAAGCATCTCGAGAGACCCTGTGAGGTCCGGCAACCGGGTTGGAGACGCCACGGTGCCCTGGGCATGCCCGCGCGCATGCCCGATGTGCAGGAGCGAAGACTCCTGAATTCAAGCTCTCCGGAGACCTGATTTCGGGCCGCCGGAAGCGATTCCGGCGGCTCTGCTTGCGTCTCCAGGTGTGTCCTCCTGGTGCATGGACCCGCTGGCCAAAGGAGATTGCACCCATGTCCTCTGCGTTCCTCGGACGGCCCTTCCGGAAGGAAGGCCGCTCCAGCCTGCCTCCCATGAAGGCCCGCCTCCGCGCGACGTCACGCTGTTCTCACAAGAGCCTGCGGCCTCCTCGCTGTCATGCTGCCTGTTGGCGGCGGGGATCCGCGCGGGTGGCGTGTGCTGGGCTGTGCCCCTCGCAGGGTTCTGCGCCTCAACTGCGGGCGTGAGAGGCCCTCGCGGAGAAAGCCGGGTCTTGGCCGCAGCGCGCTATGCTGCGCTGTGTCGGCTGTGATCCGTCCAGGTGTGCCGCTTCCCAGGCGCGGCGCGGGGTGCCGATGCTGAAGAGGCTGGAGGCCGGTATCGGGCGGACTCAGGAAGGAGGCGAGTGATTGGATCCGAGTTGGAATCCGTTCCGGTGCGCGGTGTGCGGCAGCACCGACGTGGAGAGCGTGCGCGCTCGCTGGGAGGCAGGGACATGGACCACGCGCACGACAGGCTATGTCGCCGGCGGCGTCTATACGCCGGGCTATTCTGATTGCCAGGGCCACTGGCATTCCGGGCACTATGCGCCGATGGGCGGCTGGGGAGTGCAGTCATCGGTGCACCGGACGGGGCTTGCGACAGTGCTGGCACCTCCGGAGCGGCCGGCTAGGGAATCGACGTGGCAGTGGTGGCTGCTGCCGGCCCTGGGCATCCTGGCCTGGATGGTCGGAGCTGTGGATTGGCTGTCGATGTACTCGGAGGGAGAGTTCACGTCGCTGCCATACGTCGTGCTGACGGTTGCACTGCTGGTGTCCGTGCCCGCGCTCGTGGCGCTGGCATTGTGGGTGCGCAGGATCGAGGAGGAGGCTGACCGGCGTAACGGGTTCGCCGTCCTCCGCCATCGTGCGGAGATGGAAACCTGGATGCGACTGGTTCACTGCACGCGATGCAACTCCGTGACGGACCCCGCGACGGGCCGCCACGCGCCCGCCGAGCTGGTTCGCGAGATCCTCTGACGGGACCCGCGGCGGCACCCGGGACCTGCAATCGCGCAGCGCCGAGCTGCGCAGGCACCTTGAAAACCAGGCCCAGCTTCGGGGCGGCGCGGAGCTTTCCGACCAGGGGCGGGAGATGGTCCCCTGGCTGCAGGCGGGCGATGAGCCGCCCCCAACGGTGGCGGGGAGCAGTCTGCGGAAGTGACCGGGACAGGGAGCCCCATGCACGTGCGCTGAGGTGTCAGCGCGGCGCCTGCTTGCGTCAGCAGGCGCTCGACCCGGACGGCGTGCTGTGGCGGCCGCGCTTGTGCCTGTTCACCAGAGGACTGGCGCGCAAGGGAACCGACCATGGCCTGATCGCCTCGGCTTCCGGCACCGCAACTTGACAGCCATGTTGGCCTTGTCTACTGATATCCAGCCGCCCTTCGGCTGTCCGGGCTGGGGGAACCGGTGCGGCGGGCCGTGATGCGCGCGTCACGCTACATCGGGATCCGTGGAGGGCGTGGCTGTGGGAGAACGCGACGTGGTGGAGGGATGTAATGCTGACAGAATGGGCAATGAGGGAGCGGCAATGGGGAAGCTATCCGGCTCTGCGCAGGCTGCTGGAGCACCGGCCGTCGCCGGACCGATGGCAGGTGCTGAGTTCGGTCCAGGAGACGCAATCCGAAGCTGTCGGGAGACTGCTGGAAGTGGCGGATCGGTTCGCGGAGGCGGAGGAGGAGGTGGTCGCCGCGTCGAGGATGGAGTTGCACGACGGGGAGGGGCGACAGCGCGTTGTGTCATTCGGCGAGCTGGACGCCCTGGATGCGGACCTGGCGCTCCTGGCCGATCAGCTCAGGAGTTGGCGGGACCTGTTCCACGAGGCGGCGCTGAGAGTGGAGCGGGCGCGGAACCGACGCGCACGGAGCCTCTCTCCGCAAGGCAGTAGCCCCTCCGGCTCCGCCCCAGAGCCGCCGATCGGCGTGTAGGACGACGGGGCACTCCGGGCGGTGTGGTGGATGCCCGCTGGCCGCTGAGCCGGAACGGACGTGCTGCATGACGCCGAGTGCCAGGCGTGGCGGGCGTTGCGCACTGCGTCGCAGGAGCACACCGTGCTGACTGCCAGAGCAGTGACCGAGAAGCGCGTGCCGCCCTCGCGCTCCTGCACCTGACGGGCGAGCAGTCGTCTGGGGCGGCGGCCGCAGCGTGCCGGGTGTTGCTGGCCCACGGCGCCTTGGTGAGTGCGCAGAGCACCGCGGGTGTTCCATGGGAGGAGCCGGTCACCCACTGCGACTAGGGAGACAGGATCGGGCACGAAAGGAGGTCCAAACCATGGAGGATGACTTCAATTCCACTCCGGACGCTGAGTCCGGCCCCACTCCGGACGATGGGGCCTATCGCGCCCCATGCCTATCGCCCCCTCGGGACCTAGCCATGTTGATCTGGTCGCGGAATGGCCCCTGCTACGACGAGTTCGGCGACCTCACCTTCGGATTCGCGGAAATCCCGACACCGTACGGCTGGGGTGCTGATAAGGAGCCGCCTTATCCGGTCAAGAAGGCCCTCAGCGACCGCATTGATCTTGGAATGCAGTGTCCCCGCTGCTGGACGGTTGTGCCCGATCGGCGGGCACGCGGAGGATGGTGCCCGCAATGTCATGACACGCCGGAGAGAATCGGGGCGATCTGGCCACCCGGAGTGACGGATGCAGCGCGTCCGATCTTGGAGGAGCTTCTGGCCCGTCTGGACAGCCTTGAGTATCACGTGCGCAGGTGCGTGCTGTACGATCTGGAGTCAGCGGTGCTTGGATGGGAGGGCCATCGGTTGTTTGTGGCCGTGGGGAACGCCCCGCCGCAATTGGACCGCCGTTGCAGGGTCTGCCGCACGGACGTCGGACTTCACGGATTCGTGCTCCAGGTCATCGATGACTGGAGGCGCACCCATGGTCATATTGCCCTTTGCGCGGAGCATGCGCGCTCGCCTTTTGAAGCGATGTTCGAGTTGCACAGAATGCAGGCAAGGATAGTAAAGACGGCGGACGATTTCGGGCGCTCCCGGCCAGAATACGGCATGCGAATGGGCTACGGCATGAAGGACGCGTCCGAATTGCTTCTTGAAGCGGCGAAGGAAGGCAATCTAGAGGCCGTGCGTGAGATTCTGCAGGATCGGGCGGACGAGTGGGAGTTGAACGCAGCGTTCGCCCGTGCCGCCGCCGGGCGGATGCGAGACGCCGCCTTCGTGCTGATCAAGGCGGGGGCGCGGGTGGACTTCGACCGCGGCCACGACTACTACTACCGGATGCCCCGCTGTCCGCTGTGTCTTCAGAAGCTGCGCTGGGAGCGCGGGTTTATCTGCAGGCATTGGATTGCCTCGCGGCTGCATCGGGAAGACGGGCCGCCGGTCTGGCACTGCCTTCCCGCGGCGGCGGAGCTCGTGCGGGAGACCTTGGCTTTCCAGGGGGTGATCCAATGGGCGCTCCAGGAAGGGGCCAGGCTCCTTCTGGGCTCGCCCTGGAGCGTGTGGGAGGCGATGAGGGCTGCGTCCGGAGGCCGCGAGAAACTCTGGGACGCCCCGGAGCTCAAGGTTGTTGTCTGCGACCTCGCGGACTTTGGCGCGAAAGGGCGGGCCACGGACTGGTTCCACCCTGCCGGCGTTGACTTTGTCCACCGACTCCGGGCTTCCATCGAAGAGACCGCCCGATGGATCGCCGAGCGTCTGAAGGACGCCGGAGTGACGCTGCCGGTGGACGGAGGCAAGGAGCCATGCCCAACGGACGAACTGGGCCGCGTCGAACTCGTGCGGGGACTTGGGGATGGCCTGCGGTCGAGGGAACTGTGGACTGAGGAGGATGAGGAGGAATAGGATTGTGACCGACAGAGAGGAGAAGCGGGAGAGGCTGAACGAGCCCACGCGGCCGCTTGCCGCCCTCGTCCCGTGCGTCATGGACATGACGCGCTCACTCGCCCTGGAGCCGTGGCTGAAGCCGGAGGACTGGGCGTACCAGGCGGTGCTGGAGCTTCTGATCCAGGTCGCCGAGGAAGGGGGCGCTCCCGCAGTCCGCGACCTGGGTGCGGAGCAGTGGGAGCTGAACGACGCCTATGTGGTCGCCGCCGACTCGGGCAGGATTCAGGCCGTCAAGGCCTTGCTGCAGGCGGGAGCGGAGTTCGACTGTGAGAAGGACTGGAATGGCTGGCTGGTGCCGCGCTGTCCGATCTGCTTCCAGCGGCGCTATGGATACCCCCTGGTGCCGGACTGTGGTCACTGTATAGCCGTGTCCCACAATGGCGGCCATTCCTGTGGGGACTGGTTGACTATGGATGAGTGCATGCGAGAGCTTCTGGATCTGTGCTTTGGCGCGGCCTGGTGGCTCGAGTACTGCCGGAACACACTTGGCTTCGATGCACTGGACCAGGTTCCGAAGAGGATGTTCAGTCTGTTGCAAAGCTTGGACGTCCGCGCCTGCGGAGGCGCAGGGTGGTTTCTCACCAGGCAGGGCGCCATCCCGTGGTACTACGACACCTGGGGCTTTCTCTGCACCGGTTGGGCGGAGGACTACTTTCACCCGGACGGCCAGGAGTTTGCGCCGAGGGCGCTCGAGAACCTCCGGCCCGCATACGACTGGCTCATGGCGCGGGTCGCACAGGGCGACAGTCTGGCGACTCGGTTCTTGGAACCATCGGCGTCCGAGGCCTGATCGGGCCGGGGCACTGCCCAGGAGTCTCTCGTTGAATCCTCGGGGCGGCAGGGGACCGCCGCCCCGAAGATGCCTTCTGGGTGCGCGTCCGCCCGCGGACTCCCTTGCAGGAAACGCCAGGAGCATGCGGGAACCAATGACACTGCGTCCAGGTGCCAGATTGTGTGGCGGCGGCGCGGGCGGGCACCCTGCCGGAGGCGGCATCCTCCAACCTCTGAGCATACGAGGGCCCCTGACTACTGGATGGTGCTGTGATCGCCCGCTCATTGTTGAGGATGCGCGCACAGCGCGGGAGGGGAAAGCCATGAGAGAGGACAGCGGAAACATCCGCATCACGCGGCGGGAACTGATCGCGGCTGGGGCGGCGCTGGCGCTGCCGGAGTTCGCTCGGGCGGACGCGCCGGATGGGATTCCGGGGCCGCTTCGCGGGCGGGTCATCGAGGTAACCCACCCGGGCGTGGTGCGCGCCCACAAGGTGGCGGACCCGGACGCCGTGCAGGCCATGATGACCCGTGGGATGCGGGAGCTGTTCGGGGTGCGCAGCGAGGAGGAAGCCTGGAAGCGCCTGTTCAAGCCCACGGACATCGTGGGAATCAAGCTCTGCATGGTGGGCGCGCCCCAGTCCATCAGCCAGCCAGAGACCGTGCGGGCGGTGATCCGCGGCCTGAACCTGGCGGGCGTGCCCAACAAGAACATCCGCTTGATCAACCGCTACCAGGAGGAGACGAAGGACACGGTCTTTGAGAAGGGAATCGCCCCGGACGTGCGGCTGGAGTGGTCTGCCAAGGCCTACGACGACTACCAGGTGGCGCTGGACGGCTACGACCCGAGCGTCTACGTGGAGATGCCACGGGTGGTGACGGGTGGCAATCCCAACAACCCGGTGCACCGCCGCTCCCACGCCTGCAAGTACCTGACGGGCGAGATCAACAAGATCGTCAACGTCTGCGTGCTGAAGGACCATGGGTCGGCCGGAATCACCATGGCGTTGAAGAACATGTCCCACGGGTTTGTGAACAACGTGTGCCGCAGCCACAACAACGCCTCAGACAATTGGTGCGACACTTTCATCCCCACGGTAGTCTCCATGCCCGTGATTCGGCGCAAGGTGGTGCTGCACATCGGCGACGCGCTCGTGGGCGGCTTTGACGGAGGACCCGGCGGAAACTGGCCTGGATTCCGCACCTGGGACTACGGCGGCATATTCTTCGCCACGGACCCGGTGGCCATGGACCGCGTGGGCTGGCATCTGCTGGACAAGAAGCGGGTGGCGGAGGGGCTGCCGATCCTGGCGGAGACGGGACGCAAGCGGAAGAACCCAGGACGGGAGAACTTCGACTACCGCCAGCCGGAGCATGTGCTCATTGCCGGCCAGCGCGGCCTGGGAGAATCGGACCTGGCGAAGATCGAACACCGGGTGATCGCGCTCAAGGGCTGAGGACCCGGGGAGCCTTCCGCGAAGGATTCTCTCCGGACTGGAAGGGGCGCCGCGCCCGCACCGCGCGCGTCGCGCCGGAGCGGCGCGGCCCGCCTGTCCCTTGGCCGTATGCCGGACGGACCTTGGAGCCACTCCCGCCGGCGTCAAGCGCACGCCGCTTGACACGGCCCGGAGGCTCTGATACCATAGGAAGTGAGCCGCCGGGCTGGCCTGGTCCACCCGGCGAGGACGAAGCATGACGATTCCCGCAACCGCCATCCGACAGGCAGTCGTTCGGCCGACCGTGCCGTGGAAGGCTGGCCTGGCACCGGTGGGTGCCCGGCCAGCCCGCAGCCATCGGCCGGGCAGCGGCCCCCCTGGCAGGATCGGAGCGAGCGCCAGGCGATTTTAGGAGACTGTCTCCTGGTCGCCCAGCGGCCCGGCCTGCACCGATCGCAGGCCGGGCCGCTGTTCGTTGCGGGCAGCACTCATCATCAATGCATGGAAAGGCGGGCAAGGCCATGAAGCTGACAATCAATGGACGGACGGGGCGTGCGCAGCTCATCATGGTGGATATGACGGGCGAGAACGTGCCATTGCGCAAGCGGAAAGACCACGTGGACTACTGTGTGCGCCTGCTCCCCCGCACGGCGCACCGCAGCACCTCCTTCTCCGTGGCGGGCGACGAGGTGTACTTCGGGCCCGACCTGGAGAAGGCCTTGATGCATATCCGGGCCTGGACGGGCGAGGAGAACATCAACGTGCCGGCGCGCATGCGCCAGCGGTCCCAGACCACGGCGTGAGGTTCTCGCTGAACAGCGAGCGCAACGGAGGGCCCGGGCACCCTGCCCGGGCCCTCCTCTTTGCATTCGCCGACCGGCCGGGGCTCCGCGCTTGCTCCCCTGCCGCGTCTTGCGTTCCGTCATCGGACGTGGTCCAGCACCTCCGCGAGCGACCGGACTACGGGTCCCGTCCAGACACGGGCGTCCTCCCGGGCGGGCTCAGGAGGCTCTTCGTGGGGCATTCGGATGAGGACAGCGTCCATGCCCGCGGCCGCGGCCCCTGTGAGCTCCCTGCCGCCTCCGTCGCCCACGTAGAGGCACTCCCCTGGCCGGACCTCCAGGCGCTGGCACGCCCGCAAGTAGATGCGGGGGTCGGGCTTCTTGACGCCTTCGGAGCAGGAAAACACAGGCACATCGATGAGGGCGGCCAGGGGCGTCTGTGCCCAGAGGCCGGGCACCTCCAGCGTGCAGTCGCTGATGAGCCCGACCCGCCGCCCCGATTCCCGGAGCGCCCGCACGACGGCCGGGGCCTCAGTCCGCGGCACGAGGGCGGCGCGCGTCATCTCCCAGCGCAGGGCGGCCGCTTGGCTCAGCTGCTCGTCGGTTGGCACATAGCCGCACAGACCGCAGACGTGGGCGATGTTCGCCTCCATGCTGGGGAACCCGCCCGTGTTGCGGGCAAGGTAGGTGGTGTCCCATTGGGCCGAGAACTCGGCGCAGGGGACGCCCACGATGGCCGCCATGCGGTCACGGATCCGCACCCACTTGTCCGGGGGGATCGCGTCGATGAGCGTTCCCCACAGGTCAAAGATGACGGCACGGTGCCTCATCGGGCATCCCGGGGGCGTGTGGCGGCCAGGAGGATGCGCCGGAAGGGATAGAAGACAGGGGATTCGGGAAACGCCTCCCGGAGCCGAGCGCGGTAGCGCTCCATGAATGGCTCGTGGAGTTCCGCGGGCAGGCGCTCGAAGTAGGGCACCAAGGCGGTCCCCCGGTTCCACTCGGCCAGGGCGTCGGCGTGGGGGAGCACGTGGGGGTAGACCTTCTCCAGCACGGTGAAGTCGTCCGCGCCCGCGAAGTGGAGCAGGGTGGCGTAGGCGTCCAGGGGGAGAACGGGGGACTCGCGCGTCCATCCAGCCAAGGCGGAGCGGAAGGGCTCCTCCGCGGCGGTCTCGCGGATAAGCCGATGCGCCGCGTGGTGGTGGTTGGAGGGAATCTGGGCCACCAGCTGCCCCCCCGGGGCCACGCGCTGGAACAGCCCGGGGATCAGGGACGCATGATCGTCCAGCCACTGCAGCACGGCGTGGGAGAACAGCAGATCATACTGGCCCTCCAGGTTCCGGGCGTCCCGCTCCTCGAAGCGCAGGCCGGGACGGGCATGGGCCTGGGCGCGCTCCAGCATGGCGGGGGAGGTGTCGATTCCCAGCACGAGGCTACCGGGGAGGGAGTCCGCGAGCCGGCGCGTGAGTTCGCCCGTACCGCAGCCCATGTCCAGCACGCGCATGCCTCCACGCACACGCACGAGGGCCAGGAGGTCGTCGAACGGGGCGAACCGCTCGTTCTGGAACCGGTGATAGTGGTCGGGATCCCAGGGCATGGCAGGCTCTGGATGCCTCGGAGGACATCCCGTGTGCTAGTTCGCGCCGCCGCACCGCTTCTCCTGTGGGCGCAACAGGCAGGAGTGGCTCCCGCTCCGCTGGAACAGGGGAGCGGCGCAAGCAGCCGGGAGTGGAAGCGCGCGGCTGTCTGGCGTGCGCGCTCGCCATCTCGACCTCCTGGCAGGACAGGCCCGCGGCGGCGGCGATCGCCTCTACGCATTGACGCCTGCGGGAGCGAAGAAGTGGAATGTGGATGTGCCGCCGGGCCTCAGCGTGCCGGCCGTCGCCGCCGACGGCACCGTCTGCATGACCGGCAACGCCGGAACTCTCACGGCGATCAGCCCGGCGGGGGCGGTGAAGTGAACCTTCAGCGCGGCGGAGAGCATGGCCAGCAGCTTCGCGGCCCCCTCCATCGGCGGAGACGGCACGGTCTACTTGACGGCCGACATTCCGGGGAAGGGCCCGGAGGCGACGGCGTTCGCCGTCGAGCCGGCCACCGGCATCGCGCGCTGGACCTTCGCGGTGCCCGGCGCACAGTCACTGGGCAGCTCCTCTCCCCCCATAGGAGCGGACGGCACGCTCTATCTCCGGGAGCGGGACCGTGGCATCGTCTACGCTGTCCGCCAGACCATCCGCGAGTAGGGTGCGGGTCCCCGGGGGGGCCGCTGCTTGAGGCAGCCCCAGAGATGGAGGTGACAAGGGTCATGGCGGCTTTGCTCCATACGCTCAGGCGGGCTCCGACCTGCGCGGCCATGCTCCTTCTCTGCGCCTGCGCGGCGCGGGCCCAGGAGGCTCCCGGCGGCGTGTTCCAGCGGCTCTTCCCCGCGCCAACCGGGCGCAATGGAGCGGAGGAGTTCGTGCGGGCCGGGGACCTGCTGAAGCGATGCACCGAGTGGCAGCGGATCGAGCAGAGCCCGGAGCCGACACTGGCTGAGAAGCGCAGGGTCCTCCAGCGGCCGGAGATTCAGCAGGCACTGACGCTGCTTCGCGGCGGGCTCCGCAAGCCTTTCCTCTCCCCGCACGCGGCGCTCGACGAGGAGACCGAGCTGCCGGAGCTGGCCCTCTATCGTTCCCTGGCGCGGCTCCTGGCGGTGGAGATGTACGTGCGCCTGGCGGATGGCCGCACGGGGCAGGCCCTGGAGTCCCTGGCCGATGGCCTGCGCTTCGCCTATCTCATCGAGGGCGAGACGCTCATCAGCGGGCTGGTGGCCATCGCCATGAACTCCATGCTGGTGCGGCGGCTGGCGCCTCACCTGGACCAGCTTTCCGCTCGGGACTGCGAGCGGTTGGTCGCCCTCGCCAGAGAATGGATCAGCCTGCCGGATCCCGCCATCCGGATCGCGGACCAGGAGCGCCAGGCCATTCGCCGCATCCTGGACAAGCACCGGGCGCAGCCGGCACGCCTCCTGGCAGTCCTCTGGCCCGACGAGCTGGAACGCGGGGATCGCTCCGGCGCATCCCGCCTCCAGGCTGCGCTCTCGGGTCCGGCCGCCGGGGCCGTGCTCGATGGCGCGCTCGCGCGCCTGGACTCCTACCATGCGGCCGTGCTGGAGTGCCTGCGCCGGCCCGTGTGGGAGCGGACCGAGCCGCCGCGCCCGGCGGACGATGGCACCGCTGCCTGGGCGCTCTTCGACGGGCTGGCTCCCGACATGGGCCGCATCGTGGACCGGTTCGGCGCGGAACTGGCCATGGTGCAGCTTCTGGGAGTGCACGGGGCCGTCCGCCGCTACCGCTGGGAGCACGACCGGCTTCCAGCGTCCCTCTCCGAGCTGGGGCTCGGCAGGCTGGCCATCGACCCGTTCACGGGCCGGGAGCTGGCCTATCGGAAGACGGGGGAACGCAGCTTCGAGCTTTCCAGCGCGGGCGCCGTGGACCGCGGCTCCCCGGACCGTCCGCCCTCCGGTCAGCGCGTTCCCGTCCGGCTGTGAGGGGGTTGCCCACCCCCCGACCCCCTCCCTGAAGGGAGGGGGTGCGGAACGCGCGGCGCGCTGCTGCTGCGGCGGCTTCGGGCCCACCCCCCGGCCCCCTTACTGAAGGGAGGGGGTGCGGAACGCGCGGCGCGCTCCTGGGGCGGCGGCTTCGGGCCCACCCCCCGGCCCCCTCCCTGAAGGGAGGGGGTGCGGAACGCGCGGCGCGCTCCTGGGGCG
>Ga0073934_10006565_pt1 | contig 16835 bp, 12 predicted proteins | sample LarsenN4metaG_FD_76834 | JGI IMG/M metagenome (GOLD analysis project Ga0073934, IMG submission 76834) | Hot spring sediment bacterial and archeal communities from British Columbia, Canada, to study Microbial Dark Matter (Phase II) - Larsen... ... | reverse complement strand
CGCGCGCGCGCTCGAGCCGCGCATCGAAGGCGCCGACGCGCAGCAGCCCGTGGGCGAGCAGCGCGCTGGCACCCAGCGCAGCGCAGGCGGCCAGCGCCTGCCAGAGGGGCAGCCCGAGGCCGAGCTGGGCGCCGAGCGCGCCGAGCAGCGCCGCCGCCAGCGTGACCGGCCCGCGCCGCCAGTAGGTGGCTAGCGCCAAGCCGAGCGGCAGCGCCATCGCGCCCCACGGCGCGAGCGGCCAGGTCAGACCGCCCGCAAAGCCGAGCGCCAGGCTGGCCAGCCCGACCGCCAGCGCGCGCAGCGCGAGCGTGCCGCGTGGCGAGCCTTGCGGCTCCGCCATCCCATCCGGCGCGGCCGGCGCGACGGGCGCGATCGCCGTATTCGGGCCGGGGTCAGGTGGCATGCAGACGCCCGGAAGCGGCTTGCGGCCTCAGGACCCGGAAGGCGGCACGTAGCCGGCGGGTTTGTCGGCCCCGGTGCCGAAGAAGAACTGCTCCATCTGGCGCGCCAGGTACTGGCGCGCCCGCGCATCGGCCAGGTTGAGCCGGTTCTCGTTGACGAGCATCGTCTGGTGCTTCTTCCAGAGCTCGAAGGCTTCCTGGCTGACGTTGTCGTAGATGCGCTTGCCCAGCTCGCCGGGGTAGGGCGGGTAGACCATGCCCTCGGCTTCCTTCTTCAGATACACGCACTGCACCATTCGCGCCACGGCGGGCCTCCGTCATCCGTTCAGTTTCTTGACCAGCACCTGCGAGCGCCGGTCCCAGTTGTATTTTCGCTTGCGCGCCTCGGGCAGCCAGTCGGGGTCCACCTGCTGGAAGCCGCGCCGGATGAACCAGTGCATGGTGCGCGTGGTCAGCACGAACAGGCTGTCCAGCCCCATCGCCTTGGCGCGCTGCTCGATGCGCTTCAGGAGCCGCTCGCCGTCGCCCTGGCCCTGCGACAGCGGGCTCACGGTGAGCGCGGCCATCTCGGCCGTGCGCTGCTCGGGGTAGGGGTAGAGCGCGGCGCAGCCGAAGATGATGCCGTCGTGCTCGATGACGGTGTAGTTGGCGATGTCGCGCTCGATCTCGGTGCGCTCGCGGCGCACCAGCGTGCCGTCGCGCTCGAAGGGCTCGATCAGCTGCAGGATGCCGCCGACGTCGTCGGCGCCCGCCTCGCGCAGGCTCTCGAGCTTCTCGTCGACCACCATGGTGCCGATGCCGTCGTGCGTGAACACCTCGAGCAGCAGCGCGCCGTCGGCGGCGAAGGGCAGGATGTGCGAGCGCTCGACGCCGCCCTCGCAGGCCTTGACGCAGTGCTGCAGGTAGAACGCGAGGTCGGTCGGCTGCGCCGGCGGTGGCAGCGTGGCGAGCAGCCGCTTGGCGTCGACCAGCGCGAGCTCGGTGTCGATCGGGCTGTCGGGGTCGTCGGGTTTCTCGTGCACGCCGGCGATCTCGGTCACGAAGACCAGCTTGTCGGCCTGCAGCGCGATCGCGGTGGAGGTGGCCACCTCCTCCATCGTCAGGTTGAAGGCCTCGCCGGTGGGCGAGAAGCCGAACGGGCTGAGCAGCACCAGCGCGCCGCTCTCGATGGCGCGCACGATCGCCGCCTGGTCGACACGGCGCACGAGGCCGCTGTGCATGAAGTCCACGCCGTCGACGATGCCCACCGGGCGCGCGGTGAGGAAGTTGCCCGACACGACGCGCACGGTGGCGTTGGCCATCGGCGTGTTCGGCAGGCCCTGCGAGAACGCGGCCTCGATCTCGAAGCGCAGCTGGCCGGCGGCCTCCTGCGCGGCGTCCAGCGCCACCGCGTCGGTGATGCGCACGCCACGGTGGTAGCGGCTGACGTGGCCCTTGGCGGCGAGCTGCTCGTTGACCTGCGGCCGAAAGCCGTGCACCAGCACGAGCTTGATGCCCATGGCGTGCAGGATCGCCAGGTCCTGCACGAAGGTGTTGAGCTTGCCCGCGGCGATGGCCTCGCCGGCCAGCGCCACCACGAAGGTCTTGCCGCGGTAGGCGTGGATGTACGGCGCCACGGCGCGGAACCAGGGCACGAAGGTGTGGGGGAAGACGGCGCTCATCGGGCTGCGGGGCGGGTTGGTCATTGTGCCCGAGCCCCCCGGCAGAATGGCCCTTGACCCGACCCCGCCGCCGGCGCAGGATGCGCGCCCGCACAACCCGGGAGCACGCGATGAAGGACTACCAGGAGGTTTACGGCACGGTCGGCGCCTTCAGCTGGACCGAGCTGACCACCAGCAACCCGAAGGCCGCGAGCGAGTTCTACGGCACCCTGTTCGGCTGGAAGTTCGAGACCATGGACATGGGCACGGGGCCGTACCACGTGATCAAGGTGGGCGACACCTCGATCGGCGGCATCATGCAGACGCCGCCCGACGCCAAGGGCATGCCGCCCATGTGGGGCGCCTACGTCACGGTGGCCGATGCCGACGCCGCGGCCGCCAAGTGCAAGCAGCTCGGCGGCAAGGTGCTGGCCGGGCCGATGGACATCCCGACGGTAGGCCGCTTCGTCGTGCTGGCCGATCCGCAGGGTGCGTCGATCATGGCCATCGCCTACTCGCCGAAGACGTGATCCGCGGGCCGCACGGACGGCGCGGATAATCCGCGCCCCCGTGTCGAAGGCCTCGCCCGCGCGGCGGACGGCGAACCCGATCCCGCCCATCACCTACCCCGAATCGCTGCCGGTCTCGGCCCGGCGCGAGGAGATCGCGCGCGCGGTGCGCGAGCACCCGGTGGTCATCGTCAGCGGCGAGACCGGCTCGGGCAAGACCACGCAGCTGCCCAAGATCATGCTCGAGCTCGGGCGGCGCATGATCGGCCACACGCAGCCGCGGCGCATCGCGGCCTCGAGCGTGGCGCAACGCATCGCGCAGGAGCTGAACACGCCGCTCGGCGAGGTGGTCGGCTACAAGGTGCGCTTCCAGGACCGGCTCGCGCCGGGCGCCTCGGTCAAGCTGATGACCGACGGCATCCTGCTCGCCGAGACGCAGAGCGACCCGCTGCTGAGCCAGTACGACACGCTGATCATCGACGAGGCGCACGAGCGCAGCCTGAACATCGACTTCCTGCTCGGCTACCTGCACCAGCAGCTGCCGCGCCGGCCCGACCTGAAGGTGATCGTGACCTCGGCGACCATCGACGCCGAGCGCTTCGCGCAGCACTTCGCCTCGGCCCGCGGACCGGCGCCGGTGATCGCGGTGAGCGGGCGGCTCTATCCGGTCGAGCAGCGCTGGCGGCCGTTCGAGGAGCGCAAGGTCGACCTCGAGGACGCCATCGCCGAGGCGGTGGACGAGCTGTGGCGGGGATCGCCGGGCGGCGGCTCGGCCGCCGCGGGGCCCGGCGACATCCTCGTCTTCCTGCCCGGCGAGCGCGAGATCCGCGAGGCCGCCGACCACCTGCGCCAGCACCTGGCGCGGCACGGGCGGCAGGGGCCGCAAGGGCCGCAGCCGGAGATCCTGCCGCTCTTCGCGCGCCTGTCGCAGGCCGAGCAGGAGCGCGTGTTCGTGGCCGGCAACGGCCGGCGCATCGTGCTGGCCACCAACGTGGCCGAGACCTCGCTCACGGTGCCCGGCATCCGCTACGTCATCGACTCGGGGCTGGCACGCGTCAAGCGCTACAGCTTCCGCAACAAGGTCGAGCAGCTGCTCGTCGAGCCGATCAGCCAGGCCGCGGCGCAGCAGCGCGCCGGGCGCTGCGGGCGCGTGAGCAACGGCGTGTGCATCCGCCTGTACGACGAGCCGGCGTTCGCCGAACGGCCGAAGTTCACGGACCCGGAGATCCTGCGCAGCTCGCTGGCGGGCGTGATCCTGCGCATGAAGTCGCTGCACCTGGGCGCGGTGGAGGAGTTCCCGTTCATCGAGCCGCCGCCGAAGAAGGCCATCGCCGACGGCTACGCGCTGCTCGCCGAGCTCGGCGCGGTGGACGAGGGCAACGCGCTCACGCCCATCGGCGAGCAGCTGGCGCGGCTGCCGCTCGACCCGCGCGTCGGCCGCATGATCCTCGAGGCGCGCGATCGCCAGTGCCTGTCCGAGATGCTCGTCATCGCCGCCGCGCTCAGCGTGCAGGACGTGCGCGACCGCCCGCTCGAGCAGGCGCAGGCGGCCGACGCCAAGCACAAGCCCTTCGACGACGAGCGCTCGGAGTTCATGGGCACGCTGGCGCTGTGGCGGTGGATCGAGGCCGGCCGCGGCGTGCACGGCCACGCGGCGGCCAGGGGCGAGCGCGTCGACCAGCACAAGCTCAGCAACCGCCAGCAGGAGCAGCGCCTGCGCGAGCACTTCATCAGCCCGCGCCGCGTGCGCGAGTGGCGCGACATCCACTCGCAGCTGCACACCGTGGTGGCCGAGGCCGGCTGGCGGCTCAACGGCAGCGCCGCCACCTACGAGCAGGTGCACCTCGCGCTGCTGGCCGGCCTGCTGGGCAACGTGGGCTGCAAGGCCGACGACGACGAGTGGTACCTCGGCGCGCGCGGCATCAAGTTCTGGCGCCACCCGGGCGCCAACCTGAGCAAGAAGCCGGGGCGCTGGGTGATCGCGGCCGAGCTGGTCGAGACGACGCGCCTCTTCGGCCGCGGGCTGGCGAACATCGAGCCGCAGTGGATCGAGACGGTCGGCGGCCACCTGCTGAAGAAGCAGCTGCTCGAGCCGCACTGGGAGAAGAAGGCCGGCGAGGTGGTGGCGCTGGAGCGCGCCACGCTGTACGGCATCGTGGTCTACAACAACCGGCGCGTGAACTACGCCAGGCTCGACCCGGCCGCGGCGCGCGAGATCTTCATCCGCGAGGCGCTGGTCGCCGACCAGCTGGAAGCGCGCGACGGCCAGCTGCCTTTCCTGAGCCACAACCGCAAGGTGCTGGCACAGGTGGAGGAGCTCGAGCACAAGGCGCGGCGGCAGGACGTGCTGGTCGACGGCGAGCTGATCTTCGCCTTCTACGACCGCCAGCTGCCGGCCGAGGTGTGCTCGGTGGCCACGCTCGAGCGCTGGGTTCGCGACGAGAGCCGGCGCCAGCCGCGCCTGCTGCAGCTCACGCGCGAGGAGCTGATGCGCCACGAGGCGGCCGGCATCACCACCGAGGCCTACCCGCGCACGATCCGCCTCGGCGGCATCGACTGCGCGGCGAGCTACCTGCACGAGCCGGGCAATGCGCGCGACGGCCTGACCGTGACGGTGCCGATCTACGTGCTCAACCAGGTCAACGAAGCGCGCTGCGAGTGGCTGGTGCCCGGCATGCTGCAGGCCAAGGTGCTGGCGCTGCTCAAGAGCCTGCACCAGCGAGCGCGCTCGCGCCTGGTGCCGCTGCCCGAGACCGCGGCCGCCTTCTGCGCGGCCACGCCGTTCGCCGAGGGCAGCCTGCTCGACGCGCTGCTCGAGGCGGTGCGCGAGAAGACCCAGCTGACAGTGCAACGCGGCGACTTCAAGCCCGAGCAGCTGAGCCCGCACCTGTTCATGAACCTGCGTGTCGTGGACGAGCATGGGCGGCAGCTCGGCATGGGGCGCGACGTGGCGGCGCTGAAGGCCGAGCTCGGGCGCGAGGCGCGCAACGCGTTCCAGGCGCTCGCGGCGCTCAAGGTCGAGGCGCTGCGGCCGGCCGCGGCGCAGGCGCCCGCCATGGCTGCGCCAGCCGCGGCGCCGGCGGCGCGTGGTGGTGGCGTGTCCGCGGCGATCGTCGCGAACACGTCGAGCGCGGCGAGCACGGCGAGCACGGCGAGCACCCCACCGATCACCGCCTGGACATTCGGCGAACTGCCCGAGCTGATGGAATTGCGCAAGGGCGGCCAGACGCTGGTCGGCTTCCCGGCCCTGGTGGACCGGCTCACGCACGTCGAGATCGAGGTCTTCGACGAGCCCGCAGCGGCCGCGCTGAAGCACCGCGCCGGCCTGCGCCGCCTGGTGGCGCTGCAGCTGTGCGAGCCGATCAAGTACCTCGAGAAGAACATCCCGGGCCTGCAGACCATGGCCACGCAGTACCTCGGCTTGGGCACGCAGGAGGAGTTGCGCGACCAGATCGTCGAGCTGGCGCTTGACCGCGCCTTCCTCGCCGACCCGCTGCCCACCGACGAGGCCGGCTTCAAGGCGCGGCTGGAGGAGGGCCGCAGCCGCCTCAACCTGATCGCCCAGGAGGTGGCGCGCCAGGCCGCGGCCGTGCTGCTCGAGTACAGCGCCGCGCTGCGCAAGCTCAAGGACAGCAAGCCGCCGCGCGAGGTGGCCGAGGATGTGCAGGCCCAACTGCAGCGCCTGGTGGGCAAGCGGTTCCTGATCGACACGCCGTGGTCGGCGCTGGCCCATCTGCCGCGCTACCTCAAGGCCATCGTGCTGCGCCTGGACAAGCTGCGCAGCGACCCGGCGCGCGACGCCCAGCGCCTGGCCGAACTGCGCCCGCTGGAGAAGCGCTGGTTGCGCCGCGTCGCCGAGCTCAAGGGCGCCGGCCACGCCCGGCTGGACGAATACCGCTGGCTGCTGGAGGAACTGCGCGTGAGCCTGTTCGCGCAGGAGTTGCGCACGCCGCAGCCGGTGAGCGCGAAGCGGCTGGACAAGGTGTGGGCGCAGATCGAGCCCTGATCGCCGCGAGCGTTTGGTCCCTTGGCCCGCGGCCGCTCGGTTACACAAATCTAAATGACAATGATTCGCGATTGCATTAGAGTCGCCGCCATCGCATCCAGGCGCTCGCGCCTCATCTCACTCCAGCCATGAAGACCCGATTCCTCCGCCTGGCGAGCTTGATCGCCTCGGTCTGCGCCGTGCTCGCTACGCCGCTGGCCTCTGCCCAGGAGCGCGTGCTCAACCTCTACTCGGCGCGCCACTACCAGACCGACGAGGCGCTGTACGCCAACTTCACCAAGGCCACCGGCATCCGCATCAACCGCGTCGAGGCCGACGACGCCGGCATCCTGGCGCGCCTGAAGGCCGAGGGCAACGCCAGCCCGGCCGACGTGATCCTGCTCGTCGACGCCGCCCGCCTGTGGCGCGGCGAGCAGGACGGCCTGTTCCAGCCGCTCAAGTCGGCCACGCTCGAGCAGCGCATCCCGGCGCAGTTCCGCGGCGTCGACGGCGGGCAGGGGCCGCAGTGGATCGGCCTGTCCACGCGCGCCCGCATCGTCGTGTACGACAAGGCCAGGCTCAAGCCGGCCGACGTGGACAGCTACGACAAGCTCGCCGACCCCAAGCTCAAGGGCCAGATCTGCATCCGCTCGGGCTCGCACCCCTACAACCTGAGCCTGTTCGGCTCGATGCTCGAGCACCTCGGCCCGCAGCGCACCGAGGCTTGGCTCAAGGGCATCGTCGACAACCTGGCGCGCTCGCCCAAGGGCGGCGACACCGACCAGATCCGCTCGGTGGCGGCCGGCGAGTGCGCGGTGGCGGTGACCAACTCCTACTACCTGGCGCGCCTGATGCGCAGCAACACGCCGGCCGACAAGGACGTGGTGGCCAGGCTCGGCGTGATGTTCCCCAACCAGGCGAGCTGGGGCACGCACGTCAACATCTCCGGCGCCGCGATCGCGCGCAACGCGAAGAACCGCGATGCCGCGGTGGCCTTCATGGAGTACCTGGCGAGCGACGACGCGCAGCGCATGCTCGCCGACGGCAACAACGAGTACCCGGTGGTGGCCAGCGCGCGCACCGAAAACCCGGCGCTCACCGCGCTCGGCCGCTTCAAGGCCGAGACGGTGCCCATCGCCAAGGTCGGCGCCAACACGGCGCAGGTGCAGCAGATGCTCGACCGCGTCGGCTTCAAGTAGGCCGGCCCGGCGCAGGCCTCGAACAGGGGAAGTGATAACCCGCTGGCAGGCCCGGCGCGCGGGTTCTACCGTCGATCCGTTCACCACGAGGAGACGGATCGATGGTTGCACTGCACCGAGCGTGGATCGCCTGCCTTGCCGCCGCGGCCCTGGTGGCCTGCGGCGGCGGTTCCGGCAACGACGAGCCCGCGGCCGAGGCCGAGGGCAGCAAGACCGCACAACACGCGAACGCGGGTGACGACGGCGGCGGCCGCGACGACGAAGGCGGCCGCGGCGACGAGCAGTCGAGCCGCGTGCGCCTCACGCTGCTGTCGAGCCTGCCGGATCAGGTGACGGGCGGCGACGCGCGCATCCACGTGCGCGCCGCCCCGGGCCTGCGCGACAAGCTCGAACTCTGGCTCAACGACCGCCGCCTGAACGCCTCGCTCGCCGACGTGGGCGACGGGCTGGAGGGCGTGATCACGGGCCTGCGCGACGGCGAGAACCGCCTCGAGGTGCGCCACCGCGCCAACCGCCACGCGCGCGACACGCTGCGCCTCGTCAACCACCCGATCACCGGCCCCATCTTCACCGGCCCGCAGCAGACGCCGTTCGTCTGCACCGCCACGCAGTTCGGGCTGCAGCCGCTGCCCGACAGCGCCACGCCGCCGGGCTACCGCGTCACCAATGCGCAGGGGCAGGTGGTGGGCTACAGCCGCAACTGCTCGATCGACACCTTCGTCAGCTACCTCTACCGCAGCACCGGCAACGCGTGGAAGCCGCTGGCCGCCGGGCCGCGCCCGGCCGACATGTCCGTGATCACGCTGCCCGACGGGCGCACGGTGGACTTCGTGGTGCGCCGCGAGGTCGGCTCGATCAACCGCTTCCTCTACAGCTACGCGATGCTCGCGCCGGCCGGCGAGAGCGCGGCGGCGCCCGACCTGAGTCTGTGGAACCGCAAGCTCGTCTACTGGTTCCAGGGCGGCGTGGCCATCGGCCACAGCCAGGGCACGGTGCACAGCGGCTCGCTCAACCCCGACCTGCTGCGCCAGGGCTACGCCATCGTGCACAGCAGCGGCAACAACACCGGCACGCACTACAACATGAACCTCGCCGGCGAGACCGCGCTGATGACCAAGGAGCGCTTCATCGAGCGCTACGGCGTGCCGCTGTTCACCATGGGCCTGGGCGGCTCGGGCGGCGCGATCCAGCAGTACCTGATCGCGCAGAACCACCCCGGCGTGCTCGACGGCCTGCTGCCCGTGCAGAGCTACCCCGACATGGTCACGCAGACCATCCACGTCGGCGACTGCGAGCTGCTCGAGCACTACATGGACGCGACCGACCGCGCCAACCCGCGCTGGCGCGTCACCAAGAACCGCAGCCTGATCGTCGGCTTCAACGCCGAGGAGGGCTTCGCGCGCGTGAACGACCCGCTCGCGCCGCTCAAGACCGCACTTGGCTACAGCACCGCCGTCGGCAGCACCGAGTGCGTTCCGGCCTGGCGCGGCCTCACGCCGCTGGCCATGAACCCGCTGTACGGCCAGGCGCCCAACCAGCAGTTCTGGGATCCGATCACCGACATCGCCGCGATCCGCTGGACGCACTACGACGACCTGCGCAACGTCTACGGCGTCGACGCCACCGGCGCTGCGCGCCCGACCTGGGACAACCTGGGCGTGCAGTACGGCCTCAAGGCGCTCAAGGCGATGCAGATCACGCCGGAGGAGTTCCTGCACCTGAACTGGCACGTCGGCGGCTGGAAGCACCCGAGCGAGATGGTGCAGGAGACCTTCCCGTTCTTCGGCACCAGCGCGGCCGAGGTCAACAAGGCGCTCACCATCCCGGGCTACTTCGACCCGTGGAGCCGCAAGAACATGAACCTCGCGCCGGCGGCCGACCAGCCCGCCCCGCGCACCGAGGGCAGCCTGGAGGCGATGCGCGCCGCCTACACCACGGGCCATGTGTTCGGCGGCCGCCTCACGGTGCCGGCGATCGACCACCGCCAGTACATGGAGCGCGAGCTCGACATGCACAACTCGCACCAGAGCTTCGCGGCGCGCAAGCGCATCGTGCAGCGCATGGGTCACAGCGACAACCAGGTGATCTGGTTCACCGACACGATCCCGAACACGCCCAAGGCCAGCCAGACCCTCGAGGCGCTGGCCGTGATGGACCAGTGGCTCACGAACCTGCGCGCCAACCCGCACCTGGGTATCACCGGCAACCGCCCGCCGCAGGCCGTGGATGCCTGCTACGACCGCAACGGCCAGCTCATGGCGGCCGGCGCCGGCGTGTGGGACGGCATCCTCGACACGCGCCCCGCCGGCGCCTGCAGCGCTGCGTTCCCGCTCTACGGCACCTCGCGCATCGCGGCCGGCGCGCCCATCGAGGGCGGCATCTACCGCTGCGCGCGCAAGCCGGTGCGGCAGGCCGTCGCCGACAGCACCTATGCGCCCTGGGTGCCGAGCGCCACCGAGACGGCGCAGCTCGAGAAGATCTTCCCGGAAGGAGTCTGCGACTACAGCCGGCCCGATCGCGCCAGGCCCTGAAGCGCGCGTCGCCGCGCTGCAGCCGCTACCATCGCTGGCGTCGTAAGCGCTGGGAGGCGACGTCGAGCATGGAGTCAACGACGGGGCAGCGCCGTGGCTGGCGCGTCTGGGCCGTGGCCCTTGGGGCCTGCCTGCACGGGCTGGTCGCGGCCCAGGAGCCGATACCGGCCGAGGCGTTCTACAAGGAGCCCGTCATCGAGCGGGCCCTGCTTTCGCCCTCCGGGCGTTGGCTGGCGATGACCTCCGGCTTCGGCGGCACGCGCGTCGGTCTGGCGGTGTTCGATCTGAAGGAGTGGAAGCCGCTGGCGATGGCGGCGCGCTACGGCGACGCCGACATCGACGACTTCGAGTGGGTCAACGACGAGCACCTCGTCTTCGACGTCGTCGACCGCACGCGTGGCGGCGGCGACCAGCGCTGGTGGCCGGGCCTGTTCTCGGTGCGGCGCGACGGCAGCGGCCTGTACCAGCTCGTCAAGCTCGACCGGCCCTTCATCGTCGGTGAGCGGCGGACCGGGCGCGAGCCGCTGGATCCCTGGCACCGGCTGCTGCACGTGCCGCGCGGCGGCGGCGACGAGGTCATCGTCGGCGAGTACGAGTACGACGGCGGCGGCGAATTCCGCGGCATCAAGGCCAAGCGGCTGAACGTCACCAACCTGCGCACGCGCAACCTCTCGCTGGGCGTGCCCGAGAACGTCTGGCACTGGCTGTTCGATCCCGACGGCGAACCGCGCATGCTGCTCACGCGTCATCAGGGGCGCGTGACGCTGCACTGGCGCGCCCCGGGCAGCGAGGCCTGGAAGCCAATCACCGACTGGGAGGCCTTCAAGGCGCCGTTCCTGCCGCGCTTCATCGACAGCGACGGCACGTTGTACGTGACCACCGCGGACGGGCGCGATGGCACCGCCGTGCTGCGGCGCTTCGACTTCGCCACCGGCCGTCCTTCGAAGGACGTGGTCGTCAGCACGCCGGGTTTCGACTTCGAAGGCGGCATCGTCTCCGAGACCCGCGGTGGCCGCGCCCTCGGCGTGCGCGTGACCACCGACGCCGAGACCACCGTGTGGTTCGAACCGCGCCTGACGGCCCTGCAGAAGGAGGCCGACGCGCGTTTCCCCGGGCGCGTCAACCGCCTGAGCTGCCGCCAATGCGGCAGCCCCGAGATGATCACGCTCAACGTGAGCTGGAGCGACCAGGATCCCGGCCAGGTCTGGGTGCACACCGCGGCCGACGGCTGGCGCAAGGTCGGCGAGCGCCGCCCCGACATCGACCCCCGGCGCATGGCCATCACCGACTTCACGCGCATCAAGGCGCGCGACGGGCTGGAGATCCCGCTGTGGATCACGAGGCCTGCGGGCGCCAGCCCGCAGCCGCGCGCCGCGGTGGTGCTGGTGCACGGCGGGCCCTGGGTGCGTGGCCGGCGCTGGGAATGGGACGGCGACGCCCAGTTCCTGGCCTCGCGCGGCTACGTCGTCATCGAGCCGGAGTTCCGCGGCAGCACGGGCTACGGCAACAGGCTCTACCGCGCCGGCTGGAAGCAGTGGGGCCAGGCGATGCAGGACGACCTCGTCGACGCGCTCGAGTGGACGGTGGCCAAGGGCTGGGTCGACCCCAAGCGCGTATGCATCGCCGGCGCCAGCTACGGCGGCTACGCCACCTTGATGGGCCTGGCGCGGCACGGCGATCGTTTCCGCTGCGGCGTGGCCTGGGCCGGCGTGACCGACCCGCGACTGATGTTCCGCTGGCGCGCCGACTACGACGTGGACAGCGAACACCGCGAGCACAGCTACCCCAAGCTGGTCGGCGACCCCGAGGCCGACAAGGCCATGCTGGACGCCAACACCCCCGTGCTGCTCGCCGACCGCATCAAGGCCCCGTTGCTGCTCGCCTACGGCAGCGAGGACCGCCGTGTGCCGCCGGTGCACGGCACGCGCATGCGCGACGCGCTCACCGCCGCCGGCCGCCCGCCGGAGTGGGTGCTGTATCCCGGCGAGGGCCATGGCTGGCTCAAGCTGGAGACGCGGCTGGACTTCGCCCGGCGGCTCGAGCAGTTCCTGGCCAAGCACCTCGCGCCCTGACCGGCGGCGCCGTCGTCCTCAGGTCATCAGACGAATCGGAACACCAGCACCGCCAGCCCGAGCGCGAGCGCGCTCGCCCCCCACAGCGGCGTGCCGAAGAAGGCCAGCCACAGCAGGTGGATGAAGCCGGCGGCGAGCAGCGAGATGAAGAGCCGGTCGCCGCGCGTGGTGGTCAGGCCGAGCACGCCCTTGCGCGGCCCGCCGCCGGGGCGGCGCCACTCCCAGACGCCCATTGCCACCAGCAGCAGCACGATGACGCCGAAGAAGAGTGCGGTCTGCCAGGTCCAGGCCATCCATCCGAAGCCGGCCGCGACTTGGAGTTGCATGGCGGGCCGGCCTCAGACGCGCCCGAGGGCGAAGCCCTTGGCGATGTAGTTGCGCACGAAGTAGATCACCACCGCGCCCGGCACGATGGTCAGCGCGCCGGCCGCGGCGAGCAGGCCGAGCTCGTAGCCCGAGGTGCTGGCGGTGCGCGTCATCGTGGCCGCGATCGGCTTGGCCTCCACCGAGGTCAGCGTCTTGGCCAGCAGCAGCTCGACCCAGCTGAACATGAAGCAGAAGAACGCCGCCACGCCGATCCCCGCGGCGATGGTGGGCATGAAGATCTTGACGAAGAACTTCCAGAACGGGTACCCGTCGACGAAGGCGGTCTCGTCCAGCTCGCGCGGCACGCCGCTCATGAAGCCCTCGAGGATCCACACCGCCAGCGGGATGTTGAACAGGCAGTGCGCCAGCGCCACCGCGACGTGCGTGTCGAACAGGTTCAGGCTCGAGTAGAGCTGGAAGAAGGGCAGCGCGAACACCGCCGGCGGCGCCATGCGGTTGGTGAGCAGCCAGAAGAACAGGTGCTTGTCGCCGAGGAAGCGGTAGCGGCTGAAGGCGTAGGCCGCCGGCAGCGCCACGCCCACCGAGATGACGGTGTTCATCACCACGTACACGAGCGAGTTCACGTAACCCATGTACCAGGTGCTGTCGGTCAGGATCTTGGCGTAGTTCTCGAGCGTGAACTGCTGCGGCCACAGCGTGAAGCCGCCGAGGATCTCGTTCGTGTTCTTGAACGACATGTTCAAGAGCCAGTAGATCGGCAGCAGCAGGAACACGATGTACAGCGTGGGCACCAGCCACTTGAAGCGCAGCAGGCCGTTCACTTCTGTTCGTCCTTCGTCATCACGGTGTAGAACAGCCAGCTCAGCAGCAGGATGATCAGGAAGTAGATCAGGCTCATCGCCGCCGCCGGGCCGAGGTCGAACTGGCCGAGGGCGATCTTCACCAGGTCGATCGACAGCAGCGTGGTCGCGTTGCCCGGCCCGCCGCCCGTGAGCACCACCGCCTCGGTGTAGATCATGAAGCTGTCCATGAAGCGCAGCAGCACCGCGATCAGCAGCACGTGCTTGAGCTTGGGCAGCTGGATGTGGCGGAAGATCGCCCAGCGGCTGGCGCCGTCGATGCGCGCGGCCTGGTAGTAGGCGTCGGGGATCGCGGAGAGCCCGGCGTAGGTGAGCAGCACGACCAGCGAGGTCCAGTGCCAGACGTCCATCGCGACCAGCGTGACCCAGGCGGCGAAGGGCTGGCGCGTGTAGTTGAACTCCCAGCCCAGCGCGTTGAGGCCGCGGCCCATCAGGCCGATGTCGGGCAGCGCGAAGATGTTCCACATCGCGCCCACCACGTTGTACGGGATGAGCAGCGGCATCGCCATCAGCACCAGGCAGACCGACACGCCGATGCCCTTGCGCGGCATGGCCAGCGCGATGGCCACGCCGAGCGGGATCTGTATGGCGAGGATGATCGCGGTGAAGAGCAGCTGGCGCTGCAGCGCCTCGCGGAAGCGCGCGCTCTGCATGACCTCCTGGAACCAGCGCACGCCCTCGAAGAAGAACTGGTTGTTGCCGAAGGTCTCCTGCACCGAGTAGTTGACCACCGCCATCAGCGGGATCACGGCGTTGAAGGCGACCAGCGCCACCACCGGCATCACCAGCCACCAGGCCTTCTGGTTGGGCGTGCGCGTGTTCATGCCTGCTCCGTCTCCACCCGCCAGCCATCGGCGTAGACATGCGTGTGAGCCGGGTCGAAGACGAGCACGCCTTCGCCCTCGGGCAGCGGCGCGCCTTCGGCCACCAGGGCCTTGATCAGGTGCTCGCCGTGGCGCGCGTCGACGATGCGGTGGCGCCCGACGTCGCTCACGCGCTCGATGCGCACCGGCAGCCCGCCCTCGCCGGCGGCGGCGAAGCGCACGTACTCGGGCCGCACGCCGATCTGGTTGCCGCGCCCACCTTGTCCGCCTCGCCCACCTTTCACTTGGGCCAGCGCCACGCCGCCGAAGCGCGCCAGGCCCGCGGCGTCGGTCTCGCAGGGCAGCAGGTTCATGCCCGGCGAGCCGATGAAGTGGCCGACGAAGGTGTGGCGTGGCCGCTCGAACAGCTCCACCGGCGTGCCGGCCTGCACCACCTGGCCCTCGAGCATCACCACCACCTGGTCGGCGAAGGTCAGCGCCTCGGTCTGGTCGTGCGTCACGTAGATCATCGTCACGCCCACGCGCTGGTGCAGCTCCTTGAGCTTGCTGCGCAGGCGCCACTTCAGGTGCGGGTCGATCACCGTCAGCGGCTCGTCGAAGAGGATCGCCGCCACGTCGCTGCGCACCAGGCCGCGACCGAGCGAGATCTTCTGCTTGCCGTCGGCGGTGAGTCCGGCGGCGCGCGTGGCCAGGCGTTCCTCGAGGTCGAGCAGCGCGGCGATCTCGTGCACGCGCTTGTTCACGTCGGCCTCGGCGATGCCGCGGTTGCGCAGCGGGAACGCCAGGTTGTCGTACACGCTCATCGTGTCGTAGACCACCGGGAACTGGAACACCTGGGCGATGTTGCGTTCGCCCGGCTCGAGCGCGGTGACGTCGCGGCTGCCGAACAGGATGCGGCCTTCGGTGGGCCGCAGCAGGCCCGAGATCAGGTTGAGCAGCGTCGTCTTGCCGCAGCCGCTCGGGCCGAGCAGCGCGTAGGCGCCGCCGTCGGCCCACTTCAGGTCGAGGCCGCGCAGCGCCCAGTCGGCCGGCGCCTCGGCCTCGGGCCGCGGGCGCGCCAGGTAGCTGTGGCGCAGCTGTTCGAGGTGGATCAGCGCCATCGTGTCCTCACGCCCTTCAGCCCTGGATGCGGCGCCCGCCGGCGTCGAAGTACAGCGCATGCGCCACGTCGAGCACGAAGGCCGCGCCCTGGCCCACCGGGTGGCTGCGCACGCCGTGCGCCAGCGACACCCAGCCCTGGCCGGCGAGGGTGAAGTGCACCACGCTCTCGCTGCCGCTGATCTCGCTGATCAGCACCGGCCCGCGCACCGGCACGCCCTGGTCGGCCGCGGCGCCCTCGGGCTTGACGTGGTGCGGCCGCAGCGCGACCGTGATCTCGCCGTCGGGCGCGCCGCGCAGCGCCGGCGGCGCGGCCCAGCGCACCGCGGCGTCGAGCACGATCTCGCCGCCCTGCTTGACGGCGCGCGCCACGTTGATCGGCGGGTCGGAGAAGACGCGCGCGGTGGTCAGGTCGGCCGGATCGCGGTAGACCGCGAGCGCCGGGCCGAACTGCGTGACGCGTCCTTCGTGCAGCGTGGCCACGTGGCCGCTGAGCAGCAGCGCCTCGGCCGGCTCGGTGGTGGCGTAGACCACGGTCGAGCCGCGGTCGGCGAAGAGGCGCGGCAGCTCGTCCCTCAGCGACTCGCGCAGCTTGTAGTCGAGGTTGGCGAGCGGCTCGTCGAGCAGCACGAGGTCGCTGTCCTTGACGAGCGCGCGCGCCAGCGCCGTGCGCTGCTGCTGGCCGCCGGAGAGTTCGCTCGGCCTGCGGTCGAGCAGCGGCGTGAGCTTGAGCAGCTCGGCGATGCGGCCGACGCGCTGCTTCACCTCGGCCGCCGGCGTGCCGCCCACGCGCAGCGGCGAGGCGATGTTGTCGAAGACGCTGAAGTTGGGGTAGTTGATGAACTGCTGGTAGACCATCGAGACACGGCGCTTCTGCACCGGCACGCCGGTCACGTCGTGCCCGCCGGCGGCGAGCCGGCCGCCGCTCGGCTTGACGAGCCCGGCCATCAGCCGCAGCAGCGTGGTCTTGCCGGCCAGCGTCTCGCCGAGCAGCGTGTTGAAGCCGCGCTCGGCCAGCTTCAGCGTGGTGGCGTGGATGTGCACGTCCGCACCCACGCGCAGCGAGATGTCATGCAGTTCGAGCGTCATGCCGCCGATGCGAAACAGGGGCGCGCAAGGCGCCCCTGTCTTCGTCGTTGCAGGCGAGGGCTACTTCTTCTCGGCCCAGCGCTTGACGATCTCCTCGTAGGGCATCGTCACGCCCTTGGGCTTCTCGTTGGCCAGCTTGGCCTTCGGGCCGTCGGGCTTGCCGAGCCACTCCTTGGCGTCGACCGGCTTGTTCAGGCGCGGACCGCAGCCGCCGTAGGTCTTGGCCTTCTCGTCGGCCTCCTGCATGCGCGCCATCACGAGGTCCATCTCCTCGGCCAGCCGGTCCATCGCCTTCTGCGG